>Ga0126312_10002156_pt1 | contig 13140 bp, 14 predicted proteins | sample Plot104A_FD_92537 | JGI IMG/M metagenome (GOLD analysis project Ga0126312, IMG submission 92537) | Serpentine soil microbial communities from UC McLaughlin Reserve, CA, USA - Plot104A | ecosystem: Environmental > Terrestrial > Soil > Grasslands | place: USA: UC McLaughlin Reserve, Lake County...
GCGGCAGCCGCATCCTGGGCCGGCGGGGTCACCTCGTGAATCCTAGAGGCGGTCGTAGTAGTAGAGGAAGACCGCGCTCGCGCATGCGCCCATCCCGACGAAGGCGGCGAGGATGTAGACGCTCATCACGAGCGCGAGGATCCGCTCGCGCGTGCGCCAGTAGGACTTCCAGGCGGGCACCACGATCAGGAAGATCCACGCGGACAGCGAGATCAGCACGGCAGCGCCGGCGACGGCGTAGGTGATCTGGTCGTCGTTGCTCACGATCGGGCGTCATTGTGACGGACGGCCCCGGCGAACAGGGCCAGGATCCCCACGATCGACCACACGGCGAGGCCCAGCGCGACCCCGCCGAGCACGTCCGTGAGGAAGTGCGCGCGCAGGTAGACGCGGCTCAGCGCGACCAGCGCGACGAGCACGATCGCGATCGTCAGGACGGCCGAGCGCACCGCCCAGCCGACGCCCGCGCGGACGAGGACCGTCGCGCAGGCGATCATCGCGACGGCGTACGCGGCGTGGCCGGAGGGGTAGGCGGCCCCGAAGGTCTCCACGAGCGCGCCCGTCGGCCGCGGCCGGTCGTAGGCGGCCTTGAGGATGTGCACCGACGCGAAGCTCAGCGCGGCGCCCCCCGCGAGCGCCACCGCCTCGATCCAGCGCCGGCGCCGCAGCGCGAACAGCATCGTGACGAGCACGAGCAGCCCCATCACCAGCGAGGAGCCGAGGTGGGTGAACGCCTCGACGATCGAAGTCAGCGGCTCGAAGCGCAGCTCGGCGGCCACGTCGAAGGCGAGCTGGTCGACGCGCGGCACGACCAGCTCGCCGATCAGCCGCCCGAGCAGCATGACGGTGAACACGCCGACGCCGAGGATGGCGATCAGCGTGGTCAGCTCGAGGCCGAGGTGGCCGGGCGTGAGGCGGCCGAGGCCGAAGCGCGCCGTGGCGTCCAGCCCGCCCGCGGCCGGGCGGCCGAACATCCGCCAGGTCGGGCCGGCGACCTTCAGCACCAGCCGCACCCAGGCCTTGTCCTCGCGCTCGTGCAGCCATGCCTGGACCCTGCGCCGCAGCTCCGGGTCGTTGCGCAGCCGCACGAGGAAGTACAGCGCGAGCCCGATCGCGACGACCGTGCCGAACGCGAACAGCCCGCGCGAGACGTACTGCGTGAGCTGGTCGAAGGACTGCCAGAAGACGTAGCCGAGCACGCAGAACGTCGTCGCCCACGCGCCCGCCCCGATGACGTCGTAGGGCAGGAACTGCCGCAGCGGCATCTTCGACGTGCCGGCGATGAAGGGCGCGAGCGCGCGCACGAGCCCGATGAAGCGGCCGATCAGGATCGTCAGCCCGCCGCGCTTCTCGAAGAAGCGCTCGACCTGGTGCAGGCGGTCCTCGGTGATCTTCAGCCGCTCGCCGTGGCGCAGCAGCCAGGCGCGGCCGAGCCGGCGCCCGAGCGTGTAGGAGGTCACGTCACCGGCGACGGCCGCCGTCCACACGATCGCGATCAGCACGAACAGGTCGATCTGGCCCTGCCCGGCGACCAGGCCGCCGACGAGCACGGCGGTCTCGCCCGGCGCCACGAGTCCGACGAACGCGCCCGTCTCCAGGAACGCGAGCAGGCCGACGAGCAGGTACGTCCACTTGCCCAGCTTCGTCCCGACGTCCTCGATCAGGTTCTCGATGTTCGGCAGGTCGATCGCGCCGGTGCCGACGAGCACCGCGCCCGCCACGCCGACGACGCCCGCGCCCAGCTCGACCTTGCCGAGCCGCCGGCGCCGGACGAACAGGAACGCCGCCAGCGCGACGGCGGCCAGCAGCCAGCCCCATTTCATCCCTCGCGCACCGCCCCGAAGTCCGCCTCGACCGGTGCGGCCGCGATCCCCCCGACCGCCGTGGCGGCCGCGCGCGCCCGCTCGGGATCGGCGTAGAGGCCGAACACCGTCGGGCCCGAGCCGGACACGAGCACGTGGTCCGCTCCGGTGGCCGCGAGCGCGGCGAGCGCCTCGTCGATCGGCGGGCACAGCGAGCGGGCGGCGTCCTGGAGGTCGTTGTGCACGGGCGCGTCACCGCCGCGCGCCTTCAACTCGGCGAGCTCCTCGGGGGTGCGCCGCACGCCGAGCCGGTCGAACTCGCGGTAGACCGCGGGGGTGGAGAGGCCGTGCTCGGAGGGCAGGATCACGAGCGCGAGACCACCCGCGGGCGGCAGCGCGCGCACGTGCTCGCCGGCGCCGGTCATCAGCGTGCGACCGGGCGCGACCTGCGACGGGACGTCGCCGCCCAGCTTGGCGGCGAGCGCGAGCAGGAGGTCCGTGTCGTCGACGCCGGCGGCGTGCGCGGCGAGCCGCAGGGCGGCCGCGGCGTCGCCGGAACCGCCTCCCATGCCGGCGGCGACCGGCACCCGCTTGGCGATCGTCAGCCGCTGCGGCGGGGCGTCCCAGCCGGTGGCGGCGCGGAAGACGGCGAGCGCGGCGCCGGCGAGGTTCTCGCCCTCCACGTCCGGGCAGAGGACCTCATCGGCGGCGGCGGCGCGCGGCGCCGGCTCGAGCGTCAGCTCGTCCGCGAGCGACAGCGACTGCACGACCGAGACGAGCGGGTGCAGCCCGTCCGCGCGCGGCGCCCCGACGTAGAGCGTCAGGTTCACCTTGCCGGGCGCGAGGCAGCGCAGCCTCATGCGAGCCCCGCGTGCAGGTCGCGCCACTGCTCCGGCGCGAGCGTCTCGGCGCGCGCGTCGGCCGGCAGGCCCATCGCCCCGAGCGCGGCGCGCACGGCGTCGCGGTCGCCGCCCTTGAGCGCGAGCGAGCGGGCGAGCGCCTTGCGGCGGTGCGCGAAGCCCTGCTGGACGAGCGCGCGCAGCCCGGGCTCCGGCGCGTCGCCGGTGCGCAGGAGCCGCACGAGCACGGAGTCGACGTTGGGCACGGGGAAGAACACGTTCCGCGAGACCGGCCGGATCACCTTCACGTCGCACGCGAGCTGCGCGAGCACGCTCGGGATCCCGTAGGCGGCAGAGCCGGGAGCGGCGGCGAAGCGCTCGCCGACCTCCTTCTGCACCATCGCCACCCAGGTCGTCACGCCGGGGAGCGCCTCGATCGTGCGCAGGATCACCGTCGCCGCGACGCCGTAGGGCAGGTTCGCGACGACCTTGGTCGGCGCCGGCTCGAGCGCGCCGAGGTCGAGCTTGACGGCGTCGGCGAGGTGGAGGCTGACGTTCGGGTGCGGGTCGGTGGCGTCGCGCAGCGCGTCCTCGAGCCGGCGGTCGAGCTCGACGACGTGGACGTGGCTCGCCCGCTCGGCGAGGTGCTCGGAGAGCACGCCGAGGCCGCCGCCGACCTCGAGCACGACGTCGCCGGGACCCACCTCGGCCGCGCGCGAGATGACATCGAGCAGGTTCGAGTCGATCAGGAAGTTCTGGCCCAGCTCGCGGCTGGGGCGGATCCCGAACGCCTTCATGCGGCGCAGGCTCGGCTGCGCCGGGAGCTCGCTCACCACCCGAACAGCCGGGCGGCGTTGGCCTCCACGGCCGCCTCGAGCTCCTCGTAGGCGATCCCGCGCCGCTCGGCGACGAAGCGCGCGGTGTGGACGACGAAGGCCGGCTGGTTGCGCTCCTTGCGCCGCGCCTGCGGCGTCAGGTACGGCGCGTCGGTCTCCACCAGCAGGCGGTCGAGCGGCACGCGCTGCGCCGCCTCGGCGAGGTCCTGCGCCTTGGGATAGGTGACGTTGCCGGCGAACGAGATCCACCAGCCGCGCTCGAGGCACTCTTCCAGCCGGTCGGGCATCGAGAAGCAGTGCAGGATCACCTCGAGGCCCTGCGCCTCGCGGTCGAGCATCGCGATCGTGTCGTCCTCCGCGCCGCGCGTGTGGATGACGAGCGGCTTGCCGGTCTCGCGCGCGAGCGCCATGTGGGCGGAGAAGGCGCGCTCCTGGTCCGCACGCGGCGCGTAGTCGCGGTAGTCGTCGAGCCCGGTCTCGCCGATCGCCAGCACCTTCGGGTGGCGCGCGAGGTCGCGCAGCTCCTCGGTGATCGCGTCCTCGTAGCCCGTGCTGTCGTTGGGGTGGCGCCCGACGGCGGCGAACACCTCGTCGTGGGCCTCGGCGGCGGCGATCGCCGCGTGGCAGGAGCGCGTGTCCGTGCCCACGGTGAGGATGCGCGTCAGGCCGGCCTCGCGCGCGGCGGCGACGAGCTCCGCGTCGGATCCGGGCGAGCGGTCCAGGTGGGTGTGGGAGTCGATCACTGCTTCGGGAACAGCGGCGGGTCCAGCGGGGTCACGCGGGCCGGGTGGGTGCTGATCCCCTCGCCGAAGCGCGCCGTCCCGATCGCGAAGCCGCCGTCCTGGCCGAGCGCGCCCATCAGCCGCTCGGTGGTCTCCGGCATGTACGCGTGCAGCAGCACGGTCACCACTCGCAGGCCCTCGGCGAGCGAGCGCAGCACGGTGTCGAGCTTCGCCGCCTGCTCGGGGTCCTTCGCGAGCTTCCAGGGCGCCTGCTCCTCGACGTAGCGGTTGAGCCGCCGCACCCGCTGCCAGATGCGCTCGAGCGCCTGCGTGATCTCCGCGCGGTCGAGCAGGTCGACGACCTCCTCGTCGAGGGCCTCGAAGTCGGCCGCGAGCGCTGCGTCGGGCTCCGCGTCGGGCGTGGCGCCGTCGCGGTAGCGGGCGATCATCGCGATCGTGCGGCTCGCCAGGTTGCCGTAGTCGTTCGCGAGCTCGGTCTCGTAACGGGACTCGAAGCCGGCGGTCGAGACCGCGCCGTCCTGGCCGAAGGAGACCTCGCGGAAGCAGTAGTAGCGGAGGGCGTCCGTGCCGAACTTGTCCATCACCTCGAACGGGTCCAGCACGTTGCCGAGCGACTTGGACATCTTCACGTCCTCGCCCGCCGCGTCCCTCATCGTCAGGTAGCCGTGGATGAACAGCTTCTGCGGGAGCGCCTCGCCGGCGGCCAGCAGCATCGCGGGCCAGATCACGGCGTGGAACTTGAGGATGTCCTTGGCGAGGATCTGCAGTGTCACGGGCCACAGCTCCTGCGTGCGGTCGCGCTCGCCGGCGCCGAACGACAGGGCCGTGTAGTAGTTGAGCAGCGCGTCGAACCAGACGTAGAAGACGTGCTCGGGGTCCCACGGGACCTCGACCCCCCACGTCAGCTTCGCGCGGCTCAGCGACACGTCCTGCAAGCCGCCGGTGATGAACGCGCGGGCCTCGTTGAAGCGCGACGGTGGCGCGACCCAGTCGGTCGTGGCGTAGAGCTGCTCGAGCTGCTCCTGGAAGGCGGAGAGGCGGAAGAACCAGTTCTCCTCCTCCTCGCGGTCGAGCGGGATGCGGTGGATCGGGCAGGTGTTGCCCTCCGCGATCTCGTTCTCGGACTTGAAGTCGGCGCAGCGGGGGCAGTACCAGCCCTCGTAAAGGCCCTTGTAGACGTACCCGTTGTCGTGCACGCGCTGCATGAAGGCCTGGACGCGCTCCTTGTGGCGCGGGTCGCTCGTGCGGATGAAGAAGTCGTTGGAGGCGTTGATGCGCGGCATCAGGGCCTCGAAGCGGGCGGCGTTGCGGTCGGCGAGCTCCTTCGGGGTGACGCCCTCGCGCTCGGCGGCGAGCGCGACCGGCTCGCCGTGCTCGTCGGTGCCCGTGAGGAAGAACACGTCCTCGCCGCGCTGGCGGTGGTGGCGGGCGAGGATGTCCGCCCCGATCGTGGAGTACGCGTGGCCGAGGTGCGGCGCCGCGTTGACGTAGTAGATGGGGGTCGTGATGTAGAAGGACATCTGCCCGCCAGGCTAGCCGTCAGTCCTCGAGGGTCCGGTAGGCGAGCAGCCCGCCGAAGCCGAGCAGGCCGGCGCCGGCGATCACGTCGACCGCTTTCAGCGCGCGGTCGCCGACCCAGCGCCGGGCGACGCTGACGCCGGACGCGAGGATCGCCATCCAGGTCATGCTGCCGAGCCCGACCCCGGCGAGCAGCACGACGACGCCGGCGCCCTCGGCCGCGCCGGCTGCGCCCGCCGCGGTGAAGATCGCCGCCCACGACGCGATCGTCAGCGGGTTCGAGGCGGTCGCGCCGAGCGCCGTCGCGAACGCCTTGCGCGGCGTGCTCACCTCCTCCTCGACCTCGCCGCCGAGCCGGACGCGGAACGCGCTGACCAGCGTGCGGATCCCGAGGTAGATGAGCACCACGGCACCGATCAGGCCGAAGCTCACGCGCAGCGGCTCGATCTCGAGCAGGCCCGCGGCGCCCGCGGCCCCGGCGGCGGCGTACAGCGTGTCGATCACCGCAACCCCGGCGCCGATCGCCAGCCCGATCGGGACGCCGCTGCGCAGCGTCGAGCGGATCGCGAACAGCGACAGCGGCCCGAGCTGGGCGGCCACGAAGAACCCAAGGCCGAAGCCGACGACGAGGACGCTCATCGGCTCACCGTACCGGCGCCGCTCGGGGCTGCGCGAGCGCCGCACGACGCTTGCGGGCCCGCTTCGCGGCGCCCGCGCCGGTCACGCCGGCGAGCAGGAGCGCGAGCCCGGCCCATGCGGGCCAGGGAGCGAGCGGACTCGAACCCGGGTGGTGCGCCGGCGTGGTGCCGCGCGGTGGCGGCGCGGCGCGTGGCCTCGGCGCGGCGCCCGGCAACGGCGCGGCGCGCGGCGGCGGCGCGGCGCGTGGCGGCGGCACGGCGCCCGGCAACGGCGCGGCGGGCGGCAACGGTGCGGCCCGCGGCGCGGACGGCAACGGCGCTGGGTGGGGTGGTATGGGTGCGGGCCGCCGGGCGATCGCCCGTGGCGCGACGGGGAGCGCCGGCGGGCGGCGGTCGCGCAGCAGGGGCGCCGGGTCGACGTAGCCGAGGCGGTCGCTCGCCGTGCGGACTCCAAGGTGGAGGCCCTCGTGCTCGCGCGAGCGGGCCACGGTGCCGAGAGGCGCGCCCGCCGATACCCGGTCGCCCGCGCGGACGGCCGGGTGCAGCGGCAGGTGCGTGACGCTGAAGCGCCCGCAGCGCATCGCGACCGCGCCGACCCCCGCGCGGCCCGCGAAGGTCACGCGCCCCGAGCACGCGGCGCGTACCGGCGTGCCCGGCGCGGCCGCGAGATCGACTCCGCGGTGATGGCCGCGCGCGAACGGGTCGCCCTCGTACGCGAACGGCCGCTCGATCACCCCGGACACGGGCGGGGCGAGCGTGAGGGCGGCGAGCGCGAGCGCGAGCATGGCTCGCCGACGGTACGCCCGCCGAGGCCGGTTGCCGGGCGGCGCGCGTGTTTCGTCGCAAAGTTGGTGCAGGGACGCAACTGCGCAGGTGAGGGAGGCGAGTTCCGCCGGTGCGTCGAGGAGCTCCAGATCCCGTGCTTCACGAGCACGCCAGCTGGCACCGATCGCGCCGGCGGGATTCGATGCCAGATCGCGTGCTCCCCTGGCACGCGAGACGGAGCCAACCCCGGCGGCGCCACCGGCCAGCTTCCCCCACGTGCGCCGTTGGACCGGCCTGCGCAACCATCCACGACGATGATCCGCGGCGCCAAGGTGACACTCCGCCCGATCGAGCCCCGGGACCGGGAGCCGCTGAAGGCGATCCGGGACGAGCCCGAGGTGATCCGGTTCTGGGGCCGGCAGACCGAGGAGTGGCCGGGCGACGACGACTCCGTGGAGGAGTGGGTCGTCGAGCTCGGCGGCGAGCTGATCGGGTTCGTGCAGTTCTACGAGGAGCCCGACGACGACTACCGGCACGCCGACGTCGACATCCTGCTCGCGACGGCCCATCACGGGCAGGGCCTCGGGACGGACGCGATGCGGGCGGTGATGGCGTTCCTCGTGGAGCAGCGCGGCCACCATCGGATCACGCTGACGACCTGGCCGCACAACGAGCGGGCGATCCGCCTCTACGAGAAGCTCGGCTTCCGGCAGGTGGGGATCACGCGCGCCAGCGAGCGCGGCGACGACGGGACCTGGCACGACGAGCTGCTGATGGAGTACGTCGTCGAGCCGCCGCCGAGGCGGGAGCCACCCGGCGGTCAGCGCTCGGCGACCGCGCGGTAGAGCTCGTTGGCGCCCGCGCCGGTGAGCTCGGCGACGACGCTCGCGGCGACCCTTGCGCGGGCGCCCGCCTCGATCAGCCGCCGCACGGCGTCGATGGCCGCGGGGTCGGCGCCGGTCCGCGGCGGCGCGCCGCCGAACACCAGCACGACCTCGCCCCGCGGGCCCTCGTCCGCGTAGCGCTTCGCGAGCTCGGCCGCCGTCCCGCGGACGACCTCCTCGTGGAGCTTCGTGAGCTCGCGGCAGACCGCGACGGGCCGCGACCCATCGACCTCGGCGAGCGCGGCCAGCGTCGCCCCCACGCGCCGCGGCGACTCGAACGCCACGACCGTCTCGGGCGACGCGAGCACCTCCAACAGCGCGGCCCGCTTGCGCGGCAGGAAGCCCGCGAAGCGCCAGGCGTCCGACGGCAGCGCGCTCGCCACCAGCGCGGCCAGCGCGGCGCTCGGCCCGGGCAGCACCTCGACCGACAGCCCCGCCGCCACGCAGCCCTGCACGAGCACGTAGCCGGGGTCACTCACGAGCGGCATCCCCGCGTCGGAGACGAGCGCGACGACCTCGCCGCCCGCCATCCGCTCGACCAGCTCCGCCGCCCGCTCGCGCTCGTTGTGCTCGTGGTAGGAGACGAGCGTCGCCTGGACGCCGTAGCGCTCGAGCAGCACGCGCGTGCGGCGCGTGTCCTCGCAGGCCACCACGTCCGCCTCGCGCAGCGCCGCGAGCACACGCAGCGTCACGTCCTCGAGGTTCCCGATCGGCGTCGGGCACACGACGAGCCGGCCGCTCACGCCGCACCCGCCGCGGTCGGGCCCGCCGCCGAGGGCACGTCGGAGGGCCGCTCGCGGGCCAGCATCGCCGCACCCACCAGCCCCGCCTCGGCGCCGAATGCCGCCGCCTTCACGCGCGCCTCGTCGCGCCCCGGGGCCAACGCACGGCGGCCCATTACCTCGCGCGCGGGCTCGAGCAGCAGCTCGCCCGCGGCGCTGACCCCGCCGCCGATGACGATCACCTGCGGGCAGAAGATGTTGGCGATGTTGGCGAGCCCGACGCCGAGCGCGCGGCCGATGGTCTCGATCGCCGCCCGGGCCACCGGATCGCCGGCCTGCGCCATCTCAGTCACCATCGGCCCGGTCAGCTCGCGCCCGCCCTCCATCGCCCGCCCGATGTCGGTGTCCGGTCGGCGGGCGACGGCGAGCGACACCTCGCGCACCAGCGCGGTGCCGGAGGCGACGGACTCCAGACAGCCCCGGTTGGGGCAGTTGCCCTGGCACGGCCGGCCGTCCATGTCGACGACCATGTGGCCGATCTCCGCACCGCCGCCGACGAAGCCGCGGTAGACCTCCCCGCGCAGGAACAGCCCGCTGCCGATCCCCGTGCCGAGCGTGAGCATCACGACCTCGCTGCAGCCGGCGCCGGCGCCGGCGCGCGCCTCGGCGAGCACCGCGCAGTTGGCGTCGTTGTCGACGACGACCGGGAGCTCGAGGCGCTCGGCCATGATGTCCGCGAAGCGGATGTCGTGCAGTGGGAGGTTGACGGCCTGGACGGCCAGCCCGGTGCGCGCGTCGAACGTGCAGGGAATCCCGAAGCCGACCGCCTCGACGTGGCCGCCCACCGCCCGCCGCACGCCCTCGACGGCGTGGGCGATCAGCTCGATCAGCTCGACTTGGTCGTGGCCCAGCGCAGGGCGGTTGGTACGGTGATGGACCGTCCCATCGGGGTCCACGGCGCCGGCCAGCAGCTTGGTGCCGCCGAGATCGACGCCGATGACGCATCCCTCGGCCACGCCGGCCACATTACCGTCCGCACCCGCCCATGGCCGACGAGAACGACGACCGCCCCTACACCACTTACAAGGCGCGCCCCCGCTTCCTGCAGGGGCGTGACGACGACGGCCTGGACCCGCGCGCGGGCGACCGCCCGGAGTACGAGGTCCACGGCCGCCGCCGGCGCTTGGACCCGCGCGACTGGTTCAAGCGCCCCCGTCGCGGGGCCGGCACGCGCCGGCGTATCACGGTCGGGCGGATCGTCAAGTACCTCGCCCTGGCCGCCGTCGCCTGGGTGCTCGTCAGCGCGATCCTGTTCCTCGTCTCCGCCCAGATCCAGGAGTCGAAGATCTCCGACGCCGCCGAGCGCCAGCTGTCGGGCGCCGGCTTCACGCTCACGAGCCCCAACACCGTGCTGATGCTCGGCTCCGACGCGCGCCCGAAGGGCAGCAAGGAGGCGGGGGCGAACTTCATCGGCTCCCCTTCGCGCTCGGACTCGATCCTGCTGATGCGCGTCGGCGGCGGGGCCAACGCCACGCTGTCGATCCCGCGCGACACCGTCGTGGACATCCCGGGCCACGGGCGCAACAAGATCAACGCCGCCTATGCGCTCGGCGGCCCGTCGCTGGCGATCAAGACGGTCGAGCAGTACCTCGGGATCGACGTCAACCACCTCGTCGAGGTCAACTTCGAGAACTTCCCGCAGCTGATCGACGCGCTCGGCGGCGTGACCTACAAGGGCGGCTGCGTCGTCTCCAGGATCAACGGCGGCACGCGCAACGGCGGCTATACGTTGCGGCTGAAGAAGGGTGAGCACGAGATCAACGGCAAGCAGGCGCTGGCGCTCGCGCGCACGCGCAAGAACGAGTGCGCGCCCAACGAGGACGACCTCACGCGCGCGCGCCGCCAGCAGGAGGTCCTGAGCGCCCTGCGCGACAAGGTCATCTCGTTCGAGACCTTCGTCCGCCTGCCGTGGGTCAGCTGGGCCGCCCCGCAGGCCGTGCAGTCCGACATGGCCGGCCCGTCACTGCTGGGCCTCGTCGGTGGCGAGGTGATCGGCGGGAAGGCTCAGCCCCGGGTGCTCAAGCCCTCGGGCAACGTCACGCTGCCCGACGGAGGGGCCGGTCTCGAGGTGGACGACGCGGAGAAGCGCTCCGCCGTCCAGCGCTTCCTGAAGGGGTGACCCGCTTGCGTCCGGCGAGCGCGACGCCGCCGAGGATCAGCGCGAGACCGGCGATCGCCGCCGCCGTGATCGCCTCGTCGAGCAGCAGCGCGCCGTAGAACAGCGCCACGCCCGGGGCGAGGTAGGAGACGAGCGAGGCGCGGCCCGCGCCGACCTCGTTGATCAGCTTGTAGAAGATCACGAACGCCAGCGCCGTCCCGACGGCGCCGAGCACGAGGACCGAGAGCAGGGCGCGCGCGCCCGGGAGCGCGGACGGCAGCGTGGCCAGCGCCAGCGGCGCGGTCAGCACGGTCGTGACGAAGATCGAGACGAGCGACGTCTGCATCGCCGCGAGGTGGCCGTAGCGGCGCTTGACGACGAACGACGAGAGGCCGTAGGAGGCGGCCGCGCCGATCATCGCGAGCGCGCCGAGCAGCTCGCCGAGCGAGTGCACCGACTCGACGCCGACGACCAGCGCCACGCCGGCAAGGCCGAGCACGATGCCGACGCCCTGCCGGCGGTCGACCCGCTCCGACGGGTCGATCCACGGCGCGAACAGCGCGACGAACAGCGAGGCGGGCGAGATCAGCACCGCGGTCAGGCCGGAGGGCACCTCGAGCTCGCCGAGGGTGATCAGCGTGAACGGCAGGGCGACGGCGAGCGTGCCGAGCAGCAGCCCCGAGCGCGGTCGGTCGCGCAGCTCGTTGCCGACCTGGCGCACCGCACCGGAGCCCATCGTGGACCGGATCAGCACGAGCAGCACGACGGCCGCGACCGCCACCCGGCTCCAGACCACCATCGGCGCCGAGAGGTCCTCGAGCGCGTACTTGATCAGCAGGTAGGAGCCGCCCCAGATCGCGGAAAGCGCGGCGAGGAGCCCGATCTGGCGTGGCGACATACGGGCCAGTGTGCCAGCGCCGGGCCCCAAGCACCAATGACGGTTTCATGTGCCGGGCATAAGCCCGGCTGATGACCTAATCCGACTTCGCGGACGAGGAGGACGACGAGGAGGAGGAGGAGGAGGAGGAGGACGCGGACTCCGACGGCTTCGAGTCCTGCTTGTCCTTCTGCTTGGCGTCGTGCTTGTCGGCGCCGTCGCTCGCGGACTTGTCCGACTCCCGCTTGCGCTTGGCCGTGCCGTAGTCCGTGTTGTAGAAGCCGGATCCCTTGAAGTGCACCGCGACCGGGTGGAACACGCGCGAGACCGGCGCGCCGCACTCCTCGCAGGAGGTCACGGGCGGGTCCGACATCTTCTGCATGACCTCGAAGAGGTGCCCGTTCTCGCAGCGGTACTCGTAGATCGGCATGGCGGCGGCTGAGTATAGGTCGACCTTGGTGCGCCCCACTAACCTCCGCCCGCAATGACCGACGTCGCGACCATGGACAAGATCGTCTCCCTGTGCAAGCGGCGGGGGCTGATCTTCCCCGCCTCGGAGATCTACGGCGGGATCGCCAACACCTACGACTACGGACACTACGGCGTGCTGCTCAAGAACAACGTCGTCGCCCAGTGGTGGAAGGCGATGATCCAGGAGCGCGACGACATCGTCGCCCTGGACTCGGCGATCATCCAGCACCCGCGCACGTGGGAGGCCTCGGGCCACCTCGCCGGCTTCACCGACCCGCTCGTGGACTGCCGGACGTGCAAGCTCCGCTTCCGCGCAGATCACCTCGAAGAGGCGCGGGCGGGCTCGACCGCCCACGACCTGCACTGCGGTCGCGCCCCGTCGAAGCTGCCGGGCGAGCACCCCGACTGCGACCTGACGCCGGCGCGCGAGTTCAACCTGATGTTCGAGACCACGGTCGGCCCGGTGGCCGAGTCGGGCTCGACGGTCTACCTGCGCCCGGAGACCGCCCAGGGCATCTTCCTCGACTACAAGACCACGCTGCAGTACTCGCGCAGGCGCCCGCCGTTCGGGATCGCGCAGGTCGGCAAGTCCTTCCGCAACGAGATCACGCCGGGCAACTTCGTCTTCCGCACGCTCGAGTTCGAGCAGATGGAGATGGAGTTCTTCGTGCCTCCCGACGAGGCCCAGAAGTGGCACGAGCACTGGCTCGAGCAGCGCATGGAGTGGTACGCCGGGCTCGGCATCGACCGCGAGAAGCTGCGCCTGCGCCCGCACGGCGCCGAGGAGCTCAGCCACTACTCGAGCGCGACGAGCGACATCGAGTACCTCTACCCGATCGGCTGGTCCGAGCTGGAGGGGATCGCGAACCGCGGCGACTTCGACCTCA
>Ga0126312_10002157_pt1 | contig 13139 bp, 13 predicted proteins | sample Plot104A_FD_92537 | JGI IMG/M metagenome (GOLD analysis project Ga0126312, IMG submission 92537) | Serpentine soil microbial communities from UC McLaughlin Reserve, CA, USA - Plot104A | ecosystem: Environmental > Terrestrial > Soil > Grasslands | place: USA: UC McLaughlin Reserve, Lake County...
ATCTTGGCGGTGGGGCTCGCCTACGCCTGGAAGAAGGGAGCACTCGAATGGGTGTGATGCAGCAATTCAACGAGCCGAACATTATTACGACGAGCACCGACAAGGTCTTCAACTGGGCCAGGAAGAACTCTTTGTGGCCCCTGCAGTTCGGCCTGGCGTGTTGCGCGATCGAGATGATGGCCACGGGCATGGCGCACAACGACCTCGACCGCTTCGGGGCTGGTTTCTTCCCCGCCACGCCCCGGCAGGCTGACCTCATGATCGTCTCGGGCACGGTCAGCACCAAGATGGCCGAGCGGATGACCCGGCTCTACGAGCAGATGCCGGAGCCCAAGTGGGTCATCGCGATGGGCGCTTGCGCCATCTCGGGCGGCCCTTTCCTCGACGGGTACTCCGTCCTCATGGGGGCCGACAGGGTCATACCTGTAGACGTCTACGTACCGGGGTGCCCGCCGCGGCCGGAGGCCCTCATCTTCGGGGTCATGACGCTGCAGAAGAAGATCGAACGCGACCAGCAGGTCGGCTACGAGAAGCCGCGCTCGGCCCTGGTGGGCGACGATGGCGAGTTCCTGGAGTACCTCCCCGAGCGGGAGTACAGCGATATCGCCGAGGGCAAGGCGTTGCGCTTCGAGGGAATAAAGCCGCTCAAGCGCACCTACGTCTTCGAGCGCAAAGGTATGCCGCCCGCCGCCATGACCGACGTGGGCTGGGTCCCCGAGAAAGCGCATGCCGAGAGTGATGGCGGACAGGAGGAGCCGGCGAGCCCCAAGGGGAGCGCGGACTACTCCCCCGAGAGACTCGACGAGACGAAAGGTGAGGGCTAGAACGTGGACGTGACGCTGCCCCAGGGCGATCTGGAAGATAGGCCGGAGCGGTACCTGGAGGGTTTTCAGAGCAGGCATGGGCTCGAGGAGGCTGAGGTTGAAGGGAACGTGGTTCGCCTCGTGGTCGAGCCCCGCATACTGCCTGCCGTTCTGACGACGGCGCGAGAGGCATTGGGGATCTTGCACCTCTCGTTTATCACGGTCGTGGACAGGGAGGGATCTTTCGAGCTCACGTACGAGCTACTGGATCTACGCGGCGTCACGGTGCGGGTCAGGACCGCTATAGAGGGCGATGAGCCGGTGATAGACACGGTGACGGGTATCTATCCCACCGCCAACTGGCACGAGCGCGAGGCCTACGACATGTTCGGGGTGGCCTTCAAGGGGCATCCCGACCTGCGGCGGGTGTACATGTGGCAGGACCACTTCGATCACCATCCCCTGCTCAAGAGCTTCGAGATCAGCACAAAGCGCACCTTCGAGGGGTTGAGGTAGAGATGCTCGAAGAAGAACGTGTCGTAGAGAGCGCGGCCCTGGGCGGCAGGGCGACCGACCGCCTGACAAACCCTTACGTCCGAGATGAGTTCGGCCTCGAAACGATCGATCTGAACGTGGGCCCCCAGCACCCGGCGATGCACGGGCTCTTGAGGCTCATCGTGGAGCTCGATGGGGAGACGATCGTGCGCTGTGATCCCGTCATGGGATATCTGCATCGCTGCCAGGAGAAGATCGCCGAGAACAGGATGTACCCTGCCGTCATCCCCATGACCGACCGGCTCGATTACTTCGCCAACATGCACATGGAGCACGGCTACTGCCTCGCCGTCGAGGACCTGATGGGCCTGGAGATTCCGCCGCGGGCCGACGCGATACGCGTCCTAATGTGCGAGCTCATGCGTCTGGCCAGCCACCTGCCGTCTATAGGCTTCCTCCTGCTGGAACTCGGGGCGTTCACGCCGATCCTGTACGCGTTCCGGGAGCGGGAGCGGATACAGACCATCTTCGAGGCGGTCACGGGCGCCAGGATGATGTTCCACTACATCCGCATCGGCGGCGTCAAGGCCGACCTCCCGGCGGACATACCCCAGAAGATCTGGGAGTACATCGAGAGCCTGGAGGCGAACTTCGATAGGGACTTCGTGGATCTCATCCAGGGGAACGAGATCTTTCAGACCCGCACCCGCGGCATCGGGAAGGTGACCCAGGAGGAGGCTATCGAGATGGGTCTGACGGGTCCGCCGCTGCGCTGCACCGGGGTGGATTTCGACGTCAGAATAGACTACCCGTACAGCTGGTATCCGAACGTGACGTTCGACGTCGTCACCGATACCGAGGGCGATGCCGAAGCCGCGTACCGGGTGAGGATCGGAGAGGTCAGGCAGAGCATAAAGATCATCAAGCAGGTCCTGGAGAACATGCCGGCTGGCGCGGTTATGGGGGACGTGCCCCGCCGCATACGTCCCTCCGAGGGCGAGGGCTTCGGCAGGGTCGAGAGCCCGCGGGGCGAGTTCGCGGTACACGTGGTCTCCGACGGGTCGGACGTACCATACCGCGTGCACTACCGCGATCCTAGCTTCGTAAACATGCAGTTCTTGCAGGAGATTTTGCCGGGCCACTACCTACCCGACCTGATGCCGATAATGGGCATCGTGGATCCGGTCTCCGGCGGGTGGGACAAGTGATAGACACCCTCCTCGGATACTACAATCAGGAGCCCTTCCGCTTCCTGACCGCCTTCGGCGCGATACTGTTTCTGGCCCTGAATTTGGCGGCGATCCTCACGATGAGCGAGCGGAAGGTGGCCGGATACATCCAGGGGCGCTTCGGCCCCAACCGGGTCTGGCCGAGAGGGCTTCTGCAACCGGCGGCCGATGTAGTCAAGCTGTTCACCAAGGAGAACCTGTCGCCGAGCGGGTCGGACCTGTGGATCTTCCTCGCGGCCCCCATCGCCATGTTCATCCCTGCCGCGACCATCTGGCTGGTGGTGCCGTTCGCGCCGGGATTGGTGATCGCTGATCTGAACATCGCGCTCCTATTCTTTATCTCCATAACCTCCATCGGGGCCCTCGGGGTGATCATGGCCGGTTACGGAAGCCGGTCGAACTTCTCGCTCCTGGGCGCCCTCAGGGGCGCGGGGCAGCTCATCTCATACGAGGTGCCGCTGATCTTGAGCCTGCTCGGGATCACGATCCTCTCGGGGAGCATGTCGCTCGTGGACGTGGTCGACGCCCAGGCCGGCGGGTTCTGGAACTGGTACATCTGGTTCCAGTTGCCGATGTTCATCGCGTTCTACGTCGCCGGGATCGCCGAGGTCAAGCGGATCCCATTCGATCTGCCTGAGGGAGAGAGCGAGATCGTCGGCGGGTTCATGGTCGAGTATTCCGGGATGACCTGGGCCCTGATCCAGGCCTCCGAGTTCGCCTTGATGGGCCTGATGTCGGCGATCGGCGTGACGCTGTTCTTCGGTGGCTGGCAGCCGCCGCTCGAGTTTTTGGACCTCGGGACCTTCAACTGGATCTGGTTCGGCCTCAAGACGTCGCTCATCATGTTTACCTTCCTGTGGATCCGCTGGACCCTGCCGCGCCTGCGCATGGACCAGCTGATGGATCTGGGCTGGAAGGTGCTCGTGCCGCTTACTATTCTCTGGTTGTTCGTCACCGCAGGCGCGGTGCTGGTGTTCCCGTCGTTTTTCGGATAGAGGAGGGCTCTCGATATGCCTCAGGTAGGACAGGGTGTTCTGAAGGGGATGGGGATCACGCTCAAGCACCTCTTCGAGAAGAAGATCACGCGCCAGTACCCCGAGTACAAGCGCACGCTCCCGGAGCGCAGCCGCGGGCTGCTGACGGTGGACATGGACCGGTGCATCGCTTGCCTGCAGTGCATGAGGGTCTGCCCCGACCACTGCATATCTATAGAGATGCAGAAGCGAGATATAGACGGCTCGGGCAAGCCCAAGCCTTACGCGGTGGGCTTCGTCATCGACGACTCGCGCTGCATGTATTGCTCCCTGTGCGTCGAGGTCTGCCCGGTCAACTGCATCTATCACACCGAGGAGTTCGAGGCCCAGGCTTACAACCGTCTGGAACTCGCGAGGCAGTTCGGCGAGCGGCCCGTCGATCCGACGGTGGATCCCAAGCCCGCCATGAAAAAGAAGAAGAAAGCCACGGCCAAGAAAGCCCCCCGGACCGTAGAGCGTCCCGTTAGCGAGAGGGACGACGCAGCTTGATCGTCGCGTTCTTCTTTCTCACCGGGATGACGCTCGTCTCGGCGCTCGGGGTTGTTATAAGCCGCAATGTAGTGCATTCGGCGCTGTTCATGTCGGGGTCATTCCTCGGTATAGCTGGGTTCTACGTGATGCTCAACGCGCCGGCGCTCGCCGCGTTTCAGGTCTTGATCTACGTCGGGGCGGTGACGGTGTTGATGCTGTTTGGGATCATGTTCACCCAGAGGCCGCAGGCCAGGCGCTTCCGTACGATCATCAACCGCCAGTTCTGGGCCGGGCTCTTCGTGGCCGTCGGTGTAGGCGGCTTCCTGTCCTACATCCTCTCGGCCGAGGATTGGGGAGGGGCCGAAGCAGGAAACGGACCGCGTCAGGTCGCCGCTCTAGGGCGGGATTTGCTCGGCGTCAGTTCAGGCTCGGAGATCTTCATCCTGCTCTTCGAGGTCGCCTCCGTGTTGCTGCTCGTCGCGATCGTTGGCGCCATCGTTATCAGCCGCCGTAAGGTGGGCGAGGGCATCGATAGGGGGGTGGAAGAGTAGTGCCGCCGCAGGTGCAGCAGTTGATCGACGCGTTGACGGCGACGCCGCCCCTTGAATGGTACCTCGTGGTCGGGGCCCTGATGTTCGCCATCGGGGGGTGGGGAGTGCTGATCAGGCGCAACGCGGTGGTGGTGTTCATGTGCGTGGAGCTGATGATCAACGCCGTCAACCTCACGCTCGTCGCCTTCGCCGACTATCTGCCTAACGCCGGGGGCCTCGGGGTGAGCTACGCGGTGCTGGTGATCGCGATCGCCGCCGCCGAGATCGCGGTCGGTCTCGCTATTGTGCTGGCGGTGTTCCGCACGCGCCGGACCGTGAACGTGGACGAGATAACCTCGATGAGAGGCTAGAGAGGAGGAGCCCGTGCAGACCGTAGGCCAGCAGCTGATCATCACGGCCATTCCAACGCTCCCCGCGTTAGTCTTCCTCGTGCTCGTCCTCACCGGCCGCCTCCTGATGGAGAACGCCCAGTACGTCGCCATACTCGGGGTGACCATCTCGCTCGTCTTCTCGGTCTTCGCCCTGCTCTTCGTAGCGGGGATAGTCCCCGGCGGAGGGGAGCCCATAGAGTTCTCGGTCAACTGGATAGATCTTGGTTTGGGCGGCTCGTTCCCGATGGGGGTGTATATCGACGGGCTCGCCGCGGTGATGCTCGTCGTTGTGTGCTTCGTGAGCCTCATGATCCAGCTCTACTCTGGGGCTTTCATGGAGGGCGACAAACGCTTCGCCTGGTACTACGCGATTCTCAACCTGTTCACGGCCTCGATGCTCGGGCTCGTACTGGCGCCGAATTTCATCGAGCTCTACGTCTTCTGGGAGCTCGTCGGCCTGTGCTCGTATCTGCTCGTCGGACACTGGTACGAGAAGCCTTCGGCCCGCGACGCCGCGATAAAGGCCTTCGTCGTCACCCGCATCGGTGACGCCGCGCTGTTCGTCGGGATAATCATCTTCTGGGCGACGACCGGCTCTGTAGCATTCAGTGACATCTCGGTGGCGGCCCAGTCGGGCTTTCTCGGCGGGTCCCTGCTCACCACGACCGTGATACTCGTCTTTTTCGGGGCCGTCGGCAAGAGCGCACAGTTCCCACTGCACGTGTGGCTCCCCGACGCGATGGAGGGTCCTACGCCCGTGAGCGCCCTGATCCACGCCGCCACCATGGTAGCGGCGGGCGTCTACCTCGTGGCGCGCACCTACGACATCTTCGTGCAGAGCCCCACGGCCATGCTCGTCATCGCCTACATCGGCGGCTTTACGGCGCTGATGGCAGCGACGATGGCGCTGGTCAAGAAGGACATAAAACGGGTAATCGCCTATTCCACCGTCTCGCAGCTGGGGTACATGATGCTCGGCCTCGGGCTCGGCTCTTACACGGCAGGTTTCTTCCACCTCTATAACCACGCCTTCTTCAAGGCACTGCTGTTCCTGTGCGCCGGTAGCATCATCTACGCGATGGACTCTTACAACCTCTTCGATATGGGGGGACTGTGGCGCAGGATGCCGATCACGTTCGGGACCATGCTCATAGCGGGGCTCTCGCTCTCCGGGGTCTTCCCCTTCGCAGGCTTCTGGTCCAAGGACGCGATCATCGCCTCGGCCTACGATGAGCACTACTATCTCCTCTTCGGCATGGCGCTGCTAACGGTGTTCCTCACCGCGTTCTACATCTTCCGCGCCATCTTCCTCGCGTTTACCGGCGAGCCGCGTACAGAGCCGGCGCGCGAGGCCGCAGAATCGCCAGGGATCATGACGGGCCCGATGATGCTACTGGCCTTCTTCGCCGTCGTGAGCGGCTGGGTCGGGATACCGGAAGGGTTCGGCCTTCCCGTCAAGGACTATTTCAGCGAGTTCGTGCATCCCAGCGAATTCGCCACTACGACGCTCGGCATCGAAGCGCCCGCCTTCAGCTACGCGCTCGGTGGGATCTCGTTCGCCGCCGCGCTCCTCGGGATAGGGCTCGCCTACACGCTCTACGTCGCGAGACCCGAGTGGGCGGGGGCTCTCGCAGCCAGGTTCTCCTGGCTGTACACGTTCCTGGACAAGGGTTGGTACTTCGACGCGCTCTACGGCGCGACGTTCGTGCGCTCCGCGATGTGGCTCGGGAGGGCGACCAGACGGTTCGACCGTAACGTCATCGGTGGCCTCGTGGGCGGGATCGGACGCGGCACCCTGGGGACGGGAGGGCTGCTGCAGCGCCTGCAGAGCGGCGGGGTCCAGAACTACGCCTTGTTTATCCTGCTGAGCGTCCTGATCATCGGGGTCATCGTAGGGGCCCAGTACGCCGTGTTGGTCGTCGGCCTGATCGCCCTGGTAACCATTACTGCTTTCGCCGTGGGGACCAGACTGTGACCACTACGATAACGATCTTCATCCCGCTGCTCGGCGCGATACTGATGATGCTAATGCCCGATGATGAGCGCCTTCTGCGCTACACAGCCCTCGGGGTGGCGGCCTTGCCTTTGCTGCTCGCGGGGTACGTCTACTTCGCCTTCGGGGACGATCTTAACGTGGTCGCCCTCACGCAGGACATAACCTGGATACGATCCTTGAACATCGGCTACCGGGTCGGCCTGAACGGGCTCGGCTTCGGGATGTTCTTCCTCTCTACGTTCCTCACGGTCATAGCGGTTCTGGCTTCCTGGGACGTGCGCCGGAACCTCAAGCAGTATTTCGCCGCGCTCTTCATCGCCGAGGTCGGGATGCTCGGGGTCTTCGCGGCGCAGGACCTCATCCTGTTCTACGTCTTCTTCGAGATCACGCTGATCCCCATGTACCTGCTCGTCGGGGTGTGGGGCGACGAGAACAGGCGTCCGGCGGCGATCAAATTCTTCATCTACACGTTCTTCGGCTCGACGGTGATGCTGGCCGGATTCCTGGCTTTCGGCATCCTCGCCGATACCTACTCGATGGACGCCCTCGGCGGCGGTGGCGGTCTCTCGCGCGCGGCCCAGATAGCCGTGGCGGCCCCCATCCTCTTCGGGTTGCTCGTCAAGGTGCCCGCCGTGCCGCTGCACAGCTGGCTTCTCGACGTGTACGTCTCGAGCCCGACCTCGACCAACGTGTTGCTCTCCGGGGTCCTGCCCAAGCTGGGAACCTACGGCCTGATCCGGATAGCCCTCCCCCTCTTACCCCAGGGTGTCGATCCTTTTCTGCCCTACATCGCCGCCTTCGGCGTTCTCAACATCGTCTACGGGGCCTTCGTGGCTTTCTTGCAGCCGGATCTTAAGGCGCTCGTCGCCTTCTCCTCTATAGGGACCCTGGGCTTCATCCTGCTCGGCGTCGCCTCGGGGAACGCGGTCGGCCTCAACGGGGCCGTCTTCCAGCAGGTCGCCCATGGGCTCTACTCGGCCCTCCTCTTTATCCTCGTCGGAGTTATAGCGGCCCGCACGGGGACACGCCGCATCGAGGATCTCGGCGGCCTGGCGGCCCGGATGCCGTGGGCCGGCGGACTGCTCGCCCTGGGTGCCCTCGCCGCGATGGGCCTGCCCGGGCTCGCCGTCTTCATCTCGGAGTTCATGAGCATCATGGGTGTCTTTGCGACGTTCCCCGTTCAGGGCGTACTCGCGGCGCTGGGGATCATACTCTCCGCGATGTACCTGCTCTACATGCTGGGGCGTGTGATCTTCGGCCCCATCGAGCGTCCCGCCTACGAGGAGATAGGGGACGCGGGGCCGGCCGAGATGGCCTCCGTCGTACCGTTGGCGGTGCTCCTCGTCGTGCTTGGCATCTTCCCGGCCCTCCTGATAAGTCTCCAGCGCCCGGCCGTGGATGCCGTACTCAGCATACTAGGGGGTAGCTAGTGACCGGGCAGGCCTTCGTCGCGCTCTTGCCGGAGTTGATCTCTACCGGGTTCCTGATCGTGGTCCTCATGGTCGGGGCATTCGGCGAGAGCAACGCAGGTATCGCGGCCGGATTGTCCGCCATCGGGACGCTGGCCGTGGTCGCGAGCGCAGCCGTTCTGCTCGCTACCGGCTTCTCGGGGAGCTACTTCGGCGGCGGGTACGTGGTCGACGGCTTCGCGCTCTACTTCAAGCTTATAGTCGCCGGGTCGGCTTTCTTCGCCGTGCTCGCCGCGGCCCGCTGGTCAGGCCGAACGGGCGACGCTCCCGAATATTTGACGCTCATCCTCTCCGTCGTGCTCGGTTCGACGCTCCTCGTCTCCATGCGGGATCTCTTCGGCATCTTCCTCGCCGTGGAGCTGGCGACGATCCCTTCCTACGCGATGGTCGCCTTCGACAGGAGCCGCCGCGAGAGCGCGGAGGGCGGGATGAAGTACCTGATCACCGGCGTGGTCGCCTCCTCCGTGCTGCTCTACGGTATCGTGTTGATCTACGGCGTCTCGGGCTCGGCGATGCTCTCGGAGGTGGCAACCACGTTCACGGGCCGCCTCACACCCGTCGCCGTCATCGGGCTCGTGCTCATGATCTCGGGTTTCGCCTTCAAGCTCTCGGCGGCGCCCTTCCATTTCTGGACCCCGGACGCCTACCAGGGCGCCCCGACGAGCGCCGCAGCGTTTCTCTCGGTAGGTCCCAAGGCCGCGACCTTCGCTATCCTGCTGCGGATACTCCTCGAGGGCATGGCCGGGGCCGCGCCGACCTGGACGGCGGTGATGGCGTTCCTATCCATCCTTACTATGTTCGTCGGCAACCTCTTCGCCCTCAGACAACGCAACGTCAGGCGGATGCTCGCGTACAGCTCCGTAGCCCACTCGGGCTACATCCTGGCCGCCTTCGCGGCGTTGCAGGGAGGAGGCGCCGACTTCGCCGTGCAGGCGGTCCTGATCTACACGGCCGCCTACGCCGTTATGAACATGGGTGCCTTCCTCGTTATAGACCTGGTCGGCGAAGAGGCCAAGAACTACAACGGGCTCGTCAGGACGAACCCGGGCGTGGCAGCGTGCATGGCCCTGTTCATGGCCGCACTAGTCGGAATCCCTCCGCTCTCGGGATTCTTCGGGAAGCTCTGGATCATCATCGCGGGTGCCCAGTCGGGCTCGATCCTCGTCTACATCGTCGTCGGCGCGCTCGTCATCAATACCGTCCTCTCCGTCCCTTACTACTTCGGCATCATCAGGAACATGATCCTCGAGGAGCCGACCACGGATACGGCGAGGTCTAAAGGCACTGGTGCCGTCAGGTTCTCAGTGTACGTGCTCGCCGTTCTCACCACCCTGTTCGGCCTGCTCATCATCCCCCTCTCCGCGCTGGTCGGAGCCTCGGGCCTGACGTGAGGAACAGAGCGCTACCCAAAGATCGCCCGCTGCGTATTGGTCCGAGAACCAGGCCTGGTGTAAGCTAGGTTCATGCAAGCAGTCGTACTAGTCGGTGGTCAGGGGACCCGGCTGCGGCCTGTCACCTACGACATCCCCAAGTCGCTTGTGCCGCTGCGCAACCGTCCCTTTATGGGGTATATGCTCGACTTTCTGCGTCGCGGCGGCCTCGATGGCGCCGTGCTCTCCATGGGGTACCTGCCTGACCCGATCCAGGCCTACCTCCGCACCAAGCAGGATCTCGATGGTTTCTCCGTGGACTACGCCGTGGAGGGCTACGCGCTCGGCACGGCGGGAGGTATCAAGAACGCGGAGAAATATCTCGACGGCGGCACGCTGGTCGTGGTCAACGGCGACGTGCTTACCGGGATGGACCTCGCCAAGGCCATAGAGGTACACAAGGCGTCCGATGCGCTGGCGACCATAACCCTGACGAGCGTGGAGGACCCGACGGCGTACGGTCTCGTCGAGGTCGACCACGAGATGCTCGTGCACCGCTTTATCGAGAAGCCGGCCGCCGACGAGGTAACGACGAACCTGGTCAACGCCGGCGTATACGTGCTCGAGCCTGAGGTTCTCGGCCTGATACCGGCCAACCGCGAGGTCTCCATCGAGCGAGAGATCTTCCCCGAGCTGCAGGAGAGCGGCAGGCTCAGAGCCTACATCACAAGCTCTTACTGGCGGGACATAGGGACGCCGCGCAGCTACCTGGCGGCCTCCCATGATGTCCTCTCCGGCGCCGTCGGCGCGCATGAGGGCTTCGAGTATCTCGACGTCGACCCCTCCGTCGAGTGCGGCAAGAACGTCAGGCTCCTGCCTCCGGTCTCGATAGCGGAGGGGTGCAGGATCTCGGACCTCGCCACGATAGGCGGGCGTTCCTCGCTGGGAAAGGGTAGCGTGGTGGGGGAGGGGGCCGTGGTCGAGGGGAGTATCCTTCTCGAGGGCGCTGAGGTAGAGGCCGGCGCCGTCGTGCGTGGTTCGGTCATCGGCCCGCGCGCCAGGGTAGGCAACAACGCCATCGTGCGCGGCCTCTCCGTGCTCGGCGCCGGCTGCGTGGTCGGCGAGGGGAACGTCCTCGACCAGGGTATCCGCGTGAACCCCGGCGTCGTCGTATCTCCCCGCAGCTTGAGCTTCTAGCTTCGCTCCGCAGGTTTCACTCTACAGGTATCAGGTCTTGGGTTAAAGCCGAGGGCCACTCCATCCGACTCTAGGTAGAAAGCGTTGCTGCCGGCCCAGGGCTTCGAAACCGCTGCGTCGGTTGCGAACTCTGGTGCCGCTGCTAAAACCTGATGCCTGAAACCTCGAAAATCTACTTCGCCGCGCTCGCCGACCTCTTCTACCCCCAGCGTTGCGTCGGCTGTGAGCGGCGGGCTAGCGACGTACTCTGCTCCACCTGCTTCGAAGCGCTTCCGATGGTAGGCAGCCCCGTCTGTGGGCGTTGTGGTCTGCCGACCGCCTTCGCGACGCCCGTGTGCGAGGAGTGCAAGAACGTCGACTTCGGTTTCGAGAGCGCGAAGGCGCCCTTGAAGTACGAGGGCGTCGGCAAGAAGATCGTCCACGCCCTCAAGTACCGTGGCTACAAGCGGGTCGTCGAGAGGCTCGCCGTGCCGCTGATGCTGCAGATTCTAGATGACGGCCGCTTCGATGCCGTCGTGCCCGTGCCACTACATCGTTCGCGCCTGAGGAAGAGGGGCTTCAACCAGGCCGAACTCCTGGCCAGGGGCGTCGCCGAGAAGATGAAGGCAACCGTATCGGATACACTACAAGTCGTGCGCACCACAAGGGACCAGGTCGAACTCTCGGCGGCCCAGAGGAGGGCCAACGTAGCCGGTGCTTTTGTGGCCACAGAACCACTGCGCGGCAGACTCCTCCTTATCGACGACGTCTTCACCACAGGTGCCACCATGAGCGCCTGCGCAGCAAGCCTCATAAAGGCCGGCGCAGAGGAAGTCCACGCCCTGAGCCTGTGTAGGACGGTATGAAGAAGCTGGTCAGCAGTTCAGCACGCTCAGGCTTTAAGCCTTCGCTTGTCAGCACGGCGGCTGTGCCGCCTCCTCAGCACGCTCCGGCCTTTCAGGCCTCCGCTTGTCAGCCAGTTAGCAAAGGCTTGGCGCTCGAAAGCCGACTAGCTGACAAGTCGCCTGGCGAAGCCGGGCGCGTGCTGAGCAGCTGAAATGCTCGCGACGACCGAAGGGAGGAGCGACATGGACATCCTCATCAAAGGCCGCAACATCCCGGTGACGGAGGCGCTCGAGCGCTACGCCTGGGAGAAAGTGGAGCGCATCGCCCGCTTCTTCGACGACGAGCGCAGCGCCTCCCGGGCTGAAGTGGAGCTCATCCACGAGCGGAACCGTGCCATCTCCGAGCCTGAGGTGGCCGAGGCCACGTTGTTTATCAATGGGTCCGTGCTCAAGGCCAGTGAGTCTTCAGAAGATATGTACGCCTCCATCGACAGGATGTCGGACAAGCTGGAGCGGCAGGTCAAGCGTTTCCGGGGGCGCCAGATCGACCGCTGGCAGGGCCAGCTGAAGAATACGCCGGACACACCACCAGACGCTGCAGAACCCTTCGTCGTGGAGGAAGAAGAGGAGATCGAGGCGCGCATCGTCAGGACCAAGCAGTTCCAGATGAAGCCGATGAGCGCCGAAGAGGCCGTCCTCCAGCTGGAACTCCTCGACCACGATTTCTACGTGTTCACCAGCGCCGATACCGGCGACATAAATGTGGTATACCGGCGTCGTGACGGAAACTACGGGCTCATAGAGCCCGCCCGTTAATCCGCTACGACTACAAGTGCGAGGTAGTTTGTCTTGGCGAATTTGTTGACGAAGATATTGAGGATGGGCGAGGGCCGCAAGGTCAAGGCCCTTCAGCAGCGCGTGGAGACGGCCTCGGCGCTCGAGCCCGAGATGGAGAGCCTCTCCGATCCGGACCTGCGGGAGAAGACGGACGAGTTCCGCGAGAGGCTCGCCGGCGGCGAGACCCTCGATGATCTGTTGCCCGAGGCCTTCGCCGTCGTGCGGGAGGTCTCCAGGCGTACGCTGGGGTTGCGCCCCTTCGACGAGCAGATCATGGGCGGCATAGTCTTGCACGAAGGTAAGATCGCTGAGATGAAGACGGGCGAAGGCAAGACGCTCGCCGCCACCATGCCCGTCTACCTCAACGCCCTGGAAGGCAAAGGCGTCCACATCGTCACCGTCAACGACTACCTGGCCCGCCGCGACGCGGCCTGGATGGGTGAGATCTACACTTTCCTAGGGTTAGAGGTCGGCCTCATCCAGGAGTCTATG
>Ga0126312_10002158_pt1 | contig 13133 bp, 11 predicted proteins | sample Plot104A_FD_92537 | JGI IMG/M metagenome (GOLD analysis project Ga0126312, IMG submission 92537) | Serpentine soil microbial communities from UC McLaughlin Reserve, CA, USA - Plot104A | ecosystem: Environmental > Terrestrial > Soil > Grasslands | place: USA: UC McLaughlin Reserve, Lake County...
CGTAATGAAGTGGGCGAAGTCGTTGAAGACGAAGAACCGAGCAAGATCATCGGGGTTGCTCGGCACCTTTCCGGGATGCCGCTCGGCCAGCTGGGCGACGATGCGGGGGGAAGCGGAGCCGACCTGATGCACGTGCAGCTCCGCTTTGGGCAGGCCGGCGATGAACGCCTCCAGGCTGCTCATCGTCCCGGCTCAAACCGGCGAGCGGATGCTTCCTGCTGCGCCATTCGGCGAAGCGCGAGTAGTACCGGCTCGATCAGCACAGTGCCGAGCGCCACAAATCGGACCGCTGATTCCGGCGAGTCGGTCGGCACACTTGCGACTTCCCGTTCGGCAATCGCCTCCATGTGCCCGCGGTAGTCCTCCAGCATTCCATCGGGCAGCTCGAAGCCCGCCGCCTCGAGGGCATCCAGGGCCTCCGCTAGGGCGGCATGCGAAGTGCAGTCCTTAACGTCGACCCGCCACCCCCAGTGCCTCATCAGCTCGTGCACTCGCTCGTGGGAGCTCCGATCTGTCGCCGCCCGGCTCACAGCCGCAGCCGCCACGCCGAGCAATTCATGAATTGACTCAGGCGGTGAATCGACGCTTTGCAGCACTTGTCGAGTTTGCCCGATGGACAGCCCCGCTGAACTAATCAAGGCACGAATGAGCCGTAGTCGCTGAAGGTGTGACTCGTCGTAGGACGCTTGGGTGGCTGAAGTCAATGAGCCGGGCGCCAAGAGCCGCTCACGAAGGTAGTACTTGATCGTCGCAACGGACACGCCGCTACGGGCTGCTAGTTCGGAGATCCGCAATGCGCCTCCTTGACATTAGATAGTACTACTGCCTAATCTTGGAGAGTAGCACTATCCAATGGAAGGGTAACTTCGATGGCCGATATCATCCCCGGCCGCACGACCCACCGCCATGACGGGGACCTTGTTGTTTTTCTGATAGGGATGCGGATCAACAAACCCTGGCGGCCCGATCTGTGGTTGCCGGTGTTCCGAGCGATGCCTGGCATGATCGCCGAGCTTTCCCGTGATCCCGATTCCGGCCTGTTGGGATACCGGCTGGTTTTCGATCCCCGCGGCCCGTGGCTTGTGCAGTATTGGAGTTCGATTGAGAAGCTCTACTCCTATGCGAGCGATCAATCCGCCAAGCATCGACCTGCTTGGACCGAGTTCAATCGGCGCGCCCGCAGGGCACCTGGTGCGGTTGGCATCTGGCACGAGACTTTTGAGGTGTTGCGTGCGGAGTCCGTCTATGTCGGGATGCCGCCGTTCGGTGTCGGTGCAGCAACCGAACTCGTGCCGGTCAGCAGGCGCGGAGATCGTGCCATATCGCGGCTCGCCGCCTAGGTTTCGATATTTCCCAGGCCACTGGGCCGCACCGGATAACCTGTGGCGGTGCTCGTATCAGCGCCTGCGAGTTATGGCTATTTCGGCCCGCCCGGTACCTTCTCGCATCAAGCACTGCTGACGCTGCCCTCGCTGGATGGTGAGCCCATCCCGTATGCCACCGTCGGCCAGGCCCTCGACGCCGTACGGGCCGGCGAGGTCGCCGCCGCCTTGGTGCCAATCGAGAACTCCGTTGAAGGCGGAGTCACGGCGACCTTGGACAACCTGACTTACGGTGAACGGCTGGTGATCATCCGCGAGGTGCTGCTGGCCGTACAGTTCACCCTCTTCGGCCGGCGTGGCACTCGGCTTGATCAGATACGCAACGTGCTGACCCATCCGCATGCCGCCGCACAGTGCCGGGACTGGCTCGCCCTCAACCTTCCCGATGCTTTGGTGACCGAGTCCGGATCTACCGCCGGCGCCGCCGAGGAGGTAGCCAATCCGGACTCCCGGTTCGACGCCGCCATCTGCGCCAAGATGGCTGGCGAGAAGTTCGGCTTGGAGCAACTGGCCGATCAGATCGCCGACAATCCCGACGCGATAACCCGATTTGTCCTCGTCACGAAGCCTGGTCAGGTCGGGCCGCCGACCGGGGCTGACAAGACGACCATGGTGTTGTTCATGCGGGAAGATCATCCTGGCGCGTTGCTGGAAATCCTGGAGCAGTTCGCGAGCCGCGGCGTCAATCTGTGCCGGATTGAGTCCCGGCCAACTAAGAAGACGCTGGGGGATTACTGCTTTTCGATCGATGCCGAGGGTCATGTATCTGACGCACGGCTGGCTGAAGCGATGATGGGGCTGCATAGGATCTGCGCCGATGTGGTGTTTCTCGGCAGCTATCCCCGTGCCGATGGAACCGGGCCGCATATCCAGCCTGGAACGTCAAACGCGGATTATGAAGCCGCCGCGGAGTGGCTCAGACGGCTCCAGGGCTGAATATCGCCGCTCGTCGCGCGCCATTGCCGGCATCTGGCGAGGCCTGTTCCGGCTGGAACGGCGCCACTGTTAGCTCCCGGCGGGTAAGTCGGGGAAGTCGGAGCAGCAGGGCGCCGGGTTGCACCTCGGCAAGCATTGAACGGCATTCACCGACCGTGTCACCGTCCATCTGGTAGTGGTCTGGCGGATCCACCGTGATCTTGACTCGTTGCCCGGTCAGTCGATCGAGCTGATTGTCGGGCCGGCGCTGTCGAGTCAGCACCCGGGCAGTCAGTCGCACCCAATCCCGAAGCCGACGGGGAGAGGCAACGATGACATCGAGCCGGCCATCATCAGCTTTGGCGTCCGGAATCAGCGGAATGTTGGCCTGCAGGTAGCCGACGTTGCCGACCACGATTACATGGGCCCTTCGTGCTACCGGTGGCCCGCCGTCCATCTCGATGGTGGTCTGGAGTGCCGGATGCCTGGCATTCCTCGCGGCGGCCACGAAGTACGCGGCAGACCCCACTGCCTTCTTGAGGTCCTTGTTGGTGCCTTGCATGATCATCGCGTCCAGTCCGATCCCGGCCATCACCGCAAAATGATCACTGGCCACATCGTCGAGGGTGACCTTGACGAGATCGATCGCCTTGTCCCGGCCGTCCAAGGCGACATTGAGAGCGGCGGCCCCGTCAAGCGGGATTCCGAGATTGCGGGCGAGGAGGTTTCCCGTGCCGGCCGGAATGAGGCCCAGCGGGATACCAGTGCCGGCAAGGGCCGAGCAGACCACACGCACTGTGCCGTCCCCACCGGCGACCAGGACGAGATCCACCTTCTGCTCAACCGCCTGGGTCGCCATCGCCCGGCCGGGGTCTTCCACTGTGGTCTCCAGCCACCACGGTGCCTGCCAGCCGCGGGATTTGAGTTCATAGCTAACGTGCCGTCGAAAGGTTACCCAATCAGTCACCCGGGCAGGGTTGTAGATCACCGCACAGCGCTTCTGCTCCGCCGTTGGAATCGCTGATGGTGCTTTGCCGCGGACGAGCTCGGTGACCAGCTCGTGCGGGACCGGTACTTGAACTCCGGCCACGACCAGCGACAGCGAGGCGACAAATCCTCCCAGCAGCGCCCCGCCGACGATATCGGAGACATAGTGCGAGCCGCTCAACCAACGGTCGAGGGCGACGGAAATCACCAATGCGCTGCCCGCCAAAGTCCAGAGCAAGCGTCTGGCTGCACTTTGGCGGGTCACCGCAAAGACGGCGCCGACGGCAATGGTGAACGCAACAATGGCGACCGTGTGCCCGGACGGGTACGCGTATCCCAGTGAGGTCACCAGATCCAGCCGCTGCGCTGGTCGCTCCCTCTGGAGTGTGAACTTGAGGAGCGCAGAGCCACCCCAGCCAAGCGGAACGATGAGGAAGAGTGCGATCGCGAGTTGGCGCAACCGGTGGCGGAAGGCCCAGAAGCCCAGGCCGGCCACGACGGAGTACACGACGCCCGGCCAGGTGATCAGTGCCCAAGCCCCGACGATCTCCGCAGCCGGCGACGTCGGGTCGAGTGGCGGCGGCAGCCACAGCTGATCCAGCGCAGCGAGTGGTGGCCAGGTGAACACGAGCCAGGTCCACAGCACGAACGCCACCAGCAGCCCGACGACCAGTGCGATCGTCGTCCGGCTTGGTGGTCGTCGAACCATGGTGGGCATCATTGCACCGAGCTGCGCATCGCGTGGCCGATCAAGCATACGCTCTCGGGCCGGACTGGGCAGAAGTCAATTTCCCGGCCCAGCGTCGGCGCATCGGTAGGCTGACCAGGTGATCGACGTCAAACTGCTGCGCAGCAAGCCTGACCTCGTCCGAGCCTCACAACGCGCTCGAGGCGAGTCGGAGTCGCTGGTGGACGACCTGTTGGCGGCAGACGAAGCCCGCCGGAACGCGATCGCGCAGTATGAAGAGTTGCGGGCTGAGCAGAAGGAGCTGGGCAAGCGGGTAGCCAGAGCCAGCGGCGAGGAACGGCAGACGCTGCTGGAGCGGAGCAAGGAGCTTGCGGACCTCGTCAAGAAGGCTGACGCCACCCGCGCTGAGGTGGAGGCCACATTCGAGCAGATGATCAAGCTGGTCGGCAATATCGTTGCCGATGGGGTCCCTCAGGGCGGTGAAGACGACTATGTCGTTCTAGAAACCCATGGGAAGCCGCGGGACTTCCAGGCGGAGGGAATTGTCCCCAAAGATCATCTTGAGTTGGGCCAGTTACTGGGCGCTGTCGATGTCGAGCGGGGTGCCAAGGTCTCCGGCACCCGCTTCTACTACCTGACCGGTCAGGGGGCCGAGCTCGAACTCGCGTTGATCAACTTTGCGATGAGCCTCGCCCTGAAGAACGGCTTCCACCCGATCCTGCCGCCGGCGCTGGTGAAGCCGCATGCCATGGACGGGACCGGATTTCTGGGTCAGGCCGCCTCCGACGTCTACCACCTGGCTGAGGATGATCTCTATCTGGTTGGCACGGCGGAGGTGCCGATCGCGGCCTATCACGCAGACGAAATCTTGGATCCGTCGACTTTGCCGCTGCGCTACGTCGGCTACAGCCCGAGCTACCGCCGGGAAGCCGGGTCCTACGGCAAGGACACTCGCGGGATCTTCCGGGTGCACTGGTTCGACAAGGTGGAGATGTTCGTCTTCTGCGCGCCGGATGATGCCGATGCCGAGCACCAAAGGCTGCTGGGATGGGAAAGGGAGTTTCTGACTGCCCTGGAGGTCCCGTTCCAAGTCCTGGAGCTGGCCAGTGGTGATCTTGGCTTAAGTGCGGCGCGAAAATACGACTGCTACGGCTGGCTGCCTACTCAACTGCGTTACCGGGAGGTGACTTCGACCTCGAACTGCACCGAATTTCAGGCTCGCCGGTTGAACATCCGGGCCCGGTTTGGCGACGGGCTTGGGCCGGTCGCCACGCTGAACGGCACCCTCTGCGCGATTCCCCGGACGATCATCATGATCTTCGAGAACCATCAGCAGGCGGACGGTAGCGTGACGATTCCAGCAGCCCTGCGACCGTTCCTCGGTGGTCGGGACGTTCTTCGGCCGATCGGTGCTGGAGCCTGATCCCGGGCCTGCAATGAGCTTTCCTACACCTGTCTGGCGACCCCGAATGGTGGCGCTGGACATCGACGGCACCGTTGTCGATCTTGATGGCGCGCTGCCCGAGGCAGTGCGCAAGGCCGTCGGCATGGTGCTCAACGCAGGTGTTCCGGTCATGCTTGCCACTGGCCGGTCCTGGCACGGTACCCGGCCGGTTTTTGACGAGCTTGGCCTGCCTCCTGGAGCGTCGGTGTGCTCCAATGGCGCGGTCGTGGTGTCCTATCCGCCGCAGCAGATACGAAAGGCGGTGACCTTCGACCCACGACAAGTGATCAAGGAGGTGGTCGAATTCGCGCCTGGAACTTTGATCGCCGTCGAGGAGATCGGTCGTGGCTACCGGCTCAATGATCACTTTCCGGGCGGGGATCTGACCGGCGAAATGATCATCGAAAGCATCGAGCAGCTGAGCTCCCGGCCGGTGACCCGCATCATCCTGCGTGACCCGCACGCTTCAGAGGAGGACTTTACGAAGCTGGCCAGGCACCTCGGCCTGAAGGGCGTCAGCTACTTCGTGGGCTGGAGTGCGTGGCTGGATATCGCTCCGCTCGGGGTCAACAAAGCCGCCGCCTTGCAGGATGTAGCCGATGATCTTGGAATCCAGGCTGCGGACGTGATCGCGTTCGGTGACGGTCGCAATGACATCGAGATGCTGCGCTGGGCAGGCCGCGGCGTGGCGATCGGCGACGCGCCCGAGGAGGTCCAGCAGGTGGCCGATGTGGTCACCGACACATTTACCGACGGTGGGCCGGTCGCCGAGTTGCTGCATTGGTTTGGCTGATCATTAGGCAGCGTGGCCGCCGGCGGCAGCGGTTCCGGAACCTCACTGCGTCTCAGCCAGCTAGAGATACAGCCCGCTGCTGCGCTCCGGGTTTGGCGGCTGCTCGTTTGGCGAGCTGCCTGGCCTGGGGGGTGCCGGCAGGGCACGCCGCATCTGCTCCAACTGAGCCCGCGCGGCCATCTGCTGGGCGAAGAGCGCAGTCTGGATGCCGTGGAATAGACCTTCCAACCAGCCGACGAGTTGGGCTTGGGCGATCCGGAGTTCGGCATCGCTGGGCGTCGCCTCGTCGCTGAATGGCAAGGTGATGCGTTCCAGCTCCTCAATGAGCTCGGGCGCGAGGCCTTCCTCGAGCTCATTGATTGATGCGGTGTGGATGCTGCGCAACCGCTGCCGGCTAGCCTCGTCGAGCGGGGCGGCTTTCACTTCTTCCAGGAGCTGGCGAATCATGTTGCCGATCCGCATGACCTTGGCCGGCTGCTCCACCATGTCGGTGACCGATCGAGCTGAATCGTCGTCCTCTTCCATCTCGCTCTGGGGCGGTCTCTCCACGGCCATCGCCTGAGGCGTCACAACGTAACCCCTTCCATCCTCGGTGGCTCCGGCAACACCCTGCATCTGCTGGGGTGCCTCATCCCCGCCGGCCTGATCAGTGGTCATGAATTGATCTTAAGTGTCCGGCTCCTGTGAGCCGATATCCGTGCGGCCGCGGTCAAAAAATCGATAGAGCACTGTCCGATGGCCGCCATAGAGTTGTGCGGTCATGCACGATTTTCCGCCGGTGATTCCGGAGTTTCGTACGCCAGCAATCGGCTCCGGTGATCCCGGTGGCGAGGGCTCGAACCAGCGCACCCAGCTTGGACCTCGCGATTTCCAGAATCCCGATACTCGTAGTCCAAGCCATTTCATCGGTTGGCTGATGTGGCAGCAGGCACCAGCCCTTTTCTTTAGCTCCTTGATCGGCATCGGCGAGTGGCTGCCGGGCTCCATCGGTCCCTACGTGGTCGGCAGGGTTATCGATGACGGGCTCACAGCGGGCGACATGTCCACGGTGGTCTGGCTCAGCGGCGTCATGCTTGGGCTCGCGCTGGTCGGAGTCGCGGCGGGCGTGTTGCGGCATACCTTGATCGTTCGAACCTGGCTGGTGGTGATGTTCAGCGTGATGATGCTGGTCACCCGGAAGACAACCCAGCTGGGCCATGTGCTGCCGCATCGAGTGCCAACCGGAGAGGTGCTGAGCGTGTCATCCGGAGACACCGAGCACTTGGGTGCGGTGACTGAAATCGGCACTCGTGCCGTTGGAGCCGTGGTGGCCTACCTCGTAGTCGCCGGACTGGTGCTGTCCACGTCACCGGAGCTTGGCCTGGTGGTCCTTGCGGCCGCACCGCTGCTGGTCCTGCTCGCCATGCCGCTGCTGCGTCCATTGCACCGCCGGCAGCATGCCGAGCGCAGCCGTTCGTCCGAGCTGACCTCCGTGGCAGCCGACATTGTCGCCGGGCTGCGCATCCTGCGCGGGATCGGAGGCGAGCGTACGTTCGCCCGCAACTATTACGAGCAGTCGCGGCGAACCCGAGCGGCCGGGGTTGCTGCGGGTCGATGGCAGGCGGCAACTGATGCGGTCAGCGTGCTCTTTGCCGGTTTGTTCCTGGTGACCCTCACCTGGCTGGGGGCGCGCGAACTCGTGACGGGGCAGCTGCGTATCGGTGAGCTCGTGAGCTTCTTCGGCTACGCCGTGTTCATGGTGTGGCCGATTCAAACATTCTTCGAGCTGGCACAGAAATGGGTGCGGGCTCTGGTGGCCGCTCGTAAGGCGATTGCCGTTCTCGGCCAGCAGCCACCATGGGAAACACCGGTACCGGCGTTGCGGTTGCCCACCGGGATGCCGATTCGTGATCATGCTTCCGGTTTCGTCGGTCAGCCGCGCCGGCTAACGGTGGTTGCTTCTGCGCTGCCGGACGAGGCTGCCGCCTTGGCGGACCGCCTTGGCCGCTACCTGCCGAGCGACTCGAAGCCGCCCAGCGTTGAGCTCGATGAGAGCGTCAAGGGTCGCGCTGCCCGCCGGGCACAGGCAAAGCAGCAGCGGGAGCGCGAACGGCTGGCTAACCGGGACCGCGAGCTTGCCCAGCACAGCTCCGGCGTCGCCCTCGGCACAGTTGACCTCGCCGATGCGGCGCTTGCCGACGTACGGAACGTGATCTTGGTCAGCGATACCAAGAGCGAGTTGTTTGCGGGCACCCTCCAAGAGGCCATCGATCCGCTTGGCAGGCTGAGTCTCGATCAAGCCGAAACGGCGCTGCACGTGGCTGCTGCGGAGGACGTCTTCGAGGCACTGCCCGGCGGCTGGCAGGGGAATTTGGAAGAGCGAGCTCGCGGTCTCTCCGGCGGCCAGCGACAACGGATCGTCCTCGCTCGGGCGCTCGCCATGGATCCGGAGATCTTGATCTTGGTGGAACCCACGTCCGCCGTCGATGCCCACACTGAGGCGTTGATCGCCAGCAGGCTGGCTGCCCACCGGGCGGGGCGTACCACGATCATCATGTCCGCTTCGCCGCTGCTGCTGCACTACGCCGATGAAGTGGCGTTGCTGAAGGACGGCCGCATCATCGCCACCGGCAGCCACGAGTCGCTGCTTGATGCCCGTGAGGACTACCGCGCGGTGGTCGCTCGCACATTCGAGGATGCCGATGTCTGAGCTGCAGATCGGATTGCCGGGATCGGTGGAGACTTGGCGATTGGCGCCTGAGGAACGGCGAGTGCCCGCGGGGCTGCTGCCTCCTGACACTGGCTCAATCAGGAATCGCTTGACGGCTCTCCGGCGACGCCACTTGCTGCGGGAACGGCGGGCCCGTGAATTCTTCGCCAGTTCGTTGAACCCTGAACGCGGGCTGCCGGTCGCTGAGCGGAGCACCGTCGTCCGCTTCGTCGGCGGCCTGATGAAGAGCCGTCGCTTGCTGATCACGGGGTTGCTGGTTTTTCACGCCTTGGCCGCGATCGCCGGCCTTGCCATACCACGGATCCTCGGCCACCTTGTCGATCTGGCCTCAGCGCCCGGGACGCTGACCGCGACCCTCGACGGCCTGGCCCTCGCAGTCGCCGGTGTCGTCGTCGTGCAGGCGGTTGCCACGTTCCTTGCGTTGCTGGTTTCGGTCATCTTCGGTCAGGACCTGCTCTCGGAGGCGCGCGAGTATGTCGTTCGTATTGTGCTGCGGCTACCACTGGGCAGGGTCGAAAGCGCGAGCTCCGGAGATCTGGTCACCCGGGTCACCCGTGATGTCGGCACGATGAGCGAGAGCGTGCGTTACGGACTGCCAGAAGCTGTGATCGCCGGGATCACCGCCATGCTGACGGTCGTCGCAATGCTGCTCAACTCGGTCCTGCTGTCTATTCCCCTGTTGATCGTGACGCCTCTGGTTCTGCTGTCGGGTTGGCGCTACATCGCGCGGGCACCGAAGGGATACATCAACGAAGGCGGTGCCTATTCGCAGATCAACTCGACCCTGACGGAGACCGTGGAGGGTGCCCGGACGGTCGAGGCACTTGGCCTCCAGGAACAACGAATCCAGCGTGGTGATTTCGATGTCGCACTCGCTGGTCAGGCCGAGCGCTACACAATGGTCCTCCGCAACATCTTGTTCGCGCTGCTGGGTCTGGCCTATGACACCCCCTTGGTGATCTTGCTGCTGGTTGGCGCGTGGGGCTACTTCAACGGCTGGGCCACACTAGGTCAGATCACCGCGGCAGCGCTGTATCTTCAGGCGCTGGTCGAGCCGCTGGAGCGGCTGGTCCGCAATCTTGATCGGCTGCAAATCGGCATTGCTTCGACCACCAGGCTGCTCGGCATTGCAGCGGTGCCAGAAGATCGGCACGCCGGTGATGAACGGCCGGTCGGTACGAAGGTCACTGCCTCTGACCTTCGCTTTGCCTACCGGGAGGGCCGCGACGTTTTGCACGGTGTGGACCTAGACCTGCGCACGGGGGAGCGGCTGGCAGTCGTTGGGCCGAGCGGATCAGGCAAGTCCACCCTTGGTCGGCTGCTTGCCGGCGTTCATGGGCCTCGCACCGGTTCCGTCACAGTGGGCGGTGTGGAAGCCATACGACTTCCACTGGAGATCTTACGGACCGAGGTGGCGCTGGTCACACAGGAACATCACGTCTTCTCCGGGACCGTACGGGACAACATCATCCTGGCCCGCGAAGACTCTCCTGACGAGCGGGTGATCGAGGCACTCCGCACGGTGGACGCCTGGGACTGGGTCGAGCGCTTGCCGCATCGGCTAAACACCAAACTGGGCTCCGGCAACCTGGCTCTGACGCCAGCGCAGGCGCAACAGATCGCACTGGCCCGGTTGGTGGTAGCTGACCCGCACACGCTCGTGCTCGACGAGGCGACCTCGTTGATCGACCCAAGGACCGCGCGGCACTTGGAAGGTTCGATAGCCGCGCTACTGCAAGGCCGTACTGTGGTCGCCATCGCCCACCGGTTGCATACCGCCCATGACGCCGACCGCATCGCCGTTGTGATCGACGGGCGGGTGGTCGAACTCGGCAGCCACGAAGAACTGGTTGCCGCCCGAGGAGAGTACGCCAGCCTCTGGCGGGCTTGGACCTCCTAGGCATCCGTCAGGTGCCTGCCGTCACTTGCGAGCGTCTCTCCGCATAAGGCCGCACATGTGACCGGATCCCGGCGATTTGGGCGTCCTCTTTCCACACAAAGCCGCAGATGTCTGCCGGATCTGGCGATTTGGGTGTCTTCTTTCCGCACAAGGCCACACGTATCGGCTTGCGGCCTCTGGTCCAATCGTTCTTCCGCACAAGGCCGCACATATCGACCGGATGCGGCGATTTCGGCGTCTTTTTTCCGCACAAGGCCGAGGATGCAACTTGGCTCACGCCCCTTGGATGTCTTCCGCACAGGATGCCGACATGGACAGTGACGAATTTTGTGAACAAGCTTCGCAGACTTCGCCCGGTACCCAAGTTTCCACAGCCAATGAGGGCGTTCGTCTCATCGTCCACAGATTTGCTGCTGTCCACGTTGTCCACCCCCGACGCCGTCGACGATGTTGGCGTGGCAGACACCGCTGGACCGAATGTCTTTACACGGGCACGTGCACGTTCGATCGGCTTGCCTGTGCGTAAGTTGCTCGGTGGAGAATTCAATCGGCTCTTCTACGACACGTACGTGCCTTCTGCGGACGGGTTGGCGCTTAGAACACGCGCCGCCGCCGTATTGAGGCGTGTTCCCACTGCTTCCCACATCAGTCACCACACGGCCGTCCGGCTGTGGGGCGGCATTGCGCCGGAATCGCCACAGATTCATGTCAGCATGTCGTCCCGTGAGGCGCGTTGCCGGCGCAACGGCGTTGCTGCACACCTGGCCAATCAAAATGCTCGGACAACTGTCCGCGACGGCATTCGGGTATCTACCCCAATTCAGGCCTTTCTGGATCTGGCCAGTATTGGGGTAACGCTCATTGACCTCATCATTACTGGAGACAGTCTCGCAAAAGCTGCCGGTCTCGAGCCCAGCAATTTGATCGAAGCTGCGGAGGCATGGCGGGGCCGCAACGCCCGTCTGGCGCGCAAAGCGGCGTCCCTCGTACGAAAAGGAGTCGACTCGGCAATGGAAAGCCGCCTGAGGCTGCTCATCATCTTCGCCGGGCTGCCTGAACCCGACGTCAATATCGTGTTGCGTGACGTCGATGGCAACTGGTGGCGCCGATTCGACCTTTGCTATCGGCATTGCAAACTAGTTGTCGAATACGACGGTCGACAGCATGCTTATGACGATGATCAATGGCTCAATGATCTTGATCGGCGTGAGCAACTAGATCGGATGGGATGGCGCTTAATCGTCGTGCAGGCGAACGGAATCTACAATGACCCGCTCCGAACCTTGCAGCGGATCCGGACGGCTCTCGAGGAATGCGGAGCAACTGTGTCGAAAAGGTTCAATCCGGAATGGACCAGGCACTTCGCCGTCCGGTCCTAGTGGATCGCAGGCCGCTTGGTCCGACATCTGTGGCTTTGTGAGGGAGGATGAGGGTGAAAACCGGACGGCGGGGCGATTTTTGCCGCCTTGTGCGAAGACACCGAAGCGGGGAATGGGCCAGTCCCGATATGCGTGGCGATGTGCGGAGAGCTGGAGGCCGGAACGCGGTTCAGTCCCGATATGCGTGGCCTTGTGTGGAGAGACGGAGTCAGAACGCGCCTCAGCCGAGGTTCCATGGCCGTCTGCGAAGAGACGAGGGCTGGGAACCGCCTCACCCAGACGTCCATGACCTTCTGCGGCGAGACCGGGCCATCGGCCGGTTTTTGTGTCAAGGTTTTGGGTAGTTCTGGACACCCAGTTTGGTTATCAATCGAAAGGAGAAAGTAGTGTCCGATGTTCCGCAGCCGGTGAACGACAACTCGATCCAAGTCCGCGAGCTCAGCCATTACCAGTTCACCTGGGTAGCCGGTGAGCCTGGTGAGGAAGGCACCTGGACATTGCAGCTGATCCTCGACCAGGGCGCGTGGGAAGAGGTGCTGACCCTTGACGATGACGATGCAGATGTGTTGCAGCAGTTGTTGCGCAACACGTCGACTGCCTTCTACGACGTGTCGCGCAGAATATTGATGTTTGGCGTGACAAAGGTTGGCGGGTGACCTGAATTCCGGCTTGTGCGGACCTGATCTGGAGCGGTTGAGTTGCTGAGCGCGCGGTCTCAGTCGTTCTGGCGATCTGGCGCCGTCTGCGCGATGCGGGCGGCCAGTGGCTGATCGATAAGCATCTCGATGACTGTGCCGTCGACCTCAGGGCACCGTCAAGATGATCTTGCCGATGTTGTTGCCGGACTCCAGGTGTTGGTGGGCGGCTGTGGCGTCGGCCAGCGGGAAGGTGGTTTGTGGCGGCGGCTTGATCAACCCACGGTCGATCAACGGCCA
>Ga0126312_10002159_pt1 | contig 13132 bp, 12 predicted proteins | sample Plot104A_FD_92537 | JGI IMG/M metagenome (GOLD analysis project Ga0126312, IMG submission 92537) | Serpentine soil microbial communities from UC McLaughlin Reserve, CA, USA - Plot104A | ecosystem: Environmental > Terrestrial > Soil > Grasslands | place: USA: UC McLaughlin Reserve, Lake County...
GAGCGCCTCGAGGTCCTCGACCGCGCCGACGAAGTTCGGCTGCTGCAGGAACACCGCGCCGGTGTCGTCGTCGATGGCGTCGCGCAGCGCGTCGCTGTCGGTGGCGCCGTCGCACGGCTACGGCACCGAGGTGGTCGAAGTGCCGCTGTGCGACATCGTGCGCAGCGTCTCCAGCGAGTGCGGATGGAGCCCGGTCGAGGCGAGGAACTTCGGGCGGCGGTTGGCGGTGCGGGCGACGTAGCCCGCCGCTCCCACCGCGCTCGGTCCCTCGTACACGCTGGCGTTCGAGACCGGCAAGCCGGTGAGCTCGGAGATCGCCGTCTGGTACTCGAACATGACCTGTAGGCCACCCTGCGAGATCTCGGGCTGGTAGGGCGTGTAAGGAGTCAGGAACTCCGAGCGCAGGGCGATCGAGTCGACCAGCGACGGGACGTAGTGGTCGTACATCCCGGCGCCGACGAAGCTGATCTCGTCCTCGGCCGAGACGTTGCGCGCCGCAAGCTCGCGCAGGTGGACGTAGACCTCCTGCTCGGACAGGCCCGCCGGAAGCTCGAGCGGCCGGCCCAGCCGCAGCTTCTCCGGGATGTCCACGAACAGCTCGTCGATCGAGGCCACGCCGACGACCTCGAGCATGGCGGCCCGATCGGCATCGGTGGCGGAGGTGTACCGGCTCACGACAGGCTCTGCGTGTACGACGCTTGGTCCATGAGCGCATCGGCCTCGGACATGTCGCTCATCTTGATCCGCACCATCCAGCCGGCGCCGTAGGGGTCGTCGTTGATCGTCTCGGGCTTGTCTCCGAGCTCCTCGTTGACGCCGACGATCTCGCCGGAGAGCGGGGCGAAGACGTCCGAGACGGCCTTGACCGACTCGACCTCGGCGTAGGGCTCGTCCTTGGTGACCGTGGTCCCCACCGCGGGCGGGTCGAAGAAGACGACCTCGCCGAGCTGGTCCTGCGCATACCAGGTGATCCCGAACGTCGCCTCCTCGCCGTCGATGCGGGCCCAGTCGTGCTCGGGGTGGTAGAGCAGGTCCTCGGGATAGCTGGCCTCGGCCATGCGCGCTACGACTCCTCCCTCTTCTTGTAGAGCGGCTTTGACTTGACGATCCCGGCCCGCGTCCGGCCCCGCACGTCGATCTCGATGCGCGTGCCCGGCTCGGTCCGGTCGACGGGAAGGTAGGCCATCCCGATGCCGACGCCGAGGCTCGGCGACATGGTGCCGCTCGTGACCTGGCCGCCACCCACGACCGGGTTGCCCTGGCGCGGGATCCCGGCGCCGTCGATCACGAACGGCGCGAGCTTCTCGCGCGGGCCGGCCTCGCGCGTGCGCGCCACCGCCTCGGCGCCGATGAAGCCGGTCGCCTCCTTGCAGCACCAGCCCAGGCTCGCCTCGATCGGACCCCGCTCGGTCGACAGGTCGTTGCCGTAGAGGGGGAAGCAGACCTCGAGCCGCAAGGTGTCGCGCGCGCCGAGGCCGGCCGGCGTCGCCCCCGCCTGCACCAGCGCGTCCCACACCCGCGGCGCGCGCTCGGGGTCGATCAGGAGCTCGACGCCGTCCTCGCCCGTGTAGCCGGTGCGGCAGACGAGCATCGGCACGCCGGCGAGCGTGCGCTGGCAGCAGTGGAAGCGCGCCGGGAGGCGGCCGTCGGACAGGGCGCGGACGAGCTCGGGCGCGCCCGGGCCCTGGACGGCGAGCATGGCGTAATCGTCGGCGCGGTCGACGACGTCGGCGTCGAAGTCGCCCGCGTGGCGCGCAAACCAGTCGAAGTCGCTTCGGTGGTTGGCGGCGTTGGTGACGGTCAGGAAGTGCTCCTCGGCCAGGCGGTACGTGAACAGGTCGTCGAGGATGCCGCCGTCCTCGCGGCAGAGCACGGAGTACTGGGCGCCGCCCTCGGGGATCTTGCGCACGTCGTTGGAGAGCAGCCGCTGGAGCAGGCCGGCGGCGTCGCGCCCGCGCGTCTCGATCTGGCCCATGTGCGAGACGTCGAAGACGCCCACGTCGGTGCGCACCGCCTGGTGCTCGTCGCGGATGCCCGTGTACTGGACCGGCATCTCCCATCCGGCGAACGGCACGAGCTTGGCGCCCGCGGCCTCGTGGCGGTCGTAGAGCGCGGTGCGCCGGAGCGTCTCGGGCGATGCGGCCATCCGCCGGCTGAGGCTAGCGAGCGGGAGGCTGGGCCGGCGGCTCCGGGTCGTGCCAGACGTCCCCGCGCGGCGGGATCCGGTTCGCTTCCTCGGGGCCCCACGTGCCGGGGTCGTACGGATGCACCGGCGTCGCGTCGCCGAGGATCGGGTCGACCACGCGCCACGCCGCCTCGACGTAGTCCTGGCGGGCGAACAGCCCGGCGTCGCCGTTCAGCGCGTCGCCGAGCAGGCGCTGGTAGGGCGGCATGTCGTCGGCCGGGCTTTCCTGCACGACGAGCTCGACGTCCTCGCCGACCATGCCCTTGCCCTCCTTCTTGATCCGGGCCCCCAGTCCGATCGCGATGTCGGGCTGCACCCGAAAGCGCAGCGTGTTGTGGTGGCGCCGCTCGCCGCGAAGGACCGACACGGGCGGCGGGTTGAGGCCAACCAGGACCTCGCACACCGTCTCGGGCAGGCACTTCCCGACGCGGATCAAGAACGGCACGCCGGCCCAGCGCCAGGTGGGTATGTGCAGTCGCAGCGCAGCGAAGGTCTCGACGGTCGAGTGCTTCGCTATGCCTGGCTCCTTGCGGTAGCCGCGGAACTGGCCGCGCACGACGTCGGACTTGCGCACCGGGGCCATGGCGCGGACGAGCTCGGCCTTGCGGTCGCGGATCGCCTCGGGGTCCTGGCCCGCGGGTGGCTCCATCGCGAGCAGCGACACGATCTGGAGCATGTGGTTCTGCACGACGTCGCGGATGGCGCCGGCGGTCTCGTAGAAGCCGCCGCGGCCCTGGACACCGAAGCTCTCGGCCATCGTCACCTGGACGCTCGCGACGTTTTGGCGGTTCCAGATCGGCTCGAGGAAGCCGTTCGCGAAGCGGAAGAAGGTGAGGTTCTCGACCGGCTCCTTGCCCAGGTAGTGGTCGATCCGGAAGATCGCATGCTCGGGGAAGACCTTGTGCAGGTCGCGGTTGAGCGCCTGCGCCGAGGCGAGGTCGCGCCCGAACGGCTTCTCGACGACGATCCGCGTGCCGTCGGGCGCGCAACCCGAGTCGTGCAGCGCCTTGGCCACCCGGCCGAAGAGCGTCGGCGGGATCGCGAGGTAGTGCAGCGGGCGGCGGGAGCGGCCGAGCTGGCGCTTGAGCTCGGCGAAGGTCTCACGGTCGGCGTAGTCGCCGTCGACGTAGCGCAGGAGCCGCTTGAGCTGGGCGAAGGCGCGCCGGTCGACGCCTCCGTGCTCCTCCAGGCTCTCCTGGGCGCGCTTCTTCAGCCGGTCGAGGTTCCAGCCCGCCTTGGCCACGCCGATCACCGGGACGTCGAGCGTGCCGGCCTTCACCATCACCTGGAGGCTGGGGAAGATCTGCTTGTAGGCGAGGTCGCCCGTCGCCCCGAAGAAGACGAACGCGTCGGATGGGGTCGGCATGGCGCGACCCTAACCGGCGCAGCGCACCGATTGTCGACTGCGTCGGCCTGAGGCTGACGGAATCGACACTCGGCCGCTGCGGGGTCCTGGAGCAAACGCGGTCGCCCGGCTGACCGCCCCTGGCGGCCCAAACGCGGTCGCCCGGCTGACCGCCCCTGGCGGCCGCCGGCTCGACCGCTCTAGCTCGACCGCTCTACCGCAGGAAGGGCGGGATGTCGATCTCGTCGTCGCCGATCTCGAGCGCCGAGCGGTCGCGATCGTCGAGGGTGACGTCGCGGCCGCCACGCTCGGCGGCGCGCCCGGTGCGGCGCGGCAGCCGCGCGACCGGACGGCTCGAGTCAAAGCCGGTGGCGATCACGGTGACGCGGACCTCGTCGCCCATGCCCTCGTCGATCACCGCCCCGAAGATGATGTTCGAGTCGGCGGCGCTCGCGGCGGAGATGATCTCGGCCGCCTCGTTGACCTCGAACAGGCCGAGGTCGCGCCCGCCCGTGATGTTCAGCAGGACGCCGGTGGCGCCCTCGACGGACTCCTCGAGCAGCGGGCTCGAGATCGCCGCCTTGGCCGCCTCGGTCGACCGCGCTTCCCCGCCCGAGGTCCCGATCCCCATCAGCGCCGAGCCCTGGTCCTGCATGACCGTGCGGACGTCGGCGAAGTCGAGGTTGATCAGGCCCGGGATCGTGATCAGGTCGGTGATGCCCTGGACGCCCTGGCGCAGCACGTCGTCGGCCTCCCGGAAGGCGTCGAGGATCGTGGTGCGGCGCTCGACGATCGATAGCAGGCGCTCGTTGGGAATGATGATGAGCGTGTCGACGTTCTCGCGCAGGCGCTGGATGCCCTCCGCCGCCTGCTTGGCCCGCTTGGCGCCCTCGAACTCGAACGGGCGCGTCACCACGCCGACGGTCAGCGCGCCGATCTCGTTCTTGGCGATCTCGGCGATGACCGGAGCGGCCCCGGTGCCGGTGCCGCCGCCCTCGCCGGCGGTGACGAACACCATGTCCGCGCCCTTCAGCGCGTCCTTGATGTCGTCGCGCGATTCGGCCGCGGCGCCCTGGCCGATGTCGGGGTTCGCCCCTGCGCCGAGCCCCTTGGTCAGCTCGTGGCCGATGTTCAGCTTGATGTCGGCGTCGCACATGGCGAGCGCCTGGGCATCGGTGTTCACGGCGATGAACTCGACCCCGCGCAGGCCTGCGTCGACCATCCGGTTGACGGCATTGGTGCCACCGCCGCCGACGCCGACGACCTTGATGACCGCGAGGTAGCTTCCTCCGCTTTCCATGTTGCGACGTCCGACCCTTCACTTAGCCTTGAGAGTTTTCGGGCCCGTTCCGCCAGCCGCTCTCGATTCCGCACGGTAGGCGCATTTCCTCGACTTTGTCAACCGAGTCGTCCCGACGCAAGGATGCTTGCAGAAGGCGCAACCCTCGACGGGCGTATGAGCCTTGAGGGTTGAAGTGGTCGGGGGTGGGGTGAAGCTCGACTTGAGGTTTACACCTACGGCGAAGGCCCTGCAACGCTGCCATCTTGCCCATCTACGCCGTCGGCCGAGGGATCGCCGGTCCCGCCGGCTGAGGCATCGCCGGTCCCGCCGGCTGAGGGATCGCCGGTCCCGCCGGCTGAGGGATCGCCTGTCGAGTCGGCGGTGGCGTCCGATCCGTCCGCCGTCGTGTCGTCCGTGCCGTCGGTTCCGTCGGTCGCCTCGTCGCCCGTCGTGTCGGTCGGATCCTCGGCCAGCGGGTCGGTGGATTCGCCGACCGGCTCTCCGGTGGTCGGATCGATCCGCTCGCCGGTGGCCGGATCGATGCGCGGCGGCAGCCCGCCCGCGACCGGCCGGCGGGGAATGCGGACGTCCAGGTACTTCGCGCCCTTCGCGCTGGGGTTGCGCAGCACCGCGGCGGCCGCCAGCCACTTCGCGGCCAGCGCGGTGGGGGCCCCGATGACGACGGTTCCGCCGCCGCGCAGCGTCGCGCGCAGGCCGCCCTTGCCGTTGGCCAGCTCGTCGATGCGGCTGCGCAGGCGGGCGGGCGCGGCGGCCAGAACGGCGATGGCCCGCAGGGCGACGGGATCGGTCAGCCGCGATCCGGTGGGAAGCGTGTCGACAGGAATGACCGGAACCGAGCCGGTTGCCGCCTTGGGTAGGACCGTGCCGTCGGAGGCGACGGCCACGTGCTCGCCGCCCGACGTCAGCGCACCGATGGGCACGCGCTCGGCGACCACGATGCGCAGGCCGTGGGGGAGGTCGGCATGGGCGGTGACGCCGCGGACCTCGGGAAAGGCGGCGACCGCCTCGCGCAGCGCATCGTCGTCCACCTTGAGCGTGGTCATGTCGCGGGCGGCCGCCTCGAGGCGCGCGGCGATGCGGTGGGCGTTGTCGCCGGAGACGCCGCTGACCGAGACCTGCTTGACCGCCACGAGCGAGGAGTCGCGCAGCCAGAAGAAGTAGAGGCCGGCGAGGACGGCCAGGGTGACCGACATGGCGACGGCGGCGAGACGGGCCCGTGGCGGGAGGGCTCCCAACCACGCCTTCGGAAGCCGCACGGCGGCGCCGGCGCGCGGGCGTCTCACGCGAGGCCATCGCATTCCCCAAGGAATTCGACCGCGGCGGCCCGACTCCTACCCCTGCTCGACCAGCTTGCGCCCGAGCCTGTCGATGTCGCCCGCTCCCATGACGAGGCCGAGGTCGTCTTCGCGCAGCAGGCCGCGAAGCACGGGCTCGGCGGTCGCGAAGTCGGGGAGCCAGTAGACGGTGCGCCCGCGGGCCGCGTCGGCGGCCGCGGCGGCGACGAGCCGGCCGTCGACGCCGGGGAAGTCCTCGGCCCGCTCGCGGGCCGGATAGACGTCGAGCACGGCGACGACGTCGGCGCCGGCGAGGGCCGTGCCGAACTCGCGGTGGAGCCCTTGCGTGCGCGAGTACAGGTGCGGCTGGAAGACCGCGACGAGGCGGCTCGGCCGCAGCGTGCGTGCCGCGGCGATGGTGGCCGCCACCTCGGTCGGGTGGTGGGCGTAGTCGTCGTAGACGATGGCGCCGGCGCTCGTGGTGCCGAGGAGCTCGAAGCGGCGTCCGGCGCCGCGGAAGCCGGCCAGCGCGGCGATGGCGCGGTCGAGGTCTGCGCCGGCCGCTTGGCAGGCCTCGAGCGCGGCCGCGGCGTTGAGGGCGTTGTGGGCGCCCGGCACCGCGAGCACGACCTCGCGCTGGCGCCAGCGGAAGCGGACGCCGTCGGGGCGGAGCTCCGGATCGGGCGCGTCGAAGGTCGTTGCCGCTCCGCCGGCCATGGCCACGAGCTCCGGCCGGTCCCACACGATCCGCTGCGGGGCCAGCGCGAGGAAAGCCCCGAACGCCTTCTCGAGGTCGAGCCGGCTGGCGTAGGTGGCGTGGTGATCGAGCTCGACGTTGGTCACCAGCGCGACGGCGGGATGGAGCTTGAGCATCGAGCGGTCGGACTCGTCGGCCTCGACGACCAGCCACGTGCCGTCGCCCCAGCCGGCGTTGGTCCCGGTGCTGCGCACCTCGCCGCCGACCAGGTAGCCGGGGTCGGCGCCGGCGCCGATCAGCGCGTGCACGGCCATGGCCGCCGTCGTGGTCTTCCCGTGGGTGCCGGTGATCGCGATCGTCGGGCGGAGGGCGGTGATCTCCGCCAGGACGTCGGCGCGGTGCAGTTCGTCGAGCCCGCGCTCGGCCGCGCGGGCCCGCTCGGGGTTGTCCGGCCCGACCGCCGTCGAATAGACGAGCTCGACGTCGTCGCCGTCGGGGAGGTTGGCGGCGTCGTGGCCGATGGCGGGCTCGATCGCGGCCTCGCGCAGCTCGCGCAGGTAGGAGGACTCGGCCCGGTCGCTCCCGGTCACGTCGGCACCGAGCGCCCTGGCGACGAGCGCGATCCCGCTCATCCCGGCGCCGCCGATGCCCACGAAGTGCAGCCGCCGCCCGGCCCAGGGGCGCTCGATCATGCGAGCACTTCCTCGGCCACCGCCGCCGCGGCGTCGGGCCGCGCCAGCGCGGCCGACGCCTTGGCCATGGCCTGCAGCCGGCCGCGGTCGGCGAACAGCGCGGCGACCTCCCGCGCCAGCCGCGGCCCGGTCAGCTCGGCATCGGGAACGATCACCGCGGCGCCGGCATCGGCCATCCAGCGCGCGTTGGCCGTCTGGTGGTCACCCGAGGCGTGCGGATAGGGCACGAGCACGGCGGGCCGGCCATGCGAGCAGATCTCGAAGATGGAGCCGCCTGCGCGCGCCACGACGAGGTCAGAGGCCAGCAGCGCGCGCGAAAACGCGTCCGTGGGCAGGTAGTCCCGCAGGTCGTAGCCCGACCGCGGCGCCTGCAGCTCGGCGAAGTCGCGCCGGCCGGCGGCATGCAGAACCCGGAACGGCGCGCCCGCGAACGCCTCGACCGCCGCCTGGTTGACCGAGCGGGCGCCCAGCGATCCCCCGAAGACGAGCACGAGGTCCTCGTCCCGCCCGACCCCGAGCTCGGCCCGCGCGCCGTCGCGGTCCACGGCGGGTGGGGGCACAGGCCGTCCGGTCACGCGGTACTTCGGCCCGTCGCGCCCCTCGATCGGGAACGCCAGGCACACGCGGCGCGCGAACGGCGCCAGCAGCCGGTTGGTGATGCCGAGGTGGGAGTCGGCCTCCGCGAGCACGAGTGGCACGCGCCGCAACACCGCCGCCGCCCCCGCCGGGCCGGCGACGTACCCGCCGGCGCCGAATACGACGTCGGGGCGCTCCGTGCGCAACACGGCCACCGCGCGCGCGGTCGCACGCGCCGCCAGCCCCGCCGACCGCACCGCCGCCACGGGGTCCGAGCGGCTCAGCCCGCGCACCGCCACCCGGTGCAGGCGATAGCCCGCCGCCGGAACGAGCTCGGCCTCCGCCCGCTCACCGCCGATCCACACGACGTCGGCCCCCCGCGAGCGCAGCTCGGCGGCGACCGCGAGCGCGGGCACGACATGCCCGGCGGTCCCGCCGGCGGCGATGAGGACGCGCATCATCGGGGTGGTAGGGAAGGCGACCGGATGGAGACGACGTTGTCAGACCGGCGACGTGGATGGCGCCGGGGTAGCCCGATATCGGCGCGACTCTTGCAGGCCGTACGGGTTTGCACGACTAGCGTGCCACGGATGCTGCGCCGACTTGCTCTGGGCGGGGTGCTTGCCGCCGCCGCCGCGATCGCGCTTCCCGCCCCGACGGCGGGGGCCGCTGCCAACTGCCTGCCCGACGGGGCCCCGCTGTACGTCGACTACGCCAACTCCTCGGTGCTGTTCCGCGACCAGGTGTTCAAGCGCCCGGGCCTGATCCTGACCATGGACGACCTGCCGTCCAAGCGGGACGGCGATCCCGCCGCGAGCTTCCGCGCCGCGGGGGCGGTGACGACGTACTGGGACGAGCACATGGAGAAGATCGTCGGCACGCCGGGCAGCCCGGCCGACCCGGCCGGCATCGGGCCCGAAGCGGCCCAGGTCGTGGCCGACGCCACGCAGTCGTCCGGGTGCGGCAACCCGCTGATCGCCCTCAACGAGCTCATTCCGCCGGGTGGCGCGTCGGCGTCGAGCGTGGCGCGCTACCGGTCCAACGTCCTCGCCCTGCTGCAGGCGATCAACGCCGGCGGCGCCCGCCCCGTGCTGCTTCTCCCCTCGTCCACCCCGACCGGCGCCGGTCCGGCGGCCGACTTCCTCACGCAGGCCGCCGCCCAGGCCCAGCTGGTCGTCGAGGTCTACTTCAACAACAACCAGCTCTTCCAGCAGGGCGCCCTGCTGGCCAGCCGGAACCTTCGCATCGGCCTGCGCACGCGCATCGCGACGCTCGAGGCCCTCGGCGTGCCGCCGTCCACCCTCGGGATCATGCTCGGCTTCCAGTCGGCCCCCGGTCAGGCCGGCCGCGAAGGCCTGCAGCCGCAGTCCAGCTGGCTCGAGATGGTCAAGTTGCAGGAGCTCGCTGCGCGAACCGTCGCCTCGGACACCGGCATCGCCACGATCTGGTCGTGGGGCTGGGGGACGTTCTCCAACGCCGGCAGCGCCGACCCGGACAAGCCGGCCGCCGCCTGCGTCTGGCTCTGGACGCGCGACCCGACGCTGTGCAACGCACCGGCCTCCTACCAGTTCAACACCGATCTAAACGAGGGCCAGATCAACCTGCCCGGCGGCGTGCAATGCGGTTGGGACGGCGGCTCGGTCAAGGTCCGCGACTTGCGCCGCCTGACCCGCGCGCTGAAGGGCGACGCAGCCCAGGCGCTGAGCGGGCTCTTCGAGCGCGGCGTCGTCAAGGCGACGGTCCGCGCGCGCAGCGCCCAGATCACCGCCGCCGAGAAGGCGATCGTGCAAAAGGCGTTCAAGGGCTCGAGCCGGCGCTACCGCAAGGCGCTGCGCAAGGCCAAGCTCGCACGCACGACGGCGCGGGCGATCATCGCCGACCAGATCGCCGAGCAGGCGGTGGCGGCGAAGGTGCGGCCGCAGACCTACCCGGTGTGGCTCGGCGGGCAGGAGAGGACGGCGCTGCAGACGACGACCTGCCTGCTCGACCAGATCCCCACCGCGGGGCACGTGGACTGGACTAAGGCCTTCCCGTTCCTGCGCGTCGCGCCCGCGAAGCAGAAGCCGACCCCGACTCCGACGAGCCGTCGGCGCGCGACTTAGCCCGGCGGCCGCCGCCGAGCACGCGCATGTGGGTCGAGCCGCCCGCGGCGATGTTGAGCAGCAGTCCCATCGCGGCGAGCAGGACGATCAGGTTGCTCGGCCCGTAGGAGATGAACGGCAGCGGCACGCCCGTCAGCGGAGCGAGGCCGAGCACCGCGAAGACGTTGAGCGCGGCCTGGCAGAGGATGAGTGACGTCAGCCCCGCGGCCAGCAGCTTCGCGTAGGCGCCCCGAGCCGCCCTCGCCGCACGCATCCCGGCCCACGCCAGCATGCCGTACAGCGCGAGCACGACGCCCACCCCGAGCACGCCGAACTCTTCCCCGATCACCGCGAGGACGAAGTCGGTGTGCGCCTCGGGGAGGTAGAAGATCTTCTGGACCGACTGGCCGAGCCCGACCCCGAACAGCCCGCCCGACCCCAGCGCGATCTGGCCCTGGACCGATTGAAAGCCCGCGCCGCCCGCGTGCGCCCACGGGTCGAGGAAGGTGGTCAGCCGCGCGCGCCGGTACGGCTCGAGGAGGGCGAAGATCGCGATGAGCGCGACCGCGATGCAAGCCGCCGCCGCGAGGTGTTTGAGCGGCACCCCCGCCGCCACGAGCAGCGCGGTGGTGGTGGCGGCGATGACGAGCGCCGTGCCCAGGTCGGGCTCGACGGCCACCAGCATCGCCATCACGGCGGCCACGACGATGACCGGCGCAGCCGAGCGGATCGAACGGATGCGCCGCTTGGAGCCCAGCAGCTCGGCGCCGTAGAGCACCAGCGCGAACTTGGCCAGCTCGGAGGGCTGGAAGCCGACCGCCCCCGCCCCGATCCAGCGCTTGGCCCCGTTGACCTCGACCCCGACGCCCGGGAGCAGCACCGCGAGCAGCAGCACGAACGAGATGGCGAGCAGTAGCGGCGTCGCCTTGCGCACCGTCTCCAGCCCCCGGCGCGACAGGACGTGCATGACCACGACGCCGAGCGCCCCGAATCCGACGTACCGCAACAGGTAGCCGGTGCCGTCGCCGCCGCCGGCGAGCAGGTCGCGCGCCGACGAGGCCGAGTAGACCATCACCGCGCCGGCCGCCAGCAGGCACATGGTCACCGTGAGGAGGATGCGGTGCTCCAGCGGGTGGTCGGGCGGCCTGCTGGCCTTCGCCCTCGCCATCAGCCGTCTCCCGCCAGGCGCCGGAAGTGGTCGCCGCGCGCCTCGAAGTCGGGGTACTGGTCGTAGCTCGTGCAGGCGGGCGAGAGCAGAACGACGTCGCCCGGCTGTGCGGCGGCGCGGGCGGCCGCCACGGCGCGCTCGAGGTCGCCGCAGCGGCGCACCGGCACACCCGTCCCGGCCAGGGCGGCGTCCAGCGCGTCGGTCGCCTCGCCGACCAGGTAGACGGCGGCGCAGCGCTCGGCTACCGGCGCGCGCAGCGCCTCGAAGCCCGAGCCCTTGCCCCGCCCCCCGGCGATGAGGTGGATCGGCGCCTCGAACGAGCGCAGCGCTACCACCGCCGAGGCGACGTTCGTGGCCTTCGAGTCGTTGACGTAGAGGACGCCGTTCCGTTCGGCGACCTCCTCGAGGCGATGCGGGACTCCGGCGAACGTGCGCAGGCCGGCGCGCACGGCATCGACGTCTATGGCCCGGGCAAGGCACAGCGCCGCGGCCGCCATGGCGTTCTGCGCGTTGTGGGGGCCGCGCAGCGCGAGCTCGTCGAGCGCGAGCAGACGCTCGCCGCGCCAGCGCAGCACCCCGTCGCGCTCGTCGACGTCTCCGCCGGCGCCGAACACGACCCGTTCCGCGTCCCCCGGAAGCATCCCGACGAGGTCGGGCGGCGCGACGGCGACGTCCCCGGGTCCCTGGCGCACGAAGGCCTGGAGCTTGGCGTCGCGATAGGCCTCCAGCGTCCCGTGCCGATCGAGGTGGTCCTCCGCGAGATTGAGCAGCACGGCGGCCTCGGGCGAGAAGGCCTCGGTGTCCTCCAGCTGGAACGAGGACGTCTCGGCGATCACCACCTGGTCGCCGGCCGCCTCGCCGACGAGCGACGCCACCGCCGTGCCCACGTTCCCCCCCACCGCGTGCGGGATCCCCGCCTCCTCGTGGATGTGGCCGATGAGCTCGGTGGTGGTCGTCTTTCCGTTCGTGCCCGTCACCGCGACGAATTCGCTGTCGATCAGCCGCCAGGCCAGCTCCAGCTCGCCGATCACCGTGATCCCGCGCGCGCGGGCCGCCACGATCGCGGGCGCCTGCGCCGGCACGCCCGGGCTCTTGATCAGCGTCCGGGCACGGTCGACCAGGTCGCCGCCTGGCGTATCCAGGTGCACTTCGACGCCGGCCTCGATGAGCCTTCCGGCGTCGGGGCTGCCGCTGTCGATCCCGACGACCTCCTCCCCGCGCGAGCGCAGCGCCAGTGCCGCCGCCACGCCGGAGCGGGCCAAGCCGACGACGAGGTAGGGGCCGCCGGGCAGCGGCGGGCGCGGCTTCACGCCGCCATGCAAGCAGGTGGATCCGACGGCGCCGCGAAGTCACCCGCCGTGTCGGCGAGCGCGCCCAGCCCCACCGACGCGCGCGGGAACATGGTCAACGACTTCCGTCAGTTCCTCCTGCGCGGCAACGTCGTGGACCTGGCGGTCGGTGTCGTGATCGGCGCGGCGTTCGGGCGGATCGTGTCCACCGTCGTCTCCGGCTTGATCACCCCGGTCATCGCGGCGATCGGCGGCCAGCCGGACTTCTCGAACCTGGCGTTCACGATCAACGACAGCCGGTTCCACTACGGCCTCGTGGTCAACGCGATCGTCTCGTTCGTGATCGTGGCCACGGCCGTGTTCTTCCTCGTGGTCCGGCCGGTCAACGTGCTGATGGACCGGTTCCGGACCGAGCCCGACGTGGCCGAGCGCACGCACCCGTGCCCCGAGTGCCTGAGCGAGATCCCCGTGCGAGCGAGCCGGTGCGCCTTTTGCACCGCAGTGGTGCAACCCGCTTAGTGC
>Ga0126312_10002160_pt1 | contig 13126 bp, 12 predicted proteins | sample Plot104A_FD_92537 | JGI IMG/M metagenome (GOLD analysis project Ga0126312, IMG submission 92537) | Serpentine soil microbial communities from UC McLaughlin Reserve, CA, USA - Plot104A | ecosystem: Environmental > Terrestrial > Soil > Grasslands | place: USA: UC McLaughlin Reserve, Lake County...
CTGGACCTCGCTGACGTCGACGCCTCGCTCGACGAGCTCGGCGCGTGCGGCGTCGATGTCGGGTACCACCATCTGGAGGCCTTGCACCGAGCCCGGCGGCATGTCGCTGAGGCCGGTGCCGAGCGCGATCGAGGTCGGGGACCCGGGCGGAGTGAGCTGCACGAAGCGCAGCTCATCGCTCACCTGGTGGTCGTGGTCGGCGTTGAAGCCGGCCTTGTCGGTGTAGAAGGCCTTCGCGCGATCCACGTCCGAGACGGGCACCTGCACGAGCTCGAGTCGCCAGTCCACGGGCGGGAATCTATCGGGAGTCGCGCAGCCGCGCGGCACGTGCTCGACATCTCACCGTCGAGGAAGATTCGCATCGGCCTACGCGGGGCGGTGGCCGATGAGTGCGCACAGCCCGGTCGGGAGCTCCTCGGCGCCGAACGAGGCGGCAACGCGCGCTTCGATGCCGTGCGTCGCCAGGAGCGCGGGAACGCGGGTGGTGTCGATCAGGACGTTGTCGTGCCGCTCGTCGTCACGGCGCCAGGACCCGTCGTCGTTGCGGACGAAGGTCGTCATCTCCCGGACGAAGCGGTTCGCCGCCGGAACCGAGGAATGGGTGATGATCGCCCAGTCGTCACCGACGCGGCCCTGGCTGGACCAGTCTCGTCGCGCTTCACCCCATGCGAGATCGCACACGTCGACCGCGAGCACGCCACCGGGCCGCAACGCCTCCGCGATAGCAATGAGCGCCCGGTCGACGGCCGCTTCGTCGGGCAGGTAGCTCAGGGCGTGGCCCACGCCGACGATCGCGTCGGCGGGCGGGATCGGGTCGTCGGGAAGCGTGACCTGGCGGACGTCCTCCGCGTCTGGCGCCTGTTCGCGGGCGAGCTCGAGCATCGCCGGCGACGCGTCGGTCGCGAGGACCCGATGGCCGGCGTCGAGGAGGTGCCGGGTGAGCAATCCGCTCCCACACCCGAGCTCGACGACCAGGCCGTCACGCTCACGCACCCGTGCGAGCAGTGCCGCGATCCCGGGTGCGCAGGCGTCGGCGTGGAAGCCGTACCCACGGTGGTGGACCAGCGCGAGGTCGTGGCGGTAATACGGATCTTCGTCGTCGTCCATCGGCTGCGCGTTCAGTTCACGCCGTCGTGCAAGACGGAGACGATCACCCGCATGATGAGCACGACGCTACAGAACAGGCTGAAGTAGCCGAAGAACTCGTACAGCGAGGTGTCGCCGGCGAACGGCGGTCCGCCGCTGACGCCGACGAGGATCGCCCCGATGAGACCGACGACGCCGCCGGTGAGCGCGAGCACGGTCCGGTTCACCAGCTTGGTGACGACGTGCTCGTCGTGCGGGTCGGAGAACAGGCTGACGCGGGCGCGGAAGTTGCCCCGCTCGATCTGGTTGGCCATCCGGTCGAGACGCCGCGGCAGACGGCGCAGCAGTGGTCCCATTCGGATGAGCTCTTCGCGGGCGAGCTCCTCGATCGTCGACGGCGCCACCCGTGCCCGCATCCACTCGGCGGCGATGGCCTCGGCCCGGTCGATGACCGGAAACCCGGGCGACAGCGTCGTGAGCGTCCCTTCCAGGGTGATGAGCGCCCGGAAGAACGTGCTCAGCTCGGGCGGCAGGTTGATCCCGAACGTGAAGAAGAGCTGGAGCAGGTCGTTGAACATCGCTGCGCTCGGCACCATCCCTGGCGCGAGGTGACGCGTCATGAAGCGGGCCAGTGCCCGCTCGAGCTCCTCGTCGTCGACGTCACGCCGGAGCGTCGCTACTTGCAGCACGGCCTGGCGGAGCAGATCGGGGTCGCGCTGCGACACACCGATCATGACGTCGCGGATCGCCGTTTGCTGGAGGGGATCGATGCGGCTGGCGGCGCCGAAGTCGATGAGGGCGAGCCGTCCGTCGCGCAGCACCATCACGTTCCCGGGGTGCGGATCGGCGTGGTACTGCGCGTCTACGAGCATCTGCTGGAGCATGCAGCGCAGCAAGTCCTCTGCCAGCTGGCGCCGGTCGACGCCGAGGTCGTCGATCTCGTCCGTGTCGCGCACGCTGACGCCGTCCAGCCACTCCATCACGAGCACCCGGGGGGTCGTGAGGTCGTGGAACACGGCGGGGATCCGCACGTCGCTGCCGTCGTCGAGGTTGGCGGCGATGTCGGACGCGTTGCGCGCTTCGATCTCGAAGTCGAGCTCCTCCCGCAGGCGTTCGGCGAACTCGTCGGCGAGGTCGGACACGTGATAGTCGGCGCCCCACGTCGTGCGTTGCTCGACCATGGTGGCGAGCTCGTTGAGGACGTCCAGGTCGCGGTTCACCGAGTTGGCGACACCCGGGCGCTGGACCTTCACGACCACTTGCTGGCCGCCGTGCAGGCGCGCCCGGTGGGCCTGCCCGATCGAGGCCGCCGCCAGCGGCTTCGAGTCGAACTCGGCGAAGACCTCGTCGACGGGAGCACCCAGCTCGTCCTCGAGCAGCTCTCGCACGCCCTCGGGCGGCGCCGGGGCGACGTGGTCCTGGAGATGCGACAGCTCCTCCGCCACTGGTGGCGACACGAGATCCGAGCGGGTCGACGCGACTTGGCCCATCTTCACGAACATCCCGCCGCACTCCTCGAGCGAATGGCGGAGCCGCCGCGCGAACGGCACCTGCCTTGCCTCACCGTCTTCGGAGTGACGCCCGAGCCCGAGGGACGGGCCGAGCCCGTTTCGGATCGCAATGCGCGTGATCTGCGCGTAGCGGCTGACGCGCCGGCCTCGGCGCTTCACGGCCTTGATCGGGTGCGGGATCGACGTCAGCCCGGTCTGGGCGCGCGCCAATGTGCCCGGCTTGGCCAGCAGCTCGATCCACACCGACGCCGACATCACGCCGAGCGTCGAGAACAACCAGACGTTGCGGGTGAACCCCTGGGACACCGGCTCGCGCTGGCTCGCGATCGCAAGCGAAAGCGCGACGCCGCCGACCCAGCCGAGCACGCCGGAGAGGAGCGTCGCCGTCCACGACCGCCGTACGCCAAGCAGCCGCCCGACGAGCCAGGCGAGGACGAGCACGCCCGGCAACGAGAGCAGGACGGCGAGATCGATGAGGTCGCCGAGGTCCTCGGCCGCCAGGATCATGGTGCGTGCATGATGCGTATCTGAACTGCGCAGAGCGCAGCTGAGATACGCATCGTCGGTCTAGCCAAGTTCCTCGACGGTGAGCTCGTGATCCGTGTGACGGGCGCGCAGGACCTTCTTGTCGAACTTGCCGACACTCGTCTTCGGCACCTCGTCGATGAACGCCCACCGCTCGGGCACCTGCCACTTGGCGACCTTGTCGGCGAGGAACGCCTGCAGATCGGCGGCGGTGGCGCGGGAGCCCTCCGTGCACACGACGCACGCCAGCGGCCGCTCGTCCCATCTCGCGTCGGGCACGCCGATGACCGCGGCCTCGATGACGTCCGGGTGGGCCATGAGGTGGTTCTCGAGCTCGACGGTCGAGATCCACTCGCCCCCCGACTTGATAACGTCCTTGGCGCGGTCGGTGATCCGGATGAAACCGTTGGGCTCGACACTGCCGACGTCGCCGGTGCGCAGCCAGCCGTCGTCGAACTTCTCGGGCGCGGGATCGAGGTAATAGCTGGCCGTGACCCACGGACCGCGGACCTCGATCTCGCCGACGGCCTCGCCGTCCCACGGCAACGGGTTGCCGGCGTCGTCGACGATGCGAAGCTCGACGCCGCTGAGCACCCGGCCGGCGTTCGCGCGCCAGTCCATCTCTTCCGTTGTCCCGAGCTCGACACCTCGAGGCGGGTACGCCAGGGCGGCCAGCGGGCTGGTCTCGGTCATCCCCCAGCCCTGGATGATCCGGACGCCGTGGTCACTCTCGAACCGCTCCATCAGGCTGCGGGGTACGGCCGACCCGCCGCACACGACGAGCCGGAACGAGCTCATGTCGACCGGGTGATCCTGCGAGTAGCGGTGCAGGTCGGACCAGATGGTCGGAACCGCGCCCGCAACCGTCGGCCGCTCCGATTCGATGAGCCGTGCGAGCGGTTCGGCTTGGAGGAACCGGTCTGGCATCACGAAGCCCGCGCCCGCGTACCACGCCGCGTACGGCAGGCCCCACGCGTTGGCATGGAACATCGGCACGATCGGCAGCACGCGATCGTGCTCGGTGAGCCCGATGGCGATGCCGGCATTGACGCTCATCGAATGCAGCACCGTCGACCGGTGCGAGTACACGACACCCTTCGGGTTACCGGTGGTGCCGCTCGTGTAACACATCGCCGCCGCGGCACGTTCGTCGACGTCGGGCCATGGGAAGTCGGTGGACTCGGCCGCGAGCAGCTCGTCGTGCCGCAGCACGTCGGCGCCGGCAGCGGCGTCGACCAGCGCCGACGCGTCCCCCGCGCCGACGACGATGTAGTGCTCGACCGTCTTGAGGTCGGACGCGACCCTCGCAAGGAGCGGGATCAGACTGTCATCGACGATGACGACACGGTCTTCGGCGTGGTTCACGACATAGCTGAGCAATTCCGGGAAGAGGCGGATGTTCAGCGTGTGGAGCACCGCACCCATGTTCGGGATGGCGAGGTAGCCCTCGAGATGCTCCTGGTTGTTCCACTGGAAGGTGCCGACGCGGTCGCCGGCTTCGATGCCGAGGCGTCGGAGCGCGCCGGCGAGCTGCCCGGCGCGGTCGGCAACCTCGGCGAACACGGCCCGCCGACAGCCATCTCCTTGGAACGTCACGACCTCGCTGTCGCCGTACACCGTCCGACCGTGCCGGAAGATCATCCCGATGGTCAGCGGGAAGTCCTGCATCGAGCTCTCGAGCATTGCGCCCCCCGAGGTTCAGTTGTCGTTCGCCGTGCTCACCAGCCGAGGATGACACCCGCGATCAGGCCGAGCACCAGGAGCCCGCCGGCGCGCCGGGTATGGACGAAAGCCAGCGCTGCGAACCACAACGGCCAGATCGGGAAGCCCTCCGGCGGCTCGGCCGGCTTCGGCTGCGAGAACGGACCCCACACTTTCGCGAGCTTCGGCAGCGCGAGCAGGACGATCAGCGCCGCGATCGGGAGCGTTCCCGTGCCCACTAAGAGGATGACGAGGACGTAGAACGAGATCATCATCCCCTGCGTGAGCGCACGCGCCTTGCTCTCCCCGAGCAGCACGGGGAGCGTGTGCGTCCCGTCCGGCGCGTCCCACGGGATCTTGTCGATGTGCTTGCCCATGAGCACGGTGGCGCACAGCAGCGCGTACGCCAGTGACGCAACGAAGACCCCGAACGGGTAGTGGCCGGTCGCGGCGTAGTAGGTGCCGCCGACCATCAGCGGACCCCACACCACGAGCACGGTGGGCTCGCCCAGGCCGTGCTTCTTGAGCCGGAGTGGCGGTGCCGTGTAGGCGACCGACAGCGCGAACCCGCTCAGCGCGAACGCGATCATCGGCCAACCGCGGAACACGAACAGCACGACGAGGATCACGAGGTCGGCCGCGTTGACGGCGATCGCGGCGGTCAGCAGCCCCCGGCGGCTGATCGTCCCCGACAGCACCGGATGGGGCGCGTAGAGCGCCCGCGGGTAGCTGTCGGAGTCCGCCCCGACTTCGAGGTCGAAGAGATCGTTCATCAGGTTGTTGGCGACGTGGGCAAGCACCAACCCGAAGGCCGCCAGCGCGAACAAGCCCCACCGCACGTTCTCGTCGTGGAACGCCGCGAGCAGTCCCGCGATTGCCGCCGCCGTGAGCGTCATGGGCAGCACCGACGCGCGCGAGATCACGAGCCAGCGCGACACGGGATCCACGCGTCCGGCCGGTGGGTTGCTCGTCCGCATCACGTGACGCCAGTTGCGGAGCAGGCGCGAGCGCGTGTTGACGCCGGATTCCGTTGCCGGATCGCTCACGTCAGTCACGCCTGCACCCTCCCCGCTGCGCACGCAGCGTACCCGGCAGTTGGGTTTCCGTCCCGGTTGGCTCGTCGAGTCAGCCGCCGTAGCTCATCCTGGTGTCCTCCATCCGCAGGACCGGCGTCTCCTCGTCCTTCTGGAACCCGGCGTCGACGATCTCGCCGATGAACAGGCTGTGCGAGCCGACGTCGGTCGTCGCGTGCAGCTCGCAATCCGCGTAGGCGACGGCCTGGTCGAGGATCGGCGCGCCCGAGACACCGTCGTGGAACGGGAACCCGTTCAGCGTGCGTGCCTCGAGGTCGACCTCGACCGGCTTCGTGAACTTGCGGACGATGGCCCGGTCCTCGCGGTCGACGATGCTCAGCGCGAACACGCCGCCCTCGGAGATCAGGTCGTGCGTGACGGCGTCCTTCTCGACGCTGAGGCCGAGGAGCTTGGGATCGAATCCCAGTTGCGTGACCCAGTTGCACGTCATGCCGTTGCGTCGGTCGCCGGCGCGGCTGCCGACGATGTAGAGGCCGGACGGCATCGTCCAGAGGACACGCCGCCGTAACCGGTCGTACTCTTCGGGATCGGCACCGGCGGGGAACGGGCCGACGGGTCCGCTGCTGAGTGGCATCCGGTGAGGCTATCGGGGGAGCGCGAATGACCGACTACGCCCAGACGTACGGCGCGCTTCGCACCCGGGTGTCTGATCTGGTGCGCGAGGCCGACGACGAGCAGCTCGAGCGCCACGCACCGGCGGCACCCGAGTGGCGCGTTCGCGACCTGGTCGCTCACCTCAGCGGGATCACGGCCGACATCAACGCCGGGAACCTCGACGGTGTCGCGACCGATGCATGGACGGCCCACCAGGTCGACGCCCGGCGCGATTGGAGCATCGAGCAGCTGCTCGAGGAATGGGACACCGAGGCGGCGAAGGTCGAGGCGGTCATGTCGAGCCTGCCCGAGGTGGCGGTGGGTCAGATGACGACGGACGCTGCCACGCACGAGCAGGACATCCGCGGCGGACTCGAACGGCCAGGTGCGCGTGATTGCGACGCCGTGGTGATCGGCTGTGACTGGGGCGTGCAGGTGCTGGCGGGAGTGGCGGACCCGGCGGACGCGACCCTGCGCATCGAGACCGAATCAGGCACCACCACGGTCGGCACCGGCACACGTCAGGTCGGTGTCCGCGTCGATCGGTTCGAGCTGTTCCGGACCATGACCGGTCGCCGGAGCCTCGAGCAGATCCGTTCGTTCGGGTGGGAAGGCGAGCCCGCGCCGGAGCTGCTCGTGCTCCCCATCTTCACGCCCCGGGCGACGCCGCTCGTCGAGTAGGGGGCCACGCTCTCTTCAGGGACCGGCGCGTACCGGGCTCCGTTACCGTGACCGGGTGGCCCTGCCCCGGTCGCTCGCTCCGTTACGGCACCGGTCGTTCGCGCTGCTGTGGGCGGGAGCGTTCACCTCGAACGTCGGCACCTGGATGGAGACCGTCGGCGTCGGCATCCTCGTCACGACGACCACGCACCAAGCCGGATGGACAGGGCTGGTCGCGGCAGCTGCGTTCGTCCCTAACGCATTCCTCGGACCGGTAGGTGGCGCGCTCGCCGACCGGCTCCCACGCCGGCGCGTGCTCCTGACGACGACCACCGTGCAGACGGCGCTGGCGGCGCTGCTCACCGTGCTCGCGGCGACCGACCGCGCCCACCCGGGCGTGGTCGCGCTGATCGTCCTCGGCGCGGGCTGCGCTATGGCGATCGGCTTTCCCTCCTACATGGCGCTCCTGCCCGACCTCGTTCCCCGCGACGACCTGCCGGGCGCGGTCGCGCTGTCATCGGCCCAGTGGAACCTCGGCCGCGTGATCGGACCCGCGCTCGCCGGCATCGTCATCGGCTTTGGCGGCTTCGAGTGGGCGTTCGGCTTCAACACGTTGAGCTTCCTGGCCGTGATCGCCGTGGTCCTGTCGCTGCGCCTCCCGCCACCGGCGCCGGTGCAGGAGGCGTCGATCCTCGCCTCGATCCGCGCCGGCGCCCGCTTTGCGCGCGCCGACCCCGGTTTGCGCGTCGTGATCGCGTACATGGCGCTGAACTCGCTGCTTGCCGCGCCGTTCATCGCGCTCGTACCCGCCGTCGCTCTGAAGGTGTTCGGCAACGGCGACTTCGGCACCTCGCTGCTGGTCACCGCGCAGGGCATCGGCGCCGTGCTCATGGGCTTGTCGCTCGGCACGCTGTTCGCGCGGTTCGGCAGCCGGCGGGTGCTGCTGGGCGTGCTCGGCGGCTTGCCGATTTCGTTGGTTGCATACGCAGCCGCGCCCAATCTCGCCGCGGGCGTCGTGACGATCTTTGCCGTCGGTTTCCTCTATCTAGGCGCGCTGTCGAGCTTCACGACCATCGCCCAGCTGCGCGCGCCGGCCGAGCTCCGCGGCCGCGTGCTGAGCCTGCTCATGGTGCTGCTCGGAACGCTGTACCCACTGGGGAGCGTGCTCCAGGGCGCGATCGCCGACCGCGTGGGGTTGCGCGCCACGACCGCCGGCGCCGCCGTGCTGATGGCCGCGGCGCTGCTGCTCGTGCGGATGCGGCGGCCCGACCTCGGTCGCGCGCTGGACGAGCCCGAGTCAGGACCGGCGGAGCGCGGCGCCGGTGATGGCGACGAGCCCAAGCGCGCAGGCCATCTGGCCGTACCACCAGGCTCCGAAGGCGTGGTGGCCGCTGACGGGACAGGCGACCGCCATCGCGACGAACCACGCCGCCGCGCCGAGCGCAGCCACTAGCCCGAAGCGTCGACGTGTGACCAGACCGGCCGCCGTCACCGCGAGCAATCCGAGCAACGTGAACTCGATCGTCGCCGCGAGCCATGCCGGGAAGGCATCAGGATGGTCGGCGGCCGGCTCGAGCGCGACCGCGATCGAGAACAGCACGTACCACGAGACGCCGACAATCAGGGCGAGCTGGCCCGAGACCTGCTGACCGAGCCACTCCCGGGTCTCCGGACGTGTCGAGACGTCGTCACGGTCGTCGGTGGTAGTGCGCTGACGTTCCTCGGTCATCGTGCGCATGCCGGACCTCCTCGCCTGAAGCCACCATGTTCGCGCGGTTCCGGCCGTCGTGGTCGCGCCACCGTGGACCGTCGGCACAGCCCTCCGATACCGTCCGGCCGCGGTGACGGCGGCTTTGTCGACCGGCACCGCAGGAGCCGGAGCCTGCGACGGCGACCCGGAGGGATTGTGATTATCGAGCGCGAGCGGCGAGGACGGGTCGAGATCCTCACCATCAACCGGCCCGAAGCCCGAAATGCCGTCAACGCCGACGTCGCACAAAGCATCGAGGCCGCCCTCGATGACGTCGAAGCCGATCACGACGTCTGGGCTGTCGTGGTCACCGGGCGCGGGCCGGTGTTCTCGGCCGGCGCCGACCTGAAGGCCGTCGCTGCCGGTCGCGGCCTCGAGCTCATGACGAAGCGGGGCGGGTTCGGCGGGATCACACAGCGCGCGTTCCCCAAGCCGCTCATCGCGGCCGTGAACGGACCGGCGTTGGCCGGTGGTTTCGAGATCGTGCTCTCGTGCGACTTGGTCGTGGCGGCCGAGGACGCAAGGTTCGGATTGCCCGAAGTGAAGCGCGGGCTGTTCGCGTCGGCCGGCGGGTTGGTACGGCTCCCGAAGCGCGTGCCGCTGGCGTTGGCGACCGAGGTGGCGATCACGGGCGAACCGATCGACGCCGCGCGCGCTCACGCGCTCGGGCTCGTGAACCGGGTGGTGCCCAGAGAGAAGGTCGTGGACGAGGCGTTGGCGCTGGCGGCGCTCATCGCCGAGAACGCGCCGGTCGCGGTGCGCGGCTCCTTGCGAATGGTGCGCGAGGCGGGCGACCTGTCCGAGGCCGACGCCTGGCGGCTCAACAGCGAGGTCGCAGCCGAGGTCGGCTCGACGAAGGATGCGATCGAGGGCGCCACCGCCTTCGCCGAGAAGCGCCCACCGAAATGGACGGGGACCTGACGAGCTCAGGTTTTGCCCGATCGTGACCGCGGGAGCAAACACTCCTAGGATCGCGGGTCATGGGAGTCGGGTCGGCGCCGGAGCTGCGGGTCGAAGAGCTGGCGGGGCGGGCCGACGTCTCCGTCGACACGATCCGCTTCTACCAGAAGCGGCGGCTGCTCCCGCCGCCGCAGCGCCGGGGCCGCATCGCCTGGTACGGGCCCGAGCATGTCGAGCGGCTCGCCCGCATCAAGGATCTCCAGGGCCGGGGGTTCTCGCTGGCCGTCATCCGCAGGATCGTCACGGGCCAGCTGGACCGGGCCGACGAGCCCTTGGCCGCAGCAGTGATCGGCGCGGATGACGACAGCGGCGGCGAGACCGACGACGAGGAGTTCCTCACGCTCGACGAGCTCGCGGCGCGCTCGGGCGTGCCCGAGGCGCTGATCGAGTCGATCGTGCGCGAGGGACTGCTCGTCCCCCGCCGCCACGAAGGCGACGCCCGGTTCACGAGCGCCGACGTCGACATCCTCGGGGCCGGGTTGCGGCTCCTCGAAACGGGTCTGCCCATGCCCGAGCTCCTGACGCTGGCGCGCCGGCACCACGACGCGACGCGCGAGACCGCCGAGGGCGCCGTCGCGATGTTCGACACCTATGTCCGCGAGCCGCTCCGTGACGCCGACCTCACCGACGACGAGCGCGCCGAGCGTCTCGTCGAGGCATTCCGCGTGCTCCTTCCCTCCGTGACGGCGCTCGTCGCGCACCACTTCCGGCGCGTGCTGCTCGAGGTCGCCCAGGAGCACCTCGAGTCGGTCGGCGAGCCCGCTGAGCTGGATGCCGCCAACGCCGAAGCAAGCCGCCGCCTCGAGGTGGTGTGGCCGTGACTGGGGCCCCCGTGTCCGCGACGCACGCGCCCCTCCCCCAAGGCGATGACAAGCACCGCGCGGTCGAGACGATGTTCGACCGCATCGCGCCGAGGTACGACCGTCTCAACCGCATCATCTCGCTCGGGCAGGACCGGCGGTGGCGCCGCCACACCGTCGGCGCGCTCCGATTGGCGCCGGGCGCCACCGTGCTCGATCTCGGCTGCGGCACCGGCGATCTCTGCAACGTCGTCGCGGCGGCCGGTTACTCGCCGATCGGTGTCGACTTCTCGGCCGGCATGCTGGCCGCGGCGCACACGCCGGCGCCCCTGGCGCGCGCCGACGCGCTGGCGCTGCCGGTCCCCGACGCGTCCGCCGACGCCGTCGTCAGCGGGTTCGCGCTCCGCAACTTCGTCGACCTCGACCGCTTCTTCCGGGAGTGCGCGCGTGTCCTCCGGCCCGGCGGGCGTCTCGCCGCCCTCGAGACCGCCGAGCCCGCCGGACCGCTGCTCAGGGCCGGGCACAACCTCTGGTTCCGGCGGGTCGTGCCGTTCGTCGGGGCGACCCTGGCGCACGACGCCGAGGCCTACGACTACCTGCCTCGCTCGACGGCCTACCTGCCGCCGCCCGGCGATCTGCTCACCCTCGTCGAGGCGGCCGGGTTCGTGGCGGTCGAGCGCCGCACGTTCACGGCGGGCGCGGTCCAGCTGATCACGGGCACACGGCGATGACGACGACATCCATCGCCGCCGGCCTGGTCGCCCGCACCCGGGAGATCGATCCCCCCGCCGAGCTGCTCGATTCGCTCTCGCCCGACGGGTTCGCATGGCTGACGGACGGGTCCGGATTCGTCACCTCCGGGGTAGCGGCGCGGGTACGCACTGGCGACGTCGATCGTGTCCTCGCCGGCATCGAGGACGACGACCCCGTATCGCGGGCCGGCACCGGGGCGATCGCTGTCAGCTCGTTGCCGTTCAGCGGCGCGGCCCAGGGCGAGCTGGTCATCCCCGCGTCCGTGACCGGTCTCGATGCGGACGGGCGGGCGTGGCGCACCGAGATCCGATCGACCGAGTCGTTCGCGGCGAGCGCGGTGCCGGCGCCCACGCGCTTCAGCGTGGAGGGTCGGGTTTCCCGGACCGAGTGGGCGTCGCAGGTCCACACCATCCTCGCGGCGATCGCGGCCGGTGAGCTCGCCAAGGCCGTGCTCGCCCGCGAGGTCGTCGTCCACGCCGACGCGCCGTTCGACCCGCGCGCCATGGTCGATCGTCTGCGCGCAACCCAAGGCGGCTGCGTGGTGTTCGCCGCCGGCGGGAACGTCGGCGCGACGCCCGAGCTGCTCGTGCGCCGGCGTGGCGCAGCGGTCGTGTCCCGGCCGATGGCCGGCACGATCCCGCGGGGCGCGACCGCCGCCGGCGACAGCGCTGCCGAGGCCGCGCTCGCCGCGTCGGTCAAGGACGGCCTCGAGCACAGGTTGGTCGTCGACGCGGTCGTGGACGGCTTGCGCGCGTCCGGTGTCGACGTCACCTCCGTGCGTGGCCCTGACGTGGCCCGCCTGGCGACCGTGAGCCACCTCGCCACCACCATCGCCGGCAACGTCGAGCCCCGATCGGCGAGCTCGGCGCTCGAGCTCGCGTTGCGGCTTCACCCGACGCCCGCCGTCGCCGGCGCTCCGCGTGACTCCGCGCTGGCCATGCTGGAAGACCTCGAGACCTTCGACCGCGGCCGCTACGCCGGGCCGGTCGGATGGGTCGACGCGCACGGCGACGGCGAGTGGGCTGTCGCCCTTCGTTGCGCCGAGCTCGAAGGGACCACGGCACGCCTCGTCGCGGGGGCCGGCATCGTCGCCGGCTCCGATCCCGGCGCCGAGTGGGCCGAGACGCAGGCCAAGCTCGAGCCCATGCTGCGGGTACTCGTGCAGCCGTAAAGCGCGTCGTCGGGCGACCAGGCTCGGCGCCCGGGATTCTCTAAGCTCTGACGCCGCTCGCCCGGCGCCGAGCCCCTTCAGGGAGAGGACCGAAATGGGCAGTTCGCGGATGACAAAGCTCGCGTCGATCGTCGCGATGGTCGGTCTCGCCACGGCGCTCTTCGCCGCCGCCGGCAGCGCGGCCGGGGCAGGCGAGGAGAAGCGCGGCAACGTCGACGGAGCGCTGGAGCTCGGCCAGCTCGCGGCCCAGACCGGCCCGCTCAGCAACATCGTCCAGTCGCTCACGGTGCCCGTGACCATGGCGGTCGACGAGATCAACGCCGACGGTGGCGTGCTCGGAAAGCCGGTGACGTACACCGTGGCCGACGACGGCACCGACCCGAACCTCGCCAGCGAAGCGCTCGAGGGCCTGCTCGAGGACAGCAAGGTCGACGCGATCGTGGGGCCGACCTCGTCGGGGGTCACCCTGAACATCCTCGAAGAGGTCCGCCGGCGAGGAGTGCTCCTCTGCTCGGGATCGA
>Ga0126312_10002161_pt1 | contig 13125 bp, 15 predicted proteins | sample Plot104A_FD_92537 | JGI IMG/M metagenome (GOLD analysis project Ga0126312, IMG submission 92537) | Serpentine soil microbial communities from UC McLaughlin Reserve, CA, USA - Plot104A | ecosystem: Environmental > Terrestrial > Soil > Grasslands | place: USA: UC McLaughlin Reserve, Lake County...
CCCCCACCTCTTCGATGTAGGCGCGCGCTGCATCGCGGCGATCTTCAGGGTTCTGAAGTAGCTTCGACCACGTCTCGGGGGTGTAGCTGAAGCGCATCAGATAGAAAGCCATCGAGGACCTCCTTAGTTAGTGATTAGTGACAAAGGCATCATACCCCCGCCGAAGCGGAGCGTTTCGCGCGTGTGAGCCAGATCTCGAAAGCGTTCCCTAGGCGAACTTCGCAGAACTACCCTTCTACGCACTCCGGTGATAAGGGCAGCTAACGCTTTGCTGGGAGCGCCAAAGCTCGCCTGCTGGCATCATACGGCTTCAGGTGTGAGCGCATCGAATAAAGGAGCGAGACCCGATGAGCAGCTTTCCTACCAAGATCCTTCTGGCCACCGACGGCTCTAAGGAGGCACAGCTGGTCTTCGCCTCGGCCGCCGAGTTGTTCGAGAAAACAGGCTCGGAGCTGCACGTCGTCTATGTGGGACACATGCCCCTCGTATCCTACGAGTCCCCGGGCGCTACAACCCTGGAGCCGGATCTCTTAGGAAGGATGCAAGAGGGTGCCGAGCAAGAGGCTAGAACAATGCTCGAGGAGCAGATGCAGCGGGTAGGGAAGAGCGGCGGCGAGGTAGCGGGGGTACACGCGAGGGTTGGCAGGCCCGATGCGCACATCGTGGGACTGGCTGATGAGCTCGGCGCGGGGCTCATCGTCCTGGGAAGCCGGGGCCTTGGGCCCTTGAGGAGGGCGTTGATGGGCAGCGTCTCCGATTCTGTAGTCCACCACGCCCACTGCCCTGTTCTGATAGTACGCGAGTAAGAACTTAGAGGACCGGACCACCGCACCGTGGTTGGGCTATGCGTTGCCGCCTTCTCCTCTGCCTACATCCTCGACGAGAGGAGATATCTGGCGTAATCGAAGCCGTCCTCACCGATCTGGGGGCGTGAGATCTCACCGTCCACCGTTACCCGGTCGCCGACACCGAGACTGAGGTCGCCGGCGAAGACCTCTATCCCTCCACCACGCAACACTTCTCTGCCCTCGAACCAGAGATGTTCGACCCTAAGGTCGGCCATGTAGCCGAAGCCGCTGGGTTCCGGCGGCGAGGCTATGCGGCCGACTAGCACGACCTCTCCCGGCTCCATGGCCGCAAGCTCGGCGAGCGGGTCCGGCGTCGCCTCGTGCAGAAGCGCGATCACAACTCCCCCCACCGTGAATAGGGGTGCCAGGACCGCCATCAAGCGCCATTCTGCGGGGACGAGATCCCGCCACAACAGTGCGCCTACGGCGACGATGGAGGTAGCCAATAGGAGCACAGGGGAGAGGGGTGGCGCGAGGGTGCCGACTGCGACACCTGCCGCCAGCAGGATCGCCCACAGGTCCAACCTCACGGGAGGGCTGAGATCCAGGTCAGGGCCTCGTCGGGGCGTCTTTCTAGACCGTGGCAAAAGGTGCTATCTTCTCCAGGGTCGCCGGTCCGATCCCCGGTATCTCCTCGAGTTCGTCCGTGCCATTCTGCAAACGCGCCCGTAGGGCTCCGGTAATCGAGTAGCCTTCCTTTGTGGGTGTCACCTCCAATCTGAGCATTCGGTAGACCTTGTTGCGCTCCACTCCGGTGAGGTTGTCCAACCCATCCGGCACCGTCTCCGCCATCTCCTCAAGGAGAGCGTCTCTGTCCTCTTCGAGCTGCTCTGCGCGCTCCTGGTAGTCCTGTAAGGCAGACAGCTCCCTCCCCGCGTGCCGGCGGATATTGTCTAGCTCCGTGAGCTTCGATCCGAGTTCATCGAGGGTCATAAGGCCGGCCGCTTGCTGGTCCTGGTAGGCCGCCCTCAGCCTCACGCACTCGGCCGCCTTCTCTGCCCACGCCTTCGCGGTGTTGTTCGGGTCTCCCCTATTTGCCGCCGCCCGCTCTTCCTCTATGAGCCTATCCATGCCTAGCCGTATCCGCTCGGGGTCTTTGAGAAGGCGCGAGATGAAACCCCAGATAGCCTCTTCAGCGTCTACGGCCTGGATCGCCTTCTGGGTACACGAGCACATCCCCCTAAGCTCGACGCGTTGCCGGCAGATGTAGTAGTGATACGGGCCGCGGCCTTCGGGCCTTGAGGTCTTGGTCTGTATCTTCGAGCCGCACCCGCACCGGAGGACTCCCCGAAGCTCCCATGAGCGGGCCAGGTGCTTACGCATTGAGCCCTGCGTGGCGTCCATCGTGGCGCGAGCCAGGTCAACGAGGTCCCTCGGGAGGCGATCACTTGCCGGAACGGGTATCGCCAGCCAGTCTTCCCGCGGCCGACGCACGAGGGTCTTACGCTTCCTGTAGCGTCGGCCTCCATTGCCATCGGGTTCTGAGATGGTGCGCCTTACGGCCTTATCGCGGTTGTACCACTGGACACCGTATGCCTTGCTCTCATCCAGACGCCTCACAACCTCCGGTGTAACCAGCTCGGAAATTTCCTCGAAAGTGAGCGGTCGGTAGTCGTCGCTATTGACTATCTTGCGTATTACCCGCCTATCCCACACGGGGCGGCCGCGGGGTGATGGTATCCCTTCGCGGTAGAGCGCGGTCTGTATCTTGTTCGACCCGGCACCTTCAGCGGCCATGCGAAATATCTTCTCCACCACCGCCATCTCCGGATCGTGGACGAGGAGCGCGTCACGGGCATCGTTGAAGCGGTAGCCGTACTTGGCTATTGGGGCGACGGCGCGGCCCTCTCTGGCCTTCCTGAGCCTGCCCCTCCGGGATCGCTCGGCTATCTTCGCCCGCTCGTACTTGGCGAGCTGGTCGAGGATGCCGTCTGTAAGGTCCCCTTCAGGGCTTCCGTCTCCCCTATCGTTTAGGGAGCGAAGCTCGCAGCCATGCTCCTCAAATTCCCGCCGCAAGAGATAGGTGTAGGCGGGTTCGCGGCTGAAGCGGTCCCGGTCCTGAGCCAGCACCACGGAGACGCCGCCAGCTTCGCTCGCCACGAGGTCCCGCACGCGGTCCATGCCGGGCCGCTCCAGGCTGGCACCGCTCTGTCCGGCGTCTACTACCTCCTCAAGAACCTCGTACCCTTCACGGGCAGCATACTCTCGCAGCGCTTCTATCTGTTGGGCGAGTGAGTAGCCTGAGCGGGCTTGCTCGTCTGTGGAGACGCGGGCGTAGAGGATGGCCTTCTTCAGGCCGTGGCCGTTAGTGGAAGGCATGGTTACTCCTCCGTCTTTACGAGCTCTTCAGGCGCGACACTCAAAGCTCCTGCGAGCTTGCGTATGGTGCTGCCTTGCGGCTCTACTTGGTTACGTTCGATGCGAATGATGGTGGTAACGCCCACGCCGGATTTGTCGGCAAGTTCCTTTTGAGTCAGTAGGGCGCGCTTCCGGAGGTCCCTGAGTCTGTCGCCAATGTAGAGCACTTCAGTGAGCATTGTAGTCAGCTCCTTCGTAGCCGTCGTGTGCTAACAGAATTATACCATAAATACTTAACCAATGGTAGATTTATGGTACATATGCCTGTATAATGAGGACGTCGGATAGAGAAATGGCCCCGCAGGTGCAGCAACACCCCGGAGCCCGGCCCACAGAAAGGACTAGAGACTGTGGACGCCAAAGAGTCTAGCGTATTCCGTCCGAGAGAAGCCAGTGAGGACCCCCACCCCCACGCCTGCACGGGCGGGCTTGTCTTCCTGACCTACACCGTCTTAGACGAAGCCGTGGGCGAGGAAGTCGAGCGCTTGGAAGTGGTGCCGTGCCGCCGCTGCGCGGCTAGCCTACGCTGACCTTCACAGAGAATGGGAGGCCGCCAAAGCGACGATCCCCCATTTCCCCCCTCGCTAGGCTGGTATCAAAGCACAAACCCTCTGTGAGGACATCACCCATTTGGAGTAGATAGAAATCACTCATTAGCGGTATGCGCTCGGGCCCTCCTCAGTATTACAATCCGATCAATCGTCAAGCCGGGCGCCTTCTGAACCTTCCCCCTCCCAGAGCGGCCCGGCTTTTCTGTTGCCACTGCTGGCAGTCATGAGCCGTCTGGACCAAGGCCTATTGCTTCTCCCTATCTTCCTTGCGGCCCTCTTTGTCTTTGAGCCAGTCCTCGTACTTCTGGCCGTTGGGCAGGGTGGCGCCTTCGAGCGATCTAGCTTGTTGCTCTAGTTCCTCATTAGTGATCCCTTTGGCCTCGACCAGTACGGCCCCGCTCAGTACGGTCCCGCTCAGGTCGGCCCCGATCAGGAAGGCCTCTCCCAAGTTGGCGTCAATCAGGTTGGCATCCATCAAATTGGTCCCGGTGAGGTAAGCTCCACTCAGATCTGCCCTGACCAAGTGTGCCCCGCTCAGGTCGGCCATATTCAGTAAGGCCTCGCTCAGGTTGGAATCTCTCATCAGGACCTCCATCATCTTGGTGTCCATCAGGTCAGCCCCGCTTAGGTTAATCCCTCTCATGGTGGCTCGCGTTAGGTTTGCCCCGTCCAGGTAGGCCCCGCTCAGGTCGGCCCCACTCAGATCGGCCCCACTCAGGTTTGCTCTACTTAGGTCAATGCCCCCTAAGGGGGCACCTCGCCCATCGACGCCTACCAAGTCTGCCCCAGCGAGGCTAACTAAGGGGCGATCCCTTGTGAGCAACCCCATGACGGACAAGAACAAGACTAGGCTCCATCTGCGATCGGGATCTACGCTTCGGAGGAGTGGTTCCGACCGCGCTTGGATAACTTGGCGCACTTCATCGTCAACCTGCATCCTGATCAGGTTCTGGTCGCGCTGCGTGACGAGAAGTTGGGTTAGCTGATCGAGGTACGCTTGCACTGCTGCGTCTTGTGCACGCTCGTTCTCTACGTGATGTTCACGTCTACTACGTTCTTCTTCGGCTTGTTGGTCGCGTTCGTCCTGCCTCCGGTTGAGCCAGTACACGCCGAGCGCTAGTGCGGCAGGCACGAGGAGCAGTTCCAGGTAGTCCCAGAACTTCTTACCGGATACGCCGATCCATCCTGGCCTCTCCAAGTAGCCGTAGATGATCACTTCCGCTACTCCCCCTAGAACGAGCACAGCGAGGACTATGAGCCACAACTGGACGCGGCTTGACTGTTCCTCCGACTTTTCCGCAGGTTCTGGTGGTTGAGACGGATCAGTCGCCACGCCTCGCTCCTCGTTTCTCACGCGCTGACCCTCATCATAGCCAACGACCGATGAATCCAGGATGAATCAATAACTCGGATATAGAGGCGATCCTCGCGTCTCTGAGAAGTTATGGAGAAGAACCGTCGTTTCCCCCATACTCCTTTCGGTGCTCTCTGTCTCTGAGCCAGTCCTCGTACTTCTGCCCGTTGGGCATATTCGCTCCTTCTAAGGATCTAGCAGCCATCAACTGCTCCGCAGTCCAATTCCCTGCATGGTTAAGGTTGGCACCACTCAGGTCGGCCCCTTCCAGGCGGGCCAGCTGCAAGTTAGCCCGCATCAGCCTGGTATTGTTTAGGTTGCCTCCTCTCAAGTCAGCTCCTCTCAGGTTAGCCTCGACCAGGCTTGCTGACTTTAAGTGTGCACCCTTGAGCCGGGTCCATCTTAGGTCAGCCCGCTCTAGGTAGGCCCGATTTAGGTTGGAGCCAGTCAGATCAGTACGATACAGGTTGGCTCCGAGGATGATCTGCTTTAGGTAGCGGTCGCGATCGCTAGGGTTCTCAAACCAAGCGCCCCTAGCAGCTTGGCTGGCTCGCGTCACGGCGATCCCGAAATTGGCCTGCACTAGGTTGGAGCCGGACAGGTCGGCCCTGGACAGGTCGGCGTGATCGAGTTTGGCTTTAGACAAGTCGGTCCCTCTCAGGTCGGCATCGCTGAGATCGAGAACGCGGCGGTCTACGGTGATCAGTTCAGCCTCGTACAAGAACTGTAGAACGCTCCTCGTGCGCTCGCTGTCCAGCCTGCTCAGCACAGTTAGCGTTCGCGCTCGAGCTAGGGTTCGTACTTCGTCGTCCTGTTCCGACTGGCGTAGCGGCCTATCCTTGTCGAGCAACATTTGTCCCATCTGACCGAGGTAGGCTTGTAGCGCCTCGTCTTGCGCACGCTGGTTCTCGATCTCTAGCTCGCGCTCTCGTTGCCGGCGGACATCCTCTTGTTGGCGCTCTTGTTGTTGCTGGTTGAACCAGAGGCCTCCTGCCGCGATTACCGCCGGTACGATCAGAAGCTTTAGCCAGTCCCAGAGGGTTATGCTGTAGGAGTAGCCGATAGCGACCAACAGGCTCAGAACGATGCCGATCCTAACGGTCCACAGAATTTGCTGTGGGGTCGGTCGCCAGTCGGATACCAACAGGCTTATGAGGTCCTCTGCTCGCTCGCGTGGTGTCTTCTCCGGCTCCACCTGGCATCCTTCTCCCGACGAGGCGAAGTATGGCGCATCGCTCGCGCCAGCGCGAGGGTTCGTTCACTCGCTTTGCCTCTCGTTCAGCCTTACCCGCCTGCGTGCCTCCACCAGTGCCGCCTCGGCTGCCGCGTGCGCGGCTTCCAAGCGATGTCGCAGGGCGGTGTACTCCGGCTCAGTGAGCCAGTGAGTAGCGTCTGCCTTCAATGCCGCGAGCTCCCCTACCAGCCCCGAGAGGTCGCGGGCGGTGTCCCTGGTAACGTCCTTCGGGTCTTGTGGACCCACCTACGGCAGCCTGATCATCTGTCCTAAAACCGCTGAGAATGCCCTGACCATACTCTTGCTCGTGCTTGTCTAGCCACACGACCAACGCAGGCTTGTGCGTCTCCATCGCCACGTGTCGCACAGTCGGTATGTCCAAGACTTCGGCGCGCGTGTAGCGGCGCACGGACTCCAACTCCTCGAGCACGTTTTTCGGGATTCGGACCGGCTCTTGCTCACTCACCCGCCGAACACCTTACGCCACCAGGGCCGCTGTACGCTCTTCTGAGTCCCGACGGTAGCGCACCGTGACTCTGCCCTCTCTGGCACCTGCTCTCTCATGTGGATCAAGCTCCTCTGTTAACCTTCCACCACCCCGAGGATGTCGTCGGCATCCACGATCAGGTGTTCTTCCCCATCGATCTTTACCTCCGTACCGGAATACTTGGCCAAGACCACCACGTCCCCGGCACTCACCTTCACTTCGTCTGAGTCCCCTACTGTAACGACCTCGGCCGTCTGCGGCTTCTCCCTAGCTGTGTCGGGTAGGACGATCCCGCTAGCCGTTTGCTCCTCGCCCTCGACCATCTTGACGAGCGCCCTTGCCCCAAGCGGCTTCAACCTCATCTGCTTACCTCCTGTGTGGCTTTGATAGGTCGGCACAAAGGTAACGCTTGGGCTTCGATCTATCAATAGGACTACCGCCGACTTGCTCTCCCGTGGGCACACCAACTGGAAGATCTTGAAGAAGCGGGAAATATACAGGGCCTTAACGCCTTCTTACGCCCTGCAGGCCAAGACCTCGTTACACGGAGTGTTGGCCTTTCGTTCCATCCAAGGTAGCTTTATAGTTCTTCAGTCGTTACCCATTACGTGAAGGGCGCGATGTACGACAATAACCCGACAACTCCTTTGAGCAGGGAAGAACTCAAGCTCAACCTAATCGAGTACCTCAAGCAAACTCCGCAGACGCAGGTCGCGAACATTATGAGTTTTGGTATCGAACAGCGGATACACAGGCAATTGTCGCACGAAGAAAGTCATGTGGTGTTGGAGTTGATCCACGAGTTCATAGTCGCGAACATATTGATGACCTCCGCAGATCGCAACAATACGGGATGGCCTTGGCTCTCGGTAACCACACACGGGAAGGAAGTGCTGGCGAAGGGCGGCCCGCCAGTGTACGACTACGATGGCTACATGGCAGACCTGAAGGCCCGGGTGCCGGACCTAGACGAGGCAGTCGAGCGGTATGTAAGCGAAAGCCTGAGAACCTACCAAGGAAACGCCTATCTCGCTTCGATGGCGATGCTTGGCTGCGCCTCAGAAAGGTCCATGCGTTTGCTGTTCGATGCTTATGTGGAGGCAATCGATAAGGAAGTAAATCGCAGGAAAGTGAAATCTCGACTCGACGGGCGCAACATATCTCGGGCGTATGCGGAATTTAAGAAGTACTTCGACTCAACCCGTGCTCAGGTGCAGGACGAGACTATCGTCAATGATTTCGACGTCCACGTTGACGGCGTATTCCATTTCATCCGATTGCTGCGCAACTCAATAGTTCACCCGAGCGGCGTCCCTACAATCACGAATGCGATTATCTACTCCAACCTACAACAGTTCAGTCAATATGTCGAAACTATCTTTAGACTCGTGGCGTACTACAAGAGCAACGCTGTTACGGTCTAGTGGTTACCCGGAGAGGTCCTCGAGACTATAACCGAAGTACCGAAAGAGTAGCAGCGCCGCTCCGGGCTGAGGTTCTGCGGGGCCTCGGCCTCAAACCTTACCAGCCCGCCTCATAGTCTTCGAACCAGGCTTCCTTTGCAACCTCGGAGAATCCTTGCAGGGTGCTCCTCTCGACGTATACAGTCTCACCCTGCCCCTCTAGCTGTCGCTTGAAAGCCACAGCGTTGTCCTCCTCATGGAAGTGCGCGATGGCGTCACTCCGCTGGTCATGCCCAGCCCAGTCCTCACCGACCTTGATGTACACGTCGTAGCTAAAGTCTTGCTCAGCCACAGAACCGCCTCCTTACCGTTCGCGCCCTTCGTTTAATCGTGCCCTCCACCTGGCTTCCAAATCAGCACCCTTTACCGCCGCGTGCGCGTTCTCCAGCCTGAGCTTGAGCGTGTTGTAGTTGGGGTTAGAGAGCTATGCCCTCGCCCTTGAGAGATGCGAGCTGCGCGGCTATGTCTACGAGGTCTTGGGCGAGGTCTTGTGCAGCGTCCTTGTCATCTCGTGGTTTGCCCATGCTCTAAGAGTATGCACGTCGGCAGACGATTCACGAGTCGACACAGTGCTCCAGACTGGGGTCATTATTCTCTCTGTAGGGATTCCGGCCTGAACCTCGGAGCCACCCAGCTCCGAGCATCCGACCACGCTGGGCACAAATGCCGCTTCTTATTGCCTGCCGACTATCTCCGCCGAGTTCGCGCGACGCAATTTCCCGTCGAATATGCCTGGGTAAAACCGCTGAAGCAGAAACTCCAAATGGTTTTTCATCTCGCCAGGGGTACTGGGCAGTAGAATAACCTTGTTATCTCCGTCTCCACCTGTCGTAAGAGGAAAGTCGATTTCGCAGGCTTTCGCCTTTATCATGTCGAGTTTCAGATCGGAGAAATCCTCAGTTGCCTTTATTAGCGAGAACAGTCTTCGATTCGTCTGGTTGAGTACTTTTTCGAGAGGGACTTCGTCATCCTGGTACGAAAGCCACTCCACGTCATCTAGCACACCTTGAACTGCCTCGTTGGTAAGCTCCTTAAACTCTGCCGTCAAGTCCAAGAATCCATTCGTAGTGCGGAAAGTATTGAAGAAAAGGGTTTCACGCTCGTACACGGCGTCTAGGCCGTCAGGAACCACTAAGCTCGGGTTGGGTCTTCTAACGAACGTATCCTGCTCCCACTCGAGTATCCGTCGAGAGGCGTCGAACACCTTGGACCTATCCAGAGCCTTAAACGCCGCAACATCTATTGTGGGAGGCGATCCGGCACGCATGTTCTCATAGGCAACGCCCACTATGGCTTTGACGGATTGCGGCTTAACTTCGCCTCGCCTAATGTCACCGCATGAATGCCAATTCTGTGCGGCGTAGGTAAGGAACTCGGGCAGAGAAAACGGCCTGATCGTGAAGACCTCGTCATCCTCTCGCTTGTACCCTGGATCAAAGGGCTTGTGTTCTCGATCAAGGAAATTCCGGATTTCCTCGCGGAAGTCTCTGCTGAGATTTTCCTCTTCCCCATCAGGCAAACGGAACAGTTTTGCTTTCATTTGCCTCTTGTCGGCAGGTAAGATGCCGAAAAACTTCAATCCCCTTGTCCCTCTGCGTCGAGAAACATGAACCCAGAAACCTGTCTGCCTTCTATAGGTTCCCTAGTATTCACGATTTCTCGCCTGGAGACAAGTATGTAGGTTACCTGCTCCTCATTAGTAACTTCATAGAAGTGGTACTTAAACGGTATCGCCAGAAGAGGGTTCACGAGATACGCATCGCTGTGATAGATGAGCATTATCAGCAGCCCGAAAACGATGACTAATACTTCCCACTGTATCCGTACGTTGCCCACGGTGAGCAACGGCAGCACATACACGACCACGAACGTAATGGTCGATCTGTCAGCAACCCTTAAGGACGTAATCTTTAGCGGGCCAGAGCCGACCTTTGTCGAATAAAATCGCAGCGTCCTATGGCACAGATACACGCACGTTGCTACGACCAGCAAGCACGCCGCCGCCAGAAGTTTGTTGACGTTCATCTCTAACAAGGGACCCCCGTCAAAAACGAAAAGCGCAGCGTAGGTGATGAGAACTGGGGCTAGCGATGTCGCTGTAAACATCAACCGGATCAAACGACTCGGCATGAACTCACCTCCCTTCTAGGTTCAGAAACGGGCGTGCGTACTCTATAGGAAGGATACAGGGTCATCCTTGTATGGCATCCCCTCAACTGGTATCTTGAAATGTTTCCCTGCTCTATCCCTATCACCTGCGTACGTCATTGTACGGGAGTAAGTGTGTATCCGTTGAATCTCTCACGCCACCCCTGTGGCTTGAGCATCACCACTCTCACCGGATTAACCGCAGAGTGCGACTCCCGAACCGCTGCGACATCGACCAGTAGGCTAAGGCCGTGGCAAGCACGAGGTCGTCTTGCGATGTCTTGCTCAATGCTACAAGCTAGAAACTCCAAACCGTCGCACCCTTCTTCGGGAACCTCTCCCCGGCCCAACACGCTAGGGCCACGGAGAGCACGAGGTCGTCGTGGTCGCCTTCGCGCCATGCCTCGTAAGAGTCGTGGGCCGTGGATATGTTGATCTTCACTTTGAAGTTGAGGAGCTCTTTTCTGAGTGTGTCGGCGAGCGGCATCTCGGCGGCGATCTTGAGCTGCCCGTTTTGCATCAACACAAGCGGAGCGCTTGCCAGGTCTCTTTTGGGTACACGGAGGCCCCCGCCCTCTGCCTTCGTTACCGAGTCGCCGCCGGTAATCGTTATCCAGCCCGTGGTGAGAGGGACCTCGCGATTGCTCTCTAGCCACTTCCCCAGCTGCGCCTTTAGCATGTCCGCAACGGGCCGGCCCACACCGGTTGTGTCCACCGCGAGCACCAGCTTGTTGTCTCTGAGACTCTCTAGCAGCTCGAGGATGCGCCATACCACGTCCACATAAGACGTGCCCAAAGGCGGGCGCTCCAGGTGACGCACGCGGTATTCGGGTTTGCCTTCCTCCACCCTCTGCCACCGGGTACGCCCTGTGTCCCAATCGTAGTACGGCTCGCGGCTGTAGTTCCCTGTAGGCAAGAGGACCCGCTCTGTAACGCTTATTGCGGTGTAGTCTCGCTGCTGGCCGAGGTCAACGCCCACATATCGTGTCATCTCCTGAGTCAACTAGCCGCCTCCTTAGGAAAGAGCAGCGTTACCTCATCGGTTATGGAGGAGGAGACGAGCTCGTAACCGAATAGCTGGTCCTCTGTGTCCTCGAATGAGCACTCGTACTCCTGGCGGTAGATCCATGCTGGAAGACTACGACGCTCCTTCTCCAGAAACGAGTGTGGGATCCTCGGCACCTCAGTAGCGGGCACTTCGTAGCGATCCCACCCCTCGGTAGCTCCGCTGGTCCACGCCTCGAAGAACACACCACGCTTGCCGTAAGGCGTGGAGAGCATCATCAGCCGGCCACCTGAGACTGCGAGCATGGGTCTCACCGCATAGTAGAGAGCGTCATCCACGCGGCTCGCCTCATCCAGGATCAAGAGATCGACGCCGCTAAACCCCCTGATCGTTTTCTCTGTCCCGGGGAGCGCCTCGATTCTCGATCCGTTTGCTAGCTCCATGCCGAGCTTGCGGTAGGAGTCGGGCGGGATGGGATGGCCCAAGGAGCGGTAGTGCGTGGCAATCTTCCCGAAGGTCTCCTTCGCCTGGCGCTCGGCGGGCGCGAGGATGAGGATCAGGCTGCCCGGATGGTAGAGCGCCCGATGTAACGCGATCACAGCGGCCATGAGGCTCTTGCCACTTTGGCGGGCGCAGTTGAGGAGCACGCGCTCGGAGGTGGATCGCAGGAGATCACACTGCCACCCGTCAGGGATGATCCCTAGTTCCTCGGCAAAGCGCACGCGGTCGAGGGCAAGCCTGAGGTCGTCCCTAACCTCTACCATTACCCACACCATCCAAAGCTCTTAGAACGGATTCTCGTGCCTCTGGATGTGGATCCAGGGCGAGGACGATCGCCGTCCTGATCTCGAGCCATTCAGGGTTCAAGTGAAGGTTGAGGGTAGGGGTGCGGTCGAGTTGTTTCGTGACCCCACCTATAAGCTCGAGGTTGGCGCGCAGCTCACGGAAAGCACCGAGGATCGCGCCGTAGTTCTCCGTCTCCTCCATCCTATCCAGGAAAGCCTCTATGCGGCCGTGCAAAGCCTCCACGCGGTCGAGGAGGGTGTCGGCCTTCGCGGATCTCTCGGCGTCCGCTGCGAGGGCAATCAGCTCGGATATGTGGCCTTCTGAGACGTGGCGACCGATAGCGGTCTTCGACACCCCGAACTGTCCCGCCATGTCCCGGTAAGGCTTCGAGCGATCAACGAGTATGGAGTCGATCTCGTAGCGCTTCTCGTGAGAGCAGATCGTACAGACTCTAGGCATCTAGCTTCGCATCAGGAGCGTGGCGGGAGCTGGCACCACCAAATAAGGCTGCGGTCGTTTCCGATGCCGCACTCCCGCCACGAGTCGGTATTCATGTGCTGCTGGCGAAGCCAGCCCTACCCAGCGATCTCCGAGGCCGGATCGGAGGAGAGGGCACGCTCTGTTAGGCCGCGGGCGAGGAGGTGCATGATGTCCCCGGATTGGCTGGCCTCCTCATGCACGGCGGTGTAGGCCTCCCACGCCCTACTCTCCTTGGGCCTTGTGGCCAGGTAAGTATCGACTACCTTCTGTGCGCCCATGTCTATGCCTCTGTGGTAAGCCGCTCTGGCCAGCAGCTTATCGCCCGTGCGCTCGGCTAGCTCGAGGAGTCGCTCGAGCTCTTGCGCGCCTTGCGCCGGATCCTCATAGGGGATGGTGGCATAGTACACGTC
>Ga0126312_10002162_pt1 | contig 13124 bp, 11 predicted proteins | sample Plot104A_FD_92537 | JGI IMG/M metagenome (GOLD analysis project Ga0126312, IMG submission 92537) | Serpentine soil microbial communities from UC McLaughlin Reserve, CA, USA - Plot104A | ecosystem: Environmental > Terrestrial > Soil > Grasslands | place: USA: UC McLaughlin Reserve, Lake County...
CGTAGGATTCGGCGGGTGAGGGGGCCCACGCGGAAGCAGGGATTCGTCAAATGAGGGCGCTGGTCACCGGAGCCACCGGGAAGATCGGATACGCCGTCGCCAGGGCGTTGCTCGCCCGCGGCGACGAGGTCCGCGCCCTGGTGCGCAATCCCGCGCGCGCGGCCCTGCCTGACGGGGCCGAGCCCGTGCGCGGCGACGTGACGGAGCCGCCCTCCCTGGCGCGCGCCGCCGCCGACTGCGAGCTCGTGTTCAACGCGATGGGGCTGCCCGAGCAGTGGTTCGCGGACCCCGATCTGTTCGACCGTGTGAACGCGCGCGGCACCGAGGCCGTGGTCCGCGCGGCGGTGAGGGCGGGGGCACGCCGGGTGGTCCACACCTCGACCATCGACGTCTTCCACGCAGCGCCGGGCTCTGCATTCGACGAGTCCCAGGTCGCCGGCTACCCGAAGGGCACCGCGTACGAGCGCTCCAAGCAGCGCGCGGAGGACCTGGCGATGGACGCTGCGGAGGGAATAGAGCTCGTGATCGTGAACCCGGCGGCCGTCTACGGACCCGGGCCCAAGGGCAGCGCGTCGTTCGAGAGGCGGCTGTTCGAGCCGATCGTGAACCGCAGGCGGCTCGCGGCCCCCGCCCTGCCTCCCGGCGGGTGCGGGGTGGTGCTTAGCGACGACGTCGGGGTCGGTCAGGTGCTCGCCGCCGAGCGCGGTCGTCCCGGCGAGCGCTACATCCTCTGCGAGCGGCACGTGACGCTGCGCGAGCTGGCCGCCGAGGTGGTCCGCGTCGCGGGCCGCGGACGGGTGCCCCCGGTGCTGCCCGTGGCCATCGCGAAGCGACTGGCTGCCGCCGGCGAGGCGGCCAGCCGACTGATCCGCCGCCCGCCCCTCCTCCCCCGGGGCCAGCTTTGCTTCTTCCTGTGGAACGCGGCGCCCGACGGCTCGAAGGCGCGCCGCGAGCTGGGCTGGCGGCCGACGCCCCTCCCCGAGGGGCTGCGCGCGACCCTGGATGCCTGAGCCCTCGGTGCGCCCGGCGTGCGACGCGGACGGAGCCGCCGTGGCGCCCCTCCTCTACGAGACCGCCGCCGGCCTCTACGACCGCTACGCGGGGGGCCGCGAGCTGGCGCTGCGGCTGCTCCGGCGCGCGTTCCACGAGGAGGGGAACAACACGAGCAAGGGGGTCGTGACCGTGGCCGAGCTCGGCGGTCGCGTTGTGGGCGTGCTGGCGGCCTTCCCCGTCGAGGAGAACGCCCGGCGGGCCGGCGCCTTCATGCGCCTCACGCTCCGGACCATCCCGCCCTGGCGCTGGCCGGGAGCGCTGTGGGTCTACTGGGCGGGAGCCCGGGCCACTCCCGCCCCGCCCATGTCCGCGCTCTACATCGACGCGCTCGCCACCGACCCGGCGCACCGACGACGAGGCGTGGCGAGCGCGCTGCTCGAGGAGGCCGAGCACCAGGCGCATGCCGCCGGCCTCCGCGCGGTCGCCCTCGACACCTCGCTGGGCAACAAGGCGGCCCGCGCCCTGTACCTGGGCGCGGGCTATCAGGAGGTGGCCTTCCGTCCACCCGGGCGAACGCTGCCCGGGTTCGTGGCGCTCGTGAAGGAGCTGTAGGGGACCGGCCGGCCAAAGCCGGCCCGGTCCCCCGAGCCTCCTACTCGTACTGGAGCGCCGCGAGCGGGTCGAGCCGCGCCGCCCGCCGCGCGGGCAGCACCGCCGCGAGCACTCCGGCCAGCGCCGCCACGACCGCGAACGCGAGCAGCGAGCCGACCGGCACCGAGAAGGCGAGCCCGTCGTCCGAGAACGCCGCGGTCACGAGCCCGGCCAGAAACAGCCCCACGCCCGTGCCGAGCGTCGCCCCGATCAGGGCGGTGACGACGCTCTCGTGGCGGACCATGCGCCGCACCTGGCGCCGGGTCATCCCCACCGCGCGGAGCATCCCCAGCTCGCGCGTGCGCTCCAGCACGGAGAGCACGAGCGTGTTGACGATGCCGAACAGCGACACGATCACCGACAGCGCGAGCATCACGTAGAAGATGCCGAGCACGCTGTCGACCCATGACATCTGGGAGTCGGCGAACGCGGAGCTCGTCTGCACCTCGGCGTCCGGGAAGCCCGCCAGCTGCCGCTCGAGGGCATGGGTCGTCGCCCCCGAGGCGCCGCCGTCCGTGGCCACGAAGGCCAGCCGGTAGCGCTCGGTGGCGAAGTGCCGGGCGAACGTCGCCTCGGACACCGTCACCTTGCCGAGCCCGAGCGGGTTGAACTTCGGCGGGGAGTCGAGCCCGAGCACCCTCAGCTGGAGTCGCCCGCCGCCGAGCGTGGTGATCGCGAAGCGATCGCCCACCTTCAGGTGGTGTCGCTTCGCGTAGCCGCGCTCGACGATGGCGCCGCGACCGTCGAGCCTGGCGATCGCCGCCGGCGAGTCGTACAGGCGCCCGATCGTCGCCGGATCCACGCCGTTGACACCCACCTTCTCGCCGAATGCCCGGGCCCCGTCCTGCTGGATGCCCGTGGCCGAGCGTACGCCCGGTGCGCCGGCCACCCGACGGACGCCGCCGGGGTCGATCGGCGAGTAGCCATCCGTAGATGCGACCACGTAGTCCGCCTTGATCGACTTCTCGAGTGCCCCGGTCGTCGACTGGCGAACTCCCTGGCCGAGCACGGCCACGAAGACCACGAGCGAGATCCCGATCATGAGCGCGGAGGCCGTGGCCGCCGTGCGCCCGGGATTGCGCATCGCGTTGCGCCGCGCCAGGCGACCGGCCGAGCCGCCGAGCCGCTCCGCGGGCCGCCCGATGACGGACGCCAGTGGCCGGGCCAGGCGCGGGGACATCATCGCCACGCCCAGGAACAGCAGCAGCGCGCCGGGGCCGATGAGGCCACCGCGTGCCCCGCCGGAGAGGCCGGGCGCAAGAACCCCCACGCCCAGCAGCGCGACCGCCAGGGCGGTCAGGCCAGTCGCGATCTGCGGCAGGCGCCGCCCGAAGCGGCCCGGCGGGATCTCTGCGCCCTCCCGCAGCACCGTGACCGGCGACACGCGGGTGGCGCGGAGCGCCGGGCCGAGCCCCGCGAGCACCGTGACCAGCACTCCCACGAGCAGCGACACGATCACCGTGCGGGGGCCGAACACCGTGCCCGCCTCGGGCAGGTCGAGCCCCAGTGAGGCCATCACCGAGCTCAGGCCCTTGCCGAGCCCGAGACCGGCGAAGACGCCGATCGCCGAGGCGACCGCGCCCACTGCCAGCGCCTCGAGCAGCACGGAGCGCAGCACCTGGCGGCGCGACGATCCGACGGTGCGCAGCAGCGCAAGCTCCCGCGAGCGCTGCGCGACCGTGATCGAGAGCGTGTTGAAGATCGTGAACGCCCCGACCAGGACGGCCACCCCGCCGAAGGCGAGCAGGAACGCCTTGATCCACCCGATGAACGTCTTCAGCCCCTCGAGCGTGTAGCGATCCTGGGCCTCGGCGCTCTGCACACGCGCGGACGCGGGCAGCGTGGCCGCCACCGCCCGGCGCACACGCGCCTTCGAGACGCCCTGCTTCGCCGCGACGAGGATCGAGTCGTAGACGCCCGGCTTGTGCAGCAGCCGCTGTGCGGTCGGCAGGTCGAACACCGCGAATGTGGCCGTGCCGATCGACTTCACGTCGCCGAACGTGGCGATGCCGGAGACGCGGAAGCCACGCACCGGGCCCCGGGCGGCGATCTCCACGCGGTCGCCGATCCCGTAGCCCTCGCGCTCGGCGGTGCCGGCGTCGATGACCACCTCGCCGCCGCCGGAGGCAAAGCGCCCCTTCTCGAGACGGAACGGCCTGAGCGCCCCGGCTCCCTTCGCGCTCGGGTCGATGCCCTCTCCGAAGTACGGGCCGTCACCGGTGACCTTCCCGTCCTGGCCGACGATCTTCGTCTGCAGGTCGGTCACGTCGCCCACCGCGGTGCCCACCTCGGGCACAGCCCGCACCCGCTCGAGGAGCGAGGCGGGAATCGTAGGTGCCGTGGCCGCGTCCTCGTCCGCGTCCACATCGAACGCGGTCCTCGCGTCGACGACCGCGTCCGTGCCCCGGTAGGAGGCGGTGGACAGCGAGTCGGCGCCGCGGCGCATCGTGTCCGAGAGGACGAACGCGCCGCTGATCATTGCGACCCCGAGCACGATGGCCAGGGCCGTGAGCACCGTGCGCAGCCTGCGCGCGGCGATTCCTCTGAGCGCAACCCTGATCATCGGGCCACCTCCTTGATCACGTCGAGCACCTCGTCCTCGTGGGGGCGCTCGAGGTCTCCGGCCACGCGGCCATCGGCGAGGACAGGACCCGATCGGCGGTCGCCGCCGCCCGCGCGTCGTGTGTGACCATCAGCGTGGTCTGTCCATGGGCGTTCACGGCGTCGCGGAGGAGCGCCAGGATCTCGGCGCCCGTCGTCGAGTCGAGGTTGCCCGTCGGTTCGTCGGCGAACAAGACCGTCGGCTCGGTGACGAGCGCACGGGCGATCGCCACGCGCTGCTGCTGCCCGCCCGACAGCTCGGCGGGCCGGTGCGAGCGCCGGTCCGAGAGGCCGACCCGCTCTATCACGGCGTCCGTGAAGGCCTTGCCGGGCTTGCGGCCGGCGATGCTCAGCGGGAGGAGCACGTTCTCCTCCGCCGTGAGCACCGGCAGCAGGTTGAAGAACTGGAAGACGAAGCCGATCTCGCGCCGGCGCAGGAGCGTGAGCTCCCTGTCGTTCATTCCCGTGATCTCACGGCCGCCGATGGAGACGCTGCCCGTGGTCGGGCTGTCGAGCCCGGCGAGGACGTGCATGAGGGTCGACTTGCCGGAGCCCGAGGGCCCCATCACCGCGGTGAACTGGCCCGACGGCACCTCGAGCGTGACGCCGCGGAGTGCCTCCACGGCCGATTCCCCTTCGCCGTAGCGGCGGGTGACGTCGGCGGCGGCCACGGCCGCTGGTGCCTCTGTCCCGGGAAGCGAGAGGTCGAGTGCGGTTTCGAACATCGTCTGTCTCCTTTCAGGCCGCGAGCGCCGGCTCGAGCCGGCCCACGGCGGTGTCGAGGGCGCCGCCGGCGAGGAGGGCGTCGGTTGCGCGTGCCAGCACGCGGCCCATGAGCCCCTTCCCGCCGGAGACCGAGACGGAGGCCTGCACCTCGCTCCCGGCCGGGGCCGGGCTCACGAGGTACTCGACGTCGAGCGTGATCGGGCCGGTGGCGACGAGCGACAGGCGCCCGTCATCGGCCTCGAAGACCTCGACGTCGAACTCCACCTTGCGGCCCGCCAAGCCGCCGCGCACGCGGGCGATCGAGCCGGCGCCGAGCCGCTCCCCGTCCTTCCGAGGGGTGCCCCGCGAGGGGTCACCCCGCAGGACCTCGACCTCGAACGGGATCGGGGCCCAGCGACGAATCGACTCCGGCTCGGTGAGGAGGTCGAGGACCTCGTCGGGGAGGCCGGTGACCGTCGTATGGGTCGTCCACGTACTCATGCGAGTCCTCCAGTCCGTCTGATGGCGCCATCCTCCGCCCCCGCGGTCTCGCTGTCGTCAGCCTCAACGTGGATTCGCCCTCCCCGGCGGGGACGATCTTCGAGTCATCCTCGAGGAGGACCCGGGTCGTCGGAACGGACGATGTGGCGAGCCGCGGGCGCCGCTACCTTGGGCGCATGTACTGGCTGCGCCGCCTGTACGCGCGCGCACGCGCGATGGATCCGTTCCGCGCCGACGCAGCGCTCGCCGGGCTGTTCGCGCTGGGCGGGGTGCTCGAGTCGGCGCTCATCGACTCGCACGGCGACAGCCGGCCCCTCACCGCGCTGATGTGTGTGGTCGCCTCCGTCCCGCTCGCGTGGCGCCGGCGGAACATCTTGTTCGCCGTGGCCGCCTTCATGGCCGTCGGGCTCGTACAGCCGTTCCTCGACAGCTTCTTCTTCGACAACCTCACCTCGCCGTTCGTGGCCATGCTCTTCCTGCTCTACACCGTCGGGCGGCACGAGACCGGGCGCCGCATGTGGCTCGAGCTGGCGATCATCACGGCGGGGCTCTGGACCGGGATCGTCTTCTCGGAGGAGGGCGCGCGGGCCGACGACCTGATCTGGATGGTCATCCTGCTCGCCCCCCCTGTGCTCGTCGGAAGGGCCATCCGCAGCCGCGTGCTCCTGCGCCGGGAGCTGCGGGCGAAGGGGCGCCGTCTCGAGGCGGAGCGCGACGTCCGCGCCAGGCGCGCCGTCGAGGACGAGCGGGTACGGATCGCCTCCGAGCTTCAGGCCGTCGTGGCGAACGGGGTCAGCGCCATGGTCGTCCAGGCCGAGGGCGTGCCGCGCGTGCTCGGCGCGGACGACCCGGCGCGCGCCGCCGAGGCGCTCGAGCTGATCGAGGAGACGGGCCGCGATGCCCTCGCCGAGATGCGCCGCCTCCTGGGCGTCCTGCGTCGCGACGAGGACGGGCCGGCGCTCGCGCCGCAGCCCTCGCTCTCGCGCGCCGAGGCCCTGGTGCAGCGGATGGGCGCGGACGGCGTGACCGTCGTGCTGCGCGTTGACGGCGATCCCGTCGACCTCCCCGCGGGCGTCGACCTGGCCGCCTACCGGGTGCTCCAGGAGGCGCTCACGTCCGCCACCGCGGCGGACGGCGTCTCCGGCGTGGACGTGCGGATCGACTACGGCGAACGGGACGTCACCGTGCTCGTGCGGGACGATCGGCCGGAAGAGGGCGACGGCGACGCCAGCCCGGTGCTGGCGCTCCGCGAGCGGGTCGGGCTCTACGGCGGGGTTTTGCGCGCGGGGGCCCGGCGCAGCGGGCGCGGGTTCAGGGTCGAGGCGCGGCTGCCGCTCGGAGGCGGGCCATGAGGCGCCGCCTCGCTCGCCTGACCGACCGCGACTGGCGACTCCTGGATCGCGTGTTTGCGCTCGCGATCTTCGGCATCGCGGAGCTCGAGGCGGTGCTGACGAACGCCCGGCGCGGCCCGCTCGTGGTCAACATGCTCGTGCTCGGGCTGATGGCGCTGTCGCTGATCTGGCGCCGCGAGCGTCCGCTCGCGACCTTGGCGGTTGTCCTGGGGGGCTCGATCCTGATCTCGGCCCTTCTCACCGAGCCGCCCGACCTGGTCGTGGCCGTGATCCTCCTCGTCGCCGCCTCCTACTCGGCGGGAGTGCACCTGCCGCAGCGGCGCGCGGTCACGGCCCTCGTGATGTCCGCCGGGACGGTCCTCGTGGTCGGGTACGCCCTCGACCCGAACGACTTCATCTTCCCCGTGGTCTTCTTCACCATCGTGCCCTGGCTCGTCGGGCGGATCCTGCGCAACCAGACGCGCCTCACCCGCGAGCTGGCCGAGAAGGCCGAGCGCGCGGAGCTCGCCCGCGAGGAGGAGGAGCGGCGCGCGGTCGCTGCGGAGCGCAGCCGGGTGGCCCGAGAGCTCCACGACGTGCTCGCGCACGACCTCTCGGTGATGGTGATCCAGGCCTCTGCGGGACGACGCGTCATGGAGCGCGATCCCGACTCCGCGGCGGAGGCCGCCCGGCAGATCGAGCGGACGGGGCGGGAGGCGCTCGCCGAGCTGCGCCAGCTCTTCGGCCCGGTGCGGCGCGGCGACGGCGAGGCTCTTGCCGGCTCCCCCACGCTCGCTCACGTCGACCGGCTTGTCCAGCGCGCCCGCGACGCCGGCCTGCCGGTGGAGCTGCGCGTGGAGGGAGAGCGCCGGGCGCTGCCGCCCGGGGTGGACCTCGCGGCCTACCGGGTGGTCCAGGAGGCGCTCACCAACACGATCAAGCACGCCGGCAAGGCGCGGGCCACGGTCCGGGTGAGCTACCGGGCCGGCGAGGTGGCGGTGGAGGCGAGCGACGACGGAGCCGGCGCCGCTGGCGGCGCCCTCGAGAGCGGCGGCCACGGCCTGGTCGGTATGCGCGAGCGAGTGGGCCTGTACGGAGGCGAGCTCGAGGTCCGCCGGCGGCGCGGCGGCGGCTTCTCCGTACGGGCCCGCTTCCCGCTCCAAACGACGGTGCGCGCATGAGCGTTCGCGTGCTGCTGGTGGACGACCAGGCCCTGATCAGGGCCGGCTTCCGCATGATCCTCGACGCCGAGGAGGGCATCGAGGTGGTCGGCGAGGCCGGCGACGGCGCACGGGCCGTGCATGGCGCGAGGCGGCTGAAGCCGCACGTCGTGCTGATGGACATCCGAATGCCCGAGATGGACGGCATCCAGGCCACCCGCGAGATCGTGGAGGACGGCGACGGTGAGCCGCCCAAAGTCCTGATGCTCACGACCTTCGACCTCGACGAGTACGTCTACGACGCTCTGCGCGCGGGCGCCAGCGGCTTCCTGCTGAAGGACGTACCCGCAGACCAGCTCGTGGAGGGCATCCGCGTCGTGGCCGAGGGCGAGGCGCTGCTCGCCCCGTCCGTCACCCGCCGCCTGATCGCAGAGTTCGCCCACGGCCCGGCCCCCGGTGCCGAGGCGCCCAGCGCGGTGGAGGAGCTCACTCCCCGCGAGCTCGAGGTCTTCAAGCTGATGGCGCGCGGGCTCTCGAACGCGGAGATCGCCGCGGAGCTCGTGGTCAGTGAGACGACCGTGAAGACCCACGTGGCGCGGGTGCTCACGAAGCTCGGCCTGCGCGACCGCGTCCAGGCGGTCGTCACTGCCTACGAGTGCGGACTGGTCAGCCCCGGACGGGCCTAGCCCCGAGCGCCTCTCGTAGCCCCGCGGCCACGCGGTCGATCTGGCCCTCGCCGAGCTCCGGGAAGAAGGGCAGGGCCAGCGATCGGGAGGCCACGTCCTCGCAGACCGGGAACTCGCCCTCGCGGTGGCCGAAGCGCTCCCGGTAGAAGCTCATCAGGTGGATCGCCGGCAGGTAGGGCTTCGAGTCGATCCCCCGCTCGCGCAACCCCCGCACGGCCCTGTCGCGGTCCACGCCACGCGGGAGCTGCACCACGTACACGAACCAGGAGCGGCGGTCGCCGCCCTCGTCCGGGCGGGGAAGCTCCAGCCCCTCGATTTTCGCCAGGGCCTCGCCATAGAGAGAAGCCACCCGCGCGCGGGCAGCGAGCAGCTCGTCGAGACGCTCGAGCTGGGCCAGCCCGAGGGCGCAGGAGAGGTCGTCGAGCCGGTAGTTGAAGCCCAGGCGGTCGTGGTCGAGCCAGCCCATGTCCGGGGCGCGACCCTGGTTTCGCTCGGAGTCGATCCGCCGCTTGTGCTCGCCGCTCACGACGGCGCCGCCCTCACCCGTGGTGAGCTGCTTGTTCGGATAGAAGCCGAATACCGCGAGGTTCCCCCGCGTGCCCACGGGCGTGCCGTCCGCGTGGACCGCGCCGAGCGCCTCGCAGGCGTCCTCGACGATGAAGCGCCCGTCCGCCATGCGCTCGATGGCGGGCAGGTCGGCCGGGTAGCCGAAGATGTGCACCGGCAGCAGGCCCGCCGTCCGATCCCCGAGCGCGTCCGCCGCGGCGGCCGGGTCGAGGTTCAGCGTGCGGGGGTCTATGTCGCAGAACACCGGCCGCGCGCCCTCGTACAGCAGGCAGTTGGCCGAGGCCACGAACGAGAACGGGCTCGTCACCACCTCGTCTCCGCGCTTCACGCCGGCGGCGCGGATGGCCAGGTGCAGCCCGGCGGTGCCGCTCGAGACTGCCGAGACGCGATCGACTCCGAGACGCCTCGCCAGGGCCCGCTCGAACTCCGGAAGCCTGGGCCCCAGCGCTATCTGCCTCGAGCGGAGCGCCTCGAGCACGAGCTCCTCCTCGCGCGCGCCGAACCACGGCCGGGAAAGCGGGATGAACGCGTCGCTCACGCCGGCTGCCGGACGCGCGCCATGCCCGCCTCGAGCGAGTCCACGAGCGCCTCCCAGCTCGCCTCGATGATGTTCTCGGACACGCCGATCGAGCCCCAGGTGTCGCTCCCGTCGCTGGCGTCGAGCAGCACCCGGGTCACGGCGGCGGTGCCCTTCGACTCGTCGAGGATGCGCACCTTGAAGTTCACGAGCCGCACGTCGCGCAGGTGCGGGTAGATCTCCCCGATCGCGTCGCGCAGCGCGCGGTCGAGCGCGTTCACCGGGCCGTTGCCCTCCGCGGTGCGCACGTAGCGCTGACCGTCGACCCAGATCTTGATCGTGGCCTCGGTCTCGACGCGGCCGTCAGCCCGCTTCTCCACGATGGCCCGCCACGATTCGAGCCGGAAGAGCGGCTCGTACTCGCCGGTCTCCTTTCGGATCAGCAGGTCGAGCGAGCCGTCGGCCGCCTCGAAGTGATAGCCGCGGTGCTCGAGGTCCTTGACGCGCTCGACCACACGCGCCGCCGTCTCGTCGTCCACCCCCGCGCGCGCCTTGACCGACGCCTTGCCGGAAAGCTCGGACATGAGGACGCGCCGGTCGGCCCCCACGAGCGCCGGGTCGACGTGCTCGAAGGTGCGCGCGTCGCGGTTCACGCCCGCCACGTGCATACCTCCCTTGTGTGCGAAGGCGTTGGCCCCGACGTACGGCTGGTTCGGGTTGGGCGTGACGTTGCAGAGCTCGTCCACCAGGTGGGCCGTCTCGGTGAGCCGGTCGAGCCGCGCGCCCGTCTCGAAGCTCATCTTGAGCTGGAGCGCGGGCAGGATCGAGACCAGATTGGCGTTCCCGCAGCGCTCCCCGTAGCCGTTCATCGTGCCCTGCACGAGACGGGCGCCGCGCTCCACCGCCACGAGTGCGTTGGCCACGCCGCAGCCGGCGTCGTCGTGCGTGTGAATGCCCACGGGGACCGGCAGCTCGCCCGCCACGCGCTCCACCGCCTTCGCGACCTGGCCCGGCAGCGAGGAGCCGTTCGTGTCGCACAGGGTGACATTCTCCGCGCCGGCCTCGGCGGCGGCGCGCAGGCAGCGGAGGGCGTAGCCGGCATCGTCGCGGAAGGCGTCGAAGAAGTGCTCGGCGTCGTAGACCACCCGCTTGCCCTGGCGCACCAGAAAGGCCACGGACTGCTCGATCATGCGCAGGTTCTCGTCCCGGTCGACCTGGGTCACCTTCTCCAGGTGGAGTGCCCAGGTCTTGCCCACGAGCGTGCAGACGGGCGCGAAGCAGCCGGCCAGCACGCGCAGCCCGGGATCGTCCTCGGCCCTCGTCCCGCGCCGCCTGGTCATGCCGAAGGCGGCAACCTCGGCGGTCTCGAAGCGCTCGCTCGCGAGCAGCTCGAATAGCGCCTCCTCCTTGGGGTTCGAGGCGGGGAAGCCGGCCTCGATCAGCTGCACGCCGAGGCCGTCGAGCGCGTGGGCCACGCGCAGCTTCTCCCCCGCCGAGAGCGACATGCCCTCGCCCTGCATGCCGTCGCGGAGGGTGGTGTCGTAGAGGAGAACGCGCTCGCTCACGCGCGGGATGGCACCGGCACCACGTCGAGCCATTCGGCGTAGCGCTCTGACCGGCCGTGGAGGGCGTCGTCGAAGACGCCCTGGATCTCGCGTGTGACCGGGCCCGGAGGTCCTATCTCGATGTCGTCGATCTCCCGCAGCGGCGTGAGCTCGGCCGCGGTGCCGGTGAGGAACACCTCGTCGGCCATGGCGAGCTCGGACCGGGCCACGTCGCGCTCGACCACCTCGTAGCCTAGGTCGCGGGCGATCCGCATGGCCGACTTGCGGTTGATGCCGTCGAGGATGCTCGCCGTCTGGGGCGGGGTGTGGATGACCCCGTCCTTCACCACGAAGACGTTCTCCCCGGTCCCCTCGCAGACGCGGCCGAGGTCGTCGAGCAGGATGCCCTCGTCGTAGCCCGCCTTCAGCGACTCGATCTTGGCCAGCACCGAGTTCAGATACTGGCCGGAGGCCTTCGCGTGGGGCACGAGGGAAGCCGGCGAGATGCGCCGCCAGGAGGAGACGCGGGCACGCACGCCGGTGCGCTTGCCCTCCTCCCCGAGGTAGGCCCCCCACTCCCACACGGCGATCATCGCCTCCACCGGGTTGTCGAGTGGGTTCAGGCCCATGGGCCCGGCCCCGCGGTAGACGAGCGGGCGGATGTAGCAGCTCTTGAAGCCGTTTCGGCCGATCAACTCGTGAGTGGCCTCGCCCAGCTGCTCCTTCGAGAAGGGCAGCTCCATGTAGTAGAGCTTGGCCGACTGCTCGAGCCGGTCGAGATGGTCCTGGTGGCGGAAGATGGCCGAGCCGCGCTCCGTCTCGTAGGCTCGTATGCCCTCGAACACCGCGGTCCCGTAGTGGAGCGAATGCGTGAGTACGTGCACCTTCGCGTCCTCCCAGGCGACGAACTCCCCGTTCAGCCAGATGAGGTCGGCGGTTGGCACTCGGCTCTCCTACAGGTTCGCGATGACGGCCCGGGTGGCCGCCTCTGTCGTGGCCTCGCCGCCCAGGTCGGGTGTGCGAAGTCCCCCGTCAAGGGCGCTGTCGACGGCCGATTCTAACCGGGCGGCGGGCTCCTCACGCCCCAGTCCGTGGCGGAGCATCATCGCCACCGAGCCGAACATGGCGAGCGGGTTTGCCTTGCCGCTGCCGGCGATGTCGGGCGCGGAGCCGTGCACGGGCTCGAACAGCCCGGGCCCGCCGGCGCCCAGCGAGGCGCTTGGGAGCATCCCCAGCGAGCCGGTGAGCATGGCCGCCTCGTCGCTCAGGACGTCCCCGAACATGTTCTCCGTCAGAAGGACCTCGAAGTGCCGCGGCGAGCGGACGAGCTGCATGGCGGCGTTGTCCACCAGCATGTGCTCGAGCTGGATCAGCGGGAACTCCTCGGCGTGCACGCGCGTGACGACCTCCCGCCAGAGTCGCGACGTCTCGAGGATGTTCGCCTTGTCCACGCTCGTGACCCGGCTCCTAGCCGAGCGGAAGGCGACCCGCGCGATGCGCTCGATCTCCTCGACCGAGTAGACGCAGGTGTCGAAGGCGGTCGAGTCGCGCCGGCCACGCTCGCCGAAGTAGATCCCCCCGGTCAGCTCGCGGACCACCAGCAGGCTGGTTCCCTCGATCCGATCGCGCTTCAGGGGGCTCGAGTCAAGCAGCGCCGGGCTGGGCCGTACGGGGCGCAGGTTGGCGAACAGGCGGAGTCCCCTGCGCAGGCCGAGCAGCCCCTGCTCCGGCCGCGGGGCGTGGGCATCGGTCGAGTCCCACTTCGGTCCGCCGACCGCGGCGAGCAGCACGGCGTCCGCTGACCGGCACGCCTCCAGCACCTCGTCGGTGAGCGCCGTGCCGTGGACGTCGATCGAGGCCCCGCCGAC
>Ga0126312_10002163_pt1 | contig 13122 bp, 12 predicted proteins | sample Plot104A_FD_92537 | JGI IMG/M metagenome (GOLD analysis project Ga0126312, IMG submission 92537) | Serpentine soil microbial communities from UC McLaughlin Reserve, CA, USA - Plot104A | ecosystem: Environmental > Terrestrial > Soil > Grasslands | place: USA: UC McLaughlin Reserve, Lake County...
CGACGTCGAAGGCGTAGCCCGTGGCGTGGATCTCGTCGCCGGTATGGGCGTCGGTCGCCGTGGCCGCGGAGGTGACGACCAGCGGGGCGTCTCCGCTGATGTCCTTGCTGCCGGTGCCGATGTAGAGCGCCGCGGACAGCGCGTCCGGCCGCAGGGCGCGCGCCGACCGGCCGAGCCGGTCGAACGCCAGCCCGAACGAGCCGAGTCTCTTGGGAGGCTCGACCAAGCGTCCGTCGCCGACCGCCCGCTCCAGGCTCCCCGCGCCGGAGAAGGCCGGGGAGCCCGGCGGTTGCAGCACCCGCTCGGCGGAGTCGCTCGCGGCGTGCAGCGCGGCAAGACGCCTGAGCTCGTCCGGGCGCTGGCGGTAGAGCCGCATGACCTCTCGCGCGGCCAGCAGGCGCCACAGGTAGGTCGCCGAGTCATCGCCGAACGCTGCCAGCTTCGCGTAGGCGCGGCGGTGCAGCAGCGGTGTGCTGTCGAAGTAGAGGCGGGCATAGCTCAGGTCGTGGTCGGCCACGAGGCCTGCGATCGGCTGGTCCGAGTTCGCTCCCGCGTATGCGCGGAGGGTCGTCTCCAGGTTGCCGATCCCCATGTGGTAGGACGCCAGCGCCAGGTCCTCCCGCCCGAAGCGGCTTCTCGCCAGCATCAGGTAGCGGACCGTCGCGGCCAGGGCGCGGGAGGGGTCGAAGCGCTCGTCGACCCGCCGGCGACGGGCCCTCAGCCGCCTCGCCCGACGCCGCTCGCCGCGGGCGTCGGCGGCGGCTATTCCAGCGGTCAGCTGGCGGCTCCTGCCCAGGTCTACGCGCATCCCGAGCAGCCGCGTCGCGGTTCCGGCGACGATCTGGCTGAGCCCGGTCGCTGCCTCCGGGTCGGCCCCCGCAATCACCTCCGGTCGGCCGGCGCTCTCCAGCAGCACGATCGCCTCGAGCATGGCCGGGTCGAGCCTGCCTCTCCGGACCGCGCGCTCGATCTGCGGCCGCCAGCGAGCGGTCCGCCGGGCGCTCGCGACGACGCCGCCCGGGCTTTTGGTGTAGAGCACATGTGCCAGCCCAGCCCGGGCGCGTCGCTCGAACTCGGCGCGGCGATCGTCGCGGAAGGCGAGCGGGTCATAACGCCCGTCTCCGCTCCCGGCGGCAGGCGTGAATCGTCGCTCCTCGGTCGAGAAGAGGATGCCGATCACGACCGCCGTGGCCCCCAGGGCAGCGGCCAGCAACGCCACAGCGAGCGCGCGCCGCCGCCGGTAGGTGCTCACGCCTTCCACGCCGGAACCGTTGCATGTATGCGCGACGCGGCCTGAAGCGCGCAGTAACCATGTCGAAGCCGCCATGGGGGCTGCGTCCAAGGACACGTTCCGAGAGGGGTGTGGCGGAACCCCTCTCGAGCGATCATGATGGGGCGCGTTGGCGAGCGAGCGTGCCGCCCGGGCAGAAGACGACGCGAGCGCTCGGCCCGATCTACTCGAGCGGTTCGACCCGCGTGCGCTCGTCGTCGACAACCAGGAGCACCCCGGAGCCCTTCGACATCGGGTCCACGATCTCGCCGGTCAGTCCCAGGACGGCGGCCTCGTTGGTGGGGCTGTGGCCCACGACGAGGGCCTTGCCGTCGTTGCTCAGGCGCTCGAGCACCCGCCTGAGCGCGGCGCCCAGCGTGGCAGAGTCCTCCTCGACGAGCTCCGGATCGGCTGAGCGCAAAGCGGCGAGCTCGCCGCTTCCCGCCTGCTGGTAGGCCTCACGCCAGCGGTCCTCGAGCTCGGATCGCAGGCCCGACTCGACGACCGCCCCTCCGGGTACCCGCTGGTTGAGGGCGCAGGCGAAGCAGGCGAGCGTCTGCGTCGCGCGCTGGGCGCCGGTCGAGACGAGTAACTCATACCCGCCGCGCAGCTTCGCGCCGACCTCGAGCGCCGCCTGGACGCCCTCGTCTGTCAGAGCGTCGCCGTCGTTGTCGGTGTGGCGCCTGAGCTCGATCTCCTTGGTCACGACTCCCCCTCACTGTCACCCGCTCTCCGGACCCGATACCCGGACACTCTCGAGCCCAACGGCGAGGCATGCGGGCTCGCGCGGCGGTGCCCAGTGTCAGGGTCACGAGGCCGGCCCTCAAAGGTCGGCACCCCACTGTTCGATCAGGCGTCCGGCGGGTCCGTGGACCTGGTCGGCGCGGGGAAAGGGGGCGGCGCTGATGTTGGCGAGCACCTCGTCGTGCTCGGCTGGATCGCCGCGGCGGATGTCCCGCTCCATCCCGTCCGGGTAGGCGCCGATCACCAGCAGGTCGCCGCTTGAGCCCGCGTTGTAGTGGCCGGGGCCGGCCGGCAGCACGAGCACGTCGCCGGTTCCCACCTCGAAGGGGCGGCCGCCCGGGCCGCCGAGGACGACGGCCGCCTGGCCGGCGACGATGCCGAACGCCTCGTGCGCGTCGAGTGGAAGTGGTGCGACCGTGCGGACCGAGCTGGTGCGGGAGCGCTGATGGCCGGCCTGCATAGCCCAAGCAGTCGGCGGCCGCCAAAAAGTGCACCCGATCTGTGCGCGAACGCATTTAACGGGCATACTCGGCGCGAGGTGTCCTCGACGCCGGAGAGCGCCAAGTGCCGTCCGTCCGGGTTCAAAGTCGCGCTTCGACCAGCGTGGTTCCACATGAGCATCTCTGGGGCTATGTGGTCGGAGTAGGGGAGGAATGGATCGCGTACTTCGTGCCTACCACGAGCCCGCCGAGGCCCTCGAGGACGTGGGGGCTTCGGGAGTCGCGGCTAACCGGCGAGGCGCCGACGCTCGAGAGCACCGCTTTACCGCGTCTACCCCGCTGACTGGCGTGAGCAGCTCAGTCCGTCGATAGTGGACCCGTTGGCAGCTGAGTCCGGACAGAGTCAGTCGCACGGTACGTCTCGCAGGCGATGGGGAGTTGGTGTCGGGCTCGCGAGCGTTGGCATAGCGGCTGTTGCCGGCCTTGGCCTCGGCGGTTCGGTCAGTCCTGCCCGGTCATCCGCCGTCGAGCGTGCGGCAGCACCCCCGCTGTGGGCTAGAGAGGCGGCGAGCCAGCTATCCGTCGAGCGGCAGGTGGGCCAGCTCCTGATCGGTGGCTCCAATGGCTCCCGGACGCCGCGCCACACACGGTCGGCGCTTAGGTCGGGCCATCTCTCCGGCGTAATCCTCTTCGGGAGCAACATACGGTCCGAGGACCAGTTGCGCGGGTTGTCCAGATCCCTTCAACGGGCCGCCCATGGAACGGCGCTCGTTTCCGTCGATCAGGAGGGCGGGCTCGTCCAGCGAATCCCCTTCGCCGGGCCGCGGCAGGGCCAGCCCTCGCAGGGATCGGCGACGCGGGTCGGGCGTCTGGCACGGAGCGCCGGCCGAACGCTCCGCAGGCTAGGCGTGAATGTGAACTTCGCGCCTGTTGCCGATGTGCCGTCGGGACCGCGTGCAGATATCTACGGCCGTGCGTTCCGTGGCTCTCCCTCGACGGTCGGAAAGAAGGTCGCGGCGGCGACGCGTGGCTACCGCAGAGCGCGCGTAGCGGCGACGGCGAAACACTTCCCTGGTCTGGGTGTGGCGGCGCGGAACACTGACGACGCGCGGGTTGTGATCACGCGCGGCTTGCGGCGGCTTCAGAGGGTTGACCTTGTCCCCTTCCGGTCGGCGGTCGCCGTCGACGTGCCGCTGGTGATGGTGTCCCATGCCCTCTATCCGGCCCTCGATCGCCGTCGCTTGGCCAGCCAGTCGCGGAAGATCGTGACCCGTCTCCTTCGAACGCGACTCGGTTACGAAGGAGCGGTCGTTACCGACGCGCTCGAAGCGAGCGCAATCCGGCGCGGCCAGTCTGTAGCGGGGGCAGCGGAGCGGTCGCTGCTTGCGGGTTGCGACCTGCTGCTTCTTACACAGCCCGCGAGCCTCCGGCCGGTCTACAGGCGACTACTCGCGCGCGCACGTGTCTCGCCTCGGATCCGCGCCAGGCTGGAGGAGAGCGTCGCGCGAGTGCTGGTGCTGAAGCGGTCGCTAGGACTGCGACTGGCCGAGCCCCGCGCGCGCTAGGACCGGCAGCCGACGCCGTTGCGGTCGCAGTCAAGGTCGTAAGGGTCGTTGCCGTTCACATAGACCGGCCCGTCGACATAGCGTGGCCCGTCACCGCTACCACCGCTGCAAGCAGCAGCATGTCCTAGCTCCGCGCGCTACTTACCCATCGGCCACCAGCCCTGCCACGGCTGGCCCGGGCTCCACGCGGCGCTGTACGCCCGGCCGTCGCGGCCGATGACGAATACGTCCAGGTAGTCGGGGCGGCGGCTGACGGCGGTGATGATCGAGCCGTGAGCGGCTTGGCCTCCGTTGAGGTTCCACCAGCCGTGCCAGCCATCGGTGAAGGCGGGCTCCCACGCCGCCGTGTACGTGGTGTTGTCGGTGCCCACGACGAAGATGTCCAACTTATTCGCGCTCCGCGAGACCCCGTACACCGGAGCGCCTGCTTGAGCGCGGCCGCCCCGGATCTCCCACCAGCCGTGCCAGCCGTCGGCGAACGCCGGCTCCCACGCCGCGGTGATGATGCTGCCGTTCGAGTGCGTCCCGAACACGTCGAGGTGGTCCGTGCTGCGCGAGACGGCGCCGATGTAGGCGCCTTGAGGGAACGTTGCGTCGCGGATGCGCCACCAGCCGTGCCAGCCATCGGCGAACGCGGGCTCCCACGCCGCGGTGTAGCAGCCCCCATCGGTCCCCACGACAACGACGTCCAGCTTGTCCGCGCTACGGGACACGGCCGTAACCGGGGCGCCCGCCCGGGCGCGGCCGCCGCGAATCTCCCACCAGCCGTGCCAGCCGTCGGCGAAGGCCGGCTCCCACGCCGCGGTGATCACCCGGCCGGCGGTGTCTGTCCCGAAGATGTCCAGGTGGTCCTGGCTGCGGACAACCGCGTTGATCATCGCACCCTGCGGGAACAGGGCGCCGCCGATGCGCCACCAGCCACGCCATCCCTGGCCCGGAGCCCACGCGCACGTGTATGCGTGCCCGTCGGTGCCGACCACGAACACGTCGAGAAAATCGGGCCGCCGCGAGACAGCGGTGACCGGCGCGCCGGGCGCGGCCCGGCCCCCGAGCAGATTCCACCATCCTTCCCACCAATCGACCATGGCGGGCTCCCAAGCGGCGCTCACGGTGTTGCCGCTGCCGTCGCACACGAATACGTCGAGGTGGTCGGTGCTGCGGCTGACGACGTTGCACACCGAGGGCTGGGTCGTTCGCATCGAGGTGAGTCCCCAGCCCAGGTGCCGCTTGGTGGCACCGCACATCTGCCACTCGTTTGCTCGCATCAGGCAGCCGACGCCGGCCGCCCCGGCGCAATTCTCACAGTTCGTGTTCGGCTCACCGAACCGGCCCCAGGAGCCACCGCAGTTGCAGCCGCTCGACGCGTATTCGTCGGGACAGCCGAAGATGTGACCGCTCTCGTGCGCGAAGACGCGGTCGATGTTGTCGGGCCCCCAGCCGTCGTTGGCGTAGTCCATGATGAGCCGTGGCCCGCCGATGGACGCGTACGCGAAGTGGTCGACTGGATAGCCCTTTACGAAGAAGACGCAGTACGCCCAGTTCGTGTGCTTGGTGCTGCGTAGCGAGTTCACGTAGTCGCCGACGCCGTTCCAGTTGGCCTGGAACCCGAGTGCGCCCACGGCGGGATCACGGAATCGACTCTCGTTGTCGGTCGCCGTGGCGTTCGGCTGGGTGGTGATGCTCACCGGGCGGATGTCGTAGTTGAAGCTCACACCCGCCCACGGGTTGAACCCTGCGTGCCACGCTGCGCCGGCCTGGACCTCGGCAACAACCTTGGTCTGCTCGGCCGCGGTGAACTGGGTGGCCGGGGTCGGTCCGTTCACGATCACTACGCCTAGGGCGACCGAGCCGATGAGGTAGTCGCTGGTGCCGGGCGCCCCGGCCTCCGCGCCGGGCGCGGCCGCCCCGGCGTCCGCGCGCAGCTCCGCGACCGGCGCGCCGGCGCAGCTCGGCATGTTCCACACCTCGCCGTCACGCGGCCGGTTCGCCTTCGCGGCCACGAACTCGGAGCTGGCGCGGAGCTGCAGAGCCTCGATGCCGAAGCGCTCGGTCTCCGAGAGCTCGTCGAGGAGCGACGCCGGGATCTCGGGGACGACGGCCCCGGTCCCGTCTCCAATTCCCAGCCTGATTTCTACTCGGTCCCCGAAGCGTTGCAGGACCCGGGGCGCGGCCGGCTCGGCCTCCAGCGCTGCCGCGGGACCGGCCGCTTCGTGATGAACGACCAGTACCTCCTCGAACGGCAGGTCTCCGGCCATCGCGACCTCCTTCTGAAGCGATTAGAACTGGATGCCTACGGCTACCGCTAGCTCGGCCAGATCGAAGAGATCGCCCGCAGCTGCATGGTGCGCGATCCGTTTCTCCAGGCGACGAACCCAGGCGACACGCGTATTCCTACCAGCAACGGGATTTGGCAACGACCCGTTCTCCATGCTGCAACAACTCTCCCGCTGCATGCTGCAGAAACTCTGCTGCGCGACATGACCCGCGCACTCCTGGAACGGACGCGCCGCCGGCGCGCCGTCTAGCCGCCGCGAGGAGCCGAAGGGGTCGTTAGGGCGCCTGAAAGCCTGGGGCGTCCCAACTCAGGCCGTCACCCACGCGCTGTTTCGAACGACCACGCTCGCGCCAGGCATCTACGAACACGCGGTCGACCTCGTCGAGTTCGTCCCTAACGGAATCTGGCACATCCTGGTCGTAGACGCCCAGCACGTCCGAGCGCCCTGCAAGCGTATCCCGCCCGCTGGCGGGGACCACGGCCAGCGCAATCCGGTCGGCCAGCTGCTGGGTCACCCGGCCACCCGCGAGCGTGACGGCCTCGGACGGATCGGCGCCCCGGTTAAGGACGACCAGCAACTCACGCTCAGGCTCAGCCATACGACATATCCTAGGCCACACCAGCGCGCGCACGTGCGATTCGTGCCGCCCTTTACCCACGGATCCGAGCGCCGGGCCTACGGCCAGCCGGCGCCCGACGCTGGCGCGGGGGCGGCCAGAATGTGGCCAGTGCGAGGCTCATCGAACATGTGCGCGGGACCCCTCCATTCGCTGACCGCCATCAACAGCGTCCTGCGATCGACGCCTCCCAGTGCGCAGGCGAAGCAGCCGCGGTCAAGGTCAATCGTCTCGAGCACCTCGCCGCCCTCGCGAACGCGCACGCAACGCTTGTTGGGGACGTCGCCGTACCAGACGGCGTCCTCGGCGTCGATGCAGATGCCATCGGGAACACCGTCGCCCAGGTCGGCCCAGACTCGCCGGTTCGACAGGCTGCCGTCGGCGTCGATGTCGAACGCGGTGAGCCTCTTGGCATAGGACTCGCCGACCATCAGCGTCCAGCCGTCCGGGGTTATGTGCATGCCGTTGGGGAACGCGAGGTCATCTGCCACCACTCGAGCCGAGCGATCGTGGCTGACCAGAGCGATCATCCCCGGAGCGAAGTTCTCGCCGGCCATGAGGTCAAAGCCGCCGCCGTTGACATATACGTTGCCGCGAGCGTCGACCACCATCTCGTTCCCGGGGGGACGGTCCGAGAGTCCGGTCAGGTCGGCGTAGGTCACCAGCGAACCATCGGGATCCCGACACAACAAACGGCCGTCCCTCGCCGAGACGATCAGCAGCCGGCCATCCGGCAGCCAGTCGACACACAGGGGAAATGACGGGCCCCGGAGGATCACTTCGCTGTTCCCCTCCGGGTCGACGGCGATCACTTCTTGCGTGCCCCAGTCGGAAAACCAAAGACGGCCCTCACGCCAGCGAGGCTGCTCGGGGAATATCAGACCGGCCATCAGCATCTGCAGCTCGGGCACGGGACCTCCTTCGGAGATAGCTACATTGACTGATCGTTGCGGAAGCACGCCCGCGGCGGAGAGCGCCGAAGGGTCATCGGCGTAGGCCACCACCGCCCCGGTGCCCGCCGTGGCGCCCCTTTGAGTAGCTCACCGGTTCGAGTCCACCCCGGTCCACCTCCGTGATAGCGTTAACCAGATGGTTAACGATCCATTCAAGGCGCTTTCGCATCCCATCCGGCGGGGCATCGTCGAGCGCCTGGCCACGGGGCCGGCGACGGTCCGCGAGGCCACGGTCGGTTTCGGCGTGTCCAAGCCGGCGATCTCAAAGCACCTCAAGGTGCTGGAGGAGACGGGTGTCGTGACGCGCGAGGTCGAGGGCCGGAAGCACCGTCTCTCGCTCGAGCCCGACGTGCTCAGCGAAGCCGCCGACTGGATGGATCGCCAGCGCGCCCTCTGGGAGCGTCTGTTCGATGTGGTCGACGACTATCTGAAGGAGGACAAGTCACGATGAACATGCCGCCAGTCGTGTCCGCGGAGGAGTGGGACGCCGCCCGCGCGGAGCTCTTGGTGAAGTGATCCCGTCGCTCTCCTCGAAGTCCACCTCGATGAGGGTCCGCGTGGCGCTGTGATCCCAGAGCCAGGTAAAGGCCAAGCGCCTCGGCGGGTCGATCTCGGTGTACTGGCCGCTGGCCCCGTACTCGACGTCCTTGACGGGATCGCGCGTGACCACCCGCAGTGTGCCGCCCACCCGCAGGTCGATCTCGACCTCGGTCGTGTCGTCCTCGTGCTCGTGGAACCAGCGCTGCATCACCTCCTCGCTGGTCCAGGCGTCGAAGACCGCCTGGGCGGGTGCGTGGAACGTGCGGGTTATGCGCAAACGGTCCACTTCACCCACAGCGACCTCTGGGACGAGGAGGCCGTGCGCTCGCACGAGGAAGGATGGAGCAACTTCTTCGCCAACCTGGAGCGGATTCTCGAGGTCGCGCTCGGCCGGAGTGGATTCGAAACCGCTGACCGATCGGATTACGAGCTGAGGTAAACGATCTACTCCGAACCGTAAGCGAGGCTCGCCTCGCTCGCGCCGGATCGCTCGCGAGCGTCGTCCACCCGCCTGATCCCCACCAGCAGACCCAGCGCCAGGAGCGCTGACCCGCTCATCTCGAGCAGCTCCTCAGGCACGATCGTGCCCGGGTGCAACAGAAAGTCGCCCTCTCCTCCCCACTGGTACGCCTCGAGTGCAATCGCCAGGACCCAGGCTGCCGCGCCGGCCGCGAACAGCCCTGCGGCCAAGCGGTGCACGCGGAATAAGGACCGCAGGGCAAGCAACCCAGCGGCGGCGGCCGGCAGGACCACGGGGACATAGAGGATCTGCCAGTCGATCCCGGCTTCACGCTCCAGCTTCTCGTGCAGCGCTTGGTGCTCGTCGATCGCCATGAACGCGAAGAACAGCCCGAGGCCGATCAGGATTCCGCGCGGCGCCCCGCGGCCGATCTCGGTCTCTGCAGCAAGAAGCGCCGCGGCCGCCGCAAACAGGAGCAACAACGCCGAGAAGTTGGTGGCCGGCGTGCCTTCCTCGTCCAGGTTGAACATCGACCCGTAGTCGTTTTGGTGGATTTCACCGAACACTCCGAAGACGGCGATCGCAGCGAAGATCAGGGTCGCCAGGAGACGCGGGTCCGCACGTCGCACCAGGGTCAGTCCGGCCGGCGCGATCCGCCTTGTGAGGCTTGGCGGCTTAGGCGGAGCTTTGGCCAGCCTGGACGCTCCTCTTTTCGCGTCGGACATCTGGAAACCGCTCCGTCCTTTCACATCCGTGTGTAACCCGCCGCTTGTGAATCATCCCCTCGAACGGCGGGAATTGCCAGCGCCGATGCGCCCGGGCCGTAGGCGCGGCCAATGGCGAGCATCGAGCTCAGGGCGAGCGCGTGGGGAGATGGATCCGGAGGTAGAGTCCCGACCCGATACCGAGCGGATAGGGAGAGCGAGATGTCCCAGCAGAACGTCGACCTGGTCCGTGGGGGTGAGAATTTCGACGAGTTCACGTGCACCGTCGTAGAGGCCGAGGACCAGGGCGACACCGTCGTTGTCACGGCCCGCTTCAAGGGGAGGAACAAGAGCGGCGCCGAGCTCGATGCTCAGGCCGAGCACGTTTGGGAAGTTCGCGACGGCAAGCTTGCGCGGCACCAGAGCACGGTCGACCGTGAGGCTTGGACCAAGGGCTGGAGCTGAGGGAGCCGGTCGCGGTCGGCCTAATCGCGAGCGGCGAGCTCAACCACCGCGTCGAGAAGGTCGTCGGCTATCCGCCGCAGGTCGAGATGGACGACCGGCAGCGGCGGGAGTCCACGAGGCGCTGCGCTGCGCGGCCGTCATCAGCGGCAGTCCGGGCCTGTTCCCGAAGGCTGGGCGTTTAGCCTCGCCGCGCGGTCCAGCGAACCGCGCCCGTGTCGCAGCTCGCCTCGCTTCCGTCGCTTTGTCGCAGTGTCCCGACGGCCCTGTACCTGCCGGACGCCCGCCGCGCGCCCAGCTTGCCCCGCAGCAAGAACCGGCCAGACGCGGTCGCGCCCCCTGCGAGTTTGAGTGGGATGCCCGAAAGGCCGCGCTTCGAGAAGCTCCCGTCGCGACGCACGGCGACGCCGAGGTGGTTGAGCGAGAGCGAGAAGGTTCTCGAGTCGCAGGTGATCAGGAAATTGATGAAGAAGCTCTTGAGCCGCCGGCCGTCGCGGCTGAGTCGGATGCTGAGTGGCCTCCCATCAGCGGTCGCGCCCCCGTAGACCTTGCCGCGGCGAAGCTTCCATCGCACCCGGCCAGAGTCGCAGCGATCGATGACGCTGCCGGTCGAGTTACGGACCGGCCCGAAGAAGCGGATCGTCCCGGTCGCCCTGGTCCTGCGCGCCTTGCCCTTCAGGGCGACCTCAAAGTCCAGCTTCGCGCCATTGCTTGCTTGTGCCCTAAAGCGGCCCGTATAGGCGAAGCTTCCGTCCGCGCGTATCCGGGCGGAGCGGCTCGAGTTGAATCTCTTGTTGCGGTTGAGGGCCAGGTTGTAGGTCTGCGTCGGCGACGAGCTGCACATGCCGGCATCGACCTGGACGGTGAGCGCCCTCAGACGCTTGCCGTCGCGCGTCAGCCGCAGGCTCATCGGATGACCCTGGGAGCTCCGCCCGCCGTAGACGCCGCCGGGTGGGCCGTGCGAACGGGTGGCCGCAGTCTGCGTCGCCAGCGCTGGTGACGGCACGAACAACAGCAAGAAGGGAGCGAACACAGCCAGGGGAAGGAGGCGCGCCATCCGCCAGGCCCGGCCGGAACTCCCGGCCGAGCCAGTTGATGCCCTGCCTATGGCTGCGCGACGCACGGCGAATCGACCTGGAATCAACCTACACCCGATCAAACGATCCGTAGGGGTGCCGGTGGCCACCGCGGCCGTGCGGCCTACGGCCGTATAAGCGTCCGGAGCCCCGGCACGCCGTGCGGGCCCGGGACGGCTGTGGTCGGGGGCTCAGTTCAGGGTCGCCGATTTCGTGGCCCCGCCCCTGCGCCACATCAGCGTTGAGCCCGTGAGCGTCAACGACGTGGGATCCACGTCGAGCTGCCGCTCTTGCAGCGGCCCGGGTGTGCGCGGTTGCGCGGCCGCTTGGGTGGGCTGCTCGCCCGGTAGCGGGCCCGGGCGTAATCCCGCATGACGAAACGGCCACTAAGTCTGTAGCGCACGCCGCCGTGCCGCTTGGCCTTCGAGAACCGCCCGCTGCTGCGGATGCGGAGGCCTGCCAGGCGCACGCGGCGGCTGAACTCTCCGTCCCGGTCGCGCGAGCAGAAGAATGTGAGATCCACGTACGAGCCGCGCTTGAAACGGCGGCCGCTGCGAGATACACGCACCTTGGCGCTCACCGACGTCAGATTCATGTCCGTCTCGCTGCCCTCGAATCCGACGTAGCGCGCGTTCTTATGGGGGCCTGGCAGCGGTTGCGGGCCAGGCAGCGGTGAGTGCGGCGGCCGCCAGCAGGGCGATCAGGAGAAGCCAGTTGCGCACGTATCCGCGCGAGCCTTACACACCCGAATGGGGAAAGCCAGGGCAACCGCGGGAGGTGCCCCCAGACCCCCGGCTAGAGCGCCGCCAGCGCTTCGGCCGCCGCTCGCTCGCCCGAGCGGACGGCGCCGTCCATGTAGCCGTTCCAGAACGTAGAAGTCTCGGTGCCCGCCCAATGGATGCGGCCCACCGGCTCGCGCAGGGCGGGGCCGAAGTCGATCAGGGTGCCGGGCGCCAGCACCGCGACCGGGCAGCCGCGGTTCCACACTTCGGTGGACCAGTTGAACTGCACCGTCTCGCGGGGATGCAGCGCCGTGTCGCCGAAGAACTGGGCGTACTGCTTGAGCGCTGCGGAGCGCAGGTCGGCCTCGGAGCGCTGCTCCCACACGCGCGCCTCGTGGCCCCCGACGAAGCCCATGATGATTCCCGAATCGCCGCCCTTGGGGGAGGTGTCGAAGGTGACCTTGACTGGACCGAGCTCGCTGATCGCCTGGCCCGTGAGCCCCTTGTCGCGCCAGAACGGCTTGTCGTAGACGGCCTCGAACTTCATCAGCGTGCCTTCGGGCATGCGCTGGGTCAGCTGGTCGCGCTGCGGCGGCAGGGGTGGGTCGTAGTAGATCCGCCCGGCGAGAACCGGCGGGACGGCCACGATCACTCGCTGCCCCGTCACCTCGAAGGAGTCGGAGTGGACCGTGACTCCACCCTCCGTCTGGTCGATCCGCCTCACGGGCGCCTGGAGCAGCACCTTGTCGCCCAGGGCGGCCGCCGCCCGCAGCGCGATCTCCTGGGCTCCGCCCTCGAAGCGACTCTCCTGCGCGCCGTCTTTGGTGTTGAAGTTGCGCTCGAAGGTGCCCTGGTTCTGCTCGTTGCCGGACGCCGCGATGTAGAAGACCGTGTAGAGGAGCGACAGCTCGCGCGACTCCGAGCCGAATATGGCCTCGGTGGCCGCCGAGACCACGTTCATGAACTCGGGATTGCCGCTCGTGTGCTCGCGGAGCCAGGTGTCGAGCGTCTGGCGGTCCCACTCCTCGGCGTGGTCGGAGCTCCACGGGCTGTTCACGGGAAAGCCCTCGGCCATGTGGTCGAGCTGCGTGACGGAGAGTGCGATGTCCGGCGCCACCACCGGGTCCGCGGGGGCGGTGCCGAGCGGCGAATCACTCGGGAATTCCTCGCGCCTGCCGTCGCCGCCTATGAAGACGTTGTTGCCGGTGTTGTAGGTGGGGAACGTGCCCACCCCCACCTCTTTGGCGAGCGCCTGGATGTGGTCCTGCGTGGGCCCAGCGAACATGCCGCCGAG
>Ga0126312_10002164_pt1 | contig 13122 bp, 11 predicted proteins | sample Plot104A_FD_92537 | JGI IMG/M metagenome (GOLD analysis project Ga0126312, IMG submission 92537) | Serpentine soil microbial communities from UC McLaughlin Reserve, CA, USA - Plot104A | ecosystem: Environmental > Terrestrial > Soil > Grasslands | place: USA: UC McLaughlin Reserve, Lake County...
AGCGTGGCGTCGGCGGGCGCGTCCGGGGAACGCTCGAGCGCGTCGGCGTGCGAGCGCTGGACTTCCTCCCACGTGCGCCGCCGGCGCCCGCCGCGCGGGGGCTGGTCCTCGGGCAGCTCGCCGTAGGCGTGCTCGTAGTCGGACAGGTGCGCGGCCGCCAGGTCCCACGCCTCGCGCGCGGCGGGCTCGTCGGGTCGCGGGCCCAGGCGCTGCAGGATCGCGCCGGGCGGCTCGCGCAGCGTGGTCGCGATGCGATCGGTGCGCTCGCGGTCTTCGCGGTCGGCCAGCTCGACCTCGAGCGCGACGAGTTCGGCCAACGCGTCGCCGTTGACCGCCCGCCAGGCGTCGGCCTGGTCGCGTTGGGCCGCGACTCGGGCGTCGACAATTCGCGCCCCTGTTCGTAGATCAGCGTGGTCATCGAGACCGGGCGTGCGCCGGCGGCCTGGAGGAGGCGCGTGCCGGCGATCGGCACGATCGAGCCGGATCGCCTCGCGATGGCGACATGGTCAGCCACTCAAGCGTGGTGCGGCGGTTGGCCTGTCCTCGTAAGTTCCGCGTCGTTGTTCGGGTCCGAACCGCTTGTCGAGGTCGGTCTGTTGGCCGCGGATCTGCTCGACCAGCCGCTTCATCGGCACCCCAAGCCCTCGCTGATCGCGTTCCTGGCGCTCTTCGCGTCCCCGGTGAGTCCTTCTGCGACCGGCACCGTCAACAGGGATATGCAGATCCAAGCCGCCCGCACGCTCGGCCCTCGAGCTTGAACAGACGCTTCAGCTCCAGCTGCCGACCCACGCGCCCCGCGGCCGCGACCCAACTCGACCAAACCCATACCCAAGGAGACCCCCGATGCGATCCATCCCTAGGCGGCTCTTGCGCCGCCACAGCACCGCCGTCGCCTACCTGGCGCTGTTCGCCGCGCTCGGCGGCAGCTCCTACGCCGCGGCCACCATCACCGGCAACAACATCAAGAACGGCACGATCACGGGCAAGGACGTCAAGGACCACACGCTCGGCACCAACAAGCTGAGCGCCACCGCCCTCCGCTCGCTGGCTGGCCAGCAGGGCCCGGCAGGACCGCAAGGGCCCAAGGGCGAGGGAGGTGAGCGGGGGCCGGCCGGCCCGACCGGCGCGACCGGGCTGAAGGGCGACACCGGTCCGAAGGGGGACACCGCTCCGAAGGGCGACACCGGCCCGGCCGGGCCGCAAGGACCAGCAGGAGCAGCAGGACCGAGCGGAATCGGCGGCTGGGAGTACAAGCGTTCGGACGGGATCGACATCCCGCCCGACTCCGGCGCGAGCCGGCAAGTCGACTGCCCAGTCGGCAAGAAGGCGCTGGGCGGCGGCGCGAGCTCGACTGGCTCCCGCGCGTACGTCAGCGACAGCGCCCCCACCAACGGTGCCACCGGTTGGCAGACCTGGTACACCAACACCGGCTCCTACGCGGTCACCGTCTACGCCTGGGTGATCTGCGCGTACGTCTCGTTGTAACGCGCTCCCTCATCGACGACGCGACAACTGGCCCCCGCGCGCGCGGGGGCCAGCGCCACTCGTCGACGTGCCCCGGTGAGGACTCGGGTCGCGCGCGCGGCCGAGCCGCCAATCGCTGCCGGGCAGCGACGCCGGCGCCGAAGGGCACGGCAGCTCGCGACGGACCTCGAGCTCGCGCCGGCGCACTGCGGCTGATGCGTTGACCGGGCGGCGAGGGGACGGCTGCGTATCCGTTACACCGACCGGTACCGCCAACTCCGCGGCCGTGGGGTCGAGCGCGCCGCGGGCGTGTCGCTGGCGCTGACAGGCGACGTCAGCACCCCTGACAGCCGCGTGCCGAAGCGGTTGCGCATGCCGCCGCCGCGCCGTCTAATGGTCTGGCGGCGGGAGAGGCCGGTTGTTCTCGATGCGCCTGATCCGGTCGATGTCGATGAAGCTCGCGATGAGCGCACGACCGAAGCTTTGGATCGGCCGACCGTCGGGGTGCTCTCGCAGGTCGCGAACAAGGTGCGAAATGAGCAGGATCCGCATCCACGGCTCCCAAACCTCAAGTCCGGCCTCTACCTCAGCGCGTATGTAGCGATCAGCGGCAACGGCGGCGCGGAGCACGGGTCCGTCGGGGCCGTCGAGGGCGCCCACCCACAGGTCGACGCCTGCTGGATCGCGGGGAGAGTGGTCGTCATCCATTCGATGCGTACCTCCTAAGGCGACAAAGGGCCGATCTCCCCCCTGGTCGTTGCCACCGCCGAAAATGTGACCCAATCTTTCGCTTGGTGTGTCGCTTCCACACCACCTGGTGCTGGCCGACCGCACCGACTGGTCGTGCGACCGCCATGCCCCGATAGGGCTGATTGCGCGCTAGCGTCCGACCCCGTGCGAGCGAGTTGATCGCGCGCGAGCGACCGGGTCGCGCTCGAGTCGGGCCTTGGCGGCGTCGACGTCCCGCTGGGCTTGGTCGTAGGCGCCGCGGGCGCGTAGCTCGGGCGGTCGCTCGCCCAGCGCTGAGGACGGGTCGGTGACGTCATGGGAGCTGCGGTAGTGCTCGATGCGAATGGCGGCGCGGTCCCATGTGCCGCGCGCCTTGGGGGCGGCGGGTCGTTCGCCGAGCTCGGCGATCAGATGGGCGGGGACCTCGATGTGGCGGGCCGTAATGAGCTGGCGTTGGGCGCGGGTGGTGATCTCGTCGCGCACGGCGGCGAGTCGGGCCAGGTCTTCGGCGTGGTCGACGGGCCAGCGGTCGGCCTGAGCGCGGGCGCGTGCTTCGTGGACCCGTTCGGTCGCCTCGCCCACGCCGAGCTGGACGTCGTGTTCGATCGCGCGGGCGTTGGCGAGTTCGCGCTGAAGGTCGCGGCCGGGTCGCCGGCGGTTCTGCACCTGGGCTTCGATGCTGGCGCGTCGTTCGGCGGCGGTGCGGGCGGTGCGCTCGGCCGCCGTCAGGGTCTGTTCGGCCTGTGCGAGCTCGCGCTCAAGCCGCGGCCCTGGGGCCTGGGTCGCGATCGGTTCGAGTCGATCGCGTTCGTGCTCTAGCTCTGCGGGGGACAGGGCGGCGGCCCAGTCGCGATAGGGGCGGTCGCTGGCGGAGTGCTGGGCCCGGCTTTGCTGGGCCTGGGAGACGAAGCGGTCAATGGCGTCTTGCGGCTCGGGGCGGGCGCCGTGGAATTCGGACAGCTCGGAGTCGACGTCTGGGTCTGCGAGGTAGAACCGCAGCGTCTCTTCGTGGCGGCTGGAGGCGGTGTAGACGAGCTCGCGATATAGGCCGGGTGAGCCGTAGGCGAAGGTGGCCTCGGTGGTGGCGCCCTGGTAGGTGTGCACGGTGGCGGCGTAGCCGTACCCCATGCTCGGCTGGCCCTTGATGCCCCGCTTCTCGAGGTAGTCGGAGTCGAGCGTGACCAGCCGGTGGTCGTCCTCGGCGAGGCGGAGCGTGACCTCCTTGCGGTCGGTGTCGATCGCCTCGATCGTCCCGCGGGTGCGGTTGTTGACGCGGGCCTGGCGCGAGCGGCGACGCAGCACGACCTCGTCGCCGACGGCAAACTCGCCGCCGGGCAGCGCGAGCCGGTCGGGGCCGAGACGCCCGTTGGCCTCCATGAGCGCACGACCCGCGGTGTTGAGGTCGCGGACCTCGTCGCGGCGGTAGGCGAGCATGATCGCGTTGCGACCCGACTCGCGGGCGTCCCACCAGTCGCTGACGAGTTCGCCGGCGGCGGCTTCGCCGCCGGGTGCCACGCGAATGGCTCCGTGGTCGCTGGCGAGCTCGAGGCCCTCGCGGATCTGGCCGGCGCGGATGAGGTCGAGCATCCGTCGTCCCCATCCATGCTGCTGGCGGCGGTTTTTGGTCAGCACGATGGGCTTGGTTCGCACCACGAGACCGCGGAAGGTGCCGCCGGCGTCGATCTCGGGCAGCTGATGGTGGTCGCCGACGAGCACGAGCGTCGCGCCCGCGGTGCTGGTGTGGCGGACCAGGGCGTAGAGGTCGCGGGTGGGCAGCATGCCGGCCTCGTCGACGATGACCACGTTGCGCGGCCCGAGGCTGTATTCGGGGCCCATGTGCTCGAGCTCGAATCTGAGCATCGCCACGCTGCTGGCACGGATGCCCGCCTTCTGCTCGAGGTTGCGGGCCGCCTCCCACGCCACGGCCGCCCCGACGACGACGTAGCCCGAGGCGTCCCATGCCTCGCGGGCGGCATCCAGCGCGAAGGTCTTGCCCGTACCGGGCGGACCGACCACGACGTGGATCCGGTGGCCCTCTAAGCACAGCCGTCGCACCATTTCGGCTTGGTCGGCGCCGATGGTCGGCCGTGCCGCGAGCGCCCGCTCGATCGCGCCCGGGTCGGTCACGCCGGCGCCGACGCCGCGCTCGTTGATCGCGCGGCCGATGATCTCGTGCTCGAGCGCGAGCAGGTCGCGCGTGGTGTAGCGCGTCGCGTGTCCCTGGGCTGGCACGACGCGGCCGTCGGCAAGGCGCAGGACGTCGCGGTGCGAGAGGTGGCCCGCGGCGCGCGGGCCGGCCAGCGCGATGACTCGCGGGTCGACCAGAAAGGCGTCGGTCAGGGCGTCGATGTCCTCAAGCGTGGCGCCCTGTTGGGCGGCGGCCGCGAACGCGCACGTCACGTCGCGTCCATCGAAGCTTGAGGCCTGCTCGGTCAGGCCCGTGCGGCCGGCAAGCTCATCGGCGATCTCGTCCTTGGCCTTGTCGCTGAGCGGCTTGTAGTGCTCGCGGTCGAGGACCTTACGAAGCGCGCGTGGGATCAACCCCAGCTGCTCGGCACGTTCGCGCCACTGCGGCAAAAGCATCTCTGGGGTGACGTCGTAGTCCTTGGCTTCCCGCGTACGAAGTGCCGCGATTTGTCGGGCCTACGCGCCGCTCCAGCCGTGCTCGCCCATGTAGTCATCGATCTCTGTGGAGCGGGTCGAGAACGCCCCAAGCTGCTCGGCGTTGAACCCGTCGATGTCGGCGATCCCGTTGTGCACCCTCCCCCACCTCACGCCGACCTCCAACGTCAGTTCCCTGCGAAAGGCCGCCTCGTGGATGTGCCCGGCCGTCCTGGCGTGGTGAAAGATCGCGCGACCGTCCAGGGCCACCCACTTGCCATCGGCGCGCGTGGTCCCGTTGGCCACGAGCACGTGCGTGTGGACCTGGGGGTCGCCGGCCCGGCTCGTGCGGTGCTCAAACGCCGCGCCCACCAGTCCGCCACCGCGCTGAATCTCGCGCGCGGACCCGACTCGGACCACGCACGCCTCCCGGTCGAGGTAGCGCATGGCCTCGGCCACCGCGGCCCGCTGGGCGCGCAGCACCGCCCCCTGGGCGCGCGCGTCGCCGAGGCCGAACAGGATCGACGACAACTTGGGCACCGAGAACATCAGGTCAAACCCGTCGACCTCGGGCGGTCGCCCTCTTGCCGGTCGCGGCAGCGGCTCGCCGGTCCGGGGGTCCTGACGGTCAAGCAGCCGCGTCAAGGCCTCCTCGGTCACCTCGCCGCCGAGCTCCAAGCCGCCGATGCCCTCGCCGGTCCATTGGCCCACCGCCTCGGGACCGGCCAGGTAGTAGTCCTCCACGCCGCTGCTGACGCTCTCGGTGTGCGTCACTCGGCCCTTTGCCTGTTCGAGCCAGTAGGCGGCACTCGTACCGCCCTTCAGCGTGGCCAGGGACAGCATCGTCCTGTTCAACGCCGCGGGGGGCTAGGTCCCCCATCGCAAAATCAATTTGCAAGTGCGTCTGCTTGTTTTGCGGCGGCGAAGCTGGCGGCGGTCTCGGGTGAGCACAGCGCCGTTGGCGCGACGAGACGGGGCCGCCGAAAGGCGGCCGCAAGTGCGTCTCTCGAAGGCGACTGAGGTTGAGGAACGCCGAGTGGCCTGGCGTACGAGAAGGGACTAGGCTACGAACATGTGTTCGGGTCTAAGGATGCGGTGGGGCGGGTGACGAGTGAGGGGCATGTAGGCGCGCACTTTCGCCGCGCGATCGACGCCGGCAATCTCTCCGTCGTCCGCGCCCTCGCGCACGAGCTCCCCCAAGTGCCGCTCGCCGATGCGCTCGCGATCGTGCTACTGCTCGCCCGTCGCGAGCGCGACAACTACCGGGTCGCCCAGGTACCGGTCGGGCTGCCCTTTTTCGTCGGCGCGCCGCCGCGGATCTCGAGCAGCCGCAGCTTCTTGGCGGTCAGCGAGGGCTGCTGGTGGGCGTATTGCTCCTCGCGGGACGGCAGGCACCAGAACAGGACCGCGAGCTTGCGGGCGACGGCGACGACGGCGATCTGGTGGCCGCGGCGGGCGCGCAGGCGCTGGTAGTAGGCGCGCATTGGCCCGGGCTGGCGGATCACGCTGGCAGCCGCTTCGACCAGCGCCCAGCGCACCGACCCCGACCCGCGCTTGGAGATCCGTCCGCTCTTGGCCGGCGAGCTGCCGGACTGGCGCACGCGCGGGTCCAAGCCCAGGTAGCCGACCAGCTGGCGGGAGGTGCGAAAGCGGCCGATGTCGCCGACTGCGGCCAGGAAGGTGGCGGCGCAGATCACGTTGACGCCGGGCACGCTCATCAGCCGCCGCGCGTCCGAGCACGACAGCGCGTAGCGGGCCACCACGCGTTCGACCTCGGCGACCTCCGTGTCGAGGAACTCGATGTGGCGCATGCATGCCTCCACCGTCTCGCACTCCTCCACCGGCAGCTCGAGCCGGCGCAGCCACTTGCGGCCGGCCACGCCAAACAGGTCGGAGAACGGTGGCTTGCCGACCAGGCAGCGCATCAACACGGCGTGGATCTCGTTCTTGGCCCGCGAGCGGGCGCGCACCAGCTGCTCGCGGCGTGCCAGCCGGCGGCGCAACAGGCGGGTGAGCTCATCCGGCGCCCACACCCCCTCAAGCTCGCCCGCCCACAACAACCGCGCCAACGTCCGCGCATCGAGCCGATCGGTCTTCGCGCGCGCCTGCGCGATCCCGGTATCACCGGGGCTGACCACCACCACCCGCGCGACGTGCCGCTCGAGGATCGAAACGATCGCCCACGCGCCGCCGGTCACCTCCAACGCCACCCGATCATCCGCACCCAGGCTCGCAGCCAACGCCTCCACCGCCTCGGGCGAGCTGTCCACCCGCCCCGCCGAGCGGACCTTGCCCTCCTCGCAGATCGCGACCTCACAGAACTCGCGATGCACGTCTAACCCGATCGCCCTCCCGGGCTCTCTCACCATCACCACACACCTCCTCGCTGAAATCGACGACGGGAGAACCGTCTGACAACCGAACCCCGACCGGGAGGACGTGCCCGCCGCCGTTACCGTGTGATCGTCACTGAGGATCGCCGTCGAAGTTCCACGACGATCCGGACATCCTCCCGCAGACCGCACAATGAATGAGCCTGCATCTAGTTGGTACCGGTCTCCTCATCAGCAGCAAGGAGGTAGCGCTCGACATTGTCGAGGACGGCACGCGCACGGCGTCCGAGGACATCGAACGGAACGATCTCGACGCGATGCAGCGAGCGATTGAGCTCGCGCAGGAGTCGCTCCTCATGCTTCGATAGCTCAGACACGCGGCCGATCAGGATCGTTATGCGCGGCTCCCGAGTGTGAGGCAGGCCATAGAGATCCTCAGTCGCATCCTCGTAGCTGAGCGAATCGCGGTATGCGTGCACTTGCGCAAGAGCGAGTGCGAGGGGACGGCTCAGACGGTAAGACGACGGCGAACGGATCGGCGTGGAGGTCCCGAGCGTCTCGAAGATCGCGTCCGTGGGACTCTTGAGCTCCAGGAGGTCGTGAAAGCCATCGAAGCGCTCAAGCAGAAAGTCGACTGCCCCGCGTGGGATTGGCTGGCGCGGCCGAATCTGGGCATAGTCGAGACCGAGAAGCCAGGGATGGTCCTCCAAAAACCGCTGTAGCGCAGTCTCGCCACTCTTCAGAAGACGGTCGAACTCTCCCGCCGCAGCGCGCGCGTCTTCAAGGCGCTCCGATGCTCGGTCATGCAGCGTCTCACCTGCGGTAAGGCGGCCCTCGCTGTCAGCGGTCAACGCCCACAGCAGTTCCGCACGACGTTCGAGGTCAGTTTCGATCATCACAAGCGTGGCGATGGCCTCGGTGACCTGCGGGTCGAGCTCCTCCAGTGCCTCCAGCGCGGCTATGGCGCGCGCCACGTCGCTCGAACCCTGTTCATCCTCCTCAGTGACATCCGACGTCCCGATCGTTCGTAACAGCTCGAGCCGCTCCTCGTTGTCGCCCGCCCAGTGGGCGAGGACATCAGCATCGAGGCGGTCGCCGAGCGACCGGGCAAGCTCCTCGGCATCAGCCTGCGTGGCGTCAGAGAAGCTCTTGGCACGAGTGATGCCCCGGCCGAGGCGGTGCGCGAGATATGCGGCGGCCGCATTGCCCTCGGCGTTTGCGAGATACCGGGGCAAATTCACCACCATGACATAGGAACGATCGGTTTCGCGAGCGCCCTCCTCCACCGTGTCCCGGTCCGTGAGCAGGAGTCCGGGCCGCTTGCCGTCAGGGCAGTCCGCTATCACCTGGTCAGCCAAGCACTGGCCGTTGACGAACTGCACGCGCCGGTCGGGGAAGTGCTGGGACCATTCGAAGTCGTAGAAGACGTCGATCGCGCGTAGTCGCTGCCGAGCGCCGCGCCGGTAGCGCAGGGGTCTTTCCCAGCCAAGTTCCTCCGTAAGCGCATGGGCGCGCGTTGAAATCATCGGATGACAGTGTCGACGATCGAGGACGAGCGGGCCCCAATTAGGGCGTCAGCCATGATGAGCGGGGCCACTGGCACAGTGCATGATCGCTAGGAGTGTCTGCTGCGAGGCTACTACCCGTGGCGGCGCCTCCGCCATCCCGTACCCGTACCCGGCCACACCGCCTTGGGTACATGTGACAGGTAGCTGGGCAGCCCGGCAAAGAGAAGGGTTGGTGGCCCGGCCGGGGGGCGCAAGGCCGACGTATCACCGCGGGCGGCTCCGATTTGGCGGCGCCTCCTCGTGTCGTTCACCGAGAGCGACACATTTGAGATCTCCCGCCAACCTTCGGTCGGGTTGCTACCGGCTCCCGATCCTCGATCTCGTCGGCGACCGGGCGCACTCCTACGCGAGCGTAAAACGGGCGAGCCCCAAAGGCGATGGCCGCCAGCCCAACGATCGCGACAGACAACCCAAAGCTCCTATCCAGCATTCGCTGCGCCTTCCGCCAACGTCTCCGTGCTCTGGATCGTCGCCAGATCATCGCGCGGCAACGCTTGCTCGTACGAAATCCTTATCCCGGTCCAGCCGCAGCTGCGGGCTTAACCGTCGCCCACCCCGGCTCCGGTTCTCCCGGAGCGTGACATACGGCTTCGGGCTCTACCGGACCGACGCGACTCACACCACTGGGCGAAGCAATCACGGGCGAGGTTCGGGCTTTCGTAGCAGTTAGGACGGAGCCGGCCCGGCATGCCGCAGCGGCGCCCAGCTGGCCTGCGTGTCGACTTAAGAACCTTACGAAGTGGCCGTGCTGGAGCAGTCAGGGCGGCTCATCACCGACCGGATGGATTGATGTCAATCGCGAAACGTGATTTTGCGGGTGTGAGCGGCTTGGTCGCGGAGAGCAGGCCTTCGATCTTCTTCGCCTGCTCCTTGAGTATCTCTTCCTCCAAGGACGGGAAGCGCTCCTCCCACACGCGATCCCTGAGGGCTTTTACGTGCTTCTCAAACCGTTCGACTAGATCGTCTCCCTCTGCCTCGGGTCCCAGTGCGGGCGCCACGCGGATGTTGAGGCGCTTGAGGCGACGCTCCCCGGGGTCGATGATCGCTTCAACCTCGACACTCTCCCGAAGACGGTCGACGCGGTGAGCGACGTGTCGATCTCTCCAGGCCATCACCTCTCGATGACACTGTTCGGCGTCGGGCCCAACCGCCGAAACCAAGTCCCTGAGATGCTGCTGTCGCCGACCCGTATTCGCGGTTCGTCCGTCCGAAATCACCGCCGCTTCCCAGAGCGCCCGGCGAGTGAAGAGGTGGGCGCCGTCGTCCGGGGTGTCGCGACGAGCGCGGAGAGTCATGTCGACGTGAAGAAGATCGGCCCATAGCGACGCCCAATCTGCGAGCTCGTCCACAGTCTTGCCTCCAATGGGAGCCGCGAGTTCCTCTCTACTCACGCTTCTAATGTACCGGGCCCGCGTACCTGCTCCGCGCCTCGGTGCCGCTCCGCGTGAGACTTGGTTGCAGGAAATCGCGGGAGAACCTCTTGGCGGCCCACTGGCGTCCTCTCCGCTCTCGGGCTCAGCTGAATCGCTGTTGCGCGAGGATTGCGTACGTCGCCACGGGCGGGTCAAGTTGCCGATCAGGGAACCGACTTCGGACGAAGTCGATGAGAAGCGGAACTGTCCCGGCGGTTGCCACGAGGGCGGGCTCCCCAGTTACGACACCTCCCGCGACTCCGGGGAGTGCAGAAAGGAATGCGCAGAATGTGCCCGCGCGAGTGGGCCATCTTCGCTCCGCAAGACGCCTTCTCACCTCGTCAGCGCCCTCAACGAGCTCGATTCGGCCGGCGCGTAGACGGCGCGCCCGAAGGTCCGGATCAGGTTCTTGAGCACAGTCCAGGACAAGGGCCTCCACGCGCCGCCGAAAACCTTGCAGCAGGGAGCGGTGATCCTCTTTGAATGCCGACAAGTCGCTTGGAGGGACCGGTGTGCTCGGCGAGGGCAGCATATCCTCCAAGAGCGCGCCGCGGGCATTGTCGAACAGCGCGGCGTTCCGAGCGATCGAACCGCCCATCGCCGCAAACAATCGGCGCTGATCTGTGATCGGCTTCATGTTGATCTCGGGTTGAGCGGCGAGCCAGCTCGCCAGGTAGGCCAGGTAGAGCGCACCTGCTCGTCCTTCAACGCTTATCCAGCCGCTCCGTTTCTCCCACGCCTGGAGACCGCCGGGTTCTGTGGCAGCGAGTCCTCGCCGAGCTAGAAGCTGCCAAAGCTCGGACGTGCCCTTGTCGACGTGAATGAAGACCGGTGCAGAGGGCTCACCTGGTGGAAGATCATCGAGAATCTCTTCATAGCCACGCACGAACTCCTTGAGTTGTCGCCAGAGATAGTTGCGGGGACGGATCGGCGCGACGAGGCCTTCCGTGATTAGCTGTTGTGTAAGACGACTGGTGCGGGCCCCCTCCGGAACTATCGCGCCTAAGCGATCCCAGTACAGCAGAACCGCGTTGAGCGATGGATCGGCAGGAACGTCGATATATGGGTAATACAGAGCTGAATCGGCCATTTGACGCGATCGGGCGTCTTCCCTTGGCTCCAGCACCGTACTCCAGTTGCGGGGGGCAGACCTCCGAGGTGAGGGAGGTCATCGGGCTGGATCTAAGTGAGCGAAGCGCTCAGCATGTCGGAGCTCCGGGCGTGAGACCGCCCTGGACAGAGCCTGCGGCAGAGACGCACCCCAACTGGTCTCACCGGGTCGGCGGCGATGACTACTGCGAACCTACATGATGTCCGAGCAGCGGCGCGTCCGCGGCGGACCGCCGAGCTCCCGCTTCGGACGAGGTCCAACAGCAACGACTCGTTAAGGCTTGGCTCCCACTAACGAGGCGAATCGAAAGCCAGCCAGCTCATTTGGCGACCTCGGCAGGCCCTGGCGCTAGCTCTGATCGGGCGCGGTCTCGCGCGCCGCCCGTTCTGGCCGGGCGGCAAACGCGGCGTTGACCATCTCGACCTCGTGGGCAGAGGGCGCGTAGTGGGCGTAGATCTGGGTGGTCTTAGCGTCGGCGTGGCCAAGGAACTCTTGCAGCGTCCGGAGGGAAACCTTGCCCGCACCGTCGAGTGCGCCACTCCGGCGTGCCCCGCTGCCGTCCGAGTCGTTTTCGCCCCGCCGCGACTACTAGAGCTGCGATCACCTAGTTCGGCGCGACGAAAAGCCCGACGGACGTCGCCGTCGGGCCGAACGCGCCGAAAACGAACGGAACACCACGAAAGCGGTCTCGCCCTTGCCGCGTGGGCCGTCGGGCCGGCGCGGCCCCTCGTCGCGCCACCGAACCCCTGACCGCGCACACGGCGAGCGCGAGCGAGCCACGGGCTGGGCTATTCGGCCAGCCCGCTGCCGCGATCCACGCGCACAGGGTGCGCCAAAAAGTGCGCCAGAAAATCGGCCACAATCGCTCACAAGCCTCCGAGCGACGAATTAGCGGTCGTGGCGTCAGGGACCCAGTCCCTGCAAATGCACACAATCTGCCGAGAGACGAAGCGCGCCCGACAGGATTCGAACCTGTGACCTTCGGTTCCGTAGATCAACGCTCAAGCTCTGCGGCATCGCCAACCTTTCCCACTCGGACGCCCGTGGGCGACCGTGGCGCCCCAACCCCGAGGGGCGCTCCAGTGTCGTCCGCGCCGACACTTCCCCGAGGCGCTCTAGCGTCAAGGCCTGGCGCAGCTTTCCGTTCGTCGCAACGGCTCAAGGTTGAGGCGGCTTGCGCCTGGCGCCGGTCCTGCTCGACACCTGGATTGCCTGGAGCTGGTCTACGGGCCGCACCGTAGTATCTGCCTCGACCTGACTTTTGCGATCCTGCCGCCGATCGACGGTCCCTGCGCGACGCTCGACCTCATCGCCGACCGCTACGTGCTGCTGGTGCCGGCGGGCTCGCCGCTGGCGGAGGCCGGCGTGCGGCCGGACGCCGCAGCGCTCGAGCGGACGCCGATGATCGGCAGCCAGTGGGAGCGCCGCACGATCGATGCGCTGCTGCGCGAGCGCGGCATCGAGCCCACGGTCGTGTACCGCAGCGACGGCAACGGCACGGTGCTCGCGTTCGTCGCGGCGGGCGCGGGCATCGCGCTGGTGCCCGAGCTGGCCCTCGACGGGCACGAGCGCATGTGCGTGTTGGACGTCGACGGGCTCCTGGCGCCGCGCCGCATCGGGCTGGCCTGGCACCGCGAGCGCCTACCGAGCCCGGCCGCGCGCGCGTTCCTGGAGCTCGCCCGGAGCGTGTGTGGGCCGCTGGGCGCCGCTAGTGCTGCGTGAGGGTCGCGGTCGTCACCGGCGCTGGGTCGGGCATCGGCCGCGCGGCCGCCCAGGCGCTGCTGGATGACGGCTGGCAGGTCGTGCTTGCCGGCCGCCGGCGTGCGGCGCTGGAGGAGACCGCCGCCGGCCGCGAGTCGGCAGTCGTGGCGCCGCTCGACGTCACCGACGCCGCCGACGTGCAC
>Ga0126312_10002165_pt1 | contig 13120 bp, 13 predicted proteins | sample Plot104A_FD_92537 | JGI IMG/M metagenome (GOLD analysis project Ga0126312, IMG submission 92537) | Serpentine soil microbial communities from UC McLaughlin Reserve, CA, USA - Plot104A | ecosystem: Environmental > Terrestrial > Soil > Grasslands | place: USA: UC McLaughlin Reserve, Lake County...
AGGACATCTGGCCTTCCCAGGAGGAGGTGGCCAGGGAGATCGAGAACGCCCTCGACCCGGAGATCTACAAAGAGCAGTACGCCGACGTCTACACGGGCAACGAGCAGTGGAACGACGTGGAGGTACCGTCCGGCGACCTCTACGAGTGGGACCCCGACTCGACCTACATCCAGGAGCCCACGTTCTTCAAGAACATGGGCCCGGAGGCCGAAGATTTGAAAGACATAGAGGGCGCGCGCGTGCTGGTGAAGGTCGGGGACTCCGTGACCACCGACCACATCTCGCCGGCGGGCGCCATACCTTCGAAGATGCCGGCGGGGCAGTACCTGATCTCTAAGGGAGTCGACCCGCGCGACTTCAACTCCTACGGCTCCAGGCGCGGCAACCACGAGGTCATGGTCCGCGGCACGTTCGGCAACATCAGGCTCCGCAACCAGCTCGTGGACAAAGAGGGTGGCTACACACTTCATCTTCCCGACGGCGAGGAGACCACGATTTACGAGGCCAGCCTGAAGTACAGAGAAGAGAACGTGCCGCTCGTCGTCCTCGCCGGCAAAGAGTACGGCTCCGGTTCCTCGCGCGACTGGGCGGCGAAGGGCTCCTTCCTGCTCGGCGTCAAGGCCGTTATCGCCGAGAGCTTCGAGCGCATCCACCGCTCGAACCTGATCGGCATGGGCGTCCTCCCTCTCCAGTACGCCGAGGGCGAGAGCGCTGAATCTCTGGGTCTCACAGGCCATGAGTCCTTCGACATCTCCGGCCTCGCCGATCTCGAGCCGGGCAAGCAGTTGACCGTGAAGGCTACGAGCGACGATGGCGAAGTGAAGGAGTTCGGGGTGAAAGCGCGCGTGGATTCCCCGGTCGAGGTCGAGTACCTTCGTAACGGCGGGATTCTACAGACCGTGTTGCGCCAGATGCTCGAAGAGGTAGCTTAGAGGTCGCGCGGGGAGGAGCACGCATGCCGGAGAAGGTACTCGTGACCCGTGAGATACCCGACGCCGGGCTCCGGCCCCTTGAAGGCTTCGACGTCACCGTCCTCTCGGAGAGCCCGCCCGAGCGCGGCGAGCTACTCGAAGCCGTCCGGGGTGCGGCCGGCATCCTGACGACCGTTACCGAGAAGATGGACGCGCAACTCATAGACGCCGCCGGAGACGGGCTGAGGGTGATCGCCAACATGGCCGTCGGCTATGACAACATAGACGTGGAGGCCGCGACCGAGCGCGGCGTCGTCGTGACCAACACTCCCGAGGTCCTGAACGAGACGACCGCTGACACCGCCTTCATGCTGCTGCTCGCCGCAGCGCGGAGGCTCGGTGAGGCGGAGCGTCTCTTGCGCTCCGGCGGGTGGGACGCCTGGGGGCCAAAGCAACTGAGAGGCCCCGACGTTTGGGGCAAGAGGCTCGGGGTCGTAGGCTTCGGCAGGATCGGAAAGGCTCTCGCCCGCCGCGCGAGGGGCTTCGATATGGATCTCGTCTACCACGACCAGTATCGAAACCAAGAGGCAGAACGCGAGCTAGGAGCACGATACCTGGAGCTCGACGACCTGCTAAGGACGTCCGACTTCGTCTCCGTCCACACCCCGTTGACGCCGGAGACCACACACCTGATCGGCGTGGAAGAGCTGGAGAAGATGAAGCCCGAGGCCGTCCTCGTCAACACTTCTCGCGGACCCGTCGTGGACGAAGCGGGCCTCGCGCAAGCCCTCGCTGAGGGCCGCATCTTCGCCGCCGGGCTCGACGTCTACGAGGAGGAACCCGAGGTACATCCTAAGCTCCTGGAACTGCAGAACGTCGTCCTCGCCCCGCACATCGGCAGCGCCTCTATCGAGACCCGCGACAGGATGGCGGCCCTCGCGGCGGAGAATATCGTCGCCGTGCTGCGCGGCGAGGAGCCCAAGACACCGGTCAAGGAATAGCAAGCCTCGCGACGCACCTACTCGTTCGCCGATGGGTCGGGGGAAGGACTACGGCGGAGGAAGTAAGGTGGGCGGTACCCTCGCTTGCGCGCTGTCGCTAGCGTTTTCAACGGTGGTTTCGGCGGGATCTCGCCGCTAGAATCAATGTAATGGCGAAGCTCTTGACCTCTGGCCTATGGCAACACTGCGTCCCGGCGCAGGGAGAAGTGTGAGCGCGGGCCTGACATCCGAGGACGTCGCCGCGCTCGCGCCTGATGCGAAGGTCGCCGCCGCAGGCAGGAAATTGGGTAGGCGGAAATCCTGGCAAAGTACGGGCCGCTCCGCCGAAGCTCTCTGGGGCGAGTGCAAGGGCAGCGCCGTCTACCAGGTGCGGGCGGACCTCTCGGATCTCGCGGTAAAGTACTCTTGTCCGAGCCGCAAGCAACCCTGCAAACATGCCATCGGTCTCCTCTTCCTCTCCCTCGAAGCTCCAACTCCCGAAGCGCATCAGCCCGACTGGGTCTCCGACTGGCTCGCCCGTCGCGCGGCCAGGTCGGCGGCCAAGAAACGTGCCTCGAGCGCCGGCGAGTCTGCCGCGTCGCCCGACCCGGCGGCGAAGGAGAAGCGGGCGAAGAGACGGCACTCGCGTATCTCTGCCGGTCTGGACGCGCTCGACCTGTGGATGGAGGATCTGGTGCGGGGTGGTCTCGCGGCGCCGGGGACGAAGCCGCCTTCGTTCTGGGATGAACAGAAAACTCCGAGGTCAGGGAAGACCCGATCGGGCTCCTCGCCGAGGCCGCCGGATACGAGGACCGCGAGCTGTGGTGGGAGCGCTAGGTCGAGCAACGCCGCGACGCCAGCGACCTCTTCGACGCCGTCTTCGATGCGATGTCGGCCCTGCGGGAGGGCTACGAGCCTCCGCCCCGTGAGGCCCGGCGCGAGGCGTATATGCGCCACTCGATCCGCAAAGTCCGCCGGGAAGGCCACGAGAACATAGCCGTCGTCTGTGGAGCCTGGCACGCTCCCGCCCTGCATCTCGAAGACCACCGGGTCAAGGCCGATGACGCGCTCCTCAAGGGCCTGAAGCGAACGAAGACTTCCGCCACCTGGATCCCCTGGACCAACGGCCGCCTCTCTTACCGCTCCGGATACGGTGCCGGCATAGCCTCCCCGGCTACTACGAGCACCTCTGGGTTTCCTCCGACGGAGTCATCACCACCCGCTGGCTCTCCCGCGTCGCCCGACTGCTGCGCTCCGAAGACCTCGACGCCTCACCTGCCAACGTCGTCGAGGCCGCCCGGCTGGCGGACACTATGGCCGCCCTCAGAGACCTCCCCGGCCTCGACGAGCTGCGTGAGGCCGCACTGGCGACGCTATGCGCGGGAGAGACGGAGAAGCTTGCCCTGATCCGTGATAAGTTGGAGATCGGCGAGAGACTGGGCGAAGTCCCCGCCGAAACCCCCACCGTGCCTCTTCAGCGCGACCTGCAGCGTCTGCAAAAGCGCCTGCGCCTCAAGCCGTCCGCCGAGGAGCGCCACCTCGACCTCGATTTGCGCGAGGAGAACGGGCGTGCCCGCAGCGAGCTCCTCCGCCGGCTGCATTTGCTCGGCATAGGCTGGGGCGAGCCGCGCACCGTATCCGGGAAGAGCGGCACGTTCCACGAGGTCTGGATCTTACAGTGGCGTCCCGAGCTTTCGGTGGCCCTGATCGAAGGGCTCGCGCTCTCGCCGGCCGTTCCCGCGCCGGAGGCCGCCGCATGGGGCGAAGGGGTGTTACGGGGGAGTGGATTGCTCCAGCAGACCGGACTCTGGAGGGCCCTCGACGGCTGGTTGACCGCCCTCGGCCCCGAGACCTTCACCAGCCTCCTCCCCCTCGTCCGCCGCGCATTCTCGGACTCAAAGCCCGCCGAGAAACGCGCGATGGGAGAAAGAATCAGGAAGCTGGGTGAGGGAGATGCGGGCGCGGAGCCCGCCGCCAACGAGATCGGGAACCTGGATCACCGGCGGGCGTCCCGGACGCTGCCAGTGCTCGCCGGGATACTGGGGGTGGAGCGTGATGGATGAGAAAGAGCGCCTGCGCCGCTGGCGGCTGGTCCTCGGCGGCGACTCGGAGGAGACTATCGGCGCAGGGCTCACGGGGAAGGACCGGGGCATGGACGGTGTGCTCGCCGCGCTCTACGGTGGCCAGAAAGACAGCAAGAACGTCGGGTATGGGGGATCTATGCCCAACGTCGCACGCTGGCTCGGCGACATCCGCACGTACTTCTCCTCGCCCGTGGTGCGCGTTATGCAGAAGGACGCCCTGGATCGACTCGGCCTCGAACGCATGCTCCTCGAACCGGAGATATTGGAAGCCGTCGAGCCTGACGTACACCTGGTCGCCGCACTCATCTCTCTAGGCCGCGTCATCCCGGAGAAGACGAAGGACTCCGCCCGCCGCGTCGTGAGGAAGGTCGTCGAGGACCTGGAGCGCCGGCTCACGCGGGAGACGGAGCAGGCCGCACGAGCCGCCCTCGTCCGGCGGACATAGACTGGAACAGCACCATCCGCGCCAACTTGAAGAACTACCTGCCCGAACACGGGACGATCATCCCCGAAAAGCTCGTCGGGCACGCGCGCCGGACGAGGACCGCGAAGTTGCGCGACATAGTCCTGTGCGTGGACCAGAGCGGTTCGATGGCGACGAGCGTGGTGTACTCCGGGATCTTCGGGGCCGTCCTCGCCTCCATCCGGGCTATCAACACCAGGATGGTCGTCTACGATACCTCCGTCGTCGATCTCACCGATGACCTGCAAGATCCCGTAGACCTCCTGTTCGGGACGCAGCTGGGGGGCGGTAACGACACCGCGCGCGCCCTGGCGTACTGCCAGAGCATTATCACCCGCCCGGCAGAGACGGTCCTGGTGCTCGTCACAGATTGCTACGAGGGAGCTCTATCGGAGGCAATGCTGGAGAAGACGGCCCGGATAGTGGACAGGGGCGTTACGATGGTTTGCCTCCTCGCCCTCGGCGACGACGGAGCCCCGAGCTACGACCGCCGGCAGGCCGCGGCTGTGGCCTCTTTGGGCGTCCCGACCTTAGCCTGCACCCCTGAGCTCTTCCCCGGCATGATGGCCGCTGCGATACAGAAGCAGGACCTCGACCTCTGGGCTGCCAGCAATGATATAGTGACGGCCCGCGGTCGTTGAACGGCTCCATTGTGGACTTCCTCTAATCCGGTATCTCTACCTTCTCCAACCCTTCCTCCGACGGGGGATACTGCGGGTCCATCGCGTCCAGGGTATCGGCGATGGTGCGCGCGACGACGAGGTTGCGAAACCACTTCTTGTTGGCCGGCACGACGTACCAGGGGGCGTGCTCGGTCGAGCAGTCGCTGAGTGCATCCTCGAAAGCCTGCTGGTAGACGTCCCAGAAGGCGCGTTCCTTTAAGTCGGCTGAAGAGAACTTCCATCGCTTGTCCGGGTTCTCGAGGCGGCGCTGGAAACGTCTCTTCTGCTCGTCTTTGGAGATGTGCAAGAAGAACTTGAGAATGGTTATACCGCCGAGCGAGAGGTTACGCTCGAAGGCATTGATCTGGTCGTAGCGCCGTCTCCAGATCTCCTCAGGGACCAGGTTCTTGACCCTGACGACGAGCACGTCCTCATAGTGGGAGCGGTTGAAGATGCCGATCCTGCCTTTGGCGGGAGCGCTCTTGTGGTACCGCCACAGGAAGTCGTGGTTGGCCTCCTCGGCGCTCGGGGCTTTGAAGGACGACACCCTGCATCCCTGCGGGTTGACCCCGCTGAAGACGTGCTTGATGGTGCCGTCTTTCCCTCCCGTGTCCATGGCCTGCAGCACGATGAGCAGACCCCGTTCGTTCTCCGCGTAGAGACGCTCCTGGAGGTGTTGTATGCGTTTGCGCTGCTTCTCCAACTCCTTGGCGACGTCTTTCTTCTTCCTGTAATGCTCGGTCTCGTCGGGATCTATCGCCGACAGCTTGGCCCTGTCGCCAGGCTCGACCCTGTAGCTTGGGTAGTCTGGCTCGGGCTGCTCCACCACAACCTTCTCCGGCGCCCTTGCCTGGCTGGCCTCGTCTCGCCGGTCACCGTTGTTATTCAAGCCACTCCTTCCTTACGTGCGGGTAACCTACCCGGCAAGGCCGACCCGTTCCTCTGGAGACTACGGACCGTTTTCGACGAAGATCGAACGCGCCAGCGGCTCCCCGAGGACGAAGACCTCCTCATCCTCGTCCTCGACGATTACCACGCCGTCCAGTTCCCGTACCTCCCTGACTCTCAGCCGCCTTCCCGGGAGGAGGTTACGATCCCCTAAGTAGTCGAGCACCGCGGCATCCTCGTCCCTGACCTTGGAGATGCGTAGCCGCTGACCGGAGATGGCCTGGCTAAGGGCGAAGGAGTCGTCTACCTCCAGGGTACCTTCGGCCGAGGGGATCGGGTCCCCATGCGGGTCGTGATCGGGATGCCCCAACAACGCCGCCAGACGCTCGGTGAACCCGTCCGAGATGGCGTGCTCCAGCCGCTCGGCCTCGTCGTGTACCTCCTGCCAATCGTAACCGAGGTGCTCGAGCAGAAACGTCTCGATGAGCCGGTGCCGGCGCACTATCCTCAGCGCCTCTACCCGTCCCCGCTCCGTAAGCGAAGCCCCCTGGTAACGTTCGTACTCGACCAGACCCATCTCCTGCAAACGCACGAACATGTCGGAGACTGAGGCAGGTGAGACTAATAGCCTGGTCGCAACGTCCTTTGTTGAGGCACTGCCTACGCCCTCAAGGTCCCATATAGCCTTGATGTAGTCTCCGACCGATGAGGAATAGGGCTCTTTCACTATGTGGTCAGCCATAGGCAAGCAGCATTATAGACCTACCAGGTCTGCTGCCCGCCCTGATCATCCTCGGCGTTGGCCTCAACCCCGGCCGTTCTTTGGTCATAAGCCAGGTGGTGCTCTCCTTCGGCATCCCCTTCGCCCTCATCCCGCTGCTCATCTACTGCCGCAACAGGGACGCGATGGGCACGCTAGTCAACCACCGCCTCACCACGACCGTGGCCACGGTCGTCTTCCTCATCGTGTCGCTAAACGTATTCCTTCTGTACCAGACCTACTTCGGCGCATGAGCCTAAGCATTTCAGCAAGAACAAGAGCTGGCAAGCTGAAATGCTGAAGTGCTGACCAGCGCGGTATTAGGGAAGGGTCTTTCCCTAATACCGCTGTATACTGCCGCCGAGATGAGAGGACCGAGGGTATCCGGCGGCAGGGCCTCGAGGCTGGCGGCATTTTCCTGGATCCTCTACGATTTCTCGAATACCGTCTTCTCGGTCGCGGTTCTCTCCTTCTTCTTTCCGCTCTGGGTCGAGGAGCGGGTCGGGAGCGGGGGTTTTCTTTCCGGGGCCGGGCTCGTCAACTCGGCGACGGCCGTCTCCGCGCTGCTCGTCGTACTCACGGCGCCCGTTCTCGGGGCCATAGCCGACCTCAGGCAGCGGCGGGTGCCTTACCTGATCCTGCTTACCGTCATCGCGGTCGCGCTCACCGCCGCGCTGGACGTGGCCGGCGGCGTCGCCGTTGGGCTCGCGCTCTTCGTCGCGGCCGATCTCTCTTACCAGTCCGCGCTGGTGTTCTACAACGCGTTGCTACCCGTCGTCTCGGCGGGACGGGGGGCCGGCAGGCTCAGCGGCTACGGCACGGCGGCGGGCTACGTCGGCACCATCTTAGGCCTCGTTGCACTGACTTACTTCGTGGATAACGGAGAGACGGTGCGTCCGCTGCTCGGGCCGTTGGGAGGATGGCTCGAGACCGGTGACGAAGTCTACTCCAATGCCTTCGTGCCGACGGCCGTCATCTACCTCATCTTCTCCCTGCCCGTATTCTTCCTCGTGCCCGACCCGGCGGTGAGTGCGCGGCGGCCCCTGAACCTCCGGGTGGCCTACCGCGGCGTGGTTCGCACCGTGAAGAACCTGCCCGACTACGCGGGAACGGGGACGTTCATAGTGGCTACGGTCCTGTATACCGATGCGGCGAATACGGCCATAGCCAACATGGCGCTCTACGGGCGGGTGGTCTTCGAGATGGACGGTACGCAGGTCAGGAATTTGCTCCTTTTCTCCACGGTCTTCGCCGTAGTCGGCTCAGCAGGTTTCGGTCTCCTGACGGACAGGGTAGGGCCCAAGAGATCTCTCGTCGGCGTACTCGTTCTGTGGCTCGCCGCCATCGTGCTCGCCGCCGCGGCCCTGGGAGCGTGGATGCTCTTTTTAGCGGGACCCATCGTGGGGATCGCGCTCGGAGGGATGTGGACGGTGGGACGGGTGATGCTCGTCGCCCTCTCGCCGCCCGAGAAGCTCGGGGAGTTCTTCGGACTCTTCTCGCTGGCCGGGAAAGTCTCCGCGGTCTTCGGGCCCGCGCTCACGGCATTGCTGCTCTTCATCTTCGGGGGCGGCGCTTTCGGCTATAGGATCTCCATAGGCTCGCTCGCCATCATCATGGCCCTAGGCTTGTACTTCCTACTCCGTGTTCCTGACGCAGGCCCAGAACGCAACGTCGACGAGTTCGCCCCGAAGACGGGCGCCACCCTTGATTCGCCGGCCCCGTGAGCGGAAGATGTACTCCGTGAGGGGAAGAGTAGTCGGAAGGCAATAGCATGAAACTCGTCGCGTTGCGGGGGCAGATCGTCACGGACTACGAGGTCTGGTACGAGGGCACCCTCCTCCTTAGCGAAGGGTCCATCGCGGACGTGAGCCCGGACGACTCTCTCGTCGACGCAGCGGATGAGGTCCACGACCATGGCGAGTCCCTGATCCTGCCAGGTTTCGTTGACCTGCAGGTGAACGGGGCCTTCGGTGTCGACGTAGCCTCCGAGAGCTCACGCCTCGCCGAACTCTCCGAAGCCCTGCTCTCGACAGGGACCACCTCATACCTGCCTACGGTGATCTCCTCGCCGGAGGATCTCTACGAGGAGGCTCTGCCGGCGATCGGGAGTCTTGACGGGTCCGGCGCCGAGGTGCTGGGCGTCCATCTCGAAGGACCCTTCATAAGCGTGCAGAAGAAGGGTGTGCACGCCGCGGCCCATCTCGCGAGGCCCGATGCGGAGTTGCTCGCCCGTCTCCTCGACCTCGGGCCGGTGCGTATGATCACGCTGGCCCCCGAGCTGGAGGGTGCCGACGACCTCATCTCCCTGGCCGCTAACCGCGGAGTGGTGGTCTCGGCCGGCCACTCCGCGGTTGCCTTCGAACCGGCCTACGACGCCCTGGATGGGCAGGTCGCCGGCGTCACGCACCTTTTCAACGCAATGAGCGCGATGCACCACCGTGAGCCGGGGCTGCCAGGGGCCGCCTTCGCCCACCCACGGGCCGTCTGCGGGCTCATCGCCGACGGGTTGCACGTCCATCCGGAGATGGTCGGGCTCGCCTACCGCATGCTCGGTCCTGACCGCCTCTGCCTCGTCACCGACGCCATATCCGCCACGGGCATGGAGGACGGTGAGTATCGGCTGGCGACCCGCACCGTATACGCTGACGGTGGCGTCCCCAGGCTCGGGAGCGGAACGATTGCCGGGGGCGTGCTAACCATGAGAGAAGCCTTTATGAACATCCTGGCTTTCACCGGTTGCACCGTGGCCGAAGCCGTTCGCATGACCTCTACCTCCCCGGCGAAGCTCGTCGGCGAGGGCCGCCGCAAGGGCCGCCTCGCCCCAGGCTACGAAGCCGACGTGACGGTCCTGAAGCCCGACCTCTCCGTGGAGAGAGTATGGCGGGGTGGCAAGCTAGTCTACTCCTTGGAGGGCGAATGAGAAGGGACTTCGGAGTCATTACCGTCGAATGCATCAGGGGAGACATAACCTCCCAGGACGACGTTGAGGCCGTGGTCAACGCGGCGAACGCGCGGCTCGAACCTGGCGGTGGGGTCGCGGGAGCCATGCACCGCGCCGCCGGCCCGGGACTCGCCGAGGAAGCCGTGCCGCTCGGCCCCATAGAGCCCGGCGAGGCCGTCATAACCGGTGCGCATGGGCTCCCTAACCGTTACGTCGTCCACACCCTGGGACCTGTCTACGGGCAGGACCGCCCCGAGGCGGAACTGCTCGCTAGCTGCTACCGCAACTCACTCGCGGTCGCCGGGGAGAATGGAGTAGAGTCGATCGCCTTCCCTGCCATCTCGACCGGGATCTTCGGCTACCCCGTCGAGGATGCGGCGAGGGTGGCGCTCCGAACGGTACAGCAGGAGGCCCCCAACCTGGAGCACGTGCGCCTGATCAGGTTCGTCCTCCACAGCGCCTCCGACCTCGAAGCCCACGAGGGAGTACTCTCCGAACTCGCATAGATGTTTCACCGAAGAGACCACTGGCTAGAATGTCCAGAGCGATCTGCAAAGACATTGACCTACCGCGAGTCGCACATCTATCAGTTCTGATAAGCGGAGGCCTTAAGGCCGGAGCGTGCTGACATGCTCCACATACAGGCGATAGCCCGGCGGCTTCGGAGGGGGAATACACAAAGATATCTCACTCTGTGGGCCACCGGGCTTGCTAATAGACCCTACCCTCCTGCGCCTGAGATAAACATCGAGCGGTGCACAGACGCTCGTGGTCAGCCTTCCAGGGCCTCTTCGTCGTAGCCGAGCTCAGAGAGTATAGAGGCGGTATGCTCTCCGACCTCGGGGATCGAGGCCATCACCGCCTGTGCGCCGGAGATCGCCGCCGGCGGGAGGAGCGCGTGGATGGGTCCCGCAGGCGAGCCCACCTTGCGCCAGCGGTCGCGGGCCTCTAGCTGCGGATGATCCAAAAACTCGCGCACCGATCGGAGCCTGGCGTTGGCGATCCCTGCTCTTTCGAGCTTCTCTATGACTCTCTCGGCCTCGAGGCTCCCGAAGATCTCCTCGATCTCCTCGGCCAGGGCATCCCTGTTGGCGAGCCGGTCGGAGTTGCCCGAGAAGCGTGCGTCTCCGGCCAATTCCGGGCGCTCCAGTACTTCCTCGCAGAATCTTTCCCACTCCCGCTCGTTCTGAATGCCCATGAACACGATCTCGCCGCCTGCGCAAGGAAAGGGACCGTAGGGAGCTATGGAGGAGTGGCTGGCGCCGCTGCGGTCCGGCTCTCGCTTCCCGTACATAGCGTAGTAGGCGGGGAAGCCCATCCACTCGGCGAGCGCCTCGAAGAGCGAGACCTCTATGGCCGCGCCCTCGCCGGTCCGTTCGCGCCTGAACAGCGCCGCCAGGATAGAGGAGTAGGCGTACATCCCGGCCGCTATGTCGGCGACCGCGATGCCCGCCTTCGAAGGGGTCTCCGGGGTGCCCGTGACTGAGACGAGGCCGGCCTCGCACTGCACGAGCAGGTCGTAGGCCTTCTTGTCCCTATATGGGCCCGAGGCACCGTATCCTGAGACGTCGCACACGATGAGTCGAGGGTGGCGCCCACGCAGAGCGTCCGTCCCTAAACCGAGCCTCGCCGCAGCGCCGGGCGCGAGGTTCTGCACGAAGACGTCGGCCCGCTGCAGTAGGCGGTCCAGAATCTCGCTGGCCACTTCCTTCTTCAGATCGAGGGCGAGCGACTCTTTGGAGCGATTGAGCCAGACGAAGTGGCTGGAGAGGCCCTCGACGACACTGTCATAAGAACGGGCGAAGTCTCCCCCGCCGGGACGCTCCACCTTGATGACTCGCGCACCGAGGTCCGCGAGCTGGCGCGTGGCGAAGGGCGCGGCGACCGCCTGCTCCAGGGAGACGACCATGATGTCCTCGAGCGGCAGCATTCCTAGAAAGATCTCGGGAGTCCGAGGACGTGCTCGGCGACGTAAGAAAGGATCAGGTTCGTCGAGATCGGGGCGACCTGGTAGAGACGCGTCTCGCGGAACTTGCGCTCTACGTCGAATTCGGCGTCGAATCCGTAGCCGCCGAAGGTCTGCAGTGCGGCGTTGGCGGCCTCCCAGGAAGCGTCGGCGGCCAAAAGCTTCGCCAGGTTCGCCTCGGCGCCGCACGGCTCTCCCCGGTCGAACAGGGAGGCCGCCTTCTCCACCATGAGCGAGGCGGCCTCGACATTCGCGTAAGCCCTCGCTATGGGGAACTGGATGCCCTGGTTCTTACCGATGGGCCTCCCGAAAACCTCGCGCTCGCCGGCACGTTTCGTGGCTTTCTCTATGAACCACCTTCCGTCGCCCACGCATTCGGCGGCGATGAGGATGCGCTCGGCGTTCATGCCGTCCAGGATGTAACGGAAACCTTCGCCCACTTCGCCGATGATGTTCTCCGCAGAGAGCCGCACCCCATCGAAGACGAGCTCGCTAGTCGCGTTGTTCATCATCACCCGTCTGGGTCTTACGGTGAGGCCTTCCGCCTCCCTGAGGTCCACGAGGAAGACGGAGAGGCCGTCCGAGCGTTTCGCTACCTCCTTGAGGGGCGTGGTGCGGGCCAGCAGGATCATGAGGTCGGACTGCTCGACCCTGGAGATGTAGATCTTGCGCCCGTTGACGATGTAATGAGCACCTTCTAGCGTCGCTGTTGTCTTTATAGAGGTCGTGTCCGTGCCGGCCTCTGGCTCGGTGACGGCGAAGGCCTGGAGCCTCAGATCCCCCTTTGCTATCTTCGGCAGGTAGCGTCGCTTCTGCCCTTCTGAACCGTGCCTGAGGAGCGTGCCCATGGTGTACATCTGGGCGTGGGCGGGGCCGGCGTTGGCGCCGCACTTGTTGATCTCCCCGAGGATCGCGCACCCTGCCGAGAGGTCGAGACCCATGCCGCCGTACTCCTCCGGTATGAGCGCGCCGAGGTAGCCGGCCTCGGTCATCGCCGCGACGAACTCCTCCGGGTAGCGGCGCCCCTCGTCGAGGTCGCGCCAGTACTCGTTCGGGAAGCGGGAGCATACCTCCCTGACGCCGCGCTGTAGATCCTCGTGGATCACGCTCCGTGGTCCTCGGGATCCGTGATGCGGCGAATCTTCGGCGCATGTTCCCGCCTGTATACCATGACGGTCCGCCTGAACGTGATAATGATCACTCCGTCCTGGTTGTAGCCCGTAGTCTCTACCGTCACTATGCCGACGTCGGGCCGCGAACGTGACTCGCGCTTCTCTAGGACCTCTGAGCGCGAGTAGATCGTATCCCCCTCGAAGACGGGGTTGGGGAGCCTGACCTCATCCCAGCCGAGGTTCGCGAACACGTTCTGGGAGATGTCCGTGACGCTCTGTCCGGTCACCAGGGCGATGGTGAAGGTGGAGTCGACGAGGGGTTTGCCGAACTCCGTTTTCGCTGCGTAGGCGTG
>Ga0126312_10002166_pt1 | contig 13109 bp, 11 predicted proteins | sample Plot104A_FD_92537 | JGI IMG/M metagenome (GOLD analysis project Ga0126312, IMG submission 92537) | Serpentine soil microbial communities from UC McLaughlin Reserve, CA, USA - Plot104A | ecosystem: Environmental > Terrestrial > Soil > Grasslands | place: USA: UC McLaughlin Reserve, Lake County...
TCTGGGCAGAGAATCGGCTGACGCCGGACGGCTAGAGCGCTAGGTTCAGTTCCACCTCGCCGCCCGCCCCGATTACCGCTCGGAATACCACGCTTGGCGTTGTCCCGACTTGCGTGGGCCCACTCGAAGGCGGTAGAAGCCGCCTTTTCCGCGTGTCCCCTACGCAGCGGAGGACGCCAAGGTGTTCTAGCTACCTCAGCAACAGAGGTATTTGTGGTCGATTAACCCGGATTCATTGCCGATTCATCGTTCCATGGTACCTGTAAGCTCTTGACGACGAGATACAGTTGGTTGGCTGCCTCTGCAAGTAGCGGCTGCGACATCGTTGCGATTATACTGAGTGCAGCTCGATTGAGTGTTAGGGGATAAGGATTGGCAGCTTAGCAACTGCACCTGGGCCTGAGTTCACAAACTGCGAGCCGGAAGTATGACAACACCAGCCGAGAAGCCACTGTAGATATTCTGCAGCTACGCCCACGAGGACGAGGCGTACGTTGGGGCGTTGCGGACATCGTTGCGGCCACTCGAGCGGCGGGGGCTCATCGAATGGTGGCATGACCGCGAGCTTATTCCCGGACAGGAGTGGAGGGAGGCGATTGACGAGAACCTCCAAGCCGCTGACATCATCCTTCTTCTCATCAGCCCCGATTTTATGGCTTCGGATTTCGCTTACGAGGAAGAAATGCTGCAAGCAATAGCGAGACATGAACGGGGTGAAGCAAGCGTGATCCCCATAGTCGTTCGGCGCACGGATTTGGAAGGGGCACCTTTCAAGCATCTCCAATCGCTTCCCAAAGACTTAAGACCTATCAACGCTTGGTCTGATCGGGATGAGGCCTGGCTCGACGTGGCCAGAGGGATTCGAAAAGCGATCAACAGGTTGGTAAGTGAGAGGGGCGGACGCGAACAGGAAATCGCCCCATCTCCACAGCAAGATGAATCTGCTGAGCCGGTCGAGCGCGCCAGGGATAGGGAAATTACGGACACCGTCACCTTCCTATTCACAAGCATGGAAGACTCGACCTCGCTGTGGCAGCGCTACCGGCTGCAAATGCCCTCCGTTTTGAGGCGCCACTTCGAGATCCTACGCTCCTGCGTGGAGAAGCACAGGGGGCGTGTCTTCAAGACGGTGGGCGACGCTTGCTGCGCCATCTTCGACGATCCCGTTGAAGGCCTCAGGGCGGCACTCGAGGCTCAAAAGGCCCTCCTCGCCGAAAGGTGGAGCGGCAAGGTTCCGGTGCGGGTGAGTATGGCTCTGCACACCGGCCCAGCTATCGAGGAGCGCGACGGCGATTACGTCGGACCGCCGGTCAACTTGGTAACGCGCCTGTTATCGGTCGCCCGCGGGGGACAGGTCCTCCTCTCCGGCGTGGTCACCGAGCTGGTGAGCGACGACTTGCCCTACTTCGAGCCGGGGGCGGAACTGCGAAACCTAGGCGAGCAGCGCCTGAAAGACATCACCCGTCCTGTGCGGATCTTCCAACTTCTCGCTTCCGGGTTCCACCATGTGGAGGGCTTGGAATCCCCTGACGCGGACGAGGAACGCTATCGCATCGAGCGGCTCCTTGGCGAGGGCGGGATAGCGAGAGTTTACCTGGCTTACGAGATGGAGTTCGACAGAACCGTAGCGCTCAAAGTATTGAGGGAAGATTACGCCGAAGACTCCGAGGTCATCGAGCGCTTCGGGCGCGAAGCGAGGAGCGCCGGTCGACTCTCTGGGCATCCGCACATCGTCACCATCTACGCCAGGGGGAGGAGCCGGGATGGCTCCTACTACCTCGCCATGGAGTACGTGCCGGGGGGCACGCTCAAGGACCTTATAGAGCGCGAAGGGCCGCTGCCTGCTGACGAGGTTGTCGAGATAGCCTTACAGGTCGCACACGCGCTGAAGTTCGCACACGAGCACGGGATAATCCACCGCGACGTGAAGCCTCAGAACGTTCTTCTGACCGGATCGGGAGAGGCCAAGGTCGCGGACTTCGGCATAGCTAGGGCCTTAGAGGCAACTACTATGACCCGCACGGGCTCTATCCTCGGCACGCCGCAATATCTCTCCCCCGAGCAGGCTCTAGGTCAGCCCGCAAACTCTCAGAGCGACCTCTACGCTTTCGGAGTAGTCCTCTACGAAATGCTAACCGGCGAGCTCCCCTTCGACGCGGAGACTCCGATCGGGATAGCGATGAAGCACATAAGCGGAGAGTTGCGTCCTCCTAGGGAGCTCAACCCGGAGGTGCCAGAGCAGTTAAACGACATAACGGTAAGGCTTCTAGCCAGGGAGCCCGAGGAGCGGTATCCGGACGCAGGAGCGCTCATAGAAGATCTCCAGCGGATAAGCACGGGTGTGGCGATAGGGGACGAGCGCATATTTGACGCCTCGGCCAGGGCGTCCCGCGAAGCGGAGCGAGTCTCTCGGGAGAAGGAGCGGAAGAAGAAACTGGATCGGTTGTACGCTCAGGCCCGTAGGTCGCATCAGGACCGAGAGTGGCAAGCGGTAGTTGACGTATTCGCACAGATACACTCGGAAGACCCAGACTATGCCGATCCGGAAGGGCTCTTACAGTCGGCTCGTGAAACCTTAGAGATGAATCGGAAAGAAGAAACGCTTCGCCAGTACCGGGAGCGTGTGGAATGGGCTTGGGAAGGCGGCAAGCTGTATGAGCACGACGCAGAAAGGCTCAGAGATCTTGCGCATCGTCTCAACCTGTCCCCGGGCACCGCGGAAGGTATTGAGCGTGAGGTGGGGGGCGACACCATCGAAGCAATCTTAGAGCACCAGGAGCAAGAACAGCAGGCTCCTACTCCCAGCCGCCAGGATTATACGCGTCTTAAGGAGAGAAGGACCATCGTAGCTTACGAGCTACCGCAGTTGCCCTACGCCTACGACGCTCTGGAACCGTACATAGACGAACAGACCATGCACCTCCACCACGAAAAACATCACAACACGTATGTAACCAACCTCAATGCCGCTCTGGGGAAGCATCCAGAGGCCGACCCGGGTTCCCTAGAAGAGCTTCTCGCCAACCTCGATCAGGTCCCACAAGATATAAGAACGGCGGTGAGAAACAACGCGGGCGGCCACTCAAACCACTCCATGTTCTGGCAGATTATGAAACCGCCCCGACGAAACAACCAGACCACCGGCGAGCTAGGCCGGGCCATAGAGCGTAAATTCCGCTCCTTCCGTAGGTTCAAGGAGATCTTCGCCGCGGCCGCTGCACCGGGCGCTTTGTTCGGCAGTGGGTGGTGCTGGCTCATAGCCAACCCGGATGGGTCACTCTCCATAGAGACCACGCCGAACGAGGACTCCCCGCTCATGGAGGGCAAGACGCCAGTTATAGGGTTAGACTGCTGGGATCACGCCTTCTACCTCAAGTATCAGAACAGGCGTCCCCAGTACATCGAGAACTGGTGGAACGTGGTGAACTGGGACGAGGCCGAGAGGCGCTACCAAGCCGCACTTCCCGCCTAAACAGGTTCGAGCGCGAGATGATTAGCGAGACTCTCGCCGTATACCGTGTCCTTACGGGCCTCGCGCCTCCTACGCGAAAAGCCGCAGCTCCCTGACGCCTTCCGCGTCCACGCCTACTATGAAGCGTAATCCCGTTGTCGCGATCGGCGTCGACCGACGCAGGGTCGGTGGCGACGACGGCGCCCCCCGACCCACTTCGTTCTCGAGAAGACGTTTTCGCCGAAGTTGTGTGCCGTCCGAACCGCCCTGCTAGAGGAGGGTGGGGCCGCAGACTATGGTACTAAGAAGTAGAAATCAATAGAAAGCAACAGCACGATTACAGTAATTGCCGACGCTACACGGTCGGGTTGCCGCAAGGGATTACAAATTGCAGCAGTCATAATCAATGCCCTGAATCAAGGCTCCGGAGGCTTCGGACCCCCATACGCCGGCCGCAAGATCGGGCAACGAGCACAGGTCCAATATCATTGGACAACACCGTACAATCCCAAAGATTCTCGGATTTCACGTAGCTCCGAGGATACTGCGGGTCCGCCTCGGAGCATGATGGCTGCGATAACTAGGCGTCCGCGTTCGCCCTCAAGGCCGCGGTTGCTGTCCTGCGTCAAAATGCCAAAGCCAAGCAAACCGTATGGGATCGACGAGATGGCTTGCGGATCGCTAAGCAGATCCAGTTCGTCGATGCCCCAGGATTGCGTTTTCAACGCTTGCATCTGCTGTTCATAGATACTTGTTGGCCGACGGATCTTGGCGCGGGCCTCTACAGCGGTTCCCAGTAGGCGTCCGGCGTCCTCGATTGAAGGCAAGGCTTTGGCAAGTTCCTTTGCTTCGGCTACCTCTTTTCCTTCGGCTGCCACCGCAATGCGCTGTACCATCGAAACGTACGCATTCCCAGGGTTCTCATAGCGAAGCGACAATGCCGTAGCGGGCAAGAGAACGCTCAGTGCTCGTTCACCACAGAGGTCATAAGTTAAGCGAAGCGCACGAGTGTAGGTTTCGTCCAAACCGCTGAGCCGTTCGAGCAACTGGGTGGTATTCGGACATCTGACACCTTGGGATGCAATATTGGCATAAACGGTGGCCCCACTCTCGATCACGTCAATAGCACTTAGTCCCTGCTTACCTGGGCGCAGTGTCTCTTTCTTGAGATCTGCCAGCTTACGGTACAGATCTGGAAAGTATGCCCCGATCTTCCGCGACTGCTTGTTCGTTCCCGATAGCACTGTTAGTTCCATATATTCGTCCGACGCAGCGCTGAGTGCGTGCTTCGTACGGATGCGATCTCGGTAGCGTGGCGGCAACCATATGGTAGACTATGTTATCAACTTCCGCTTCAGGTAGCGCCCAAGAAACACCCTGGTCCATTGCCCCCCAAAGTGGGTTCCCAGAACATCGCGCATCAAACATGCACGATGAAATATATATCCAGTGCAATAGGTCTGGAAGCAGTGGTACATCTCGTGATTGAACACCTCCAATAAGTAGTGTTCCTCATCATTACGCACCGCGTCAACCATTGCGTCGAAGTCTCGATCAACAATATTCAGCACCATGATGCCAGATAGAGGCTCGAACCGGGCAAGCGCAGCGGGAGCTAACCTGACCTGAAGGTTTTTCGTGTCGATGGCGAGATCTTCGAACATGTTATCTGCGCAATAGGATGTCCGTAAAGCCGAGCAAGTCACCGACGGACGTGTACGTTAGGTTACTCAAACTCGCAGTGCTCGCCACTTTCCTCCCTCGTCGCGACGCACGATCGCGACCTCACTGCCATCATAGAGTTCGAGACGCGTAAGTGACTCGAGCGTTCCACGAACATCTTCCGCACTTGTGACCTGCTGTAGAGTGGCGAGTTCCGCCACAATGTCGCTAACCTCTAATCCTTTGTGAGTATGAAGCACACCCAAAACGTTTACTTGTTCCGGCGTGAGATTGCCGCCTTTGCGCCGCACTTGCCAACATGCCGCTGCGAGATTACAGATAGACCCTGCCATCGCAGGTGCGGCTATGCCGCCGGTAGCAGCAAGCCCGACCAATGTGCTTGCGACGATACCCAACACCTGGAAGAACGGTAAGTCGTCGTTTCGGATGAACCACCGGCCCAATCGCATCTCCATCCCTGAATCTTCTTGTTGCTCCCACTCTTCCAGGGTGACGTCTGCTTGGCGCACTCCGTCGACAATGGCCTCCCGCAGGCCACTATCGAGCCCAGTCGCGATCAGCGACTCGTCTACCGCACCCAAGAACTCCTCTTGCGTGTCGTAATTTGTCAACAATTAGTTCTTTCCCGATAGTAGATTCATCCAGAAGACCTCTACATCTATCGTCGAACGAGTAAGGACTCTCACCAAACATCCTGGGTACCAGGCGTATGGTTAACTTCTCAATTTTGTGTGCAAAGCCTAATCAGTCCCATACCTGTCTGACTTACGATACTGCAGAAGCACATCGGAAACTCCTCTGTATTGCGATCTACGCCGAACCGCAAAGTGTTGTTCTAATCTCACTCACTGATGCCGATATCGGATCTCCTTTCCAGCATACCGAAAGCTGCTTTAGGTAATTATCCGCACTAAGTCTAGAAGTTGTCAACACCTATGAACGTACGCTCCCTGCATGCTCAATCAAAGCCACTAGACAGCAAAACTGCCCGGTGCTCGGTCGCCCGCGAACTCGTCTGCCCGGCCGCATGCCTTAACGCCCTGACGTACTGATCCTGAGCCGACCCTACAGATTCGTGTATCATCGTCCGTAGGTCGCCCTGCCAGCACCTCCCCCACGCACCTCGAGTGGAACTACTGGATCTCGGCTCGCCCTTTGCTAGTAAGGCGAACGTCATCACCTATGACCGTCATGTTCTCTTCACGTCCGACGATCCGAGTGGTGCTACCCGGCATCGCGCCGCCTGCCTGATAAGCACGACCCGGATCGACGAAGCCTTCGTCCACGAGATCCCCAAACAGCTCGTAGGATTTATCTTCGCTCAAGCCGATCTCGTTGCCTATGCGTGCGACCTCGGTGTCTGGGTCTACCTCGTCCCATCTGCCCTCACGCTCGTGGATAGCCCTGAGCATGGCTTTTCGCTGATGGTCGGTAGAGTCATGCATCTCCACACTGTCCTCCTCCGCTCGTCCCGCTACCAACCCTGAGGCTACCAGACCGCGACACGATCCACTCCACCAGATGCTGCGCGCCCGGGGTGAGTGCTACCTGTCCAACTCGCGGGCCTATCGAGCATCCTCTCGCTACATCCGGTGCATGACTCGAGCACCGGATCGGTCCGAGTGGCATCATGCCGACGGGGTAAGGTATACGATGGCAACAGGCTGGAGGATATGGGGATGGAACGTTCGTCGCGGTCCGAGGGTTACGTCCTGCGAGGCGGTCGAGCTGGAGCGGAACGACTGCGCCTCCTGAACCGGGTCAAATGGCCGACCACGGAGCCGCTGTTGAGGGCGGCCGGCTTACGGGCCGGGATGAGCTGCCTGGACGTGGGCTGCGGCAGCGGAGACGTGACGCTAAAGATGGCCGCCCTCGTCGGAACCGAAGGCAATGTCGTAGGCGTCGACCGCGACCAGTCGATCCTGCAGTTTGCATGTCAGGAGGCCGAGCGGCAAGGCCTGCCGGTGACCTTCCGACGATTGGATACCGAGGAGTTAGCAGAGGAGTCGGCCTACGACCTGATATTCGCCCGCTACCTCCTCTCGCACCTGCCGCGACCGCAGCGGGCCGTCGAGCTCATGGTGCGGGCCGTGCGGCCCGGCGGTCGCTTGGTCCTCGAGGACGTCTTCTTCCCCGGCCACATCTGCTACCCGGCCAACGCTGCTTTCGACCGCTACCTGGAACTCTACCAGGCCGTTGCCAGTGCGAAGGAGGGAGGGGACGCGGCGATCGGGGAGCGCCTGCTGGAAATGGCGCTTGAGGCTGGGCTGGTCGAGGTGCGCGTTGGGCTCGTTGTGCCCACTTTCCGCGACGGCGAGGGCAAGCAGGTGGCGCGGGTTACGATGGAGCACATAAGGGAGGCGGTGGTGGGCGCCGGGTTGGTGTCCGGCCACGAGGTGGATAACCTCGTCGCCGAGCTGGGCAGACTCGCCGACGACGACCGGACGCTGATGAGCATAGCGCCCACTTTCCAGGTGTGGGGTCGTAGAGCTGGTACGTGAGAATCTCTCGGGTCGGCGGGTAGGAAGAAGTCGCCCATGACGCGTCGAGCAACCGCTCCCCCGCCATCGCCTCCTCACGCCTGCCACGCCCTGCACGTGGCTAGAGCGCCACGCCTACTCTGTACACTCCGCGTCTCGGAGCAGTGCTCGGAATGCGACGCTAGACGTTGTCCCAACTTACGTGGGCCCACGAGACTATGGTGTGAGCCAGAAAGGGAGGCGGATCTCGCCGCTGTGGGTGGCGCCCTTTTTTTGCCGCCCCTTACCAACTCGTGGGAGAAGCGCCCCGACCCCTCGTCGCCGACGAGGGTAGCGCTGTTCTCCGTTGCCTCACGCTCGAAAGCGTCGACACTGACAGACAGCGCATAGGTATGAGGAGGCTCGCGACCACAATATATAGGGGCTTGACATAGACCCCTGTGACGTCCATTGTCGTCACTGGAGGGGTCCGGTATAAGGGCCTCGTGAAGCCTCGGACCTTGCGCGGACCAAGATATGATACGTCGCCACGGGGTGCCCGGGGATTGCGCGATCAATATGCAATCGGAGAGAACTAGAGGGTAGAGGAGCAGTCTTTACCAGTGTTCGTTGCAGGGCCAAGGAGGAAGAGCAGCTCAGCAACACTCCTTCGCCATGCCAGAAAGGCTCGTCGCCACGGGGTCTGGCTCGGCACCTTTGCTCTTGTATTCATGTTCGGGGTGGGTTGGTCGTTGTTGGGGTTAGGGGAGAAAGGGAAAGCGGCGCCGATTGGGCCCTCAACATCCGTGGCTGAATGGTCCTGGCCTTCCAATGGTGCCGCCAACGTTTCCCCTACGAGGGAGTTTGAGGCCTCGAAGGGCCAGGAGACGAAGGAGCAGGCGCGGAAACCACCTGGTTCGGCGACCTGCGATGATGTGAGCGTTCTGGTAGACCGCTCGCACGCCCTCTCCCGCGACTACGTGCCCAAGGACCTCGTCCCGCTGCAAGATTACGGGGTTCCTACCCTAGGTAGCGATGTGCTCCGGCGCGGGGCGGCTGAGAGCCTGGGATACCTCGTGGAGGGCGCCGCAGCAGACGGAGAGGAGCTAGTGGTGGCTTCAGCCTACCGTTCCTACGAGGAGCAGCAACTCGCCCACGAAAGGTTGATGAGCATCTTCGGAGCGGACGCCGATGGTATGAGTGCGGCACCTGGACACAGCCAGCATCAGCTCGGTACCGCGGTTGATTTCACGAACGCGACCGCAGGCTACCAGGTCTGGATGCCCTTCGCACAGACGAGTGCTTACTGGTGGCTCGAGCATCACGCCTGGGAGTACGGATTTGTCCTGGCCTATCCAAGAGGCAAAGAGGAGCAGACCGGCTACCAGTGGGAGCCCTGGCATTACCGTTACGTGGGAGTGGAAGACGCGAAACGACTCGAAAAGAAGGAGCTGAGCCTGCAAGAATTTCTGGAACGTGAGGGAACTATGTCCAGCTGCTGATGGTCCGGAAGGAGGATCGGGGAGATGTGATCGAACATCTAAGAGCGGTTCTCCCGTTGTCGCAATCGGCGTCGACCGACACAGAGAAGGTAGCGACAACAGCGCTCGCTGGCTCCTCGCGTTCTCGAGAAGGTTAGTTGTCTGCGAAGTTCGCCTTGGGCGGGGTTCTCAGAAGTCGACAGAGCTTCAGCCAACCCTGTTGAGATACCTGGATCCAGGAGACCGGAGAACTAAATGGTGCTCTTGAGTAGTGTAGGGTACCGCTATGAGCTCCAAGTTCACACGACGCCGGTTCCTCATGGTTCTTGGTGCCGGAACCGCCTGTCTCACCTTGACGGGTGCGGAGGGATCGAGAGCTGGGAGGTACTCACAGGCTCAAGAGTAGAGCGCCTGAAATCGCTGGGATCGGTTCCTCAAGACGGATTCGAGACGGCCATGGTGGTGCGAACCCCAGACCCGTACGTCGCCGTGCGCGCCATAGACCGTTCGGAACGGGTGCTCGGTACCTACAAGCCCGTCGAAGCATGAAGATAGGTGATGTGTGAATCTTGGGTGCCAGGGTGCAGCTGACGTCGCGGAAGGCGTTTCGATACCCAAGCGCGAGGAACGATAGCGCTGAACAACCCTTGAATACGAGGAGGCCTTCCACGGAAGAGGTAGGTCAGAGGTCGCACGTACTTCTCATGCCGCGCGGCCTGATCCACCATGCCGTCACCGATCCCGACAACCACCTTGTCGGCTACGTGAGGGACCTTCTGATCGACGAGGCCGACTGGAAGGTGCGCTTTCTGCACGTCACGGTCGGTGGGCATCTGGGGATCGGCGATAGACACTTTCTGATCCCGGTAGAGGCCGTCGAGAGGGTCAGCGGAGGCTTCGTGACGATCGAGCAAAGTCGAGAGAAGGTGCGGAGCGCGCCGGAACTCGACCCGAACATCCGGTTGCTGCCCGACCTGAGGCGCGGGATCTACGAGCACTACGGCTACCCGTCCCCTGCGTAAGCCGCTACCCGGTCGACCTCTCGCGTCCCTCGCGGCATCACCTTCATACCCCTATAGGGGTTAGCCAACCACCTCGAGGGTCGCTGGCTCCTCTCCGCATTACAATAGGGCCTAGAAGGATAAGCCCGGCGTTGTCCCAGCTTGCGTGTCCCCACTAGAAGGCGGTAGAACCTGCCGCCGTTGATGACTGCGCTGACACGGAGACGGTAGCGACCTGAGCTCGGTGCTGACTTTTTAACAGGCTGGGACCTTCTCGGTAGTCACCTGTTGTTGCTGTTTCTCGGAGGGTTGAACCGGGCTTTCGGAGGTGGCATTCTGCTTGTGGTGGAATGGGTTAACCCGCTTTAGCGAAGCGGGATAGATAGGTGGTGATGTAAGGCGATGTACGCAACGGTACGGCGCTACGAGGGGGTGTCCGACACGAGAGAAGTGGCGCGGCTTGTGAATGAGGGCTTTCTGCCCATTATCCGCGAAATCGGAGGGTTCGTGGATTACTACGTCGTCGATGGCAGAGACGGTGTGCTGGTTTCGACGAGCATCCTTGAGGACCCCTCCGGTGAGCAGGAGTCGAACTGGAGGGCTGGAGAGTTTGTGGGGCAGCATCTTACTCCCTCGTTACCAAACCCGCCCCACATCACAGCCGGTGAGATTGTCGCGCATACGGCGAAATAGGCGAGACACAGCGTTTGCGTGGAAGAGGTCAGCCTGTTGAAAAAGTCGGCGTTGAGCTGATGGCGACCAAGAATCGGGCTCGAAACGTCCCAGAACCGGTGTGTTTGGTAGACGATCTGGGGCGAAGGCGAGCGCCAAGAGGGGTTTTTCAACACGCTGAGGTGTTCTCAGAAGTTCGCGCCGAACACGTGCGGCTGGCATCATGCAGCAGCAGGGCAAGCCTCAAGTAAGGAGGACACCTTTTATGAGCATCTTCCCAACCAAGATCCTTCTAGCCACCGACGGATCCAGGGAGGCCGAGTTGGCCGCCCGAACCGCAGCGGACCTAGCCCAGAAAACCCACTCACAGTTGCACGTGGTTCACGCCTTTGGCATCTCCCCCGTAGGACCCCCGGTCTATCCCGAAGCCACCGACCTCCAGAGTGTAGAGTACGAGGCGGAGACTGAGGAAGGCCAGCGGATCTCCGAGCGACGAGCCCGGGAGGTGCTCCAGGAGGAGGTGGAGAAGGTACGTTCTGCAGGGAGCACGGTAGCTGGGGAGCACCTGATAGAGGGAAGGGTGGCCCCGGGTATCGTCGGGTTGGCCGAGGAGATCGTGGCTGGGCTGATAGTGATGGGCAGCAGGGGACGAGGCGGGATCCGAAGAGCCTTGATGGGTAGCGTCTCTGAGTCGGTTGTGCGCCACGCCCACTGCCCCGTGCTGGTGGTGCGAGACGATGAAGGCCAGAGAGACTACCTGCTGGGCAGGATCCTGCTGGCCGTTGATGGCTCCGAGGAGGCATCTGCCGCCGCCCGGACGGCCGTGGAGCTTGCTGAGCGTACAGACTCGGAGCTTCACGTGGTCCACGTAGGAGAGGTAACGCCTGTCTACCACCCTGAAAGGCGTGGGTATCTCGCCCGATACGAAGAGCTCCAAGATCAAGCCCGGCGGCTACTCGGAGAGCAGTTGGACGAGGTCAAGTCGGCTGGGGGAACCGTCTCGAGAGCCCATCTGAGGATGGGACGTCCGGACGAGGAGATCGTTGTATTGGGTGAGGAGATAGGAGCGGGTCTTATCGTTACCGGCAGCCGGGGCTTGGGTGGCATGAGGAGAGCTTTGATGGGCAGTGCCTCCGACTCGATCGTGAGGCACGCCCACTGCCCCGTTTTGGTGGTGCGCGAGTAAGGTCGCTCTCAAGGACCTTACCGACCGTCCCTACGCACCGGCTCTTTCTCTTACCGCCATACACCGAAGTGCCCGGAAGGTGGATTCTGCGAACTTCGCCTTCGGGATTTTCGGAGACTCGCTTGTGCTTGTAAGCGAAAAGCGACGCCCGAGCAACGGCAACATATCCGGTTGTAGGGGGATGCGCCGGCTTACTGTGCGAGGCATTATGCTTGCGATGGAAAAGGCTACAAATGAGGGCGCATCATGATCGATCGAACCGGAGAGATCCGCAGTACGAGGGCCCCGAAACTGAAGGAAGACCAGATCGAGATCCTCAGGGGCTACGGGCAGTCGAGGAAGACAGAGGTAGGGGATGTCCTGTTTAGGGCGGGCGACACCTCCAACGACTTCATAGTCATCCTCGAGGGTGAGGTGGAGGTAATAGACGACTTCGCGGGCGAGGCGCGGACGATAGGGGTCTTCCTCGCGGGTCGTTTCTTGGGCGAGCTGAACATGCTCACCGGGCAGGCGATGTACCTCACGGCCGTGGTGCGCGAGGGCGGGGAGGTGCTGGCCATACCTCGCGAGCGGCTGAAGGAGGTCGTTACCGAGGAACCCAACCTCTCGGACATCATCCTGAAGGCCTTCCTGGCCAGGCGCACGTACATGATCAGAACCGGCCTGGGCCTGAGGATAATAGGCTCGCGTCACTCAAGCGACACGGCGCGCCTCAGGGAGGTCGCGGCCCGCAACCGGGTGCCCCACGTCTGGATCGAGCTCGTGGAGGACCCCGAGGCCGAAGCCTTGCTCGAGAGGTTCGGTGCGAAGCCCTCGGAGACGCCGGTGACCATCTGGCAGGGAGAGGACGTGCTGAAGAACCCGACGAATGCCGAGTTTGCCCGCACCACAGGCCTCGAAGTAGATGCCCCCTTGGAAAGGACCTACGACCTCGCCGTGGTCGGGGCCGGGCCGGCGGGCCTCGGCGCGGCAGTCTACGGAGCCTCGGAGGGCCTCTCTACCCTCGCCCTGGAGTCGATAGCCTTGGGCGGGCAGGCGGGCACCTCATCGCGCATAGAGAACTATCCGGGCTTTCCCGCAGGCCTCTCCGGTTTCGAGTTGGCCAGCCGCGTCCTGGTGCAGGCCGACAAGTTCGGCGCCCGCACCGCAGTGCCCCAGGAGGCTGTCGGCCTAAGA
>Ga0126312_10002167_pt1 | contig 13108 bp, 10 predicted proteins | sample Plot104A_FD_92537 | JGI IMG/M metagenome (GOLD analysis project Ga0126312, IMG submission 92537) | Serpentine soil microbial communities from UC McLaughlin Reserve, CA, USA - Plot104A | ecosystem: Environmental > Terrestrial > Soil > Grasslands | place: USA: UC McLaughlin Reserve, Lake County...
ATGATCAGGTGGTCCAGCGAATGGCCGTCACTGCGCCAGCCCTCCTCATCGTCAAAGCTGGATAGGACCTGAGGCTATTGGATAAAATATGAGGCTAAAGGTGTAGCTTTCAGGCCTTCGCATTCCCAAACCTGCTTCGGCCCAGCCGAGGTTCAGCGGGCTGGCATCGATCTTCTTCAGCGGGCCGAACGACGTGCCGGCCTTGGCCTTGCTCCTGCCAGTGTCTGCGACGGTCGTCATTTCATCGCCTTCGTTCTACCGGAGCGGGCGGAACGCGGCGCGCAGTTCTTCGGCGAAGAGCTGCGCCCCAGCCGACGCCGGCTCCGGCGGCGAGGTCCCCCGGCGCGGGCCACCACGGTGTCTCGGTCGCCTCAAATCGACCATCTTGTCGAGGTGAGGCCACGGCGCCCAGTCGCCACTTCGCCGCAGCGGGTCGCGGCCGCGAGGCGAGGTCGAGCTCCGTAGCGCCGCGGATCCGGGCTCGCCGTGCGCGTCCGCGTGGGGCGCCACGACGACGTGGCAAGACCGACGACCGGCGGCGCGGCGAGGAAGCGGCCCGGCGACGTCGGCAGCCAGTAAGGCCGCGTCGTAGGTAGGTTAGACCGGCCGAGCGCGCGCCCGCTGCCACAGGGCTCGGCGACGGGGTCGCCCGCTGGTGGGCGCCGGCTGGGTGCGAGGGTCGGCCCGAGTCGCACAAGCAGCCAGCTCGAGGGCAGGCCGCGAAGTGGCCGCCCTTGTCGACCTCGTTGAAGTAGGTGAGGTTGGGGTGTGCCTTTCGACCCAGCTGCGCGGGGCCGCGAAGATCTCGTCGGGGAACGCGGTGAAGCCGACCGGGAGCAAGACCTCCGGAGGGCCTGCCCGGCCGCAAGGGCTGCGGCTCGTCAGCTCTCCCAGTAGGCCCGGGCTGCCGAGGCCCCGGTGCCCGTCAACCAGTCCAGCGTGATGTTGTCAACGATCCTGTCCCGGGTCTGACGTCGTCACGAGCATGTTCATGTGGATGCCAAGCAGCCCTTCGGGCGCCTGGCGGCCCATCGCTCGCCCACGACGGCGCCCAGGTCGCCGCCGTGGGCGACGTAGCGGCCCCACGACGCGTCCCAGCCGACCCCCATCGGCTCGCCGGAAAAGCCGTAGCCCGGCAGGGAGGGCAGGACGAGGTCGAACGCGCCCGCCGTGCGCGGTCGGGTGGGTGAGGGGGCCGATGACCTCGAGCAGCTCGACGATCGAGCCGGGCCAGCCGTGCGTCATGATCAGCGGCAACGCCCTGGCGTGCGACCTCAGGTGGATGGAGTGGATGTCCGCCCCGTCGCTCTCGGTCGTGAACTGCGGTAACGGGTTCAGTCTTGCCTCGCACGCGCGGCAGTCGTACTCGGTCGCCCAGCGGCGAGCTCCTGAATCGTCGCCAGCTGCACGCCCTGCGACTGATCTGTGATGAGCTCCTTGCGGGGGCCAGCGCGTCGCCGCGATGCGTCGACGAAGGTCGTCCAAAGCCTGATTCGGAATGTCGAACTGGAATGGACGGATGTCGCTGGCGGGTTTCGGCGGCGCTACTCATGACGCCCTGCCTTCCTAACGCTGTGACCGGAATGCGGCTCGGACCTCGGCGGTGAAGAGGTCTGGCTCTTGCCAGGCTGCGAAGTGGTTGCCCTGATCGACTTCGTTGAAGTAGATGAGGTTGGGGTAGGCCTGCTCGGTCCAGCTCCGCGGGGCTTGATAGAGCTCATTCGGGAAGACGGTCACGGCGGCCGGAACCCTTGCGCCCTTGACGTCGAAGAAGCCGAGGGTGTTCTCCCAGTAAAGGCGACCCGAGGAAACGCCCGTGTTCGTGACCCAGGTGAGTGTGATGTTGTCGAGGACCTCGTCTCGTGTGAGGTTGCCTACGGGGTCGCCGTCGAAGGCCCGTGCGATGTCCTGGTAGCTGCGCGCGTCGTGGTCGAGCATCCAGGCGGCCAGGGCGACGGGGGAATCGGCGAGCCCGTACAACGTCTGTGGGCGCAACCCCATCTCGAGTGCGTAGCCGATGCCCTTCGTGTAGAGGAAGCTCAGCTGCTCGTAGGCGCGTTGCTCGTCGGCTGACAAGCCGGACGGCGGCGGGTCACCGGCCCCGAGGACGTTCGAGGCAAGGGCCTTGGCAACGTCGGCTGGGACCGTGCCCGGCATGTTGGAGTGGATGCCGAGCAGCTCCGGAGGTGCCTTTGCACCCATCACATCCGTGATTTGCGCACCCCAATCGCCGCCTTGCGCGACGAATCGTATATAGCCCAGGCGCCTCATCAGCATGATCCAGGCGTCCGCGATGTGAACAGGGTCCCAGCCGGTAGCCGTCGGTTTCCCGGAGAACCCGTAGCCGGGCATCGATGGCACCACCACATCGAACGCGTCCTCTGCGCTGCCGCCGTGTGCGGTCGGGTCGGTGAGCGGGCCGATGACGTTTAGCATCTCGATGACCGAGCCCGGCCAACCGTGCGTGATGATCACCGGCAACGCGTTCTCGTGCGGGGACTTGACGTGGATGAAGTGGATGTCCAGGCCGTCGATTTCGGTGATGAACTGGGGCAGCGCGTTCAGCCTCGCCTCGAACCTCCGCAAGTCATACTCGGTGGCCCAGTAGCGCACGAGCTTCTGCATCGTGGCGAGCTGCACGCCCTGTGACTGGTCTGGGACGGTCTCCCCTTCGGGCCAGCGTGTCGCCGCGAGACGCCGCCGGAGGTCGGCCAGCTCCTCGTCCGGTACCTCGACGTGGAACCGGCGAATCTCGCTTGCGCTTTCGATCCTTGCCATGTTGAGCTCCGTTATTGGATGTCGGGTCCGTTATTGGATGTCGGATCGACGACTCAAACGTCGAGAACGCCGCGTTACGAGGGATGCGGCGACAATCCAACGATTCTCTCAGAGCCCCCGCTACAGGTCAACGCGGTTCACTAGATCGCTGCAGGTGCAATCGTCGCGATGTCCTAGCCAACCATGTGCCCGCCAGCCATGACAATCGGACGGCCGGATTGCGGAATTGTCCCTCAATACTGATGCATCGCTCCAATTTCCTGATTTTAGGCTGTTAGCACCGTTGGAAGTGCGCTAACGATAGCTGACAATGGCGACGCTCGATCCCTCGTTTCCAGGTGCTTAACGCTTGCATATTGTTAGAAAGGATGGTAAACGTATGAATGTCCTTTTACGCATAGCGCATTTTCCCGCAACCTTAAGAAGGTCGGTAGTGCTGCCCCCGGGCCGAACTTCGACGCCTTCACATTTAAAGATCGCCACACGGTCGACTTAGCAACACCGCACGCCTCCGCCACGCGCCGACTTGTCTCGCTTCGCTGCGAGCGAGCGGTTACCTAGCCCGAAGTTCGGTTGCGACAGGCAGGCGGGGCCTGCACGCGGTACGCAGTGCCTGAGCACATCCACTCACGGCTGGTCCAACCGCCGCTTCCCAAGCGCCTCTGGCCGCGCGACAGCGGAGCTACCGCCCCCAGCTTGCTCTTCCAGGATGGCCTGCTTCTTCGCCGCGCGATAGGTGTTCAACTCCAACCGCCACTCTGCCGCAAGCTCATCTTGGCCGATTGCCTCGGCCTCAGCGATGTCTGTCAACAGTTCCTGCTCGAATGCGTCAGGCACAACTCGGAGCTTAAGCCATGTCCTGAAGCAGCGCCGGGTCACGGCCCGTACCGTCGCCCGGCGGCGTCGACCGCGGTGCGACTCAACAAACTTCTGGATCTTCACCGTGATACCGCCCGAGTGCTCGGTCTTCTGAACGATCTCCTGCCGGTGGGTCCATCTGAAGTTCTTGAGCCCGAAGATGTCGCCGGCGCTCCCGCGGTCCCGTAGGCTCAGCTCATATGCATACTCCACACGGTCCTTGATTTTCTTTACGGCGTCAAAATACTTTCCTTTACGCTGGTAATTCATCAAGGTTTCACGTGAAGTGTCAAGCCCAAGGGCTACCCCGGTTATAGTCTGTAGCCTTGGGCCTTTCCCTCAAGTTCTTCGACCGTTTTGAACTTGAGTGGACGGCCGCCGGGGTTCCTGGGCTTTGTTGACTTTTCGTCTGCCATATTTTATCATTTTAGAATTGCTCAAGAAAGATTGCTACGATTCACGGAGGTGCCGGTTGTCAGCGCGCCGAATCCTTGAGCGGTCAAGTGACGTTGGCCACCGTTTAAGCTTATGGAGTCGTGAAGTTACAATGTATTTCCACTCCGCACCGGCAGCGTCTGTGAACGTTATGAACAAATCCTTAGTGAAGCAAATCCTCACTAACCCCTTTCGATATATGCTTTCCTCCCCCGGGATTCAGTGCATCCGATCGCGGGACAGGGATTTGTGAGATGCGGACTAACATGGAGGTTATACAACTAGGACGGCAACTGGTACTCGCGCCGATTTTAGCGGCATAACCGACAAATTCCTATTAATTGCCTGAAGACTTCGGGATCTGCTGGTTGGTGAATTGAAATGCTTGTGTCTTTCCGTTCTTGCCAACAAAAGTCGATAAGCGGTACCCACTTGGGATCAAGGTGGTCCTTTGCCCAATTTCACACTGTCAAGCTTCGATGTCACCCGACCTTCGTAAAGATATTGTAATACTCGACATGAATTCAAGACAAAGAGTGCCTGGTAGAACTGGTTAAGGTGGGTGGAACTAAATCGTTCTATTTCTTTTCCCCAATTGATTAGATCATCACGGATTTCTCGTCTTAAGTTATTTGGCTCGATTCTTGCATGAAGGTTGCAGGTTTGGGCCCAAGCACTACCACACTTCTTTCACGCAGCGTCCACCTCGTTACTAAGATGTTGTCATGTCCGGATCTTTCGATTGTCTTACTGCCATGGTTGAAGTACCAAAGATCTCTGTCATCCGCAGTATTCGGACCCTTTTCCGTATATGGCGACGAATTCTTAAACAACATCGTTTTTAGAAGAAAGAATAATCAAGATGTTTTACCCACCTCGTATCTTGGTTAAAGGTATGGTAATGCGCCTTTTTGTACCCTTTTTTTTACTTGTGTATCACTTAACTTCCACTCTGTAACTACAATGAAGTCAATGTCACTGGTTAGTCAAAGTCTCCGATAGCCAGCGAGCCTATTAAGTAGAAGCCGGTGAAGATTTCTCTTAAGATTCCTTCAATACTTCCGCGTGACCTTTCAGTGTTGCGTTAAGCTCCGAATAAGGTGTTAATGATTCCTTTGTCATTGTAGTTCTCCAATAAAGAGTTCGAGCACTTTATTATCATCACACAAGGCTCGACTTATTCCATGATCTCCGGGTAATTACGTGATAATGACCGGGTGGTGGAGCCTGTGCACCTTACTCAAACCTTTTCAGGGACGGAGCAACGCTCTGCAATCTGCACGCGGCAGCCTCGTCAGAGCGACAAGGCCACCACAGCAGCACCCTGCAGGACCCGGTCATCGCCCGTCTCGCCAAGGCCACCAGAAGGCTCCTGCCCAGGTCATGCTGCGCTAGCACCTGCAGCAGGGCCGCTCGATGATCCCGAAGTGACCAACCCGCAGCGGATCACCGAGAACATCAATGTGTTCGACTTCGACCTCTCCACCGGCGAGCTCGCTGTGATCGACGCCCTCAGTGCCCAACGAAACATCGGAGACTTCGCGCCGAAGCTGGTCTCCCTGACGACGATGTCTATTCGGCGACGTCTGGGTACGCGCCGAACTGTCCAAACGAGATCGCAGCTTGGTCACCGTCGCAGCGTTGATTGCCGGAGGCCACACCGAGCAGCTGGAGAATCACCTTGCCATGGCGAAGGCCAACGGTCTGACCGAGGCCGAACTGAAAGAGGTGATCACCCCCTGACCTTCTACGCTGGCTGGCCTGGCGCGATGTCGGCGATCATGCTCGCCAAGAGCGTCTTCAACGCGTGATGAGGCGTAGACCGCCTGCCCGGCTCGATGTAGACGGTCTGCCCATTGAAGCTCGAAAACGTCGCCGCCACGCTCCTGCAGCAGGGCGTGCCCTCGACGAGGTGCAGATACTGTCTGACTGCGTGAGATTGCCAGGCGGTTCGGGCGGGAAGGGCACAACCCCGTGCACACCCATGAGGTCCCAGCGACCAGCTTCGCTCCAGTTAGCCCATTGATGTTGCGGTGTTGGGCCCTTGACGCGCCGCCGCTCGGCTACCCGTTCATGGGCAGACTTGCACAAGACTGAAGGGCGCCCGTCCACATCGCTCACCTTGTCCCTAGTCTGGCGGTGAATCCCAAGCAAGAAGAGGAGCACCGATGAGCGTGCTGACCCAGACCTGCCCCCTCAGCAACGGAAACCAGATCCCCAAAATCGGGTTCGGCACCTGGCTGCTCGAGGAGGGCGACGAGTGCTACAACGCCGTCGCTGACGCCTTGCGGACCGGCTACCGCCACATCGACACCGCCCGGGCCTACTACAACGAGGCGTCGGTCGGCCTGGCGGTGCGCGACTCGGGCATCCCCCGTGACCAGATCTATGTCACCTCCAAGCTGCCGGCCGAGGCGAAGGACTACGACAAGGCACTCGAGGAGTTCGAGACCACCATGGCCGAGATCGGCCTCGACTACCTCGACCTCTACCTCATCCACGCACCCTGGCCGTGGGACGAGGTCGGCAAGGATTGCCGGGAGGAGAACCGGCAGATCTGGAAGGCCATGGAGGAGTTCCTGGCCGGCGGTCGGGTTAAGGCGATCGGCGTGTCGAACTTCGGGCCCGAGGACCTCGACAGCCTCCTCCCGGCGTGCGAAACGAAGCCCATGGTCAACCAGATCCGCTGGTTCATCGGACTGAACCCCTCCGACACCGTTCATAAGTGTGCCGAGCACGACATCGTCGTCGAGGCCTACTCCCCCTTCGCCCACGGCCTCATCGTCAACCATCCGGAGATCGCTGACATCGCGGCCCGATACGACGTCAGCGCACCACAACTGTGCATCCGCTACCTGCTGCAAAAGGGCGCCGTCGTGCTGCCCAAGGCGACCAAGACCCCGCACATCCAGCAGAATGCCGAACTCGACTTCGAGATTTCCGCCGCAGACATGGGCGTTCTCGACGCCATGCGCGACACCGAGAAGCACGAGGACGCGATGGAGTTCCGCTGGAAGTAACCGAATCGCCAGGCTCGCCGGCCGGGCCCAGCAGCAAGCCGCGCGGTACGTGTCAGGCGCCCGCGTGGCAACACATCCGTATTCGTGGCCAGCGACCTGATCGCCCGGCAAGCAGCCGCGCTCGAGGAATGGCCGGCAAGGGCTTTTTATCGCGCAGTTCGCCGTGGGAATCGACGAAGCCGAGGAGATGATTGATTCGTACCTGCAGTACGCGATCTAAGCGTTTCCACGATGGTCGTTGTAAGCCTGCCTCAGCCAGTCGGGAATCCGGCCTCTGCCGGACACCTCGTAGCCATGGTCCTTGAGCCATTCCCGCATCGCGGCGCTCTGGCTCTTGTCCGCCCGGGCCGAGCCGCGGCCAGTTGAGCGCCGCCCGCCGACCTTGCGGGCATGCTCAATGAACTCACCGAGGCTATTGCGGAGCCGGTTTGCGTTGCGGTTGGATAAGTCAATCTCGTACTCGACGCCGTCCAGTGCAAAGCGGACAGTCTGCGCGGCATCGGAGCCATCAATGTCGTCATAGAGTTCAGTCACAATCCTGGTGGCCATGCTTAAGTTCCTTCTTTCCCCGAGCATGCTGGATGACTGGATCGTACCGTGGTACGCCTAGATAACAGTGGAGGCGCTGCCGCGCCCATTTACTCGGCGCCCATGTCTTCCTGACAGCTTGCAGAAACACATTTCACAGATCCTGCTCTTCAAAGATTAGTTGGGAGTCCTCTTCTCCTACGTCTGGCGGTCTTTTTGAGCTTAAGTCACTTATATGCAAAGGTACCTGTGCTCTTGAAAATTTTTTTAGTGACAATCGGCAACCTTCTGTTCAGCCTCCACTACGGCCGGGGATCCGATGATTGAGAGTGTCTGCCTATCATGCTGGAGCACCTCATCGGCTTTTTTCCAGTTCTCCCGCTTCCTTGCCAAAGTTCTTCGGCATGGGTCCCACCTTTACTATTGGGTCAGGATACGCGTATTCAGCCGCCCGTAGCTTCTCATAGTCAGATATGACCTGGACATAGAGCACTTGTCGCTGGCCCCGGAGGAATTCTGCTCGGGACCTGTCGGTCTCGCCAGATAGCTGAATCTGAGGACTAGATCTGATGCGGGCGGTCACGGTACTACCTAACCGTCAAAACCTCGGCCCGAGGGTCTTTCCGCAAGCGAAGGACCTTCGGGACCTTCGTCAGCCTTGGTAAGGCATAAGCAAAGTTTGACTCCCCTAACGTGACCAGCGTTTTTAATCGTTAATCAACCGTTGCTGTTAACATTGGTGCCGATGGCTTTACCGCAGGAAAAATTGATCGAGATCGTCAAAGAGGAAATGTCGGGAGGACGATCGCCTCGTTGCGGCCCTAACTTGTGGGTCATTCACCAAAAGCCGAAGGTGACCAGTATTCAGATATAGAATTTTGGCTTTTCTTTGATGACCACAAACTCAAACAGATTGATCCAATCGAATGGATCAACGAAGTTGCACCAACTTACTAGGTTACCATTAACGGGCCTGGCGCTCATGTTGGGTTGTTTCGTGACAATCTAATTCGCGGCGAGTTTCATTTTGCAGCGGCTTCAGCAATGGATACTGTCCGCTCGTGGCCATCAGCAAAACCACCGGCGTCGGCCCGAATGGTCATAATCGACGCACAGGCAAGCTGTTAGGGTACATCCAGGAAGGCAAGCCCGCGGCGAGCATGGCGCCATCTGACATTGAGAAGCTATGCGGTCGCTTTTTGAATTGGTATTTGTTTGCATTAGGTGTATTAAAACGGGGGAACATTGCTCAAGCACATATGCTACTTGGGATAGTCCAGGGGGTACCTCATTTGGATGGCACGTGCGGACGAAGAGTTTACCAATCATTGGCTGACTCAGTCAAAAGCGCGTTGCCTGCTTCGTGCAGCCGACTCCATGCATCGGGGATGCTGATATCACGGTTTATGCGCCGCCGTTCGGCCCATAGGCCGTGGTCGATCCGTGCGGCAGTCGCTGGGCGGAGCGCGGTGTTATGTCTGGCGAGACGAACCGGGCCGACGGCGCGCTGAGTTCGGGTCATGAAACTTCGGTCCAAGCGCAGTCGTGACTGGCGCTGTGCTCGACACCGGCGAGCACCCGCTGGCCTGCAGACCGTCGTCGAAGGATGGTGCGGGCTGCCGGTTGTCATCAATAGCGCTGACCAGGTCGACGACCTGGTGAGTGAAGCCGTGCTCGTAACCTAAGCCGTGCCCGGGCGGCCACCACGCGCTTACGTACGGGTGCTCTGGCTCGGTGACCAGGATGCGCCGGAAGCCCTGCTCCTCGACCGGTTGAGTGCCGTCGAAGAACTGCAGCATGTTGTTCTCCTCGAAGTCGAACGCGATCGATCCCTCGGTGCCGTTGATCTCGAGCCGCAGCCCATTCTTGCGACCGAGGGCGAAGCGGGTCGCCTCGAAGCTGGCGATACTTCCGTCGGCGAACCGCGCGGTGAACAGTGCAGCATCATCCAACGTGACCTCGCCGCGCGGCGCGTCTGCACCAGTGTCGCCATGGCCGCCCAGACCCGAACGCTCGCCGCCCAGCGGCCGCGATGTCACGAAAGTTTCGAGGATGGCTGACACGCCGGTAATCTCGTGGCCCGTTAGCCACTGACTGGTGTCAACCAGGTGGGCGCCGAGGTCGCCCAGAGCTCCCGAGCCTGACTTGGCCTTGTCGAGTCGCCAGGTCATTGGGGCGTTGGGGTCATGCAGCCAGGCCTGCTGCGCGCGGATGTGCCGGACGGTGCCGATCCTTCCCGCGTCGACCAGTCGCCGGGCCAGCGCTAGGCAGGCGTGCGCCGGTACGTAAACCCGCACATTGCCCAGACTCCGCGCTCGGCCGCGGTCCGCGCAGCGGCGGCCATCTGCTCGGCCTCTTCGACCGTGTTGGCCAGCGGCTTCTCACACAGCACGTGCTTCCCCGCTTCCAGGGCGGCGACGGCGATCACGGCGTGGCTGTCACCGGGGGTGCAAATGTCGATCAGGTCGACGTCGGCGCGTTCGACGAGCGCATGCCAGTCCGTCTCTACGGACGCGAAGCCAAGCCGTTCGGCGGCCGCGCTTACGGCCTCCTCGTCGCGGCCGGCGACCGTAGTCAGTTCCGGCGTGATCGGCAGATCGAAGAATCGGTGCGCGTTTCGCCAAGCATGGGCGTGGACCGCACCCATGAACGCGTACCCAACCATGCCGACGCGCAAGACGTTCGTAGTCATCCGAGTTCTCCCTTCAGTTGACGGGCGGGACGGCCCGGGCAGGGTTGCCGATCACTTCGTGCACCGACGGCCAGGAGGCCAGCGCCGTGCGCAGCTCCGGCCTTTCCTCGACTTCGAGTGCCTTGACGTATGCCTCGTCGAGAAGGTCGGCAAGTACGACACGCTGCCCGGTCTGCGCCGAGCGGACCGCGCCCTCGACCATCAACAAGCTCATTACGTTGCTGTGCACTTCCCCCGATGGCACCGAGCCGTCGCGGAGGGCGGCAACGAACTCGGCGAGCGAGCCGGCGATCTTCTCCGGGCCGGTACCGGCAAGGGCTGCGATCGGCTCGCCATCAGCGGTCTGCGCGACCGGTTCATGGTCGCCATCCCACCTGGCGCTGCCGTCAGACCCGCTGATCCGCCAGCTGCCGTTCCACGATGTCTCAAGGCCCGGGCTGCACCAGCTGCCCGCGAACACCAAGCGGGTGCCGTCGGCGAACTCCGCATGCACATCGGCGGCCGCGTCGCCGGCGTACCAGCTCCAGGCGGGGTTGAACGACTCGCAGGTGATCCAGACCGCCTCGCTGTTGACCAGATCGCGGGCGATGTCAAACTGGTGGATCGCCATGTCGACCAGCAAGGGGAAGGACATCTGCTCACGGAACCCGCCGAAGTGCGGGGCCTTGAACAAGCTACACTCCACCACGCCCAGTCGGCCGAGCCTCGCGACCTGACCCCGCAGCGCGTCGAGGTTGCGCCAGTAGCGGCGGGACTGAGAGACCATCAGCAGGCGCCCGGCCACCTCGGCGGCCGCGGCCATGGACAGGGCGGCACTGGTGGTGTGCGCCACCGGCTTCTCGCACAGCACTGCCAGCCCCGCTAACAAGGCGGTGGTGCTGATCTCGGCGTGGGCCTCGGGGATCGTCACGTTGATCACTGCATCGGCCTCCACGCGGTCGAGCAGCTCGATGAGTGTGGCAGTCACCTCCACGTCGGCGAACCCGGCACCAGCGACAGCGCGCTGCGCCGTCGCGAGATCGAGGTCGGCGAGACCCGCCAGCCGGACGTCCGTCGACTGTCCGATGACGTCCAGCCACTGCCGACCCATCAGGCCGGCACCGACCTGGATCAGCCGAACGGGTTCAGCGGGGGACATCGGCCTGCTCTTCCTCATGGGATTCGATTGGGCCGGTGTAGGAGTAGCCGTGGAAGAAGTCGTCCGTCTCGTAACGAAGCAGCGTGGGCAACGCACGCGGCCGGTCGCTCTTCACCCAGGCCACGCCGTTGGCGATCACCCGGCGGACATCGGTGTGGTAGTAGACCGGATAATCCTGGTCGCCCGGCGAGAAGAAGAAGATCTTGCCGTTGCCGCGCCGGAACGTGCAGCCGCTGCGGAACACCTCGCCACCACTGAACGACGAGATGAAGATCAGCTCGTCGGGGGCAGGGATATCGAAGAACTCGCCGTACATCTCCTGAGCGTCAATGATGATCGGATTCGGTACGCCTTCAGCGATGAGGTGAGTCGGGTCGACGGTCCAGACCAGTTCCCGATCTCGTTCGCTGCGCCAGCGCAGCGTACATGTTGTGCCCATCAGCTTGCCGAAGATTTTTGACCAATGGCCCGAGTGCAGCACCACCAGACCAAGTCCGGAGATCACATGCCGGTGCACCCGCTCGACGACCTCGTCGGACACCTCACCGTGCGCTGCGTGACCCCACCAGACCAGGACGTCGAGGTCGTTCAAGACGTCCTCGGTCAAACCGTGCTCGGGTTCGTCGAGAGTCGTGGTCGTGACCCGGGCCCGGTCACCTAGGTCGAAGTCCTCGTCCCAATAGCGACGCTGCGCGAATAGCCAAGGGAAATTCATATCAGCACCGCAGAGCTGGGTGGCCACGACCGCAACTACATGGCGAGCCACCTCATGGGCGAGTGGCAAGACGTCCCGCTTTCGAAGATCGATCACTGGATGGTTCAGGGGTGGATCCGTCGGCTGTCGGGCCGGCTCGCGCCGGCGACAAGTGCCGCCAGCTGATGTCCTCGGTCATGAAGGCGGCCTCTCCTTTGACCGACTGAGCCCACGAACAGTTCAATCCCGGCCCCGCCACCGTGCCGGCAAGACCGGCAAGGGCAACCCTTGCCTCAAAGGCGTGCTCGGCGAAGCCCCGCGGCGAAGACCGATACCTTCCTCGGCGCCCGCTATCGACGCCTAGTCAAGCGATGAGGCAAGCTCAAAGCCCTCGTTCCGGTCGCCCGCTCCATCCTCATCATCGTCTGGCCTTCTCGCCAACCCCGAGACCGGTACCAGGACCTCGGCGCGGACTACCACACCCGCGGTATCGACACCGAACACCGCACCCCGCAGCCACGTCCACCAACCCGAAGCCCTCGGTTACAAAGTCACCCTCGCTGCCGCTGCCGAACGGTGGTCACCAACGCTTGACCGGTCACCTGTTTCCGATCAGCTTGTCGGCTGGCGCAGATCCCGAGCCGCTAAGCCCGTGCATCACGAGAACACTGCTACCAATCCTGCCTGGAACGCGGGCGGCACGATTGCGCAATGGGTGCAGTTCAACACCTGGTGCGACACCTTGAGGCCCGCGTACGCCCGGCTGGTGAGGGTGTCTACGAAACGCTCCAGAGTGGCGACTTCTGAGTCTGATTCCTCCATCACGAAGTGGAGGCGAACAGGCAGGCGGTCATGCTCACGGGCATAGTTCGCCTCGTCGTCGAAGTTCGGGCCGGAACTCGCGATGACGTAGCGATGGAAGACGTGCGGATCCCGAAAGAGGGTGTAGAGCGCGAACGTTGCTC
>Ga0126312_10002168_pt1 | contig 13104 bp, 16 predicted proteins | sample Plot104A_FD_92537 | JGI IMG/M metagenome (GOLD analysis project Ga0126312, IMG submission 92537) | Serpentine soil microbial communities from UC McLaughlin Reserve, CA, USA - Plot104A | ecosystem: Environmental > Terrestrial > Soil > Grasslands | place: USA: UC McLaughlin Reserve, Lake County...
CGACTGAACGACGACGGGGCCGTATCAGCCCCGTCGAAATCGCCGTCCGAAGACCCCGCCGCATCGGGCCCGCTTCTTTCGAAAGCCCCCCCCCCGCATCGGGGCTCTCTGTTTGCTACTGACTGGAGTTTCGTCCAGGGCGCGTCGCGCGTCCCCCCTCCGAGGGAGTTGATCCTCTCCCCCGTTTGCGGTTGACGGCTCCGCTTCACCCACTTCACTCCCGGCCGGGGCGAGCGTCGAAGCAGGGCTGGACACGCGGAAGCGCGATGTTTAGTGCCCGGCGTCGATGGGACACCCAGGGTGCTCGACCGGCGGGACGATGGCGATCAGACGGCAGGACAGCACACGTAGCGCACTCGAGAGCGTCGGTCTTCTCGCGGAGCGCTGCGACGCGGCCGCCGCCGAGCCCGCTGGAGTCCTGGCGGCGATCCGGACGACCGCGGAGGACACGTTCGGCGGTCATGCGGTCGCGCTCCGCCTGATGACTTCGACCCGCGAGCTCGTCCCGCCGGCCGCTGCGAGCGACGGGGCGATGCCTGATCCTCGCCCGGTCTCGCTCGACGACTGGCCCCCGGTCGCCCAGGCCGTCGACCGCGGCGAGCCGTTGCTGGCACCCGATCCGCCCTCCGCCTTTCGTCTGCGCGCTCCGATCGCCGTCCCGCTCGGACAAGCTCCACCCGTGGGCGTGCTCGTCGTCGAGCCTGCCTCATGGCCGGACGAGACGGAGGCGAAGAATCTCCTGCACGTCTTCGGAGCGGTCGGGGGCCTCGCCTTCGCGCGCGCACTCGAGCAGGAACGGGTGGTTCGGCTGTCCGATCTGAGGAGCCAGTTCATCGCGCGCGCGGCGCACGAGCTTCGCGCGCCGTTCGCCATCCTCCACGGGACCATTACGACGCTCAACGACCAGGACGACCTTCCGCCGGAGCACGAGGAGAGCCTCCATGAGGTCCTCTTCCAACAGACGCAGCGCACGACCCGCCTCATCGACCAGGTGCTCGACCTGAGCGGACTCGACGCGAGTGCGGTTCCAATCGAGCGCGAGCGGTTCCGGGTCCGCGAACGGCTCGAGGACGTCGTCGCGCTGGTAGCGGCGGATCGCCCGGACGACGTGAGGCTCGAGCTGCCGGCCCACCTCGTCGTCGACGCCGACCCGACGGCGGTCGAGCGGATCGTCGCCAATCTCGTCACGAACGCGCTCCGCCACGGCCGACCGCCCGTGACGATCGAGGCGCGACAACACGACAGGCACTTCCAGCTTTCGGTCGAGGACCGCGGCGCGGGGGTCGAGCGCTCGTTCGTCCCACATCTTTTCGACCGCTTCTCGCGGAGCGATGCCGCGACGCCGACGGAGGGGTCCGGGCTCGGCCTGGCGATCGCGAGGTCGTACGCGCACGCGCACGGCGGCGAGCTCGTCTACACGCCCGCGGAGCCACAGGGAGCGCGCTTCGAGCTCGTCCTCCCACACGCGTCGAGCAACGCCGACCCGCCCGCCTCGGGGTCTCACGAGCCCACGGCCGCCGAGCGAAGCGCCTCCAGCACCTCGTCGGCGTAACGTTCGAGCTTCGCCGGGCCGACGCCCGGGACGGCCGCGAGCTCGCCGCGCGATCCGGGCCAGCGCCGGACGATCTCAACCAGTGTCGCGTCATGGAAGACGACGTAGGCCGGAACGCCTTCCTCCTTCGCCCGGCGGAGGCGCCATGTTCGAAGCGCCGAGAACGCAGGTTCCTCGGCGTCCGACGGAGAGACGTCGCGGCGGGCCCGGCGCTCGGGCGTCGCGACGCCGAGCTCGCGGAGGAACCGGCTCGGCTTGCCGGTCGCGGACCAGGTGACGAGCAGGTGCCGGCGGGCCCGGGTGATCCCGACGTAGAGCAGCCGCCGCTCCTCGTCGACCGCCTCGGCCGATCGCGCCTGGCGGATCGGAAGCTCCCCCTCCTCGAGCCGTGGGAGGAACACGGCGTCGAACTCGAGCCCCTTCGCCGCGTGGTAGGTCAGGAGGTTCACGCCCCGCGCCTCGACGTCCCGCCCGAACCGCCGCTCGAGCGCTTCGACGAACGCGGCCAGGGTCGTCCTCCCGTCGTCGAGCTCGATTGCGAGATCCACCAGCCGCCTGAGGTCGGCCTGGCGGACGGCCTCCTGCTCCCCGAGGCGATCCGGCGGGCGCGGAAGGAGCCCGTCGTGCTCGACCAGCTCGCGGACGGTCGCGACGACGCGAGTCGAGTCGGACGTGCGGATCGCCCGCAAGAGACGGCGGGCGGCCTGCCGTTCGAGAAACGCGCCGGCCTTCACGGTGTACGGAACGCCGGCCTTGCCGAGCGCCTCCTCCCAGATCGCCGAGCGTGCGTTCGTTCGGTACAGGATCGCCATCGCGCGGAGCTGCACGCCCGCCGAGGCGAGCACACGGATTCGCTCGAGGACAGTGCCGTGCTCCTCCTCGGGCACCACCGGGACGAGCTCGGGCGCGGGCCCCGGGGCGAAGGTCGGCCGGAGCGTCTTCTGAGCGCCGCCGAGCCGCGCCACAAGACGGTTCGCGACCTCGAGGATCTCGGGGGTCGAGCGGTGGTTCTCCTCCAGACGCACGACGGCCGCGTGCGGGAATCTCGTCGGAACCGCCAGCAGGTGCTCCGGTGTCGCGCCGACGAACGAGTAGATCGCCTGGTAGTCGTCGCCGACGACGCAGAGGTCGTCGCGTGGCCCGAGCCAGCGGTCGAGGAGCGTCTGCTGGAGCAGGTTCACGTCCTGGTACTCGTCGACGGTGAACGCGCGGTGCCGCTCGTGGAGCGCGGCCTTCGCGTGCGGGTCGTCGAAGAGGCCTATCGCCCGCTCCAGGAGATCCTCGAAGTCGACCTTGCCGAGCGCGGCCTTCCGCCGCTCGTATTCCGCAAAGACCCGCTCCATGAGGTCGGCCGGAAGCGGCGGCTCGTGGTCGCCGAGGTTCCGGCGGTACGTGGCGGGTGCGAGCCGGCGGTTCTTGGCCCACTCGATCTCGGTCGCGAGATCGCCCGCCGGCCGGAAGCGGTACGGCCGCGGCAGGCGGTTCGCGATCTGCCGGAGGAGGATCGCCTTCGAGGGGAGGACGCCGCCCGGCGCGTCGGAGCCGAACGCGCGGATCTGCGCGTAGGCAGCCGCGTGAAACGTCCGCGCCTCCACGCCGCGGACGCCCAGCGCCTCGAGGCGCGCTCGCATCTCCCCCGCCGCCTTGTCCGTGAACGTGACCGCGAGAATCTCGGTCGGCGAGAACGCCGCCGTTGCGACCTGGTAGGCGATCCGGCGCGTGATCGTCGTCGTCTTCCCCGACCCCGCGCCTGCGAGGATGCACACCGGCCCTCGGACGGCTTCGCACGCACGCCGCTGGTCCTCGTTCAGGCCCTCGAGGATGGCGGCGCGATCCATGTTCCGAGCCTAGACCCGCGGTCGGCGGGCACCCGCGAGTGCGTCGAGATCGGCACGCCCTCGGCGCGAAGTCGTGGCCCGCGCCGCCGCCGGTAGCATCGGCGCGATGACGACCTTCGAGCTGGACGAGACCGCATCGGCGCTCGACGCGGTCTTCGGAGCCGTCTGCCGGCGGGCGGGTTGCAGCGCCGAGCGCAAGCGCACGCTCGAGCAGGTGATCCTTCTCGCCGCGGAGCTCGCGCGAGAAGGCCGCGAGGGGCGGAAGATCGGCACGCTCTTCGTCCTCGGCGACTGCGAGACGGTGCTCGCCCGCTCGCGACCGCTCATCCTCGACCCGCTCCACGGGCACTCACCGGCGCTCCTCCACGTCGAGCGGCCCGATTTCCGCGAGACCGTGAAGGAGCTCGCCCAGCTCGACGGCGCCTTCGTCCTCGACGACGGAGGGACGTTCGTCTCCGCCGGGCGCTACATCGACGTCGAGCTGTCCGACCGGAACTTCCTGCCCGGGCTCGGGACGCGGCACGCCGCCGCGGCCTCGATAACCGAAGAGACGCGCGCGATCGCCATCGTCGTCTCCCAGAGCTCGGTCGTCCGCGTCTACGCGAAGGGCGACCTGCGCGCGGAGATCGTGCCGGAGCTCTTCCTCATGTCACGCGCCCAGCTCCTGACGCCGTCGGCCGACGTCCGCCAGCTTCCCGAGGCGGGGCTCACGGTCGCGGTCGCTGGCGACGTCTAGATCCAGCCGCGGCGCTTGAACACGAGGTAGAGCACGAGGGAGACGAGCACCATCAGCCCGAGTGCGAACGGGTAGCCGAGCAGCCACTTGAGCTCGGGCATGTGGCGGAAGTTCATGCCGTAGATCGTCCCGACGAGGGTCGGAGCGAAGAGGATCGCCGCCCACGCAGAGATGCTCTTCACCTGGTCGTTTTGCTTGTTCGAGACCTCGCTCAGGGCCTTCGTCTCGAGCGTCAGGGTGACGCCGAGGATGTTCTGGAGAAGCGCTCGGAACTCGCTCACCTCCTCCACCACGCGGATCGCGTGGTCCTGGACGTCCCGCAGGTAGACGTGCTCGTCGCTGTCGAGGACGACGTCGCGCATGAGCTCGGCAAGCACGCTCGGCAAGGGCTTTGCGGCGCGCTCGAAGGCGATGACCTCGCGGTGGAGCTTGTAGATCCGCTGGGAGACCTGCGGGCTGCCGCCGAAGACCTCGTCCTCGATCTCGTCGATGTCGTTCTGGACGCCCCCGAGCACGGGCGCGTATCCGTCCACGACGAGATCGGCGATCGCGTGGACGATCGCCAACGGACCACGCTGGAGGATGTCCGGGCGGGCCTCGAGGGAACGCCGCATCTCGGCCAGCCCGAACCGACCGCGATGCTGGACCGTGATCACGAACGATGGCCCGACGAACACCTCGATCTCGCCGAACTCGACCGTCTCCGACTCGTCCATGTAGCGCGCGGGACGCAGGACGAGGAACCGTGTGTCGCCGTAGCGCTCGAGCTTCGGGCGCTGGTGGGCCTTGACGGCGTCCTCGACCGCGAGCTCGTGCAGGCCGAACTGGCTCGCGATCGCCTCGAGCTCGTCGGCCGAGGGCTCGTCGAGGTCGAGCCAGGCAACCGCGTCCCCGAGGGCGTCGGGCGAGACGGCCATGCCGTCCTCCTCCGCCTTCCGCCCGTTCCGGTAGACGCGCGACGCGACGATCACGCAGGCAACGTAGCGCGCCGCGCGGCGCGTGCACTCCTAGTACCCGCTGAACTTCTCAGCGCGCACGTGTTCCTCTTCGACGCCTGCGGCGCGCAGGTCGTCGGCCACGGCCTCCGACATTCCCGGCGGTCCCGCGACGAGGAATGTGTATCCGCCGAGATCACCCAAGTGGTCGGCGATCACGTCTGCGCTGGGGCGCCGCGTGTCGCCCTCCCACTCGGGGTCGTCGGTCAGGAGGAGGACGAGCCGGAACCAGTCGCGCCGCCGCTCGAGGTCGCGGAGCTCGTCGAGGAAGGCGGTGCCGCGGCGGTCGCGGTTCGCGTAGACGAGCGTCACCGGCGGCGCCGGCTCGCGCGCATCGAGGAAGCGGAGCATCGACCGGAACGGCGTGATCCCGATCCCGCCCGCGACGAAGACGAGCGGACGGTCGGGATCGTCGGGAAGCGCGAACGAGCCCTTCGGCTCTTCGACGTCGACCTCGGCGCCGACGGGTAGCTCGGCGACCGACCGCTTGAACGCGCTCTCCCGAAGGCGCGTGCAGAAGCCGAGCACGCCGTGCTCGTCGGGCGACGTCACGACGGTGAAGTGCCGCCGTGCGCCCCGTTCGTCCTCGTACGCCGGCTCCGGCAGCGTGACCCAGAAGTACTGGCCCGGCTCGAACGACACCTCGCGGCCGAGGAGGTCAAACGTGACGAGGACCGTGCCCTCGGCAACCTCTGTCTTCTCACGGACGGTGGCCTGCATCTAACTCTCCCCGATTCCGACGGCGGTGAGGAAGACGAGGATGAGCGTGGTCGCCGCGAGCAGGCCGTGGAGACCGACCACCGGTGTCGGGAAGCGCCGCTCTGCCGGCTCGACGCGCGCCTCTGCCGTCACCGGCAGCCGACGCTGGCCGAGCCAGACGGCGAACATCCCGAACCCGATCGCAGCGACGACGAGCAGTAGGACGAACGCGATCCAGGCGAGCGCGTCGCTGTCCGCGGCGAGGTAGATGATCCACAGGACGAGCCCCGTCGCCGCCAGGGCGAAGTGCGTGAGGATCGCCGCCGGGCGGATCGTGCCTCTGCTCCCCGCCTGTGCCATCCCGCCGTGCCGGAGCCACACCCCGAGGAGGACGAGTCCACCGCCTGCGGTCACGATCCACGTCACTAGCGCTGCCCATTCCATGTCGGTCCTCCTTCTCTAGACGACGTTGCGGGCTCGCTCGCGCGGGACGCCCGCCTCGCCGTGTGCGTCGTTCGTCTTAGCCTCAACCCGCATGCCGTGGACGAAGACGATCGTCCCGCCGAGCCAGCCACCGGCGGTGAGCGCGACGAGACCCGCGACGGCGAGGACGAGCCCCGCGGTCGTGACCGTTCCATCCTGATAGCCGTCCCACTGCGCCCACGCTGCGAGGCCGTAGAGCGTCACGGCGCTCACCATCGCGCTCAGGTGCAGCGTCGCCGTGCGCCAGACCGGCGATCCCCAGGTGAGCCGAAGCCAGTCGGCGAAGCCCGTCACGGCCGTCGGCACGGCGACGGCGAGGCCGCCGACGAGCGCCAGCCAGGCTCCCTTCGCGGCGGCCTCCTCGGCGAGCCCGGCGGTGCCGACGATCGAAAGGCCGGTCGCCAGCACGAGCATCCCGATCGTCGCGTCTGTCAGCGGCGGGTGGATCGGATGGCCCGGCGTCCCACGAAAGAGTCGTTCCAGCATTTGTCCTCCTTCCCTCAGGCGGCGAGTTCGAAGCTCACGGGCGTCGAGAGCTGCATCGCGGCGCGCCGTGCCTCCGCCGCCCCGACCTCCAGGACTCCCTCGGGCAGCTGGAGGATCGCCAAGCCGTCCGGCTCGAGCCAGGCCGGTGCTTCACGGAGCAGACGCCTTGCGAGCCCGAGCGGATCTCCGGCGAGAAAGACCGCCTCGGCCGGCTCGCACGCGAGGTCGGGGCGAAACGGACGCTCCTCCTCGGCGAGGTACGGGAGGTTCGCGACGACCACGTCGACGCGATCCGTAACCGGCGCGACCAGATCGCCCTCCCGAACGGCGACGCGGTGCGCGATCCCATGGAGCGCGGCGTTCCGCCGGGCAAGGCGGACGGCCCTCGGGGAGGTGTCCGTCGCCCAGATCGTCAGGTCGGGGCGCGCCGCGGCGATCGCGACCGCGATCGCGCCCGAACCCGTTCCGACGTCTGCGACGACCCCTCCGCGGGGCGCTTGCGCCACGGCGCGGCGGACGAGCTCCTCGCTCCGCGGTCGGGGCGTCATGACACGTCCCCGGTCGGCTGCGAGCGTGAGTCCCGAGAACGCGACAGCCGCGGCACCAGCAGTAGCTTCTAAGTTCATATTGGGAGTATATACAGAGTCGGCGTGTATCGACAGGTAAACTGTTCTTAGTGGACTCACTCGCCGGAATCGCCGATCGTGCGCTCCTCGAGACGCTTGCGTTCGTACGGGCGCAACCGGCGCCCGTTTCCGCGGACGAGGCCGCCAAAGCGCTCGCCATTCACCGGAACGCGGCCAGGTCGCGTCTCGACCGGCTCGCCCAGGCGGATCTCCTCGCGGTCGCGTTCGAACGACGAACCGGTCGCTCCGGCCCCGGCGCCGGCCGACCCGCGAAGGTCTATGCGGCCGCTCCCGAGACGCGCATCCGCGAGTATCCGCGCCATCGCCTCGAGGATCTCTTTTCGAGCGTCGTCGACGCGCTCCCGAAGCGCGGTCGGACGCAGCGGCTCCGCCGGATCGGCGAGGACTTCGGCCGACGCCTAGCGGCGGACGCCGAGCTCGAGCCGAGCGACGATGTCACCGCTGGCCTCGAGGCGGCGTGCGACGCCGTGCGCAGGCTCGGCTTCCAGGCGACGCTCGCCAGGGTCAACGGGACTGGGGCCGAGATCGCGACCCCCACATGTCCACTCCGCCCGCTCGTCATTACGCGCCCGGAGCTCGCCGAGCTCGACCGCGCGATGTGGGCCGGGCTCGTCGAGCAGAGTGTGCGCACGGTCGAGGCGGCCGACGTCCGCTGCGAGACGCGCTCGTGCCTGGAAAACCACGCGTCGTGCTCGGTGCTCCTCGAGCTCCGGCTCGACCGGCGAGCGGCTCCTCAGGCGAGCAGCACGTAGACCAGGTACGCAACCGCGCCGAGTACGAGCCAGGGCAGGACCGTGAACGTCCCGACCACCGCGACTGTCCACCAGCGAGCCGGTCTCCGGCGGGCCGCTTCCAACGGTGCGAGCGTCTCAGGCTCGTCGATCGGCGTTCGTTCAGGCTCCTCGCGAACGCCCTTCGCCTCGGATTCGGCGTGCTCCGCGCGATCGAGGAGCGCCGCCTCCGACCATTCGCGATCGGCGTCGGACGCCAGGGGGTTTCCTGTGCGCGGACCTGTCGAGCGCATGTCGGCCTCCTTCGAGGCGGGCCGCAGATCACCTCGCGTCGTTGCAATGACCACTATGCCACGCCGACCGGATACTTACGCCTCGGCCCGCGTCCGCTACGAAGGGCAGGGGCGCTCCGCGGGGATCAGGCGCTCTGCGTCCAGGCAAAGACCTCGCGCGCGATCCGCGGCGTCCCGGCGAGGATCGGCGCCCACCTGCTCAGGGCGGCGGACGTGATCGGATGGTCTGCGAGCGCGCTCACCTGCCGCTCGACGTTCTCTCCTTCGAACACGAAGACCACGAGATCCTCGGCGACGAACACGGTGTGGCGCGCGAACCCCGACTCGGCAAGCTCGAACGGCGGCCCTTCGGCCAACAGCTCTTCCGCCCGCTCACGGGTTCCCGGAGCCAACTCCACGACGACGCCGATTCGCTCCAATGATTGCCTCCTCCCGGCTTGCGCTCGGCTGGCCACTGTACGGCGTCGCCGACGATCGGTGCAGTGTGCTCAGTGGCTCAGGCCGCGTTGCTGCAGGTCGCCGAGGCACTGGGGGCAAATGCCGTGCGTGATGGGCTCGGCCTCGTGCGAGCGAAGGAACACCTGGACGGCGCCGGCCTCCAACCAGGTGTCGCCCGCGTCGTAGCGGGCGCACCAGGCGCATCGGGTCAGGAGCAGATGTGGCGCGGCCTCACTCCCCATGCCATAAGAATCATCGCTCGCGGGTCGGAAATCAACGGTCGCTCGGGCCAGTCCGTCATCGACTCGGCCCGAAGACGACGCCTGTCACGAGCGCGACCGCGGCAACGCTTCCACCAAGCGCGATGAATCGCCGAAGCATCCCGAAACGATGCCGCGCGACGCACGGCCACTCCACCGGCCGCTGCGGTGTCCTTCAGGCGCTACCCAGCGAGGCTGTTGGAGGTGAATGCCATCTTGGGCTCCCGCCGTCGTCGGGCTCCGCGATCAGGGCGCCGGAGTCCAGCGACATGCAGGGACGTGACGAAGCTCCCCGGGCAGATTCGAAGCGACAACCCTCCGGTTAACGGTCTTCCCGTGGGGTGGACGGGGTCGGAGACGCGTGCCGGATTCCATGATTTCATGCGGAAACCGGCTCGATCCTTGGACGGGGCCGGACCCCGTTCGACGCGAGTGCGCTGGATTTTTGCTGGATCTGGAGCCCGACTAACGCTCTACGATCGGGCGCGTGGAGGAGTTCGTTCCGCGCGACTTCGACGTCCCTCGGCGGCTCGAGACGCCGCAGTTCGTGCTCGAGCCGCTCGGCCCCCGGCACAACGACCAGGACTACGACGCGTGGACGTCGTCCGGGGAGCACATCCACACGACGCCTGGATGGCAGGAGAGCAGCTGGCCGCGCGAGATGACGCTGGACGAGAACCGCGCAGACCTGCAGCGCCATGCCGACGACTTCCGCAACCGGAGTGGGTTCACGTACACGGTGCTCGATCCGGCGAGCCGCGACGTGATCGGATGCGTCTACATCTACCCGCTGCACGACAGCGACTACGACGCCCATGCACTCTCCTGGGTACGGGCGAGCCACGCGCAGCTGGACATCGCGCTCTGGCGCGCCGTGAGTGAGTGGCTCGCGTCCGACTGGCCGTTCGGCAGCGTCAAGTACGCGCCACGCGCCTAGGCGTCTAGGACCGTCACGGTGTCAGGATTGGCAACGTGGCCGAGTCGTACTACTCGGCGCGAAGTCGCTGCGACCGAAGTGAGGGGACGCGAGCAGATCGCGTCGACGTCGCGGACTCATACGCGCTCGATGCGGACGTCCTCGATCTTGTGCCCTGCCTGTTTCTCTTTTCTTACCGAGCGGCCGAGATCGCCGAGCTCCTCAGCGTCTCCGTCGGAGACCTCGATCACGACGGGCTCCGGCGGCGTCTGCTCGGTTCCCGCTCGTCTTCACTCGGATCCTCCTCTGTTGCGGCATTTGGACCTTTCCCCCCTCGCTCGGGAGCATGAAGCTATGCCACGAACGTGACCAGCGCACAAGCACTTTTCGCGGGAAGCCCGGGCTGGCGGAAGCCCCGTGCGATCGGCCTCACCTTCCAGGAGCTCCTCGCCGGCTCACCCGTCTTCGACGATCCCGACACGCTCCGGTTCGTCCTGCGCGACGATGCGCCGAGGGACGATCGACTACCACTCCACGACGCTGCGCTACGTCCTGAACGGCAGGCTGCCGAGCGGATGCTGGAGCACGGGTTCGGCACCGAAGCGGAGCCCGCACGGCGAGGGTCCGCTGGATTAATGGGCCCCTACTGCGTCGTCCGGCGATAAACCGATTCGTTAGAACCTGGCGCTTTGCAGGGGAAACAGGGAGCTCCCCGAGTCAGATTCGAACTGACAACCCTCCGGTTAACAGACGGACGTTGCCAGATCATGCAACGGCAGATTAGGATGGCTGCGTTCGCTCCGAGCGGCTCGGGTCGGCTTAGGTCAGCTCAGGTGGGCAAAAGTTGAGCCAAAGGTCGGCTCGTAGAACCGCCACCGCGGGACGCGCGGGCGGGCCCGGGTGAGGCGTACACCTTCAGGTGGGTCACGATGGGCGCGGTGACCGGGTGCTGGCGGCATCCGTCAGCGCGCGAGAACTCGAGAGAAGGCGCGCCTCCCGCGGTTTGAGCCCCACATCGTCAAGGACAGCCGCGACGAGAGCGTCATAGCGACCCGCAGCGAGATCGCCGAGCGGGTCGCGCGTATACCGGAGCAGCTGGGCATACGGCAGCGCGAAGGCGGCGCGCATCGCGAGGACTCGCCGCCGCTCACCATCGAGCCCCCGGTCGAGAACCTGCGATGCTGCGCTCAGACGGCGAATCTCCGCGATTCGAGTCGGCAGGTAGTGCCACGCAACTGCCGCAGCCGGAAAGACGAAGACGAGCACGCCGAGCACATTGGCAAGCCGATGCACACCGTTCTCGCCCTCCTCGCCAAGGTCTTGAACCGGTCCGCCGACAAGAGGGATGTGGTCACCCACCTCGCGCACCCCGCTACCGAGAACGCTCAACTGGTCCACGAGGTCATGGACGCGCACGCCCAAAAGCGCAAGCAAGCCGAGAATCAGCAGAAAGGCAGCATCCTTGACGACCCTCGTCAGCCGTCGGTGGGGAACGTCCGGATACAGGCGCATGACGCATCCGTACCCGCAACGTGCCTGACCTAAAGGGCAACCCGCGCGGGCTTGGCGTAGCAGCAGCCGTTTTCAAGGATCATGTCGGCATGGCCTACCGCCGCCCGATAATCGACATGATCATGACTTCTTGGCAGGCTGTCTTTCGGCTTGGCGTCGTCGCCACGGTGCTCGCACTGTCTGGGTGCGGAGGCTCATCGGTCGGGTCTGAAAGGGGCGACTACCCGCTCGTGTCGGTGACCTCCGGGGAGCGAATGCCAAACGACTAGGAGCTCGACCCAAGCCCGACCTGCGAGCGAACGATCGCGACCTTCCACGACGGCAGCAAACCAACGCACCGGCCGATCATCATTCCGCCCTCTCCCGGCTTGCGCGCGACCGCGATCACTAAGCGCACGACCCGAATCGACTGGTCCTTCGACCAGCTTCCCGCCGACTGCCCACCCGCCGCCTGCTTCTCTTGGTCGACACCGGCGCCAACCCCGCCGGAACCCCTACGACGAAGGACATCCTGGTCGACGGCACGCGCGGCAGTATCGAGATCAGATACCCCGACTTCTTGCCACCACCCACCGTCGCCCGCGCCTCCTCCTTCACGCGAACCGGCCCGCGGAGCCGCACCGTCTCCGTGCTCATCAAACGAGACAGCGACCTCCCTGCCGATCCACCCCCTCCGCCACCCCCCATTACCGCCCCCGCCGGCACCCCGGTCACGTGTGCAAGCAAAGCAACCACCGTCGGCGACCCAACCGGCGACGTCCTCACCTACCAGCCCGGCACACCACCCCACACCCCCGAGCCGCAAAGCCGTGAGCTCGCAGGAATCGACATCGTCCGGGCCACCGTTCGAATCGACGGCTCCACCGTGTGCGCCACCATCAGCTTCGCCCCAGCCGCCCACCACCGACTTCGACGCCACCCTGGCCGTGCGAGACACACGCACTAACAGCTGCTGCGGCTCACTCAAATTTCGCCGCACCCGCGAAGTACTGCAAGTCGGCCTCTCCCGCACCGACGACTCTGGCAAATACACGCTCGACCCCGTCGCTAACGCCGGCGCTCAGCTGACCAGTTCGACGCTGGTTATGACCGGCTCCTTCCCCGACCCCGCCGAGGGGCAGTCCCAAAGCCACGAAATGCCCGACGCGCACCTGGCCTGGAGCCTGACAACGACCCACGCCCAAAAGACCGACGGCCCCTACTTCGGCGACTGGCTCCCCGCCCAAAAAGCCGTCAACCAGCCCATGATCCGACAGACAGACGGCGCCACCATCGCACCAAGCGGCCCGTAAGTGCTGGCCCACCTCACGCGAGGCCGCCTGCAAGACGATCGCCGCAGCTCGTCCGCCCAGGCTTGTGTGCTCGACCCGCGTGCGGTGAGCCGTATTCCGGCCCCCGGATCAGGCCTTCCGAGGGTCAGGGAGGTCGCTGTCTCGTTTGATGAGCACGGAGACGGTGCGGCTCCGCGGGCCGGTTCGCGTGAAGGAGGAGGCGCGGGCGACGGTGGGTGGTGGCAAG
>Ga0126312_10002169_pt1 | contig 13100 bp, 12 predicted proteins | sample Plot104A_FD_92537 | JGI IMG/M metagenome (GOLD analysis project Ga0126312, IMG submission 92537) | Serpentine soil microbial communities from UC McLaughlin Reserve, CA, USA - Plot104A | ecosystem: Environmental > Terrestrial > Soil > Grasslands | place: USA: UC McLaughlin Reserve, Lake County...
AGATCGACGCCGCGAGGCCTGCGCCGATCACGAGGTAGAGCGGGATCAGCAGGTTCGACGTCTCGCCGGCGACCCGAACGGGCAGCCGCAACGCGAGGGCGGCAAACGCGAGCAGCGGCAGCGCCCACTGCCAGTGGCGGAAGATGGCCGCGCCGACGGCGATCGCCGCCGCGAGGGCTAGAGCGCCCGCGGCCAGCAGGCCGGGGCTGTCGCGCAGGTCGGCGATCCGTGGGTCGCCCCAGACGTCGCCGGCGATCAGCAGCGGCGCGACCACCAGCGCAACCGCCAGGACGACGTGCCGCCAGCGCCACTCGGGCGCGGCGATCGCCGCGGCGGCGCCCCCGCATGCCACCAGCAGCCCCAGCGCCTGAAGCGGCTCGGCGTTCATTCCGGCTGGAGCTCGATCCGCTGCGGGTACACCATGTCGCGCTCGCCGTCGGGCAGCTCGACCCGCAGCCGGTAGCGGCCCGGCGGCGCGATGTTGCCCTCGTCGTCGCGCCCGTCCCAGACGTAGCTCACCCGCTCCCCCGCATCGAGGGCGACGTCGGGCGCGAGGGTCCGAACCGGCTCGAGGTCGCGCCCGACGATCGAGACGGTCGCGTGCGGATCCGACTCGCGGACGAAGAACACGATCTCGGCCTCGTCGCGGACCCCGTCGCCGTTCGGCGAGATCCTCTCCTGGAGCTTCGAGACCTCCAGCACCAGCTCCGGTGACCGCGTGCCGACAACGAGGGCGGCCGCCAGCAGCGCCGCGGCGAAGAGAGTTACGAAGAGGGCCTGTGCCCCTCGGTCCCCGGCGCTCAAGTGTTGGCCCGATCCTGACCCGCGATCACCGCGAGGTCGGCGCCGCCGGCGAGGCGCTGCGCCTGGCGGTCGATCGGCTGGACCGGGCCCACCCCCAGGTCACGGGCCAGCTTGCGCGCGACCCGCTCCTGTCCCTTCTCGAACATCACCACGGTCTGGTCGAACGGCTCGGGGATCGTCGTCACCGCGCCGAGCTTGAAGTCGTTCGCCTCGACGTCGTCGCCGACCTTCGCCCCGAGGCCCGGGACGGCCGTGCCGTTGAGCACCGCGACCTCGACGTCGGCCGTGGCGACGGCCCCGGCCTTCGGCTGGCGACCGCCCTCGTCTCCGGACTCGAGGATCAGCTCGGAGCCGAAGATCGCGGCGACACCCAGCACGACGGCCGCGACGGCGATCGCCACCAGCCACCGCGGGCGCGTGATCGTGCCGACGAACCGGCGCCACCGCGGGTGCGGTTCCAGCGCCGCTCGCTCCATCGTGATCCGCTCCAGCGCCGGCCGCTCGGCCGTCACGCGCTGGGCGGCCGTCACGGCCGCGGCCTCCGCCGGCGTTGTCACCGGCGCCGGCGCAGGCGTCACCTCGGTCGCCGGAACGGCTGCCGGGGACGGTTCGCCCAGGCCGAGCTCCTCGAGCTCGGCCTCGGCGCGGTCGAGCAGCGCCTCGCTGGCGACCACGTCGGCGGCGGGGTGCTCGGGCTGGCGCTCCATCCATTCGACCAGCCGCTTGAGGTCGCGGCGCTGGGACAGGTAGAGGGGCAGCAGCAGGGCGATCCCGATGCCGGCGATCACGGCGACGATCGCGCCTGCGTCCTGGACCAGCTCGCTGATGCTGAAGTCCACCGCGCTCCCCGGCTAGAAGCTCTGGTCGTCGGCCCCGATCACCAGGACGACCGGCGCATCGCCAGAGGCCTGCCTGATGTCGTCGGCGATGGGCTCTGTCGCAGTCTCACCGAGCTTCGCCTGGATCGCCCGCGCGAACTCCGCGGCCGCCCCCTCCTGCTCCGGCTCGAACATGACCACCGACTCGGCGAATCCGGACAGCGCATTGGCCTGGGTGCCCACCGGATAGCCCGCGGGCTTCACGACCTCGGTCGCGACCTTCTTCGCGAGGCCGGGGACGCCCTGGACGCCGCTGGTCTGCGTCGCGTTCAGAACGGCGACCTTCGGCCGCTCCTTTCGCTCCTCAGCGCGGCGCTCAGCGCGGCTGGCCGTCTCGCCGCCGCCCCCGTCGCCGACGAGCCCGAAGCCGCTGGTCAGGACTCCGGCGACGATCACCGCGGCGGCGAGGATGCCGAGCACGATCCGGCCGTCGATCGGGAGGTGGCGGTCGAACGCCTGGTAGCGCGGGCCCACGGCTCCGGCGACGCTCGCGCGCGCTCGCGCGAACCGGCCGGGGCGCTCCTCGCCGGCGGCTTCGCCCCGCGCCTCGGCCGCAGCCGTGGATGCGTCGTCGGCCTCCTTCGCCCGCTCGGGCGCACGCCCCGCCCAGTCACGCAGGCGACGGATGTCGCGGGACTGCTGGAAGATGAGGAAGGCGAGAACGGCGAGGCCGATGAAGGCCGCCAGGCCTACCAACGGCCCGATCTTCTCGATCAGGTCGAGCATTCGGGCGGCGGATGCTAAGCGGTCACAGCGGCGATTGGCGCCGCCAGGCCGCGCTCAGGCATCGAGCTCGAGGGGCGCGGTCGTCTCCGCCCCCGCGACCAGCTCCACGACATGTGCCGCGAGGTTGGTCTCGTCGCCCGACGCGACCAGCTCCTCCAGCTCGGCGACGCTGCGCTCCACCCACTCGGGATCGAGTGGGGCGCCCCGAACCGCGCGGACGATCCGCTCGGCGGTGGTCCGGCGCGGCTCCTCGTCGGCGTTGAACAGCTCCTCGTGGATCTTCTCGCCGGCGCGGGGACCGGTGAACTCGATCGCGATGTCGGTGTCGGGCTCGTAGCCGGCGAGGTGGATCATGTTCCGCGCCAGGTCGACGATCTTCACCGGCTCGCCCATCTCGAGCACGAAGACCTCCCCGGACGTGCCGCCGAGGTCGGCGGCCTGGATCACCAGCTGCACCGCCTCCGGAATCGTCATGAAGTAGCGGCTCATCTCCGGGTGGGTCACCGTCACCGGCCCGCCGCGTTCGATCTGCGAGCGGAAGATCGGCACGACGCTCCCGGACGAGGCGAGGACGTTCCCGAACCGCACGCTGATGAAGCGGGTGCGCGGATGGCGCTGGCCCGCGGCGTCGACGATCCACTCGGCCATGGCCTTCGACGCCCCCATCACGGTTCGCGGGTTGACCGCCTTGTCGGTGGACACCAGGACGAAGCGCTCGGCGCCGGCGACGGCCGCCGTCTCGGCGGTGACGCGGGTGGCGATCGCGTTGTTGCGAACCGCCTCCAGCGGGTTCGACTCCATCAGGGGCACGTGCTTGTAGGCGGCGGCGTGGAAGACGATCTCGGGCTTGAAGCGCTGCATCACCTCCAGCATGCGGTCGCCTTCCTTGCAGTCGGCGAGGACCGACTCGACGGCGGTGAAGTGCCACTCGCTCGTCAGCTCGCGATCGATCTGGAACAGCGGCCCCTCGGCGTGGTCGACCAGCACCATCAGCCGTGGCCGCACCCGCGCGATCTGCCGGCAGAGCTCAGCGCCGATCGATCCTCCGGCACCGGTGACGAGGACGATCCGATCCTCCAGGTAGGCCCCGACGCGGTCGAGCTCCATCACCACCGGGTCGCGGCCCAGCACGTCCTCCACCTGGACCTCGCGCAGCTGGCGGGTGAGCTGCACGCCCCCTCGCAACAGCTCGAACACCGTCGGCAGCGTCTGCACGCGGATGTCGCGCTCGCGGGCCGCGGCGACGACCCGGGCGCGCAGGACGCCGGGGGCGGAGGGGATCGCGATGAAGACCTCGTCGGGCTTGGTCCGGTCCAGGATCGAGGCGATCTCGTCGGTGGTGCCGAGGACCTTGAGCCCGAGGTTGCGCATCCCCCGCTTCTGAGGGTCGTCGTCGACGAACCCGATCGGGCGCGTGCCGAGGTTCGGGTTGAGCTGCATCTCGCGGACGACCATCTGGCCGCCCGACCCGGCGCCGACCACCAGGACCGAGCGCGCCTTGCGCCGCTGGGCCGCGCGCGTCGGCCGCTCGGCGAGCGAGCGGCGCAGCAGCCGGGCGCCCCCCGTGAGGACCGTCAGCAGCAGCAGATCGAAGATCGCGATGGAGCGCGGCAGGTCGTAGGCATAGGGCTTGGCGACCGCGAACACCAGCACCAGCAGCGCAACCGCCACCAAAGACGCGCGCACCAGCGGCCAGAGGTCGGGCAGCCGGAAGTAACGCCACCACTTCTGGTGCTGGCCCAGAAGCTCGAAGACCACCGCCTGGCCGATCGCGACGAACGCGACCGAGCCCGCGAGCATGGTCTCGTAGCGGCCCGGGATGCCGCCCGGAACGTCCAGGAAGCGCAGCTTGAACGCCAGTGCGTAGGCGGCCGCCGCGAGCAGCGCGTCCGCGGCGAACTGCTGCGCCCTGCGCATCGAGGAAGAGCTGCGCAAGCGCGACATGGAGGGCGAGTGTAGAGGGCTTTCTGGCCCCCGCCATATGATGTGGCGCGCCCGCCAGGGATGCTGCGGGCCGCGTGCGGAGCCGTGCCTCACGCCCGCCCGATAGCCAATGGCCGACTTCATCCTCGACCCCATAGTCGAAGCCGCCACCGACTTCATCAACTCTGTCGGCGAGGTCGGGGTGTTCGTGCTGATGACGCTGGAATCCGCCTGCATTCCCGTGCCGAGCGAGGCGATCATGCTCTTCGCCGGCTTCAGCGTCAGCGAGGGCGAGATGACGCTGGCGGGAATCGTCATCGCCGGGGTCGCCGGGAACCTCGTGGGGTCGTGGATCGCCTACGCCGTCGGCTACTACGGGCGGATCGAGCTGCTGGAGAAGAACCGCCTGATCCACATCAACCACAAGCACCTCGAGTGGGCGGACTCGTGGTTCAAGCGGCACGGCGACGCGACGGTGTTCTTCACCCGGATGCTCCCGATCATCCGCACCTTCATCTCGCTGCCCGCGGGCGTGGCGCGCATGCCCTTCTGGCGCTTCACGCTGCTGACGCTGGCCGGCTGCGTGCCGTGGGTGATCCTGCTCGCGCTGATCGGGCGTGAGGTCGGCGACAACTGGGAGGAGTGGCGCGACCACCTCCACTACCTGGACTACGCGGTGGTCGCCGCCATCGTGATCGGCGTCGTGTACCTGATCATCCGCCGGCGCAGAGAGCCCCCGAGCCCGGCGGAGGCTGGGCCATAGAGCGCTGGCGCGCCGCCGCGCTGGGGGCGATCCAGGGCCCGGCCGAGCTTCTGCCCGTCTCCAGCTCGGCCCACCTCAACCTCGTGCCGTGGCTCGCCGGCTGGGAGGCCGACGACGGCGACCCCGAGGAGCGCAAGAGCTTCGAGGTCGCCGTCCACGCCGGCGGAGCGGCGGCGCTGCTGATCGGACAGCGGCGGCTGATCGCGGCCGAGCTGCGGGAGTTCGACCTGCGGCGGGCGGCCGTGGTGGTCCTGTCGTTCGGGCCGCCCGCGATCGCGGGCTACCTGTTCGAGCGGCAGATCGAGTCGCACCTGGGCGGCCCGCGCGCCACCGCCGCCGGGCTCGTGGCCGGCTCGGTCGCGATGGTCGCCGCAGATCGAAGCGCACAGGAGCGCGGGCCCGGGGACGCGGGGGCCCTCGACGGACTCGCCCTCGGCATCGGCCAGGCGGCGGCGCTGGCGCCCGGCGTCTCGCGCAACGGGGCCACGCTCACCGCGGCGCGCTGGCGGCGGTTCACCCGGCCCTACGCGAACCTGCTCTCGCGCACCGTGGCGCTCCCGGTGATCGTCGGCGCGACGCTGCTGAAGGGCGTTCGCCTGCGCCGTCGCGGCGTCGGGCCCGGACTGCGCGGCACCCTCGCGACCGGCGTCACCGCGTCATTCGCCTCGACGCTCGCGTCGCAGAGGCTGATCGGGCTCGTCGAGCGCGACCGGGCGCTGTGGCCGTACGCGGCCTACCGCTGCGCGCTCGCGGCCGCGGTGGTGTGGAGAATGGGACGTCGATGAGCAGCCAGGACGCCTACGAGCGCGCCGGGGTCAGCCAGCGCGAGGCCGACGAAGCGGTCGGCGCGCTGGTCGCCCACCTGAGGCAGATCGATACCGGCGTTCCCTCCCGGGTGGTCGACCTCCCCGGCCACTACGCCAGCGTCGTGCGCATCCACGAGCGCACCGGCGTCGCATTCGGAACCGACGGCGTCGGCACCAAGATGGTCGTCGCCGAGCGCCTGAGCCGCTTCGACACCATCGGCATCGACTGCGTCGCGATGAACGTCAACGACCTCGTCTGCGTCGGCGCCCGGCCGCTCGCGATGCTCGACTTCATCCTCTGCTCCCAGGCCGACCCGGAGGTCTGCGGGCAGATCGGCGTCGGCCTGCGCCGGGCCGCCGAGCTCGCCGGAATCGAGATCCCGGGCGGCGAGATCGCCCAGGTCGGCGACGTCGTCTCCGGATGGGAGCTCGGCGGCAGCGCGATCGGCCTGGTGGCGATCGAGGAGATCGTGTCCGGCGACGGCATCGAGCCGGGCGACATGCTGATCGGCCTCCCCTCCTCCGGCCTCCACTCCAACGGCTACACCCTCGCGCGCTCGGCGCTGGCCGAGGTCCCGCTCGACGACGACCGCCTCGGGCGCCCGCTGGGCGACGTGCTGCTCGAGCCGACCGAGATCTACGTCAGCGCCATCGTCGAGCTCCTCGGGTCCGGCCTCGGCGTTCACGGGCTCGCCCACATCACCGGCGACGGGCTCAACAACCTGCTGCGCCTCTCCGATCGCGTCGGCTACGCGCTCGACGCCCCGCTTCCCGTCCCGGACGTCTTCGGCCTCATCCAGGAGTTGGGAGAAGTCTCCGACGCCGAGATGCACGAGGTCTTCAACATGGGACTCGGCTTCGTGTGCGTCGTCGCCGCCGTCGACGCGGACGACGCGGTCGGGCTGCTGGCCCGCCACCACCCCGGGGCGGCGCGGATCGGCTCGGTCACCACCGACGCCGGTAGGGTCGCCCGCACATGAAGGTCGCAATCCTCGTCTTCGAGAAGCTCACCGCGCTCGACGCGATCGGCCCCTACGAGGTGCTCTCGCGCCTACCCGGCGCCGAGGTGCAGTTCGTCGCCAAGGAGGCCGGCCTCGTCCGCACCGACACCGGCGCCCTGGGCGTGAGCGCCGACCGCTCGATCGCGGACACGGAGCTCCCCGAGATCCTTCTGGTACCGGGCGGCGAGGGCAACCGGCCGCTGCTCACAGACGAAGAGGTGCTCGACTGGGTGCGCGCCGCGCACGAGGGCGCCACCTGGACGACCTCGGTCTGCACCGGCTCGCTGGTGCTCGGCGCCGCGGGGCTGCTCGACGGTGTCCGCGCGACGAGTCACTGGGCGTTCCTCGACCGGCTCGCCCGCTACGGCGCCGAGGCGACGAGCGAACGCGTGGTGATCGACGGCAAGATCGTCACGGCCGCCGGGGTCTCGTCTGGAATCGATATGGCGCTGACGCTGGCGGCCGAGATCGCCGGCTCCGAGGTGGCGCAGGCGATTCAGCTCGGCATCGAGTACGACCCCGAGCCGCCGTTCGACGCCGGCTCGCCTCACAAGGCCCCGCCCGCGATTGTCGAGCTCGTACGCGGCGCCGAAACAGGCTCCTAGAACGACGACTGGACGGCGCCCGAAGGCCCTGAGCCGGTAATCCAAAGGCGGTACGGTGGGTAGTGGAGGGAACGGATCCATGGCCACCATCGTCAAGCTCACGCTCGGCGCGCTGCTCGTGGCGCTCTTCGCAGCCGGGATTCCGGCGGCCTGGGTGTGGGTGGGCAGCCAGGTGCAGGGCGGCACCGAGCCGAGCGCGACCGCCATCGCGACCGTGGTCACGGGCTGCATGGCCTCCTACGGCCTCGTGGCGCTGCTCGCGGCGTGGCTGAAGAGCCGCGGCGACGAGGAGTCCGCCGCCGCGCGCCACGAGCGCTACGCCTGGAACCGGAGCCTGCGCGACGCCAGCAAGAAGCCGAGGCAGACGAACTTCCTCGAGAACGTGCTGATCGCGACGACGATCACCGTCGCCATCATCGTCACCGTCTGGTTCTTCCTCTACGGCAGTCCAGGCGTTCCGCAAATCTGATCGCACGGCGCGCATGACCGGGATCAGGCGCGAGCGGTGTAGCCGCGAATCGCCTGGGGCATAGGTACGTTCAGGGGCGCCCAGACCGCCCCAGCGGGGACCCGAGGAACGACAATAGGACGACAGTGAGCGGCGAGGCGACATCCGGACTTGCACGCAGCCTGATCGGGGCGGTCCTCTCGTCCCGGTACCGCCTCGACTCCAAGCTCGGCAGCGGCGGCATGTCGACGGTCTATCTGGCCCGTGACGAGACGCTCGAGCGGTCGGTCGCGGTGAAGGTCCTGCACGCTGCGATCTCCGACCAGCCGGACCAGATCGAGCGCTTCCGCCGCGAGGCGCGCGCCGTCGCCCAGCTCTCGCATCCGAACGTCGTCGCGGTGATCGACGCCGGCGAGGACGGCGGCCACCCCTACATCGTCTTCGAGTTCGTCGACGGCGAGACGCTTAAGGAGCGGATCGACCGCATGCAGCGCCTGCCGGTCGACGAGGCGGCCGCGTACGCGATCGAGATCGGCCGCGGCCTCGCCGCCGCCCACGCGCGGATGCTGGTCCACCGCGACGTCAAGCCGCAGAACGTCCTGATCGATCGCGAGGGGCGGGGCAAGGTCACCGACTTCGGCATCGCGCTGTCGCTCGAGTCCGACGGCCTCACCAAGACCGGGCGTGTGCTGGGCACCACCGACTACGTCTCTCCCGAGCAGGCGATGGGCAAGGACGTGGACTCCCGCTCCGACATCTACTCGCTGGGCGTCCTCCTCTACGAGATGCTCACCGGCCGCGTGCCGTTCGAGGCCGAGACGCTGGTTGGCGTCGCCATGAAGCACGTCAACGAGCCGATGCCTGACGTGCAGGCGGCACGGCCCGAGGTCTCCTCGGCGCTGGCGGCGGTGATCGAGCGGTCGACCCAGAAGGACCCGAAGGACCGCTACCCGGACATGGCCGGGATGCTGCGCGAGCTCGAGTCGGCCCTGGACGTAGAGGTCTCGCGGGCCGGCGGCGCGCACGGCGAGGCGACGGCCGTGATCGAGTCGGTCCCGCAGCGGCGCCGCCTCGCCCCCAGCCGCAGGGTCTCCGTCGCCGGCATCCTGCTGGTGCTCGCCGCGGCGGCGGCGGCGCTGCTGATCGCCACGCTCACGGGTGACAATGAGAAGAAGGCGAAGGCGGGCAACGGCGCTCCTCCGAGCGGCGCCGAGGTCGAGCTCGTCTCAGCCCAGGACTTCGACCCCGAGGGCGACAACGGAGAGGAGCATCCGGAGGATGTCGACTTCGCGATCGACGGCAATCCGGATACCGCTTGGTCGACCGAGGCCTACACGACCGGCCCCGCGGTCGCCGACTCGGGCAAGTCGGGAGTCGGGCTGATCGTCGATGCCGACGCGCCGGTCGCAGCCCGCTCGATCGACGTCAAGTCGGCGATCGGCGGCTGGTCGGGCGAGATCTACGGCGCCGCCGAGGGGCCGCCCGACGACATCGCCGACTGGGGCTCGCCGATCGGAGAGATCTCCGACGCCGGCACCGACGAATCGGTGACGCTCGACGCCACCTCCGAATCGCGGTACTTCCTGATCTGGGTCACCGACCTCGCCGAGGGCGAGGGCGGCTTCACCGTCGAGATCGACGAGGTCGTGCTGACGGCATAGCGGGTCGGATCCGCCAGGGTCGTGGCAAGGCCTAGAACTGGTACGAGCGCTCGGCCTTGTGGCGCTCGACCGCGAGCTGCACCAGGCGGTCGCAGACCTCGGGGTACGTCCTGCCCGACGCCTCGAACAGCTTCGCGAACACGCTCGTGGAGGTGAAGCCCGGGATCGTGTTGATCTCGTTGACCAGGACCTCGCCATCGTCGCGGACGAAGAAGTCACAGCGCGCGAGGCCGGTGCCGCCCACGGCCGTGAAGACGTGGCCGGCAAGCTCGCGAACCCGCTCGATGGCGTCGTCACCGATGCGCGCCGGCACCACGAGGTCCATGCCGCCCTCCTCGTACTTCGCCTCGAAGTCGTACCAGTCGGCGTGCGCGTCGATCTCACCCGGCTGCGAGACCTCCGGGTCGTCGTTGCCCATCACCGAGCACTCGACCTCCCTGCCCCCGCCGTCGGCCTCCACGATCACCCGCGGGTCGTGGCGGCGGGCGAGCTCGACGGCCTCGTCGAGCTCCGCCTCGGCATTCGACACCCTGGAGATGCCCACGCTCGAGCCCAGCCGCGACGGCTTCACCCACAACGGCATGCCCATCGCGGCGGCGTGCTGGCGCCAACCCTCCTCCCCGGCCTCGCAGAAGTCGACCTGCGGGAAGCCGTGGAAGGCGCACAGCCGCTTGAACACCAGCTTGTCGATCGTCACCGCCGCCGCCAGGACGCCGGGGCCGACGTAGGGGACGTCGAGGCACTCGAGCAGGCCCTGGACGGTGCCGTCCTCCCCGAACGGGCCGTGCAGGACGGGGAAGGCGACGTCGGCGTCCAGCAGGCCGCCGGCGGCCCTCAGCTCGATCTCCGCGCCGTCGCGGGTCCAGCGACCGTCGCGCTCGATCAGCACCGGCAGCGCCTCGTGGCCGGCCTCGCGAAGGCCGTCGGCCACCGACGCCCCCGACCTCAGCGAGATGTCGTGCTCGCTCGAGCGCCCGCCGCTGATCACCGCGACCCTCATCTCGCGGGGCCCTCGGGCGACGGCTCCTCGTCCGGGGGAGGCTCCTCCTCGGGGGGCGGCTCCTCGAAGACGCCGACGTAGATCGTCACGTCGTCGCCGGCGCGCAGCCGCTCGCCCGCATCGGGCGCCTGATCGAGCACCTCGTCGTCCTCCGACTCGTCGTCGGTCGAGCGCTCGAGCACCCGCACGTCGAGGCCGCGAGATGTGAGGTTCGCGGTCGCCGCGTCGCGCGACTGGCCGATCACGTTCGGCATCACCACCGAGCCGGCGCCGGAGGACACGACGATGGTGATCGTGTCGCCCTTCTGCAGCTTGCTGCCCCCTGCGGGGTTCTGGCTGACCACCTGGCCCTCCGGCTCGTCGGCGTCCTGGGTCTCGACGTTGGGGATGAAGCCGGCGTCGCGCAGCGTGGCCTCGGCCTCCGCCTGCTGCAGGCCCACGACGTCGGGCAGGTCGACGGTGTTCTGGCCCTCCGAGATCGTCAGGGTGACCACGGAGCGGCAGTCCACGGTCTCCCCGCCCGGTGGCTGAACCGCGATCACGGTTCCCGGCTTCGCGTTCGAGAACCGCTCGCGCGTTCGCACCAGGAAGCGCTCGCCCTTGAGGGCCTTTCGCGCCGTCTCCAGCGACTTGCCCTTGAGGTTGCCGGGAACCTGCACGGCCTGGCCGCTGGACACGGTGAGCGCCACGTTGGAGCCGTCGTCGGCCTCCTGCCCGGCCGCGGGGCTCTGCTCGGCCACGACGCCCTTGGGAATGCAGCTTGGCTGCGAGTGGATGTTGGCTTCGAGGCCTCTCTGGCCGAGCAGCTGCTGGGCCTGGTCGCGTGACTTGCCCACGACGTCCGGGACCTTCACCTGGTCGGGCCGCGTGAGCGCGTAGGCGGCCGCCGCCCCCAGCAGCAGAAGGACCGCCGCGATGACCGCCGCCCGGCGCTTGGTCATCCAACCGCCCTCGCCCTTTTGGGCCGCGAGCTGCTCCTGCGCCATCGCCGCCTCGGCCGGGCTCGCGCCGGCCGCGACCGCGGCGCCGGCACCGGCGGCGCCCGCCGCGGCGACGGCGGCGTAGGAGGCGGTGTCGCCGAGGCCACCGCCGGAGGGGTCCGCCTCGGCGCGGTCGAGGGCGGCGGCGAACTCCTCAGCCGAGGAGAAGCGGTTGGCCGGGTCCTTGGCCAGGGCGCGCAGCGTCACGGCGTCCAGCGCGGGGGTGACGTTCGCATTGAGCGTGCTCGGCGGTTGCGCTTGGTCGGAGACCTGCTTCAGCGCGATCGTCACCGCGCTGTCGCCCTCGAACGGCACCCGCCCGGTGAGCGCCTCGTAGAGGATCACCCCGATCGAGTAGAGGTCCGAGGCGTAGGTGACGTCGAGGCCCTGCGCCTGCTCGGGCGAGAGGTAGTGCGCCGTGCCGAGGACGGACCCGGTCTGGGTGATCTCCGAAGCCCCCGCGCGGGCGATTCCGAAGTCGGTCACGCGCGCGCGGCCCTCGCCGTCGACCAGGACGTTGCCGGGCTTGAGGTCGCGGTGGACGATCCCCCGCTCGTGGGCGAAGCTGGCCCCGGCCAGGACCTGGCGCACGATCTCGACGGCCTCCCCGGCCGTGAGCCCGCGCTCGATCAGGTCCTTGAGCGTCGCGCCCTCGACGTACTCCATCGCGATGTAGTGGCCGCCGTCCCACTCGCCGCGGTCGTAGACACCGACGACGTTCGGGTGTTGGAGGCCTGCGGCCGCGGTCGCCTCGCGGCGGAAGCGCTCGACGAACTGTGCGTCCTGGGCGAAGCGCTCGTGCAGGAACTTCAGCGCCACCTGCCGGCCGAGCATCTTGTCCGCGGCGACCCAGACGTCGGCCATCCCACCCGAGCCGATCCTCGCGACCAGCCGGTAGCGGTCGTCGACCTCCTGCCCCGCTTCGAGCCTGCGCATCCCCGGCGCCTCAGCCGCCCTCGGCGAGCACGGCTTCCATCACCTGTGTGGCGATCGGGCCGGCGACCTCCGCACCGAAGCATCCGGTGCAGCGCTCGATCATCGCCGCCACCGCGACCTGGGGGTCGTCGGCGGGGGCGAACGCGATGAACCACGGCCGATTGATGCCGGCCTCGACGTCGATCTCCGCGGTTCCGGTCTTTCCGGCGAAGGAGACCCCACCAACGGTTAGGCCGGCGGCCGTTCCCTCGGGGTCCTCGGTGACGTTGGTCATCATCTCGGTCAGCTCGTTCGCCGTTTCCTCCGACACGACATTGGACTGCTCGTCGGGGTCGAGCTCCTCGATCGTGCGCCCGTCGGGGTCCTTGGCCTCCTGTAGGAGGGTCGGCTGCATCAGCGTCCCGTCGTTGGCGATCGTCGCCGCAACCTCGGCCATCTGCATCGGCGTAGTGAGCAGTCGCTCCTGGCCGATCGCCACGCGGCCGATGTCGATCGGGTCGGACGGGCCGAGGAGCTTCCCGACGTCGTAAACGCCGCTGGGCGCCATCTGGTTGTCCGGGTAGTCGAGC
>Ga0126312_10002170_pt1 | contig 13090 bp, 12 predicted proteins | sample Plot104A_FD_92537 | JGI IMG/M metagenome (GOLD analysis project Ga0126312, IMG submission 92537) | Serpentine soil microbial communities from UC McLaughlin Reserve, CA, USA - Plot104A | ecosystem: Environmental > Terrestrial > Soil > Grasslands | place: USA: UC McLaughlin Reserve, Lake County...
CGAGGGATTCACGCGGCCCCGAGAGTAGCCATCTCGTCCTCCGACAGCCGGACGTCGGCGGCGCCGAGGTTCTCCTCGAAGTGCTCGATCGAGGACGTGCCGGGAATCGGGAGCATCACGGGCGACCGCTGCAGGAGCCAGGCCAGGGACACGTGGGCCGGCGTCGCGTCGTGCGCGCGGGCGATCTCGTCTACCGGCCCACCCGGGTCGGCCAGGTCGCCGGTCGCGAGCGGGAACCAGGGCAGGAACGCCAGCCCGTCGCGCTCGCAGGCCTCCAGCACCGGCTCCTGTGCCCTGTCCGTGAGGCTGAAGCGGCTTTGACAGGAGACGATCTCGACGAGCTCCCGCGCCCGCTGGAGCTCCTCCGGCGAGGCGTTCGAGACGCCGATGTGGCGGACCTTGCCTTCGTCCTGGAGCTCGTGCATCGCGCCGAGCGACTCCTCGATTGGAACTTCGGGGTCGGGCGCGTGCAGCTGGTAGAGGTCGATGCGGTCGAGCCGGAGCCGCTGCAGGCTGCCCTCGCAGCACTCCTTGATCCGCTCCGGCCGGGCGTCCCGCGGCCACTGGCCCGGCCCCGTGCGGCGCAGGCCGGCCTTGGTCGCGATCACGAGATCGTCCGGGTACGGGTGCAGCGCCTCGGCGATGAGGTTCTCCGAGACCTCGGGGCCGTACGAGTCCGCTGTATCGATCAGGTTGACCCCTCGGTCCACTACTCGCCGCAGCAGCTCCTTGGCTCCCTCGGGATCGTCAGGCGGGCCCCAGATGCCATCGCCGGTGATCCGCATCGCGCCGAAGCCGAGGCGACGTACCTCGAGATCTCCGGCGAGGTTGAAAGTATCCACCGTTCCTAGTTTACTGGTTACGCCCTCGGTCACCTTGGAGGCCTCTATGCCCGCATATCGAATCGCCAATCTCGACGAGATCCCGGAGGTGGAGGACCACGGCCTCCCCGATCGACTCCGGCTGGCACCCGGTCCGCCACCACCTCGGCGTGGACGCCTTCGGAATCAACGCCTACACGGCCGCCGCCGTCGGGGACGTGGTGATCGAGGACCACGACGAGGCCGACCTCGGCCACCAGGAGCTGTACTTCGTCGCGCGGGGCCGGGCGGAGTTCACGCTCGGCCAGGAGACGACCGAGGCGGGAGCCGGAACGTTCGTCTTCTATGCCGACCCGGCGCTGCGGCGCAAGGCCGTGGCCCTCGAAGCGGACACCGCGATCGTGGCCGTGGGCGCGGAGCCGACGTTCAGCCCGTCGGAATGGGAGAAGCGGCGGTTGGGCGGCTAAGCCGTCGCTGCAGCGCCTCCGCCCGCTTGCGGAAGAGCGCCACGTTGCGGAGCTTGATCTCCTCGTAGCCGCGGATCACGTCGGGCAGCTCGAAGAGCTCAAGGACGAGGCCGCGGTTGTCGGTGGTGAGCCGCGCCAGACCCTCCTCGACGAGCGCCTCGTACTCGCCGACCAGCTCGCGCTCGACGCGGCGGACCCGGTGGTGCCCGAACGGGTCGATCCACCTGCCGCGCAGGCGCCGCATGGCGCGGAGGACCCGGAAGGCCGGCGTGAACCAGGAGCCGAGCCTGAGCTTGCGCTTGAGGCCGAGCGCCCGGAGCAGCGGCGGGTGGAGGTTGAACGACAGCTTGACGTCGTCGCCGAACTCGCGCCGGAGCCGAGCCTGCTCGGCCGTGTCGAGGTGCAGGCGGGCGACCTCGTACTCGTCCTTGTAGGCCATCAGCTTGAACAGGTTGCGGGCCACGGCCGTGGTGAGCTCGGCGTCCGGCAGCTTGCGCAGGAACTCGACGTAGCGCTCCGCGTAGCGGAAGTCCTGGTACGCGACGAGCTCGGGCACGCGGCGCTCGAGCAACGTGCGCAGCTCGCCCTCCTCGGGCGCTATCGACTCGATCAGCTCGAGCTCGCGCTCCGACGGCGGCGGCGTCTCGGTCTCGGGCAACCGCGCCTGCGTGAGGCGCTCGACCTCGTCGGGCGCCGCCACGAGCGCACGGCCCCAGGCGAACGCCGCCAGGTTCTTCTCCACCGCGGCGCCGTTCAGGCGGATCGCCTGCTCGATCGCCTCGGCCGACAGCGGCAGCGCGCCGCGCTGGTAGGCGGCGCCGAGCACGATGGTGTTGGCAGGCATGTGATCGCCGAAGAGGCGCTCCGAGAGCTCCTGCCCGTCCACGTAGACGTTGAGCCCCTTGCGCGAGACGCGGTCGATCTGATCGAGCTGGCCGCTCAGCTCGGGGAAGCGCTCGGCCGTGTCCACGACCATCCGCCCGGTCGGCGTCGCGTGGGTCGAGACGACGGCGATAGTCCGCTCGGGTCCGGCGGTCTCGAGGTTCTTCGGGTTGGACGCCCCGAGCAGGTCGAAGCCGAGGTAGAGGTCGACGCTGGCGGCGGGTGCCTTGCTCGCCGCGGGCAGCGGCTCGCGGGAGAGATGCAGGTCCGAGATCACCGGGCCGCCCTTCTGGCTGAGGCCGGTCTGGTCGAGGCCGACCACGTGCATGCCGTCGATCAGCGCGGCCATGCCCACGACCTGGTTCACCGTGACCACGCCGGTGCCGCCGATGCCCATCATGCGGAGGTTGAAGCCGCTCTCCGGCACGACGCGCTCCGGCTCGGGAAGCCGCACACGCAGCTCCGGCGCCTCTCGCTGCGCCTTGCGGCCCGGCACCACCGTGACGAACGAGGGGCAGTCGCCCTCGAGGCAGGAGAAGTCCTGGTTGCACGAGGCCTGGTGGATCTGGGTCTTACGGCCGAACTCGGTCTCCACCGGCTGCACCGACAGGCAGCCGGACTTCTCGCCGCAGTCACCGCAGCCCTCGCACACGCGCTCGTTGATCCAGACCCGCTCGGCCGGCTCGGCGGCCTTGCCGCGCTTGCGTAGGCGGCGCAGCTCGGCGGCGCACTCCTGGTCGTGGATCAGGACGGTGACGCCCCCGACGCCGGCGAGCTCCTCCTGGGCCGCCAGCAGCTCCCTGCGGTCGCGCACCTCGGCGATCGAGGCGAGCTCGACGCCGCGGTAGCGCTTTGGATCCTCGGCCGTGACGATGATCCTGCGAGCCCCCTCGAGCTCGAGCAGGCGCGTCAGCTCGGGCACCGACAGGCCGCCCTCGACGGGTTGGCCGCCCGTCATCGCGACGTGGCCGTTGTAGAGGAGCTTGTAGGTGATGTTCGCGCCGGCCGCTACGGCCGCACGCAACGCGAGCGACCCGGAGTGGGCGAACGTCCCGTCGCCCAGGTTCTGGACGAGGTGCGAGTCCTCGGTGAACGGCGCCATGCCGATCCACTGGGCCCCCTCGCCACCCATTTGCGTGATGCCGGTGATATCGCCCTTCCCCTCGGGGTTGAGCAGGACCATCGTGTGGCAGCCGATGCCGGCCCCGACCAGCGTGCCGTCCGGCGCCTTGATCGAGCTGTTGTGCGGGCAGCCCGAGCAGAAGAAGGGGGTCCGCATCGCCATCGGCAGCGCGGTCTGCCGGCGCGCCACCTCGTCGAGCGCTTCCAGGCGGGCGTCGACGGAGTCGATGCGGACCCGACTGCGAAGCCGCTCCCCGACGGCCCGGGCGATCGCGTCGGCGTCCAGATCGCCCTCGGCCGGGAGCAGCTCCTTGCCGAAGACTCGCGGCTGGTGTGCGGATCCGTAGAGGGCCTCCTTGACGAGCGGCTCGAGGAAGGCGCGCTTCTCCTCGACCACGACGATCTCGTCGAGGCCCGTCGCGAGGTCGGCCAGGATGAGCGGCTCGAGCGGCCAGGTCATGCCGAGCTTCAGGATGCGCACGCCGGCGCGCTCGAGGTCGCGCTCGGCGGGCAGGCCCAAGTCGCGCAGCGCCTGGCGCAGATCGAAGTAGCTCTTGCCGGCGGTGACGATCCCGAGCCGGGCGTCGCGCGCGCCCTCGATCCGGTTGACGCCGTTCTCGCGCGCGTATGCGAGGGCCAGCTCGGTCCGCTGGCCGAGCAGCGTGCGCTCCATCTCGAGCGACGCTGGCGCGAGCAGGTTGCCGTTCGGCACGTGCTCGTAGCCCGAGTCCGGCAGCCGGACGTCGATCCTCTCGAGCGCGACGGCGGCGCTGCCGACCGCGTCCGCGACGCTGGTGACGATCTTGAATCCGGACCAAAGGCCCGAGGCGCGCGAGCAGCCGAGGGCGTGCAGTCCGAGGTCGAGGACGTCCTGGACGTCCCCCGGGAAGAAGACCGGCATGTGAAGGCTCTGGAAGACGGACTCCGAGGCGGACGGCAGCGTCGAGGACTTGCAGCTCGGGTCGTCGCCCACCACGGCGAGCCCGCCGCCGGTGCGGGAAACGCCGACGAAGTTGCCGTGCCGGAGCGCGTCGACCGCGCGGTCGAGGCCCGGAGCCTTGCCGTACCAGATGCCGATCGCGCCGTCGTACTTTGCGCCGGGGAGCGTGGCCGCGAGCTGGCTGCCCCAGGCGGAGGTGGCGCCCAGTTCCTCGTTCAGGCCTGGCACGTGGAAGACGTGGTGGTCCGAGCAGATCGCGCTGTTGCGCTGGAGCTCCTTGTCGAGGCCGCCGAGCGGGGAGCCCTGGTAGCCGGAGATCATCGTCCCGGTATGGAGCCCGCGGCGGCGGTCCGCCCGGTGCTGGTCGATCGGCAGCCGGACCAGGGCCTGGACGCCGGTCAGGAGGATCCTGCCCTCCTCGAGGAGGTACTTGTCCTCGAGCGAGATCTCGCGCCGCTCGACGCCGTCGCGGCGCTCACGACGGAAGCGCTGGCCGCGTCGAGGCGGGCCCGGGGACTGGCGACGAGGCACTGTAATGGTCACGCAGCTCTCCTCCGCTCGACCATTGGGCAATCGACTTTACCAGTGGATGAAAACGGAATCCACCCGGGCTCTGTCCGCCTCTTGAGCTTGAACGCCCTGGATGCGGGGTATAAGGTCAATGTCTGTGACCATTACTACCCGGACTGCATCGCGGCCAACCTCACCAGTCCTGAGGGAGGACGACCACGAGCGCATCGTGGTCCGCCAGGACCGCGACAGCGGGCTCAGGCTGATCGTCGCGGTCCACTCCACGGTCCTCGGCCCCTCCCTCGGCGGCATGCGCCTGCGCCGCTACCCGGGAGGGCTACGGGAGGCGCTCGACGACGTGATGGCGCTGGCGCGCACCATGACTCTGAAGGCCTCAGCCGCCGGCCTCGGCCTCGGCGGCGGCAAGGCGGTCATGCTCCACGACGGCGACGAGTCGAAGCGCGAGCAGCGGCTCGTGGCCGCGGCGCGTGCGATCGACGAGCTGGGTGGCGCCTACGTGACTGCTGAGGACATCGGCACGACCACCACGGACATGGACCTGATCGGCCGGCACACGCGCTACGTCGTCGGTCGCTCGCCCGAGGCCGGCGGCCTCGGCGACCCCTCGCCGGTCACCGCCGAAACCGTCTTCCAGGCCATCCGCCGCGCCCTCGACACGGCCACCGGGAGCGCCGACCTGGACAGCCGCCGGATCGGCGTCATCGGGCTGGGCAAGGTCGGCTCGGCGCTTGCCGGCAAGCTGGCGGACGCGGGGGCGGCGGTCGTGGCCTGTGACCTCGTCCCGGAGCGTGCGGAGCGCTTCGCCGACGAGCACGGCGCGTCGGTTGCGCCGTCGGCCGAAGCGCTACTGACGAGCGAGCTCGACGTGCTCGCCCCATGCGCGGGGGGCGGGCTGATCGACGAGGCCATCGCCGGCTCGCTCGGCTGCGCCGTCGTGGCGGGCGCCGCCAACAATCAGCTGACAAGCCGCCGCGTGGCGGACGTGCTGCGTCGCCGCGGCATCCTGCACGTGCCCGACTTCCTCGCCAACAGCGGCGGGCTCATCCACGTGTCGGCCGAGTGGTACGACGAGGCCCCGGAGCGGGAGCACGAGCGGATCACCGCTGCCATGGAGCGTCTCGAGCGCGCAATCGACGAGGCCGAGCGCGCCGACTCGACACCGCTCGAGGTGGCGGAGCGGCAGGCCCTCGAACGGGTCGAGGCCGCTCGCGTCCGAGCGTGACGACCACGGCGCCGACCTATACTCGGGCCGGTTTGGACAGCGCCTTCGAGCCCGTCTCCACCCGCCGCACCTTCGAGGAGGCGGTCGAGCAGATCGCCGAGAGGGTCAAATCCGGCGACCTCGCCGTCGGCCAGCGCCTGCCGTCCGAGCGCGAGCTCGCCGGTCAGATGCGGATCAGCCGGCCGACGCTCCGCGAGGCCGTCAAGACGCTGACCGAGGCCGGCGTGCTGGAGGTCCGGCGCGGCCCGAGCGGCGGCGCCTTCGTGGCCAGCGAGCTGGTGCCGCGCGAGCTCCTGCGCACCACCACCGACATCCGCGTCGGCGAGGTGGCCGGCGTGCTCGAGGCGCGCCGGCTGCTCGAGCCGCGGGTCGCCCAGCTCGCGGCGGTGCACGCCGGCGAGGACGACTTCGCGGCCATGCACGCGACGATCGAGCGCCAGCGCGAGCTGGCCGGTGCCCGCGACTTCCTCCGGCACGAGGACCTCTTCCTCCAGCTCGACCTCAAGTTCCATCTGGCCATGGCCCGGGCCAGCCGCAACTCCACGGTCGTCCAGCTCATGCGCGACCTCTTCCGGCGGCTCGAGATCGCGCGCGACATGGCCGTGCACGCGCCGCTCGTGCCCGATTGGGTCATCGACATCCACGAGCGAACGCTGGCGGCGATCCGCGCGGCCGACTTCGAGCTGATCGACGAGGTGATGGACGAGCACCTCGCCCAGCTCGAGCAGATCTGGGAGCGCGAGACCGGCCGCGGCCTCGTTCGGCCGCTGCCGGACTTCCTCCAGCCGGTCGCGGAGCGCTCGCGGGCCCTACGCGCCGGCTAGGGCCCGCGCGACCACGCCGAGATCCTCCGCGAAGGCACGCCGTTCGGCGTGCCGCGACTCGTCGTCGGGCGCGCGCAGGATCGCGGAGGGGTGGATCGTGGCCGTGACCACCGGCGCGAGGTCCGACTCGAGCAGCTCGCCGCGGTGCCTGGTGAGTCTGAAGGACGAGCCCACCAGGGCCTTGGCCGCGGTGGCCCCGAGGAGGACGAGCGCCTCCGGCTTCACCGCCTTCAGCTCCTCCTCGAGCCACGGCAGGCAGGCGTCGATCTCGAAGCGCTTCGGGGTCTGGTGGATGCGGCGCTTGCCGCGCTCCTCGAACTTGAAGTGCTTGACGACGTTCGTGATGTAAACGTCGTCGCGGGCGATGCCGACGGCCTCGAGCGCCCGGTCCAGCTCGCGCCCGGCCGGACCTACGAACGGCCGGCCCTGGCGGTCCTCGCGGTCGCCGGGCTGCTCGCCGACGAACATCACGCTGGAGCGCCTGAGCCCCTCGCCAAAGACGGCCTGGGTGGTCCCGCGCCAGAGGTGGCAGCCGCGGCAGCCCTGCACAGCCTCACGCAGGTCCTTGAGGGTGCGGCGCTCCGGCAGGAAGGCTGTGGCGTCGTTCGGCTCCGTGATGTCCTTCGGCATACCCGCCCAAAGGAGGGATTCACCTTGGACTACGAAACGATCCTGTACGAGCAGGACGACCATGTCGTCACGCTCACCCACAACCGGCCCGATCAGCACAACGCGATCAACCGGCGGATGAACGAGGAGCTCCAGCACGCTTGGCGGCGCTTCCGCGACGACGACTCGGCATTCGTCCTCGTGATCACCGGCGCCGGCGACACCATCTTCTCCGCAGGCTGGGACCTCGCCGACGCCGCCGAGTTGAGCGAGCCGCCCGATTGGGAGAGCTGGCGCCGCGAGGTCTGGAGCTCGGCCGGCGCCTGCGGCTACACCCGGCGCGTCGACGTCTTCAAGCCGGTGATCGCCGCCGTGAACGGGTACGCGTTCGCCGCCGGGCTCGAGACCGCCCTGCTCGCCGACATCCGCATCGTGGCCGAGAACGCCGAGTTCGGAGCGCTCGAGCGGCGCTGGAACATCGTGGCCGGGGACGGCATGACCGCGCGGCTGCCGCTGGTGGTCGGCTGGTCGCGCGCGATGGAGATGATCATCACCGGCCGGCGCGTCGACGCGGCCGAGGCGGAGCGGATCGGGCTGGCAAACGAGGTGGTGCCGCGCGGTCGGGCGCTCGCGCGCGCGCAGGCGCTCGCGGGCGAGATCGCCCGGCTGCCGCAGGGCGCGCTCCGCTCGGACAAGGAGAGCCTCGTGCTCGGGGTCGGGCGGACACTCGAGGAACGGCTGCGAATCGAGACCGAGCTGATCATCTCGATGTTCATGCGCCGCGACTCGCACACGATCGGCGCCTCCGCCTTCAAGCACGGCGAGCGGCCCGAATGGCCGAATCACGGCCTCTAGAGTCATTGGGGATGGAGCGAAAGTGGTGGACGCTTCTCGCCGTCTGCGTCGCGACCTTCATGCTCCTGGTCGACGTCACGATCGTGAACGTCGCCCTGCCGAGCATCCAGCGCGATCTCGACGCCGGCCTGACCAACCTGCAGTGGGTGGTGGACGCCTACGCGCTGATGCTCTCCGCCCTCATGCTCACCGCCGGCTCGCTCGCGGACCGGCTCGGGCGCAAGCGGATCTTCGAGGTCGGCGTCGTCGTGTTCACGCTCGCTTCGCTCCTGTGCGGCCTGGCGCCGAACGCCACGCTCCTCGATCTCGCGCGCGGGCTCCAGGGCATCGGCGGCGCCGCGATGTTCGCCACCTCGCTGGCTCTTATCGCCCAGGAGTTCCGGGGGCGGGAGTTCGGCACCGCGATCGCGGCATGGGGCTCCACCGTCGGCGCGGCTGTGGCGGTCGGACCGCTCATCGGCGGCGCGCTGACCGAGGGGCTCGGCTGGGAGTGGATCTTCTTCGTCAACGTGCCGGTGGGCGCCGTGGCGCTGGCGCTGGCGGTGACGCGGATGCGCGAGTTCCGCGACGAGGAGTCGCGGGGCGTCGATCCGGGCGGCCTCGTCACCTCGTCGGCCGCGGCCTTCCTGCTCGTTTTCGGCCTGCTTCGCGGCAACGCCGAGGGCTGGGGCAGCGCCGTGATTGTGGGCGCGCTCGCGGGGGCGACCGTGCTCCTCGCCCTCTTCGCCCTGATCGAGCTGCGTCAGCAGCGCCCGATGCTCGACCTGTCGCTGTTCAGGCGGCCCGCATTCGTGGGCGTATCGCTCGGCACGGTGGCCATCGGCGCCGGCATGTTCGCAATGTTCTTCTACCTGTCGCTGTACCTGCAGAACGTCCTCGGCTACTCGCCGCTGCAGGCCGGGCTCCGCTTCCTGCCGCTCACGCTGCTCGTGTTCCTCGTCCCGATGCTGACGCGGCGGCTCTCGGAGCGCGCGCCGCCGCGGGTGATGCTCGGCAGCGGCCTGGCCCTGGTGTCGCTGGGCCTGTTCCTGATGCACGGCATCCACATCGACTCGGGATGGACGACCCTGCTGTCCGGCCTCATCGTCTGCGGCCTCGGCATCGGGCTGGCCAACCCGGCGATCGGGTCGATCGCGCTGGGAGTTGTGGAGCCGGCCCGCAGCGGCATGGCCTCCGGCTTCAGCAACATGTGCCGGATCGGCGGCGTGGCGGTCGGGGTCGCGGCGCTGGGCGCGGTCTTCCAGCACCAGATCGACTCGAAGCTGGCGGAGCTCGCCCCGCGCGCACCCTCCGGCCTGGGCGACACCGTGGCCGTCGGCGGTAGCCGGGCCGTCTCCCAGCCGCACCTGGCCGATGCGGCGCGTGAGGCGTTCATATCGGCTCTCAATGAGCTCCTCCTCGTGGGGGCGGCAACGCTGCTGCTGGGCGCGCTGGCGTCGGTCGCCCTGATCCGGGCGCGGGACTTCGCCGCAGGGCGTCGTCCGGCCCCCGCGCCCGCCGAGGCCTAGCCTCGTCGTGCGATCGGGCCGTTCCAGCCTGGTCGCCGCCTGCTCGGGCTACTTCTTCGTCCTGCTCGACGTCACGATCGTCAACGTCGCCCTGGCCCGCATCGCGCGCGATCTCGGCAGCTCGACCGAGGGCCTCCAGTGGGTGGTGGACGCTTACGCGCTCGTGCTTGCGAGCCTCATGCTGTCGACCGGCAATCTCGCGGATCTGTACGGCCGTCGGCGCGTCTTCAGCCTGGGACTCGCCGGCTTCGGGGTCGCTTCGCTGATCTGCGGACTGGCATCCGGAACGGGGATGCTCGTGGCCGGCCGGGTGCTCCAAGGCGTCGCGGCGGCGGCGGTCCTGCCGACCTCGCTGGCGATCGTGGGGCATGCCTTCCCAGGCCAGGGTGAGCGGGCGCGGGCGATCGGCTTCTGGGCCGGAGTCGGCAGCCTCGCGCTCATCGCGGGGCCGGTCCTCGGCGGTCTACTCGTGGACGGGCTCGGCTGGCGAGCGATCTTCCTGCTCAACGTCCCTCTGAGCGCGGCGGCTCTGCTGCTGACTCACGCCGCCGTCGAGGAGTCCTCGGACCCGGCGCGGGAGGGCGTCGACGTCCGCGGTCAGCTGTTCGGAGCCGGCTTCCTGGCGCTCGCCGTCTTCGCGCTCATCGAGGGGCGGCGGTTCGGCTGGGGGTCGCCGGAAATCGCGGCCGCAGCCGCGCTCGCCGCGGCCGCCCTGGCGGGCTTCGTCGCCGCCGAGCGCGCCGCGCGGCGGCCGATGCTCGACCTGCGCTATTTCCGCCAGCGAGGGTTCAGCGCGGCCAACCTCGGCGCGGCCTGATGAACCTCGGCACGCTCGGAGCGCTCTCCGTGATGAGCCTCTTTCTCCAGCGGGTTCAGGGGGACTCCCCGCTCGAGACCGGTCTGCGCCTGAGCGGCAGTTCCAGCCCCGCGTGAGCGCATAGGTCGAGAAAGTCGCGCTCGAAGTCCGAGCGGACCGGAGGCGCCTCCTTGAACTGGGCGAGCAGGGCCAGGAGCGGCTCGACGCCGCGGCGCCCCGGATTGCGCTCGATCGTGGCCCATATCTCCCTTAGGTCGAACATGGCTCGACGCTCAGCCTCATCCACTGCCCGCTCAAGCTCCCAGGCCCGCGCCGACCTCGGCGAAGTCGAGCAGGGTGCGGGACAGCGACTGATGGGGATGCGCTCGCGCACGGTGACATCTCCCGGATGAAGGCTTCGAACGCGGTGAAGACGAATCCCGCCACGGGCCTTCCGCCCGCGCTCCAGCACGGTGACCTCGATGATCGGGGACGAGCTCGGCCGGAGCTCCCAGATCGCGACGGCGGTGCGGTGGCTGAGAACCGCGGCGGGCCCGTACGACAGCACCGAAGCCATGCACCTCGCGTGCTAGCTAACGACCGGGTGCCCGACCGCGTATGCGCCGAACTGCATTCGGTGGAGACGCCCGCCGCGACGCGATGGGCGATCGCTCCTCGCTCGAGCCCAAGGCGGGTCAGCTGCCACCTGGCGAGGACTCCGTGCTGCCGGGACGCCAACTCGGCGAGTCCTCGGTCCCCTGGGCCCTTTGATGCATGTATTTCATGCGAGAAAGGGCCCACCCCCGCATCGTGGCCGGCTGGGAGCCACCGCGGGGTTACTTGTGTAACGACTCTGTGAGTGGAGGCGGCCGGTTCTGCCCCGGCGTCCGCGGAACCACGTTCCGGTGCTTGCTACGAGCGTTCCTCTCGGAGTCTGATCTCGGCGTCCGGGTCGGTCGATCCGAGGGGCACGTCGCCGGAGCCATACCCTCCTAGGTGATGTCCCCCTCGCGCCGAGGATCCTGCGCGAGAGGTGAGCCCGCTAGCTGAAGCCGCGAATCCGGACCGCGGGCTGCCCGGTGCGACTCCCTCGCCTTATTTAGGCGGCGAGGGCGAACTCATGCTTGGAGTCCGCACTTATTTGGTCCCGGGACTTTTTTACGAGGCCAACCCGGGGTCCTCGACTCGCTACACCGGGACGATTCAGCTCCACGTCGAAGCTAGTTCGCCCCCGTAGGGTCAAGGGTAGCCGCTCAACGGCGTTCTGACAGGGCCCGGTCGATCTCTCGCCGGGTCTCGCGGTCCTTGATGGCGCGGCGCTTGTCGTGGCGCTCCTTGCCCTTCGCGAGCGCCAGCTCGACCTTGGCGCGGGGACCCTTGAAGTAGATGCGCGTGGGCACGAGCGTGAGCCCCTTCTCGGCCGTCTTGCCGATCAGACGCTCGATCTCTCGGCGGTGCAGGAGGAGCTTGCGCGCGCGCTCGGGGTCGTGATTGTCAGAGGAAGCGGGCTTGTACGGCGCGATGTGCATGTTCTGAAGCCAGACCTCGCCGTCGCGAATCTCGGCGTAGGCGTCCTTGAGCTGAACCGACCCGGAGCGCAGCGATTTGACCTCCGAGCCCTGGAGCTGGATCCCGGCCTCCCACTTCTCGAGCAGGTGGTACCGGAAGGCGGCCTGGCGATTGGTGGCGACGTCGCCCGGCTCCGCCTTGCGCTTCTTCTTCTTGGCCATACGCCTACGACGATAGATCCACGCGCCCGCGCGGGGCGTCTATCCGCTCGACGGTCGCGTCGATCGCGTCGCCTAGCCGCAGGCGCCGGCCCGATCCCTCGGAGACCAGTGCCGTCCCCAGCTCGTTCAGCATCCACCAACCGCGCAGGCGCCGCACGGGCAAAAAGCCCTCGAACCGCTCGTGGCCGAACCGGATGAACGCGCCCTTCTCGATCAGGCCGACCACCTCGCCCTCGTAGGGACGGTCGGAACGCGTGCGCTCGAGCAGAAACGCGAGGCAGACGTCGTCGGCGTCCCGCTCCACCTGCATCGCGGCGCGCTCGGCGGACGAGCTGTGCTCGCCTTCCTCGCCGAGCTCGTTCGCCGGAGCCGCGGCGTGGTCGATGCCGAGTCCCTGGAGCAGCGCGCGGTGCGCCACGATGTCCGGGTAGCGCCGGATCGGCGAGGTGAAGTGGCAGTAGCGCGCGCTCCCGAGCCCCGCGTGGCCCACGTTGCGCGGGCTGTAGTACGCCTGCTTCAGAGAGCGGAGGACGAGCGAGCGGAAGGCCTCCCGCTCCGGCAGCCGCCGCGACGCCTCCACGGCCAGGTCCGCGGCCTGCTGCGGGCTCATGTCCTCAGGCACCGGCGGCGTGGGCACGTCGAGCGACGCGAGCTGGTCGATCATAAAGGCCACCGACTGCGGGTCCGGGCGCTCGTGCACCCGGTATAGAGTGGGCAGCCGCGCGTCCTCGAGGTAGCCGGCCACCTGCTCGTTGGCGAGGATCATCAGCTGCTCGATCAGCC
>Ga0126312_10002172_pt1 | contig 13084 bp, 11 predicted proteins | sample Plot104A_FD_92537 | JGI IMG/M metagenome (GOLD analysis project Ga0126312, IMG submission 92537) | Serpentine soil microbial communities from UC McLaughlin Reserve, CA, USA - Plot104A | ecosystem: Environmental > Terrestrial > Soil > Grasslands | place: USA: UC McLaughlin Reserve, Lake County...
CAGGTGTTGCCGCCGTTCGCCTGGCCGGGGTAGTAGCACTCGAGCGGGAGCAGGATGCGGCCGCCCTCGGCGGCGTCCCAGTCGATGTCCCCGATGTGGTTGTAGCCCTCGCCGACGGGCGGAAGCGCGCCCACCTGGGGCGGGATCACGTCGGGGTTGCGGCCGGTCTCGCGGAGGTTAGGGTTGGTGCGATAGAGCCCGAAGTAGATGCCGTCGAAGAAGAGGTTGCGCCCCGGGTCGGCGGCGACACCCTGGTAGTACTCGAGCGGGATGTCCGACCTGCCGGTCTCGACCCAGCGGCCGGGGTCCGCGCCGCGGGCGCCCGGCGCGGCGCCGCCGACAGCGGCCGCCGCGGCGGCGAGGGCGAGGGCGCTGGCGAGCCGCGTTCGTCGCATGCGGCCATTGTGAGGGCGCCGGGGCGAGCGTGCGGCGGTCGCGCCGCCGGGTCCTAGGGCGCTGTGCGCCTGGCCAAGCTCCTGGCGCACGCGGGGGTGGCGTCGCGGCGCTCCGCCGAGGAGCTGGTGCGCTCGGGGCGCGTGACCATCGGCGGGGAGGCGGTCACCGACCCGGCACGGGACGTCGACGAGCGCAGCGGAGTGGCGCTCGACGGCCGGCCCGTGATTCGCGAGCCGCACGAGGTGCACCTGCTCAACAAGCCGGCGGGCGTCGTCTCGACCGCGCGCGACACGCACGGCCGGCCAACCGTCGTCCAGCTGGTGCGCTCACGCCGTCGCCTCTACCCGGTCGGCCGCCTGGACGTGGACACCACCGGCCTGATCCTGCTGACCAACGACGGCGAGCTGGCCGAGCGCCTGACACACCCGCGCTACGGGGTGGAGAAGGTCTACCGGGCGAAGGTGCGCCCTGCGCGGCTCTCGGACGACGCGCTGCGGCTCCTGCGCGAGGGTGTCGAGCTCGAGGACGGGCGCACCGCGCCGGCGCGTGTGCGCGCAGCGCGGCCCGGCGTGCTGGAGATCGCCATCCGCGAGGGAAGGAAGCGACAGGTGCGCCGGATGCTCGAGGCGGTCGGCCACCGGGTGGTCGCCCTCGAGCGGGTGGCGTTCGGCCCGCTGGGGCTGGGCCGGCTCGAGCCGGGGGAGTCGCGCCGGCTCAAGCCGGTGGAGCTCGAGCGCCTGCGGAGGGCCACTGGCGGGCCTGACACAATCGCCCGCGATGAGGCTCAGGGCGCTCAGGGGCGCCACGACCGTCGAAAGCAACGAGGCCGAGGCAATCCTCGAGGCCACGGACGAGCTCGTCCGTGAGGTGCTCGAACGCAACGCCCTGGGCCCCGAGGACCTCGTCAGCTGCATCTTCACCTGCACCTCCGATCTCGACGCCGAGTTCCCGGCTGTGGCGGCTCGCCGCCTCGGGTTGGGCGACGTTCCGCTGCTCTGCGCGCGAGAGATCGAGGTGGAGGGTGCGCTGCCGCGGGTGATCCGGCTGCTGTTGCACTGCTACGCCGACGAGGGCAGCCCCCCAAGCCACGTCTACCTCCGCGAGGCCACCGCGCTGCGAACGGACCTGGAGGGGGCCCAGTGAGCCTCGAGTTCAACGCGCGCCTGCGCGACGTGCCGGCCTATCCCGCGGCCGAGACCTACGAGCACGGTGGCGAGCTCGTGAAGCTCGCCTCCAACGAGACGCCCTTCGCCCCGCTGCCGCAGGTGCTGGAGGCAGCCGAGGCGCAACTGCGGAGCGCGAACCGCTACCCCGACCCGGCCAAGTCGGCGCTGCGCAAGCGGATCGCCGAGCGCACAGGGGTCCCGGCCGGCCGGGTCGCGGTGGGCAACGGGTCCTGCGAGCTGCTGCTGGCGGCGGGCGAGGCGCTGCTCGAGCCGGGCGCCGAGCTGGTCTACGCCTGGCCGTCGTTCTCGATCTATCCCAACCTCGCCGCCATGAGCGGCGCCCGGGCGGTCACCGTGCCGCTCGACGCACAGGGGCGCCACGACCTCGAGGCGATGGCGCGCGAGGTCACGCACGCCACGCGGCTGGTGGTCGTCTGCAATCCCAACAACCCCAGCGCCACCGGCGTGCCGCCCGCGATGATCGACGACTTCGTGGCCGACCTGCCGCGACACGTGGCCGTGGTGCTCGACGAGGCCTACGTGGAGTTCTCGCTGCTGCAGGATCCAGACGAATCGGTCGAGCTGCTCGACCGCCACGCCAACCTCGTGGTGCTGCGCACCTTCTCGAAGGTCTACGGGCTGTGCGGCCTGCGAGTGGGCTACGCGCTGGGCTCGGCGGACTTCCGGCTGGCCGTCGATCGCGTGCGCCAGCCGTTCTCGGTGAACGCGCCCGCCCAGGCGGCCGCCGCCGAGGCGCTGCAGCACCAGGACGAGGTCAGCCGCCGGGTGGAGCAGACGGTGATCGAGCGGGTGCACCTGGAGTCCGAGCTCGAGGAGCGCGGGCTCGAGTCGACGGAGAGTCAGGCCAATTTCTCCTGGGTGTCGCTGGGCGAGCGCGACGAGACGGAGGTCATGCGCGGGCTCGCCGAGCGCGGCGTGATCGTGCGGGCCGGCACCGCCCTGGGCGAGCAGGGCCGCCTCAGGGTCACCTACGGCACGCGCACCGAGAACGACCGCCTGCTTGCGGCGCTCGACGAGGTGCTCTGAAGGATTTGCCCCCGGCGGCCGATACCTGCTACAAGTGAGGCCACTGATGTCCCAGTACGCGCAGCCCAGCAGTTTCGGCGACGCCGCCCGGCGCGCGTATTGGTACTGGCGATTTACCTAGGCGTCCGGCCCGAGAGGCCGCATCCCCGCATCGCCGGACGCCGCTCCAGGACCTGGGCCGTACCAGTGGAAGGAAGGACTTCAGGATGAACATCGAGATGATGAGCCTGGTGGAAGGACAGCCCGACAGAGTTCGCGACCAGCGCATCGAGCGCGCGGTGCCGCTTGCCACTCCGGCGCAGATCTTCGAGGAGCTGCCACTGACTCGCGAGCAGGCGGACGTCGTGCTCAGGGGGCGCGAGGAAGTCGCCGCGATCCTCAACGGCGAGGACGACCGGCTGCTGCTGGTGGTGGGCCCCTGCAGCGTGCACGACGTGGACGCCGCGCTCGACTACGCGCGGCGCCTGAGCGCGGAGGCCGACGAGCTGAGCGCCGAGCTGTGCGTGGCCATGCGGGTCTACTTCGAGAAGCCCCGCACCACCACCGGCTGGAAGGGCATGATCAACGACCCGCACCTCGACGGCTCGGGCGACGTGAACGCCGGCCTTCGGATGGCGCGCGGACTGCTGCTGCAGGTGCTGGAGCTCGGCCTGCCGATCGGCTGCGAGTTCCTCGACCCGATCACCCCCCAGTACATCTCGGACACCGTGGCGTGGGGCGCGATCGGCGCGCGTACCACCGAAAGCCAGATCCACCGCCAGCTCGCCTCTGGCCTGTCGATGCCGGTGGGCTTCAAGAACGGCACGGACGGAGACGTGGGAGTCGCGGTTGACGCGGTGCGGGCCGCGGCCGCGGCGCACGCGTTCGCCGGCATCGACGTGTACGGGACGCCCGCGGTGCACCACACCCGCGGCAACCCGGACTGCCACATCATCCTCCGCGGTGGCCGCGGGGCTCCAAACTACGGGCCGGAAACGGTAGCCGGGGCGCGTAAGCGCCTCGAAGCGGCCGGGTTGCCCGGACGGCTCGTGGTCGACGCCTCACACGACAACAGCCGCAAGGACCACAGCCGGCAGCCGGCCGTGGTCTCCGACCTCGCGCAGCAGCTGCTGAGCGGCGACGGCGCGATCGTCGGCGTGATGCTCGAGTCGTTCATCGCCGCGGGGCGCCAGCAGCTGCACGCCGGCGGTGGACTCACCTACGGCCAGTCGATCACCGACGCCTGCATGTCGTGGGAGGAGACTGTCGGGGTCATCGACGAGCTGGCGGCCGCCGTCCGCAAGAGGCGCGACGGAGCTTGACCGGCAAGGGATGAGAATCGCGGTCCTCGGCGTCGGCCTGATCGGCGGCTCCATCGGCCTGGCAGCGAAGGAGCACGCGGACGACGCGGAGGTGGTGGGCTTCGGCCGTAGCCGGGACCGCCTGGAGCGGGCACTCGAGCTGGGCGCGATCGACACGGCTGCCGGCTCGCTCGAGGACGCGCTCGACGGGGCCGACGCCTGCTTCGCCTGCGCGCCGGTCGGCGCGCTTCCCGCGCAGCTGCAGCAGGCGCTGGCCGCGGCCGGGCCCGACTGCGTGGTCAGCGACGTGGGCTCCACCAAGCGCAACGTCGTGCAGTCGGCGGCCGACGAGCGCTTCATCGGCGGCCATCCGATCGCCGGCGCCGAGACGTCCGGCGTCGAGCACGCCCGCGCCGACCTGTTCCACGGAGCCGTCTGGTACCTGACGCCGGGCGAGCGCTCGTCGGGGTTGCTGTACGAGCGCCTCCACCGCCTGCTGGTGGGCTTCGGCGCGCGCCCGCTGGCCATCGACGCCGAGGCCCACGATCGCCTGCTCGCGACGGTCAGCCACCTGCCGCACGTGCTCGCGAACGTGCTGGTGTCCCAGGCCGCGCGCGTGCTAGCCCGCGACGACCAGCCGCTGCCGCGCGTGGGCCCTAGCTTCCGCGACGCGACCCGCGTGGCGGGGGCGAGCTCGAGCGTCTGGACCGACATCTACATGGCCAACCGGGAGGCGGTCGCGGCCGAGGTCGAGGAGGCCGCCGCGCGCATGCGAGGGGTGGCCGCCGCGTTGCGCTCGGGCGACCCCCAGGCGCTCACCGACTGGAACGACCGCGCCGCCCACGACCGCCGGCGCCTGCTCGAGGCCGACCTGGCCGGCGGGCCGGTTCACGAGCTGCGCGTGACGGTGCCCAACCGCCCCGGTATCGTCGCCCAGGTGGCGCTGGCCCTGGGCAAGGGGGACGTGAACATCGTCGACATGGCGCTCGCGCCGGCGCCCGACATGCGCTCGGGCGCGATGACCCTGTGGATCGCGGGTGACGCCCAGGCCGCCCGCGCCGCCGAGCTGATCGGCGCCCTCGGCTTTCCCGTAGCCGGGTCGTGACGCCGAGGCGCTTCGAGCCCTCCGGGCCGTTGCGTGGCCAGTACGTCCCCCCGCCAGACAAGTCGATCTCGCACCGCGCCGCGCTGTTCGCGGCGATGACCGACGAGCCGGTGACGGTCAAAAACTACCTCGACTCGGCGGACACCCGCTCCACGCTGAACGCCCTGCGCGTCCTCGGCGCGGGCGTGGACGCGGACGCCACCGAGGGGGGCCACGTGATCCGCGGCGTGGGCTTGCGAGCAGCGCTCGAGGCCACCGGCGGCAGGCTCGACGTGGGCAACTCGGGCACCCTGCTGCGCCTGCTGCCGGGCTGGCTGGCGGGCCAGCCCGGCGGCAGCTGGAGCCTCGACGGCGACGAGTCCATCCGCCGCCGCCCGGTCGACCGGGTGGTCGAGCCGCTCAACGCAATGGGGGCATCGGTCGAGGCGCGTGACGGTCGCCTGCCGCCGCTGACCGTGCGCGGAAGCGAGCTGAAGGCCATCGACTACGAGCTCCCGGTGCCGAGCGCGCAGGTCAAGTCGTGTGTCCTGATCGCCGGCTTGCTGGCCCGCGATTCCACCACGGTCTGTGAGCGCACCCAGAGCCGCGACCACACCGAGCGCATCCTCAGCCGGGCGCGCGTGCCGCTGGAGCGCGACGGGCTGCGCATCCGGGTCTCGCCCGTCGATGAGCTCGAGCTCGACGCCGTGGTGGTGCCCGGCGACCCGAGCTCCGCGGCGTTCGTGGTGGCGGCGGCCGCCCTGGTGCCGGATTCGCGCGTGGTGGCCTCCGGGGTGGCGCTCAACTGGACCCGCACCGGCTTCCTGCGCATCGCCGAGCGCATGGGGGCGGTGGTGCTCGGGGACCTCGAGGAGGCCGGCACGGTGAGCGACGAAGAACCGGTGGGCGAGCTCGACCTGGCGTCGGCCCCGCTCGAGGGCACGCGGGTCGAGCCCGAGGAGGTGCCGCTGGCGATCGACGAGCTCACGCTCGTGGCGCTGCTGGGCGCGTTCGCCGACGGGGAGACCGTGGTCCGCGGCGCCGAGGAGCTGCGTTTGAAGGAATCCGACCGCATCAGTGGCGCGGTGGAGGGCCTGCGCGGCCTCGGTGCCGACATCGAGGAGGCGCCGGACGGCTTCGTCGTGCGCGGCGACGGCTCGCCGCTGCGCGGGGGCGTGATCGACGCCAAGGGCGACCATCGCATGGCCATGCTCGGCGCCGTGGCCGGCCTGGGCTCGCGCGATGGGGTCGAGGTGGTCGGGATGGAGTCGGCGGCCGTGTCCTACCCCGGCTTCGAGTCGGACATCGCAGCGCTGCTGCGCGGATAGCCTCAGCGGCGTGGTGGTGGCCATCGACGGGCCCGCGGGAGCGGGCAAGAGCACGGTTGCGCGGGCGCTCGCCCGCGAGCTCGGCTTCACCTACATGGACTCCGGAGCGATGTATCGCACGGTCGGGCTGATGACCCTCCGTCACGGCGGGGCGGCCTCCGAGCGCGCGCAGGAGCTCGACATCGAGCTGAGCGAGCGCATCGTCGCCAACGGCGAGGACGTCACAGAGGCGATTCGCGCGCCCGACGTGAGCGAGGCGGCCTCGAAGGTCGCGACCAACCCAAAGGTGCGCGCCGCGATGGTCCAGAAGCAGCGCGAGCTGCTGTCGCACGGTGACTGGGTGGCCGAGGGCCGGGACATCGGAACGGTCGTGGCGCCCGACGCCGAGGTGAAGGTGTTTCTCACGGCCGGCGCCGAGGAGCGCGCGCGCAGGCGCGCCGAAGAGCTTGGCGCCGACGTGGACACCGTGCTGCGCGATCAGGCGCTGCGTGACGCCCAGGACTCCGAGCGCGAGCACTCGCCGCTCGAGGTGGCGCCCGGGGCGGTGGAGCTGGACACGAGCGGGTTGGGCGTCGAGCAGGTGGTGGGGCGCATCGCCGGACTGGTGGCGACGGCCCGCGCGGCGCGATGAGACGGCCGAAGGTCGCGGTCGTCGGCTACCCCAACGTCGGAAAGTCGACATTGGTGAACCGGCTCTCGGGCAGCCGGGAGGCGGTGGTGCACGAGCAGTCGGGGGTCACCCGCGACCGCAAGGAGATCGACGCCGACTGGAACGGCGTGGGCTTCACGCTCGTGGACACCGGCGGGGTCGACGCCGAAGACGCGGGAGACCTGGGCGAGGCGATCCGCGGCCAGGCGCGCGCCGCCGTCGAGGAGGCCGAGCTGGCGTTGCTGGTCGTCGACGCGCGCGCAGGGCTGCGGCCCGGCGACGCCGAGCTGGCGGGCGCGCTGCGGGGCGGCCGGGTGCCCGTGATCGTGGCCGCCAACAAGGTCGACGAGGGCAGCCAGGCCGGCATGGCGGCCGAGTTCTACGCGCTCGGGCTGGGCGACCCGGTGGCCGTGTCGGCGACCCAGGGGCTCGGAACGGGCGACCTGCTCGACCTCGTCACACAGCGCCTGCCGAGTGTCGTCGAGCTGCCCGAGCAGTCCACGCGGCTGGCCGTGATCGGCCGCCCGAACGTCGGCAAGTCCTCCCTCGTGAACCGCCTGCTCGGGGAGCAGCGGGTGATCGTGACCCCGGTGGCCGGCACCACGCGCGACTCGATCGACACCCGCATCGAGTTCGACGGGCGTCAGGTCACCCTGGTCGACACTGCCGGCCTGCGGCGACGCACGAAGGTCGCCGGCACGGTCGACTACTACGCGCAGCTTCGCTCCGAGCGGGCGGCCGAGCGGGCGGCAGTGGCGATCGTCGTCGGCGATGCCGCCGAGGGCGTGACGGCCGAGGACCTGCGGATCGCCGAGCTCGCGATGCAGCGCAAGTGCGCCACCGTCGTGGCGCTCAACAAGTGGGACCTCACTCGCGTGGAGCTCGAGGACGCCAAGGCCCGCGTGGAGCGCAAGCTGCGCCAACGCCCGCAGGTGATGGCCGTGTCGGCCAAGACGGGGCGGGGCCTCAAGCGCCTGGTGGCCCAGGCGCTGCACCTGGCCGACCGGGCGGCTCAGTTCATCCAGACTGCCGAGCTCAACCGCTTCCTGGGCGACCTGCAGGCGGCGCGCCAGCCGCCGGCGCGGCGCGGCAAGCGCCTGCGCATGTACTACATGTCCCAGTTCGAGACCGCGCCGCCGCGCTTCGCCATCCAGGTGAACGACCGCCGCCTCATCACCCGCGACTACGCCTACTTCCTGGAGAACCGGCTGCGCGATCGCTACGGGCTGCAGGGCATCCCGCTGATCATCGACTTCAGGCCCCGGCGCGCCTGAGCGCAGGCAGCCCGCTCGGCCGGGCTGCCAGGCGACCGGCTTGAGTACCCTTCGCGCCTGATGACGCCACCAGAGCTTTCAGACAACGAGTTCCTGTTCACGTCCGAGTCGGTCACCGAGGGCCACCCGGACAAGGTCGCCGACCAGATCTCCGACGGCGTCCTCGACGCCGTGCTGCGCGACGACCCCAACGGCCGCGTGGCGTGCGAGACGCTCGTGAACACGGGCCTCGTGGTGGTCTCGGGCGAGATCTCGACCGACACCTACGTGGACATCCAGGACGTGGCGCGCGAGACGATCCGGCGGATCGGCTACACCGACGCCGACCTCGGCTTCTCGGCCGACAGCGCGGCCGTGATCAACGCGATCGACAAGCAGTCGCCGGACATCGCACAGGGCGTCGACTCGGCGCTCGAGGCGCGCACCGACCCGGCCGACGACGACGAGCTCGACGTGGCGGGGGCAGGCGACCAGGGCATGATGTTCGGCTACGCGACCCGCGAGACGGCGGAGCTGATGCCGATGCCGATCGCGCTGGCCCACAAGCTGGCTCACCGGCTGGCCGAGGTGCGCAGGGGGGACCTGATGCCCTACCTGCGCCCGGACGGCAAGACCCAGGTCACGGTGCGCTACGAGAACGGCCGCCCGATCGAGATCGAGAAGGTGCTGATCTCCACCCAGCACAAGGCCGGCGTCGACGTCGACGCGCTGATCCGGCCGGACCTCTGGGAGCACGTGGTGCACCCGGTCGTGCCGGCGGAGCTCTATGACGAGCGCAAGCTGAACACGTCGCGGAACCTCCTGGTCAACCCCACCGGGCGCTTCGTGATCGGCGGGCCCGTGGGCGACTGCGGCCTGACGGGACGCAAGATCATCGTCGACACCTACGGCGGCATGGCCCGCCATGGCGGCGGCGCGTTCTCGGGCAAGGACCCCTCGAAGGTCGACCGCTCGGCGGCCTACGCCGCGCGCTACGTGGCGAAGAACGTGGTCGCAGCCGGGCTGGCCGACCGCTGCGAGGTGCAGGTGGCCTACGCCATCGGCGTCGCCCACCCGGTGTCGGTCATGGTCGAGACCTTCGGCACCGAGAAGGTCTCGCGGGCCAAGATCGCCGAGCTGATCGGGGAGCACTTCGACCTGCGCCCCGGTGCCTTCAGGGAGGAGCTGCGCCTGCACCGGCCGATCTATCAGAAGACCGCGGCCTACGGTCACTTCGGCCGCGAGGACCATGACTTCACCTGGGAGAAGACCGACAAGGCCGCCGCCCTGCGCGAGGCCGCCGCGCTCGGCGAGCGGCAGTCCCAGCCGGCCGGCGCCTAGCCGCCGCCGGGCTCGGCGCGGCGCACGCGGAACAGCTCGGTCTGGCCCCTGATGCCCTTCAGCTTCCTGCTGCCGATCTCCGACCAGTCGTAGTCGCCGTCGACGGCCTCCCGCAGGTCCTTCGACACCACGACGCTTCCGGGAACCGCGAAGTCGGTGATGCGGCTGGCCAGGTTGACCGGCTGGCCGTACCAGTCGCCCCCGCGGGGAAGCGCGTCGCCGAGTGCGAGGCCCGCGTGCACAGGCGGGAAGCGCTTGCCCTCGTGCTCCGCGGCATCCACAAGTGCGAGCGCGGCATCGACGAGCGGGCCGGGCTCCTCGGACACCAGCATCGCCGCGTCGCCGATCGTCTTGACCATGCGCACGGGCGCCTCCGCAACCTCTGACGCCAGCTCCTCCATGCGGCCCGCCACCATGCCGAGCTCCTCGCTGGGGACCCGCTCGCCCAGCTTCGTGAAGCCGACCAGGTCGGCGAAGCCGACGGCCACCTCCTGTGAGCCCGCCAGCTTGCCCGAGGACAGCTCGGACTCCCCGATCACGGCGCTGCGGGCCCGCTCGCGCAGCTGCATGAGCAGCACGTGGCGCACGACCCGGTCCAGCAGCGGGGTCAGCTCACGAGTGGCCTCCGCGTAGCGCAGGGCCAGCTCGGCCTCGGTGTCGCCTGCCTCGAGCAGCGCGTCGGCAAAGGCGTTGCCGACCGCGGCCGCGACCCCGGCCATCGACTGGCTGAGCGAGCGCGAGAGCTGAATGAACTCGTCCTCGGGGATCCCCGCGTCCAGGAACTGCCTGGTCGCCTCGGCGGCCTCCAGGTCGTCCTTGGTGAAGACCCTGCGATCCGGCGGCGGCTGTGCCATGCCGAGCGCCCGCCAGGTCTTCTCGAGCAGCTCCGGTTCGACCCCGCTCCTCTCCGCGATCTCTCCCTGCGTGTAGCGCTTGCCGCCGCCGGCCAGCACCCGCTCGACCGGCAACAGCACGAGCCGCCCCTCCTCGGTGGCCTGGCGCAGCTCCTCGAGCTCGCAGCCGTCATCGGCCAGCCGCTCCAGCAGCTCGAGCCTCGCCTTTCGCGACTGCTCGTCGTCGAGGCCGTCGAGCAGGCCTTCCTTCTCGAAGTCGATCTGCTCCACGCCGGGGCATCCTGCCACGGGGGCGTCCGGGCTGCTTCGTAGTTTCGGGAGGGTGATCGCGAAGGTCGAGCCGCTCACACCTGCCCGAGCGCTGCGGGGGCCGTTCGACTACCTCCTGAATGGCCCGCTCGAAGGCGTGGGCGTGGGCAGCATGCTGGTGGTCCCGTTCGGGCGCCGGCGCCTGCTGGGGGTGGTCGTCGAGCTGGCCGACGACAGCGAGCTGCCACCCGAGCGCCTCGTCGAGCCACTGGCGGCACTGGAGGCCGACGTGCCGCCGGGGCTGATCAGGCTGGGGCTGTGGGTGGCCCGCGAGTACTGCTCGACGCCGGCCCGGGGCCTGGCGCTGGTGTTGCCGCCCGGCACGGGCACCGGGGCCCGCCGCCCGCTCGGCGTGCGGCGCTCGCTGCGGGCCCGGCTCACGGGCGAGCCGGCTGCCGCCGGCCTCGGCCCGCGGCAGCGGGCGGCGCTCGCTGCGCTCGCCGGCGGCCCGCTGACCGCCACCGAGGTCGCGCGCCGCGCCGGCTGCGACCACTCCACCTTGAGGCGGCTCGAGCAGCGCGGGCTCGTCACGCTGGAGAGCGCGGCGCACGCTCCGCGGCGACCCGCCATGCAGCGGGTGGGGGCGCCCGCCGGAGGCGGCAAGCCCACCGCCGCGCAGAGCGCAGCGCTCGAGCGCATCGCGGCGAGCCTGGCGCGGCCGGGCGAGAGCGATGCGCCGCTCCTCCTCCACGGGGTCACCGGCAGCGGCAAGACCGAGGTCTACCTGCGGGCGGTGGCCGCGGCGCTCGCGCGCGGGCGCTCCGCGATCGTGCTGGTGCCGGAGATCGCCTTGACTCCGCAGACCGCAGGCCGCTTCGTAGAGCGCTTCGGCGACGCCGTGGCGGTCATGCACTCGCGCCTGAGCGCGCGCGAGCGCTACGACGAGTGGTGGCGCATGCGCCGCGGCGAGGCGCGGGTGTGCGTGGGACCGCGCTCGGCGGTGTTCGCGCCGTTCGCGGACCTCGGCTTGATCGTGATCGACGAGGAGCACGACGGCTCCTACAAGCAGGAGGGCGACCCCCGCTACGACGCCCGGATCGTGGCCGAGCGCCGTGCCGAGGGCGAGGGCGCGCTGCTCGTGCTTGGCAGCGCCACACCGCGACCGGAGAGCCTGCACCGCCACGAGCGGGTCGTCCTGCCCAAGCGTGTCGACGGCCGGCCGCTGCCGCGGGTCGAGGTCGTGGGGATGGTGGGCAGCGCCGGCCCCCTGCACGAGCGCACGCGCGAGGAGCTCGACGACGTGAGGCGCAGCCGGGGCAAGGCGATCGTGCTGCTGAACCGCCGCGGCTGGTCCAACTTCGTCTCGTGCGGCGTCTGCGGGCATGTCTGGGACTGCCCGCACTGCGACGTCTCGCTGGTCCTTCACCGGGCGGTGGACGAGGTCGCCTGCCATCACTGCGGCCACCGCGAGACGGTGCCGGACCGCTGCTCGGGCTGCGGCTCGGTGTCGGTGGCGCGCCACGGCGCGGGCACCGAGCAGCTCGAGCGCGAGCTCGAGGCGGTCGCCGCGCCACTGCCGGTGTTTCGGCTCGACGCAGACTCGGCGGCGGCCGGCGGCGTGGCGTCGATCCTGCGCGCCTTCGAGCAGGCGCCGGCCGGGGTGCTGGTCGGCACGCAGATGGTGGCCAAGGGCCACGACTTCCCGGACGTCACTCTCGGCGTGGTCGTCGACGCCGACGCCACGCTGCGCTTTCCCGACTTCCGAGCGGAGGAGCGCACCTTCGCGCTCGTGGCGCAGCTCGCCGGGCGCAGCGGCCGGGGGCCGCGCGGCGGGCGTGTGGTCGTTCAGGCGCTCGACCCCTCTGCCCGCGCGCTTCGCCATGCGGCGGCCCACGACGCCGACGGCTTCCTGAGCGAGGAGCTCAGGCGCCGCGAGGCGCTCTCTTACCCGCCGTTCGGCCAGCTGATCCGCGTGGTCTGCTCCTCGGTGGAGTCCGGGCCGGAGCTCCTGGCCGCCCGGGCGGTGGGCGAGCGGGCGGCAGCGGTGGGTGTGCCGGCGCTCGGCCCAGCGCCGTTGTTCAGGCGCCAGGGCCGGTACCGCGCCCAGCTGGTGGTGCGCTCCTCCGAGCGAACGCCGGCGATCGCCGCGGTGCGCGACGCGGTCGAGGCGGTGTCCGCCGATCGCGCCCACGGCGCGGCCAGCTTCGCGGTCGACGTCGACCCCCAGTAGCCGGAGCTATCATCGCTGGGCAATGGCCGACGAGCTCCAGCGCGACGACCAGCTCGAGTACGACGACGACCAGCTCGAGCACGACGCCGACGGCGACCAGCTCGAGCACGACGACGACGACGACCAGCTCGAGCACGACGACGAAGAGCTCGCGCTCGATCCGGAGCTCGAGGCCCGCCGCGCGGCCGCCATGTCGTTCATTCGCCG
>Ga0126312_10002173_pt1 | contig 13081 bp, 16 predicted proteins | sample Plot104A_FD_92537 | JGI IMG/M metagenome (GOLD analysis project Ga0126312, IMG submission 92537) | Serpentine soil microbial communities from UC McLaughlin Reserve, CA, USA - Plot104A | ecosystem: Environmental > Terrestrial > Soil > Grasslands | place: USA: UC McLaughlin Reserve, Lake County...
ACCGACAGGATGGCCGCCGCGCCTGCGTCGGTCGCGAGCTCGGCGAGCTCGACCGCGGCGCGGGTGTCGTTGGAGCCCGCCCCGGCGATCACCGGCACGTCGACCGCGTCGGCCACCGCGCGGGTGAGGTTCAGCTCGTAGCCGTCCTCGGTGCCGTCGCGGTCCATGCTCGTGAGCAGGATCTCCCCCGCGCCCCGCTCGGCTCCCTCGCGCGCCCACTCGACGGCGTCGCGTCCCGTTGCCGCCCGGCCGCCGTTCACGTACACGCCGTAACCGCCTTCCGGCTCTCTGCGGGCGTCGATCGCCAGCACCACGCACTGGGCCCCGAACACGTCGGCCATCTCAGAGAGCAGCTCGGGCCTGGCCACTGCGGCGGAGTTGACGGAGACCTTGTCGGAGCCGGCGTCGAGAACCGCCTGGGCGTCCTCGGCCGAGCGGACCCCTCCGCCGATCGTGAACGGGATGAAGACCTCGTCGGCACAGCGGCGCGCGAGCTCGGCGACCGTCTCGCGCTTCTCGTGCGACGCCGTGATGTCGAGAAAGACGATCTCGTCGGCGCCCTCGTCCTGGTAGCGGGCGGCGAGCTCCACGGGGTCGCCGGCGTCGCGGATGTCCACGAACTCGATTCCCTTGACCACGCGGCCCTTGTCGACGTCGAGGCAGGGGATGACGCGGCGGAGCAGCATCAGGCGGCCAGGAGGTCGCGGGCCTCGGCCACGCCGAAGCGGCGCTCGTACAGCGCCTTGCCGGAGATCACCCCGGCCAGGTTCAGGAGCCGCATCTCCTTCAGCCGGCGTAGGTCATCGAGCGAAGAGATCCCGCCCGAGTAGAGGAAGCGCCCCCGCACGGTGTCGGAGATCCGCCGGACCTCGTCGAGGTCGGGCCCCTCGAGCATTCCGTCGCGGTCGACGTTCGTGTAGACGAAGCGCGACGCGCCCTGCCGCTGCATCCGCCGGATGACGTCCTCGGGAAGCATCTGCGTCTCCTTCGTCCAACCGGCGACCGAGACGTGGCCGCCGCGTACATCGACGGCCACGAGGATCCGAGGGTCCCAGGTCTCGAGCGCCTGGTCGAGGAAGCCCGGCTCCGTGTACGCCGCTGTTCCGAGGACCACTCGCTCGGCGCCGGCCGCGAGCGCCCGCCTGACCGATCCGAGCGAGCGCAGCCCGCCGCCGTACTGCACGGGCACCACGAGCTCTCGGCTGATGCGCTCGAGGTGGTCGAGGTTCGCGGGCTCCCCCTCCATTGCGCCGTCGAGGTCGACCACGTGAAGGAAGCGCGCGCCGGCCTCGACGAACGACCGTGCCGCCTCGAGCGGGTCGTCGGCGTAGACGGTCTCGTCGTCGAAGCGGCCCTGGCGCAGCCGGACCGCCTTGCCGTCTCGGATGTCCACGGCCGGCAGAAGGATCATTCGGCGCAGGCGCGCACGAAGTTCCGCAGCAGCCGCAGCCCGTCCGGGCCGGACTTCTCCGGATGGAACTGCACCCCGTACAGCGGCGGCCGGGCCACGGCAGTGGCGAACTCGGCGCCGTAGACCGCGGTGCCGAGGACGTCCTCCTCGCGCGCCGGCCGCGGCGCGTAGGAGTGCACGTGGTAGAAGGCGCACGGCTCTGGCAGCCCCTCGGCCAGCTCGCTCTCGCGCCGCCAGGACACCCGGTTCCAGCCGATCTGCGGCACCTTGAGCCCGTTCGCCGGCAGGCTCTCGACCGAGCCCTCGAGCAGTCCGAGGCCGTCGGCGCCTCCGAGCTCGCTTGACCGCTCGAACAGGAGCTGCATCCCCAGGCAGATGCCGAGCACGGGAGCTCCGGCGTCGAGCCGCTCCCGCAGCAGGTCGTCGAAGCCGAGCCGCCGGACCTCGGCCATGGCCGTGGGAAACGCGCCGACCCCGGGCAGGACGACGCCGTCGGCGGCCCGGATCTCGTTCGGGTCCTGGGTCACGCGGGCCCTCGCGCCCACGTGCTCGAGCGCCTTCTCCGCGGAGCGGAGGTTGCCCATCCCGTAGTCGAGGATCGCGATTCGCATCACAGCAAGCCCTTCGTGGAGGGGATCTCGTTGGGCCGGTCGGGGTCCATGTCGACCGCTTGGCGCAGGGCGCGCGCAAAGGCCTTGAAGGCGGCCTCGACCATGTGGTGCGCGTTCGATCCGGCCTCGATGCGCAGGTGGACGGTGAGCTTGGCGGTGTTGGCCACCGCACGGACGAACTCCTCGGCGAGGTCCGTGTCGAAGTCCGCCACGCGCGGGGCCGGAAAGCCCGCCTCGAACGCGGTGTAGGGCCGGCCGGAGACGTCGACGGCGCAGCTCGCCAGGGCCTCGTCCATCGGAATAGTCGCTTGGCCGAAGCGGTTGATGCCGGCACGGTCGCCGAGCGCGGCGTCGAGCGCCTGGCCGAGGGTCACCCCGGTGTCCTCCACGGTGTGGTGCGGGCCGGTCTCGAGGTCGCCGCTGGCGCGGACGTCGAGGTCGATCCCGCCGTGCGCCGCGACGGCGTCGAGCAGGTGGTCGAAGAACCCGACGCCTGTCCGGCGCAGTCCCTCGCCGGCTCCGTCGAGATCGAGGGTCAGCTCGATCTGCGTTTCGGCGGTCTGTCTCGAGATGTCTGCGGTCCGGCTCACGCGCGACGCTCCATCGACTCGGCATGGACGGGGAAGCCCTCGGCGCGTGCCAGCGGGCCACCCAGGGGCGCCAGACGGGCGGCGGCCTCGCCCGGCAGCGAAACCCTAGCCACGCGCCGCCGGAAGGTCGCGGGTGAGAGCGCGCCCTGGAAGCGCGCGGCGCCGCCGGTCGGAAGGACGTGATTCGACCCCGCCACGTAGTCGCCGAAGGCGGTCCCGGCCTGGGCGCCGACGAACACGCAGCCCGCGGCCCGTACCAGGTCGACCAGCTCCTCGACCTCGTCCCCCACCAGCTCCAGATGCTCCGGTGCGATCTCGTCCGCGAACCGCAAAGCCGTGCGCGGATCGTCGACGACCACCGCCTGGAGCTCCGCGTCCTCGACGCTCGCGCGCTTCGGCGCCAGCCGCTCCATGGCGGCGATCACCGCCTCGACGACCCGGTCGTCACTCGCCAGCAGCCAGAGCGGGCTGTCGGCGCCGTGCTCGGCCTGGGCGAGCAGGTCGAGCGCGACGAGCTCAGGGTCGGCGCCGCGGCCGGCGACCACCACCAGCTCGCTCGGCCCGGCGATGCCGTCGATGCCGACCACGCCGACGAGCTGCCGCTTCGCCTCCTGGACGTACGCGTTCCCGGGCCCCACGATCACGTCGACGGCGGGCACCGACGCCGTCCCGTAGGCGAGCGCGGCGATGGCCTGCGCGCCCCCCATCCGATAGACCTCGCTGACCTCGCAGAGGACGGAGGCCGCCAGGATCACCGGGTGCGCGCGGCCGCCCGGCCCGGGCGGCGCGCACACCGCGATCTGGTCGACCCCCGCCGCCCGCGCCGTGACGGCGCACATCACGACGGTGGACGGATAGGCCGCCCGGCCGGCGGGCACGTACACGCCCGCACGCCGGACCGGTTGCTCGGCCACGTCCACGCGCTGCCCCGCCTCGAGCTCCATGCTCACCGGGTCCGCGAGCTGGGCCTCGGCTACCGCGCGCACGTTCGCGATGCTCGCGCGCAGTCCGCGCAGGACGGCTGGCTCGAGCACCCCGAGCGATGCCTCGAGCTCGCGGGCGTCGACCCGGAGCTCTTCCGGCCCCAACTCGGCCCTGTCGAACTGCTCCGTGTAGCGCATCACGGCGTCGTCGCCCTCGGCGCGGACGCGCGCGAGGATCTCGCTCACGTCGGCCGCCACGCTGGCGGCCTGCCCGGGCCGGTGCCACTCGTTGCGCAGCCGCCGGACCCTCATCCCGCCCTGATCCTCTCGATCAGAGAGTCGATCTCAGCCGCCTTCAGCTTGTGCGCCACGGGGTTGGCGATCAGCCGCGCGGTACAGTCGGCGATCTCCTCGACGATCTCGAGGTGGTTCTCGGCCAGGGTGCGTCCGGTGGCGGTGAGATCGACGATCCCCTCCACGAGGCCCGTCAACGGCGCCAGCTCCACGGAGCCCTTGACCTCGACGATCTCGGCCTGCCGGCCGGTGTCGGCGAAGTGCCTGGCGGCGACGCGGGGGTACTTCGTCGCCACGCGCACCCGCCCGAGCCGCCGCAGCGATTCCCCGAGCGCGTCGTCCCCCTCGCGCGCCGCCACGACCATGCGGCACTGGCCAAAGCCCAGGTCGAGCAGCTCGTAGACCTCGCGCTCCGCCTGCTCGAGCAACACGTCCTTGCCCGTCACGCCGATGTCCGCGGCGCCGTGCTCGACATAGGTCGGTACGTCGCTCGGCCGCATGGTCACGATGCCCGCGTCGGCGAACAGCAGCTTGCGCTCGTTCGAGCGGACCTGGGCGGTGGCGATGCCGAGCGAGTCGAGCAAATCCAGGGTGGCGGTGAAGAGAGCGCCGCGGGGCACCGCGATCGTGAGCGTCGGGGTCATCGCGTCGCTCGTCGCTCGTCGCTCGTCGCTAGGCGTCCGGACCCCAAGGCCTGCCACCTGCCACCTGCCGCCTGCCACCTCATTCCGCTCTTTCCTCCGCCGCCTGCGCCATGTGCACGCGCTGCACGTCCAGCGCAATCCCACACGCCGGCAGCTGGCGGCCGAACTTCCCGATCAGCTCGTCGTAGCGCCCGCCCCCGCCCAGGGCGAAGCCCACGGCGGGGTCGTAGAGCTCGAAGACGGCACCCGTGTAGTAACCGAGTTCGCGCACCAGGCCGAGGTCGAAGATCACGCGGTCGGCAACACCCCGCTCCTCGAGCAGCGCGTGCAGGGCACGGAGGTTGCCGACCCCGCCCGCCACCGGGCCGTCGGCCCGCTCGAGGATCTCGGGTCCGCCGCGGAGCTGAGGAAGCCGCACGAGCAGGTCCGGCAGGTCGAGCTGCCGGACGCGCATCTCGAGCCCGGCCAGGTCCCTTCGCGACAGCGCCTCGAGGAACTCGAAGTGCCTCTCCTCGGGCACCTCGAACGCCTCGAGGAGGTGCCGGTAGAGCTGACCGTCGCCGACGCCCAGCCGGTGGCGGCGCAGGCCGGCCTCCTCGAGTGCGGAGACGCACAGCGAGATCACCTCCGCCTCGCCCTGCGGCGCCGGGACGCCGATCAGCTCGATGCCGCCCTGGAGGAACTCGCGCTGCTGGCCCGCCCCGCGCTGGACCTCGCGGTACGCATGCGCGAAATAGCAGAAGCGGAACGGCGGCTGGGCCTCGGCGTAACGGCTGGCCACGACCCTGGCGATCGGGATCGTCATGTCGGAGCGCATGGCCAGCACCTCGCCGTGCTCGTCGAAGAGTCGGTAGCCGGCACCGGCGGCGCGCTCGTCGCCGGTCTTCAGCACCTCCTCGTATTCCAGGGAGGGCGTCCAGACCTCTCCGTAGCCCGCGTGCTCGAAGGCGGCCCGGAGACGATCGGTGAGCGCTCGCAGCTCGCGCATCTCGTCGGGGAGCACGTCGCGAGTGCCCGGCGGGATCGGGTGGGTCATGCGCGCCCCCTGGACCGCGCGCCGCGACTAGGCCGGCACGCGCTCGGACGCCACGCGCTCGATCCGCGCGCCCAGCGCCCGCAGCCGCTCGTCGATCCGCTCGTAGCCGCGGTCGATCTGCCGGATGTTCCCGATCTCCGACTTGCCCTCGGCACACAGCGCCGCGATGAGCATGGCCATTCCGGCCCGGATGTCGGGGCTCTCCATGCGCTCGCCGTGAAGCCGGCTCGGGCCGCTGACGACCGCGCGGTGCGGATCGCAGAGCAGTACCCGAGCGCCCATGGAGACGAGCTTGTCGACGAAGAACAGCCGGTTCTCGAACATCTTCTCGTGGATCAGTATGAGGCCTTCGGACTGGGTGGCGAGCGCGAGCGCGATGCTGGTCAGGTCGGCCGGGAAGGCGGGCCAGGGCCCGTCCTCGATCTTGGATACCGCGTCGCCCTCGTCGTCACGGATGCGCAGCTTCTGGTCCGGCGGGACGATCACGTCGTTGCCGTCGAACTCGATCTTGCAGCCGAGGCGGTTGAACGCGAGGCGGGTCATGCGCAGGTGCTCCGGCGCGGTGTCCCTGATCCGCAGCTCGCCGCCGGTGCAGGCGGCGAGCGCGATGAAGCTGGCCACCTCGATGTGGTCGGGGCCGATCGTGTGGTCGGCACCGCCGAGACGGTCGTGGCCGTTCACGATCAGGCGGTTCGACCCGATTCCTTCGATGTCCGCCCCCATCTGCATCAGCAGGCGCGCCAGGTCCTGGACGTGAGGCTCGCAGGCGGCGTTGTGGATCACCGTGCTGCCGGGTGTCATCGCGGCGGCCATGATCGCGTTCTCGGTCGCCATCACCGATGGCTCATCCATGAAGAAGTCGCACGCGCGCAGGCCGCTTCGAGCCTCGATCTTGTAACCGCGCTCGACCCGTACGCTCGCCCCGAGCGCGCGGAAGGCGTCGAGGTGCGGGTCGAGGCGGCGGCGCCCGATCACGTCGCCGCCCGGGACAGGCATCTCGGCCTCCCCGCAGCGGGCGAGCAGCGGGCCGGCGAGGAGGAACGACGCGCGGATCCGCTCCGACCACTCGGGGTCGACGTCGGTGTGGTCGACCGCGTCCGCACGTAGCGAGACGACGTTGTCCTCGAGCCAGCTGACCTTTACGCCGAGCCGGATCAGAAGCTGGAGCATCGCCTCGACGTCCCGGATGCGCGGGACGTTGCGCAGCAGGACTTCGTCCTCGGTGAGGAGAGAGGCAGCCAGCAGCGGCAGCGCCGCGTTCTTGTTGCCCGCCGGGATTACCGTGCCCGACAGCGGATAGCCGCCCTCGATGATGAACTTCTCCATGCGGGGGGCCGCTCGGGTCGGGGCTTCGAGCGGCTGCGCAAGGGTACCGAAGGGCATCCTCACCCTGGTTTCGGTCCTGGCGACGGATACCCTGCCGTGGATGGCCCCCAGCCGCGACGAGGCGTGGCAGCTCGTGGAGGAATGGATCGAGAGCGACTCGCTCCGCAAGCACCTCCTGGGCGTCGAGGCGGCGATGCGCGCCTACGCGCGCAAGTGGGACGAGGACGAGGAGGTGTACGCGGTCACGGGACTGCTCCACGACCTCGACTACGAGCGCTACCCCGACCTCGAGACCGGCCACCCGCGCAAGGCGCTCGAGCTGTTCGAGGAGCGCGGCTACCCGCGGGAGCTGATCGACGCGGTGGCCGGGCACGCGACCTTCCTCGGCGTCCCCCGCGAGACGCGGATGGCAAAGACCCTCTTCGCCGTCGACGAGCTCTCGGGCTTCATCGCAGCCTGCGCCCTGGTCCGTCCCACCGGCATCGAGGGCATGAAGCCCAAGTCGGTCAGGAAGAAGCTGAAGCAGCCGAGCTTCGCGGCAGGCGTCAACCGCGAGGAGGTCCAGCAGGGCGCGGAGGAGCTGGGTGTCGACTTCGACGAGCACCTGGCCTTCGTGATCGCCGCGATGGAGGATCAGAACGAACGGCTAGGCCTGGCGCCCCGCGCCGACGCTGGCTGACGGTCAACTCCATGTCGCAAACTGCGCCAAGGGGACGGAGAACGCGACATCGACTACCGCCAACGCCCTCCTGACCTTGCCCAGTCCGCCATGTGCTCGGCCGAGCAGAAGCCGTCCGGGATGCGGTGCTCGCCGCGGTGGCGGACAAGGACGACCATCACGTCGGCAAGCGGCCGGCCGCACTGGGCGCACTCGGTCAGCTCGCCCGCTGGCTCGATCTCGCCGGCCTCCCAGTGGGGCCCCTGGATGAACCACGGGACGACGTGTTCCAGCCGGCAGAAGGTGGCGCGGCGCGCCCCGGGGAGCTCGCCCGCGCGGTAGCCGTCCGCGGGCTCCACCGGATCGCCGCACCACGTGCAGCGGCTGTTTCCGCTTGGATGCATCGTCGTGAGCCTCCGGATCATTGTCCTCGAGGGTGACGAGACGGGACAGGAGCTCCTCGAGCAGGCGCTCCGCGTGCTCGACCCGTCCGTGACCAGGGTCGACACGCAGCTCGAGCACTACGACCTCTCGCTCGAGAACCGCCGCAAGACGAGCAACGAGGTGGTGTCGGCGGCGGCGGGCGCCATGCGAGAGGCCTGCTTCGGAATCAAGGCGGCCACCGTCACCCCGGAGGGCGCCGACGACGTGGGCAGCCCCAACCGACTGCTGCGCGAGCAGCTGGGCGGGCAGGTGATCATCAGGACGGGACGCCGAATCCCCGGGGTCACCCCGGTGGCGGGGGTCCATTACCCGATTGCCGTGGTCCGCATGGCGGTGGGCGACGCCTACGGCGCGGAGCAATGGCGCGAGCGCGAGAACGGCGACGAGATCGCTTACCGGACGGAGCGGATCTCGCGGACCGTCTGCCGGGCGGTGGCGGAGTACACCTTCAGGACGGCTGACCGCATCCACGGGCGTGTCTACGGCGGACCGAAGTGGACCGTGAGCCCCGTCTACGAGGGGATGCTCAAGGAGGAGCTCGACGCCGCCTCCGACCGCCACCCCGAGGTTCCCTACAGCCCGGCGCTGATCGACGCCACCTACGCCGGGCTGGTGTCGGGGCGCGCCGACGTCCCGCTCGTGATCCCCGCCCTCAATCGCGACGGGGACTGTCTCTCCGATCTCGTCATGCCGCTCTTCGGCTCGATCGCGGGCGCCGAGTCGGTCCTGCTGGCGCTCGACGCCGACTACGAGCCCGTCGCGGTCATGGCGGAGGCGCCCCACGGCACGGCACCCGCGCTGCAGGGCAAGGACATCGCCAACCCGATGGCGATGATCCTGGCGGCCGCGGCCCTGCTCCACTACGCCGGCGCTCAGGGCTACGAGGGTGCCGACACCGCGTCGCGGGCCGTCTACGAGGCCGTGCTCGAGGCCACCGCCACCGGCGTCCGGACGCCCGACCTGGGCGGCCACTCCACCTCGAGCGAGTTCACCGACGAGGTGATCTCGCGGGTGCGCACGAAGATCGAGATCTGGTCGTCGCTCTGACGTGGCCGCGGCGTAGGCTGCGCGTGTGGAGGAGCGAAGGCGCAGGCGAGCCTCGCGCGAGTTCAGCCTCGTGGCGCGCGGGCGTCCGCGTGCGCTCGACACGCCCGGCGAGCGGATCGCGTTCTTCGTCGCCTGGTGGCTCGTCAGCTTCGGGCTCTGGTCCCTGCTCGTCTTCAAGACCGAGGCGGCCGAGTTCGTCGCCGGCGCCATTGCGGCGACGTTCTCTGCGACCGCGGCCGAACTCGTCCGGGCCAAGGGCTACGCGCCCTTCTCACCCAACCTTCGCTGGGCGCTCGCCCTGCTTCGGCTGCCCAAGCACGTCCTCGTCGACTCCTTCCTGCTCGTGCGCGCGCTCGGGCAGTCGGCCTGGAGGCGCGAGCCGATCCAAGGCACCTTCCGCTGCGTCCACTTCGCCGGAGCCGACCGCGGGGATCCGCGCGGCCAGGCGCGCCTGGCGGTGGCCAAGTGGCTTGGCGGCGTGTCGCCCAACACCGTGGTGATCGGCTTCGACGAGCCGAAAGACTCTGTCCTCGTCCACCAGATCGTGCGAACGGAGAGGCCGCCCGACGTCGACCCGGAGCTGTGAACGTCTGGCTGATAGCCGCGACCGTGCTGCTCTCCGGGCTCGGGCCCTGCATCTGGGTGGTCATGCGCGGCTCCCGGGTGAGCGGCGTGATCGCGCTGCAACTGGCCTCCACCCTCACCACGCTGACGTTGCTGCTCATAGCTCAGGGCCTCCACCGCGACCCCTTCGCGGACCTGGCCCTGGTGAGCGCGTTGCTGTCGTTCGCCGGCGCGCTGACCTTCGTGCGGTTCTTGGAGCGGTGGGTTTGAGGGACGTCGTCGTCGCGGTCCTGCTCGGGCTCGGCGTCGCGTCAGTGCTCATCAGCTCCCTCGGGCTGCTTGCCTCCAAGGGGCCGTTCGAGCAGCTCCACTTCACCGGCCCCTCGGCCACAATCGCCCCGGTGGCGATCGCCACGGCGGTGCTCATCGAGCAGCCGCTCTCGTCGATGGGGATCAAGTCCGTGCTCACGGCGGCGATCCTGATCGTCACGAGCCCCGTGCTCGTCCATGCGACCGCCCGCGCGATCCGCATCCGCCGGCACGGGGAGTTCACGATCCTCGAGCACGAGCACCGGCAGAAGGAGCACCCATAGCGCCGCTGCAGGCGGTGGTTTTGGTCCTGGTCGCCGTCTGCGGCACCTGCGTCGTGCTCGCGCGCGACCCCCTCCGGCAGGCGGTCATGGCCTCCGTCTATGGGCTGGTGCTCGGCATCCTCTTCTTCGTCTTCCAGGCGCCCGACGTGGCGCTGTCCCAGACCGTCGTCGGCGCCGTCGCGCTGCCGCTCATGATCCTTCTGGCGCTCGCAAAGGTCCGCTTCGACGAGGAGGAGCGCCGGAGATGAAGCCGGCGACGCGACGCTCGCTCTTCCTCGTGGCGGGGGGCGTGCTGTTCGCCGCGCTCATCTGGGGATTTGCGGGGCTCCCGGACTTCGGCGACTTCAACGGGGCGTACGGGCAGTTCCTGAACGGGGCTTCGACACCGGAGCGGGCGACGACCGATGTGATCACCGCGGTCAATTTCGACTACCGCGGCTTCGACACCCTGGGCGAGGAGTTCATCCTCTTCGCCGCCGTCATCGGGGTCACCAGCCTGCTGCGCACGCTCCGTGGCGAGCGTGAGGGGGCGCCCGACGACGACGCGCCCGGCCGGCGCGTGCCCGAGACGAGCCTGGCGGTCCGGATCACCGGACTGCTCCTGGTCGGCCCGACGGTGCTGGTCGGCATCTACATCGTCGCCCACGGGCACCAGACGCCGGGCGGCGGCTTCCAAGGCGGCGTCATCCTCGCCACCGGCCTGTTGCTGACCTATCTGTCGGCCGACTACCTGACCATGCGCCGCGTCGGTCCCACGGCGCTGATCGAGCTCGCCGAAGGCTTGGGCACGGCGGGCTTCGTGCTCATCGCGCTCGGGGGCCTGGTCTTTGCCGGCGTGTTCTTCGAGAACTTCCTCCCCATCGGCACGGCCGGTCGGCTGCTCACGGCCGGGACGATCCCGCTCGGCAACGTGGCGGTCGGACTGGCGGTGACCGGAGGCTTCGCCTTCATGCTGTCCGAGTTCCTCCAGCAGACGCTGACCAAGCGACGCCGGGAGGTCCGATGAGTGTCCTTCCCTACGTCGTCGCCGCGTGGCTGGTGTTCATCGGCCTCTACGGGATCGTCACCAGCCGCAATCTGCTGCATCTTGTTGTCTGCCTGGCGGTCATGCAGTCGTCGTCATATCTGCTCCTGCTCTCGATCGGTTACATCGACGGCGCGTCCGCCCCGATGTTCTCGGACGTTTCTCCGAAGACGAAAGCCGTCGACCCGGTCGTGCAGGCGCTCACCCTCACCGACGTCGTGGTGGGAACCACCGTCACGGCGCTGCTGCTCGCCCTCGCGGTCCAGGCGCACAAGCGCTACGGCACCCTCGATCCCGACGAGCTCCGCCCGGAGCGGCCGCAGGGCTGACCGTGGCTGACCTCGCCCCCATCGCCGTCGCCATCTCGCTGCTCACCGTGGCGGGGCTGGTGGGGACGGCGGTGTTGATGCCGCTGTGGCTGGTGGATGCGGCCTCGCTGGTCGCGGCGCTCGCGGTGGCCGTGCTCACCGCCCTCGTGCTTTCAGACGCCGCCGATCGCAGCATCGTCTACTGGTTCGGCGGCTGGACGCCTCGCCACGGGTCGGCGATCGGGATCGACTTCGCCGTCGACCAGATCGGCGCGGGGCTTGCGCTCTTCTCGGCGCTGACGGTGGTCGCCGCCTTCGTGTTCTCGTGGCGCTATTTCGTCGTCGTCGGTCCCTTCTTCCACGCGCTGGTGCTCGTGTTCCTCGCGGCGATGGTCGGCTTCAGCTACACCGGCGACCTGTTCAACCTGTTCGTCTTCTTCGAGCTCCTCAGCGTCGCCGCGTACGCGCTCGTGGCCTACGACATCGAGGAGGAGGGGCCGATCCAGGGGGCGCTCAACTTCGCGGTCACGAACAGCGTCGGCGCCTTCTTCATCCTTTCCGGGATCGCGCTGCTGTACGGGCGGGCGGGCTCGCTGAACATGGCGGAGATCGGCCAGAGCCTCGCGGGCGGCAACGTCGACGGGCTGGTGGTCGTGTCGTTCACCCTCATCAGCGTCGGTTTCCTGACCAAGGCCGCCGCCGTCCCCTTCCACCTCTGGCTTCCGGACTCCTACTCGGTGGCACCAACGCCGGTCTGCATCCTGCTCTCCGCGGTGATGAGCGAGCTCGGGCTCTATGCGCTTGCCCGCGTCTATTGGACGGTGTTCTCGGGCGCGCTCGGGGGGAGCGAGCAGGCGCTCCAGATCGTCTTCATCGGCGCCGGGGTGATCACCGCGCTGGTTGGGGCGATCATGTGCTTTGGCTCGCGTCACCTCAAGCGCCTGCTCGCCTACGCCACGATCGCCCACGTCGGCCTGTTCCTCATCGGATTCGGGCTCCTCGATTCCGGCGCGCTGGCCGGCGTGGCGCTGTTCGTGGTGGCGGATGGCTTCCTGAAAGCGGCTCTGTTCGTCTCGGTCGGCTCGCTCCAGCACCTGTTCCACACGGTCGACGAGCTGAGGCTCCGCGGCCGCGGGCGAAGACTCCGCATCACGGGTCCGCTGGTGCTGGTCTGTGCGCTGTGCGTCGCCTCGCTGCCGCCGTTCGGTCCATGGCTCGGCAAGGCCCTGATCGAGGAGGCCGCAGGCGAGGCCGGGTACGCCTGGCTTCCCCTGGTGTTCATCTTCGTCTCCGCCCTGACCGGCGGCGCCGTGATCCGTGCGAGCGGGCACGTGTTCCGCGGCCTCGGCCGCAGCCCCGACCCGCTCATGGCCGGTGGGCTCGCCGCGCCCGACGAGGTCGACCCCGAGCTGACCTATCGCCATGACCGCGTGCCCGCGACGATGACGGTGCCCGCGGTCGCCCTCGCGGCCGCAGGGCTGGCCGTGGGCCTCGTTCCGGGACTGCGCGAGGCGACCCTGGAAGCGGCGGCCCACTTCGTCGATCGCCCCGGCTATGTCGCATCGGTGCTGCACGGCGCCGGACCCGGCCACCCCGAGGCCGAGTCGA
>Ga0126312_10002174_pt1 | contig 13076 bp, 12 predicted proteins | sample Plot104A_FD_92537 | JGI IMG/M metagenome (GOLD analysis project Ga0126312, IMG submission 92537) | Serpentine soil microbial communities from UC McLaughlin Reserve, CA, USA - Plot104A | ecosystem: Environmental > Terrestrial > Soil > Grasslands | place: USA: UC McLaughlin Reserve, Lake County...
CCGCAGGGGCGCGAAATCTTCCCCCTGCTCACCGTCGAGGAGAATCTCAAGACCGGTTTTGCGCCGCTCAAGCGCGAGGATCGCTCGATTCCCGACGATGTCTTCTCCCTGTTTCCGGTGCTCAACGGCATGCTGCGGCGGCGCGGCGGGGATCTTTCCGGGGGCCAGCAGCAGCAGCTTGCCATCGGCCGGGCGCTCGTCGCCGAGCCGGATCTCCTGCTCCTCGACGAGCCGTCGCTCGGCCTCGCGCCGCTCGCGGTGGACGATGTCTTCCACGCGTTGCGAAGCATCCCCGAGCGCGGCATGACCATCCTGCTCGTGGAGCAGCGCGCGCTCCATGCCGTCGCCCTGGCCGACCGCACACACGTGCTCGTAGCGGGGGAGCCCCGCCTGACTCTCGATCCCGCCGACGCGAAGAATCCCGACAAGATCGTCGCCGCCTACCTCGCCTCGTGATCCTCGCCGCCGTCAACTTCCAAACCATCTCCGACGCGGTCGGCCTCGGGGCGATCTACGCGCTGATGGCCGTCGGGATCGGACTTGTCTTCGGCGTGCTCCGGCTCGTCAATTTCGCGTACGGCCAGCTCGTGATGGCGGGTGCGTACACGCTTGCGTTCACCTCGGGCTGGCCGGTGGGGGCGAGCATCGCGGCCTGCTTCGCAGTGGTCGTGGTGCTCTCGCTCGCGATGGAAACCGTTGTGTTCCGGCCCCTGCGGGGCCAGTCGCCGGCGGTGATGCTCGTGACCACTTTCGCGATCGCGTTCCTGTTGCAGGCAATCGCGCTGATCATCGATCTTCGCGACGACACCCTCGGTGAGGTTGCCGCCTCGCTCACCTCGCTCAACGAGCCCATCAGCGTGGGTGACGTGGACATCCGCAAGATCACGCTCGTCTCGGTGGCCGTGGCCGCCTTTACGCTCATGGCACTCGCGCTCCTGCTCACGCGGACGACGATCGGCCTGCACACGCGGGCGGCCGCGACCGACTTCAGGACGGCGCGGTTGCTCGGAGTGCGCGCGAACCGGGTGATCGCCTTCTCCGTCGTCCTCTCCGGCCTTCTGGCCGCGGCGGTGGCGGTGATGATGACCGTGCAGTTCCCGCTCGTCTCGCCGGATTTCGCGCTGCGGGACACGATCGTCGTCCTCGTCGGCGTCGTCGTCGGCGGGATCGACCGGCTCTGGACGGCGACGCTTGGCGGCTTCACGATCGGCTTCGTCTCGGGCGTGCTGAACGGAGCTCTCCCGACCGACAAGACGGTGTACCTGCCCTCGGCCGTCTTCGCGCTGGTGATCCTCGTGCTGCTGCTGCGGCCGGCCGGACTCTTCGCATGGGGGCGGCGGGCGGCCGTCGAACGCGTATGAGGCGGAGGGCCGACTCGGTGGTCGAGCTGCTCGGGCCCTCTTCGCTCGTGATCGCGGTCGGGCTCGTCGCGACCACAGCTTCCCTGGCGAACCAGGTCTACTTCATGAACGCCCTCATCTCCGTCGCGATCGTGGTCGCGATCTATGTCTTCGTCGGGAACTCGGGCGTGCTCTCGTTCGGGCAGATCAGCTTCGTCGCTGTCGGGGCGTTCGCGGCCGGTGTGATGACGGTGCCGCTGGAGTCGAAGAAGGGCGTGCTGACGACGCTCTTCCCGTTCCTGCGCGACCACACGATCGGGAACGTGCCGTCGCTTCTGCTCGCGGCCGCCCTCGGCGGCCTCTTTGCGTTCCTGGTGGGCCTGCCGCTGATGCGCCTCTCGGGCCTTGCCGCCGGGATCGCCACCTTCGCCGTGCTCGAGATCACGCACAACATCCTGCGCGAGTGGACGAAGATCGGCCCCGGCGCGACCACACTCTCGCTCGTGCCCGAGACGACGGGGCCGCTGCAGGCCACCATCGGCGCATTGGTGGTGATCGCGGTCGCGTTCGCCTACCAGCGCAGCCGGCTCGGGCGGCAGTTGCGGGCCTCGCGCGAGGACCCGCTTGCAGCCCGCGGCGTAGGCGTCCATGTGCACCGGCAGCGGCTCTGGGCCTTCACGGCCTCGGGGGCGCTGGCCGGGCTCGCGGGTGGTCTGCTCGTTCACCAGCTCGGCTCGATCACGACCGAGCAGGTGTACCTCGAGCTGACCTTCCTCACTCTGGCGATGCTCGTGGTCGGCGGGCTGACGAGCCTCTGGGGCGCCGTCGTCGGCGCCCTCGCCATCAGCGGCCTCGATTCGTTTCTGAGCCAGGCCGAGCAGGGCGTGCATGTGCTCGGCGTCAAGCTCGATCTGCCGTCGGGGACACGGCTGGTCTTCCTCGCCTCGATCATGGCACTCGTGCTGATCCTGCGTCCCTCGGGGCTCACCGGCGGGCGCGAGCTCCGGCTTCGGCTTCCGAGGCGCGCGTGAGGATCTGCATCGTGGGCTGCGGGGCGGTCGGGTCGATTTTCGCCGCGAACCTGGCTCAGCTCGACGATGCCGAGGTGTGGGCGTACGACCTCGCCCAAGCGCACGTGGACGCAATCAACGGCGACGGCCTGCGCCTCTCCGGCGCGGGCGAGGTGCTCGGCTCGCTGCGCGCGACGAGCGACCGAGCGGATCTCCCCGACTGCGAATTTGGCATCGTCGCGACGAAGGCGATACATACCGAGGCGGCGATCGCGGCCACGGCGCACGCCTTCGCCGACGGTGCCGTCTGCTCTGTGCAGAACGGGATCGGCAACGAGGAGACCCTGGCCGAGCATGTCTCGCGCGTGATCCGTGGCACCACGTTCCCTGCCGGCCGGATCGTCGAGCCTGGCCACGTCCAGTGGGACGTGAAGGGCGCCACGACGATCGGCCCGTTCGAGCCGAGCCCCGCCTCGTTCGAGGAGGTCGAGCGGCTGGCAGAGGCATGCACGCGCGCAGGTCTGCCGACCGAGGCGGTGGCCGACGCGCGCGGTCCGCAATGGCGCAAGCTGATCTTCAACGCGGCCACGAACCCGGTCGGGGCCCTCACCGGCCTCACGCACGGGCGCGTCTGCGAGGATCCGGCCCTGCGCCGCCTCGTCTCCGGGCTGGTGAACGAGGGCAAGGCGGTCGCCGCCGCGCAGCAGATCGTGCTCGACGCCGACCCCGAGGAGCTGATCGACCATGCGGCCAAGCCGGAGGTCGCGTACGACCACAAGGCCAGCATGCTCCAGGACGTCGAGGCCCGGCGCGAGACGGAGATCGACTATCTGAACGGCGGAATCACTCGCTTCGGCCGCGAGCACGGCGTGCCGACGCCGTTGAACGAGGCGATACTCGCGCTGATGAAAGGCTTAGAGAAGTCGTGGCGCTGAGACAACGCTTGCGTTGTCTCGTTCAGGCCGGACGGGCTTTGCCCCGTCGGCCGTCTGCAGTGACCGGTCGACCCGTCAGTCGTAGGAGGGGCGGCCGGTGAGCACAGGTGAAGTAGAGCGGCGTTACGCGAACGTGCGCGCGGGTCTGGAACGCGATGGGCTCGATGCGGCACTTGTCTGCGGCAACGAGTACTCGGGCTTCGAAGGCGCGGTCACCTACCTCTCCGGGTTCCAGATCGTCCACCGCTACGCCTACGTGGTTCTCCCGCGTGAGGGCGAGCCCGCAATCGTCTTCCCGAGCGAGGCCCGCTACGTGGGAGAGCACCGGACGAGCTGGATCGAAGAGCAGGTCTTCGCCGATCGGCCCGGCGACTGGCTGGCCGACCGCCTGCGCGGGCAGCGTGTAGGCGTCTACGGACTTGACTACGTGATGGCGGTGCGGGATCACGAGGCGCTCGAGGATCACGCCGAGCTCGTCAACTGGGACGTCGCCTTCGATCACGCTCGCTCGGTCAAGAGCGAGGAGGAGCTCGAGTCGGTGCGCGAGAGCGTGCAGATCAACACCGACGGCTTCCGGGCTTTCCTCGAGGCCTACGCGCCCGGTCGCTCCGCCGCCGAGGTGCTCGCGCCTGCCGAGAAGCTCTTCGTCGAGCGCGGCTGCGGCCGGCTGACGATGAACATGGTCCTCGTGGGTGCCGAGTTTGCGATCGCCCGGACCGAGACGATCCTCGACGAGTTCTGCATCCCGTCGCTGGAGGTCGCCGGCCCGGGTGGTCACTGGGTCGAGGTCTCGCGCGCGATCGGCACACCGAACGCGGAGGTGCGGCGGATGAACGAGGCCTACGACGAGTACTTCGAGGCGGCGAAGAGCGCGCTGCGGCCCGGCGCGACCGCTCACGAGGCCCACCGAGCGGTTTCGAAGGGGTTCACCGAGCGCGGCTACCACCTGGGCCACGTGACCGGTCACTCGATCGGGATGACGATGATCGAGTTCCCGAAGATCGGCGAGGGCGTCGAGACCGAGCTCCGTGAGAACATGGTTTTCTCGATGCACCCGCACGTGATCGCCGAGAACGGCCACGACTGCTTCTACATGCAGGAGACGTGGCTCGTCGGCCCGGACGGCGGGATCCCGCTCTCGGGTCTGCCTTCGAAGATCTTCGACTACGGCACGTAGGGCTCGCTCAACTGGGCGATGATCCTCTGGATCTCGGCCTTCATGTGGCGCGCGATGGCCTCGACCGGCTGCGGCGCCACTGCCACCCCGTGGCTGATCGGATCCACGGATCCGAGGACAAAGATGTTCTCGTCGTTGTAGTCGTTCGCGGGCTCGGTGTAGTTGAAGCTGCCCGCGACCACGATTCGCTCGTCGATCACCATCAGCTTGTGGTGGAGCTTCCTGACTCCGGAGGCCTTCGTGGGCTGGTAGAGACTGATTTGGGGATCCCTCATCGTCTTCGGCGCGGCCCAGCCCTGCGCCGCCTGGCCGCGGTCGAGCACGCCGGTGATCGTCATCCCGCCGCGCGCAAGGGCAAGCATCGTGTCGTCGATGCCGGAGGAGCCGGCGAACGTGAAGATCGCGAAGAAGACTTCGTTCGCGCCCTTCAGCATCTGCTTCATGATCTCCAGCTCCGGGGTGTGAACCGGCGCGAAGAGGATCTTCGCCGGTACGCCCGCGAGATCGAAGACCTTCGGTACGTCACCGTGGATCTCGCGCCCGAAGCGACCGAGCCTGAGCTGCGCGACCTCGAGCTCGTACTGGCCGCAGACGCGGCTGTTGTGGAACACGAAGACGTGATTGAGATTCTTGTGCGTGTCGGTCGTCGTGAAGTTCGCCGAGCCCGAGAGCAGCGCGGGGTTGCCCGGGCTTGCCCCCCTGCCGTTGCGGAAGTCGCGCAGGACGAACTTCTGGTGGAAGATCTTCGGGTTGAAGTCGCCCTTCACCTCGATGTCGGAGCGCAGCAGCGCCGCGAGGATCCTCCGGTTCGCCGCGAGATCGGTTTCGTCCTCGTCCCACTGAACGCGGAGGAGGGCCTTCTCCGGGGTCTCGCCCGCCTTCGGCTTCGGGACTTTCGGCGGCGTTCCGCGCAACGGGCTCCGCAGATAGTCCTGCTCGAGGAAGAGATTGACGCTGATGCCGCGCCAGCGGGCGTCGAGAATCGCCTGAGCGATCGGCTCGGAGTCGAGCTCCTGGACGGCAATGTCGAGGGAGGAACGCGCGCCCCGGATGAAGTCGATGATCACGGCTTCAAGGTCGTCGGCCGCTCCGAGCTCCGGCGGCCCCACATAGGCCTCGATCTTCCCGTTCGCGAAGGCGGCCACGGCGACCCATCCTCCGCCCCTGGGGTACTTACGTCAACCGAGCAGTGCGCGATTCCGGGCGAGTACGTCCAGGACTGCCCGTACGTCCTCGGCGGTGTTGTAGGAGTGGGCCGAGATCCTGAGGTTGTCGTCGCGTGAGGAGGTGACGATTCCCGCGGCGGCGAGCGCGGCGACGAGCGCGTTCACGTCCTTCGAGGCGACGCAGACGAGTGCGCCGCTCCGCTCTCGGGCCCGCGGCGTCACTGCACGCGCCCCAAGCTCCTCGAGCCCTTCGTGCAGGATCCCGTTCAGCTCACGCACGTGCGCCTCTGTCTCGGCGATCCCGATCTCTTGCATCAACTCGATGCCGGCGATGCCTGCGTAGATCGGGGGAATCGGCGGCGTGCCCGCCTCGAAGCGGCGCGCGGTCGGCGCGGGCGAGTAGTCGTGGATGTCCATCTCGAAGATGTCCCGGTCTGCGAACCAGCCGGTCGCCGTCGGCTCGATGCCCTCGACGAGCTCGCGCCGGCAATAGAGGAAGCCGAGCCCCGCGGAGCCGAGTAGGTACTTGAGCACGCCCGCACAGAGGAAGTCGCAGCCGATCGCGCGCACGTCGACCGGGAGCGAGCCGACAGCCTGGTAGGCATCCACCAGCACGAGCGCCCCCCGCTCGTGGGCGAGCCGCGTGATCGCCTCCACGTCGAGCCGGCTCCCGTTGCGGAAGCAGACCTGCGTCACGGCGACGAGCGCCGTCTGCTCGTCGATGGCGGCCTCGAATCGCTCCAGCGGGATCGTCCCGTCGGCCTCTGCCGGCACATGCTCGACGCGCACGCCGCGCTGCTCCTGCGCGTGCCAGATCTGGCCGATCGTCGGGAACTCGAAGTCGCTGACGACGACCTTGTCACGCCTCTCACCGAGGCGCAGCCCGCTCGCGAGCGCGCTCACGCCGGCCGAGACCGAGGTCGTCACGGCGATCTCGTCCTCGCCTGCGTTCACCAGGCGCGCGATGCTCCCCCGTGCCGCCTCCAACTGCTCGACCCAGTACTCCCACGGAGCGCCGTGCTCATCCCAGTCGGCGAGGTAGCGGCCGTAGGCGGCGCGCACCGAGTCGGAGAGCGCACCCTGCGAGCAACTGTTGATGTAGACGCGCCGGTCGAAGACGGGGAAGCGGTGCCGGATCCGGGCGGGGAGAGCGTTGACATCCACGCTAGCCCCATCGCCGAGCGACGTCATACCGTTCGAATCCACGGCGGTGTGTGAGACGGCCGTCCGGGCAAAACCCGCACGGCCTCTATGGTCGGAACCACCTTCGTCGGCGCCTCAGCGGCCAAGGTAGGCCTTCCGCAGATCCTCGTGCTGGAGCAGCGAGGAGGCCGCTCCCGAGAGCACGATCCGCCCCGTCTGCAACACGTAGCCCCGGTCGGCGATTGAGAGCGAGACGTTCGCGTTCTGCTCGACGACGAGGATGGCCACGCCGGACTCGTGCACCTGCTGGATGATCTCGAAGTTGCGCTCGACGAGGATCGGCGCCAGCCCCATCGAGGGCTCGTCCATCAGCAGCAGCTTCGGCTGCGACATCAGCGCACGCCCCATCGCAACCATCTGCTGCTCGCCCCCGGAGAGGGTGCCGGCCAGCTGCTTGCGGCGCTCGTGCAGCAGCGGAAAGAGCGAATAGACGCGGTCGAAGTCATCCTTGCGCCCGCCGCCGTTCAGGTAGGCGCCCATCTCGAGGTTCTCCAGCACGCTCATGGGCGCGAACAGGCGCCGGTTCTCGGGCACGATCGCCATCCCTTTGCCGATCCGGTAGCTCGTGGGGCGCTCCGCGAGGTCTTCGCCGGCGAACTCGACCGTGCCGCGCCGGGGCCTGACGATCCCGATGACCGTCTTCAGGGTCGTCGACTTGCCCGAGGCGTTCCCGCCCAGCAGGCAGACGAGCTCGCCCTCTCCCACCTCGAGCGATATTCCCTGCAGAATGTGGATCTGCCCGTAGTAGGTGTCGACGTTGTCGAGCCGGAGCAGCATCAGACGGGCTCTGCCTGTGCTCGAACGCCCAGGTACGCCTCGATCACGAGGGGGTGCGTGGCCACCTCGTCGAAGGAGCCTTCGGCGATCTTGAGCCCGTGGTCGAGAGCGATTACGCGGTCGGAGATTCCCTCGACGACGTGCATGTCGTGCTCGATCACGAGGATCGAGTAGCCCGCCTGCTCGCGCAGCCTCCCGATCAACTCCGTGATCTCGTGCGTCTCGTTGGGATTCATCCCGGCTGCGGGCTCGTCGAGGAGGAGCAGGCGCGCGTTCGTCGCCATGGCGCGGGCGATCTCAAGCCGGCGTCGGTTGGCATACGAGAGGCTGTAGGCGGGCTGGTCGTGGCGGTAGCCGGCAAGCCGTTGGCCGAAGAACGCGAGCTTCTCCTGGGCGAGCTCACGAATCTGCTTTTCCTCGCGCCGAGCCCGCGGGAGCTGGAGCATCGACTCTACGACAGTCGCCTTCGTGTGCCCGTACGTGGCGGCCATGACGTTCTCGAGCACGGTCATGTTCAGAAACAGGCGCAGGGTCTGAAACGTGCGGGCGATCCCGCGGTTCGTGATCGCGTGCGGGGCAAGGCCGGACACGTCAGCGCCCTCGAAGACGATCTCGCCGTCGTCGGGGCGAAAGATCCCGGTGACGAGGTTGAACACGGTTGTCTTGCCGGCGCCGTTCGGGCCGATCACGCTCACGATCTCGCCCTCGTCGACGTGCAGGCTGAGATGGTCGATGACCTGTAGCCCGCCGAAGGCCTTGGAGACGTTGCGAAGCTCGAGCAAGGGCATGGTCAGGCGATCTCCACGCGAGCCGTTCCGAAGATCCCGGAGGGCCGGACGTTCATGATCACGACGAGCAGCGCTCCCAGCAGGATCAGCCGTGTCGCGCCGGAGACCTGCTCGACGAGCTTGTTCTCCCAGACGAACGAGGCCAGATAGAGCGTCGGGATCAACGCGATCGTGCGCCACCAGCCACGTACGAGCGTCAACACAAGCGCTGCGACGATCAGCCCGAAGTACGCCCAGCCTGCGATCCGCCCGGGATGGCTCGGAAGGAGGACCCAGTGCTCGAGCGCACGGCCGAACGCTCCGCCGCCGTCGATATGGCCCGCCGTCCCGCGCGACCAGACCGCATCCACGATCACATGGAGGACGAAGCCGAAGACGACAGTCCCGAGGAGAACGATGACCGGCCGGTACCAGGGTCGCATAGCGATCAGCAGCGCGAGGAGAATCACCCCGTAGAAGAGGAATCGCGCGTTGCTCGATGAGCGCAGCAGCTCCGGTGCGCCGTTGACGACGAGCGCGCCCACCACGACTCCTCCGATGCTGCCGAGCCCACCGAGGATCACGATTGCGTAGATCGTGATCAGCAGGCCGACGTCATAGTCGCCGGGGAACGCACCGGACTGCACCGCCCCGAAGATCGTCCCGGTGAACCCCGCTGTTCCGGCGCCGAACATGAAGGCCAGGAGCTTCAGTCGGTTCACCGGCATGCTCATCGCCTCTGCGGCGAGGGGGTCTTCCCGCAGCGCGCGCCAGGCACGGCCCGTCCTGGAGGCATTGACGAAATAGAGCATCGTCATCACGAGGGCGAGCGAGATGAGCGTGTAGAAGTAGTACTGCCTCGTCGAGGTCAGGTGGTAGCTGAAGAGGTTGAGCGAGTCGATCTGATCCAGACCGTTCGAGCCGCCCGTGAGATCGACTCTCCCGACGAACGGATACGAGAAGTCGCTCTGGCCGCCGTTCGCGTTGTTGACGAAGATCACGAACGCCTGCAGGAAGAACAGCGTCACAATCGCGAGGTAGTCGCCGAGCAGCCGCCGCGAAGTCAGCCCGAGCAGGAGGCCGAGCAGGGAGGTCGAGACGACCACGATCGGAATCGCGATCTCCGCCTGAAGATGGTGGCCGGAGTGGCCGCTGGCCATGATCCCGTACAGGTAGGCGCCGAAGCCGAAGAAGGCCACATAACCGAGATCGAGCAGGCCGGCGAAGCCGACGACGACGTTCAGGCCGATCGCCAGCAGGGCGTAGATGATCGTGATCAGGCCGTAGCGGAAGAGATCGCCTTCGTTCGTGATGAAGGGAAAGATCGCGAACGGCCCTAGCAGGAGCGCCAGGCGGCCAGGAGGCGGTACACGCTCCCAGGCTCGCACGACGGCACCGGTGAGCCCCGTGCGCGCCTCGCGGCGCTCCTCCGCCTCGGCGACCCACTGGTCGACGCCGACCTTGGGCCCGTCGGGCGGGCCGAGCTCGCTCATACCTTCTGGATCACCGGCGACCCGAGCAGGCCGCTGGGCCGGATGAGGAACATGGCGATCAGGAGCGCGAACACGTAGAGATTCGCGTACGTCGAGCCGCCGGGGAGATAACCCGTCGCGAAAGCCTCCGTGAGGCCGATCAAGAAGCCGCCCAGCATCGCGCCCGGAATGCTCCCGATCCCACCGACGACGGCTGCGGTGAAGCCCTTCAGGCCGGCGGTGAAGCCCATCAGCGAGAAAATCTGGCCGAAGACGATCCCGAACATGACTCCGCCTGCGGCCGCGAGCGCCGAACCGACGAAGAACGTCGACGAGATGACGCGGTCGACGCTGATCCCCATCATCTCGGCCGCCTCGCGGTCGAACGACGTCGCTCTCATCGCCTTGCCGGTGCGCGTGCGGGAGACGAGCAGCGTCAGGGCGATCATCAGCCCGATCGAGGTCGCGATCGCCAGGATCTGGATATTGGAGATGAAGAAGTTCGCCCCGATGCTGTAGCTCTCGACTCCGATCAGGTCGAAGGTTCCGTAGTCGCGGAACTCCGGGCCCCAGAGCAGGAGCGCGCTGTTCTGCAGGAAGATCGAGACGCCGAGCGCGCTGATCAGCGGTGCGATTCTGGGTGCGTTGCGGAGCGGTCGGTACGCGAAGCGCTCGATCGAGACGCCGAGCGCGCCGCAGCCGAGCATCGCGACCGCGAACATGATCGCGATCGCGACCCAGCCGGTCACCGCGGGGGTGAGCGGGCCACCCAGCCAGTCGAGCACGAAGAACCCGATGAACGCCCCGACCATGTACACGTCCCCGTGGGCGAAGTTCAGGAGCTTCAGGATTCCGTACACCATCGTGTACCCGAGCGCGATCAGCGCGTAGATGCTGCCGAGCGTGAGCCCGCTCACCAGCTCGCCGAAGAAGAGGCTCCAGTCCACGGGAGGGAAGATCGCACAAACGGAGTGCGGCCCACCCGGGTGGGCCGCACTCCTTCAGCTGGATCCGACGACTACGCGACCCGGACGAAGACTCCCTTGACCGAGTGGTAGATGCCGAAGGGACGCTTCACCATGTCCCCGTTCCTGTCGAAGCTGACCGGAAGGCCCAGCAGCGACGTCGTGGTCGAGATCTTCGTCCGCTTGAGCTGTGCACGAACCTCGGCGCGGGAGGCCGTGCCGTTCTTGCAGGCCCGGTCGATCGCGCCCGCGACGACCTGTGCCGCCACGTAGCTCGGTGCTCCGAAGAGCTCGGACTTTCCTCCGTGGAGCTTGCTGAAGGACTTCACCCTCGCATCCGACGGGTTCACCGGGAAGAACGAGTCGTAGACGTGCGACCCGAGGCCCGAGAAGAGCGGATCGAAGAGGCCGTCCGAGCCCATCAGCTTGACGTTCGCCCGGCCGAGGCCCTTCATCTGCTCCCCGAACGCCTTGCCCTTGGGGGGCAGCTGCCAGGGCAGGTATACGACCTGGGTGTTGCGCGGGATCTTGTTGATCAGCGCCGTGAAGCTCGACTCCTGCTGGCTGACCCCGTCACGCCCGACCGTGATGCCCTTGGCCTTGAGCTGTGCCTGCACCTCGTCCGCCAGGCCGGTGCTGTAGGCCTCCTGGTCGTCGATGATGTAGACGCGCTTCACCTTCAGCTCGTTGACGAGGTACGCAACCACGCTCTTGCTCTGCGACGAGTCGGGTGGCACGGTGCGGAAGAAGAAGCCCTTCCGCGCGCCGTCGCGCGTGATCTGCGTGTTCGTGGCCGAACCGGAGACGAAGCCGAGACCCGCACCCTTCAAAGCTCCCGTCACCGCTTTGACCTCGTTCGAGCCCGCTGGCCCGACGACGCCGAGGACGCTGGAGTTCGAGCCGAGCGCTTGGGCGCCCTTGACCGCTTCGGCTGTCCCGTTCGCAGCTCCGAGCTGCGTATCCTCGTTCACGAACTGGAACTTCTTCTTGTGCGTCCTGTTGTAGTTCGAGACGAAGAATCGCGCCCAGTGAACCTGATTGATCCCGATCGAGGCGGCTGGGCCCGTGAACGGCGCCATCAGCCCGATCTTGCGAATCTTGCCGCACTTGATCATTGCGGCCCCCGCGTTCGTCGCCGAGGCTGGTCCGCTCGGCGATTTCGTCGACCCCAGAGCGGCCGTCGCCAGAACGGCCACTCCTGCCGCGACGAGCGCGGCGACTACGAATTTCCTCATGTTTGCCTCCTGTGGGTTGCCCGGTACCTGAGTGAGACTCCGGTTGCAGTCATTCGTTTGCTTCATACGCCCGTGACGCGGGATCGCCGGCGGGATGGAAGACCGCGACGACCTTCATGGGACCCTCGCCGCTGTTCTCGAGCGAATGCTCGCGTAGTGGAGGCAGATGGATGCAGGTGCCTCCGCTGACAGGCTCGTGCTCGCCGTCGATGTGCAGCGTCCCCTCGCCCTCGAGCACGTAGATCACCTCGTCGTAGACGTGGCTGTGGTCGGGCGCGCGGCCGGGGGCGATCACGCCGAAGAACTGGGTCAGGTCGCGGCAGCCGACCTCGTCCGTGACGAGGTAGCGAAACTCGCGATCGCCGCTTGCGGGCAACGAGGGCTGGTCGTCGTAGCGGACGATGCGTCGGCCGGCAGGCGGGGCGCCGTTCTCGTTCGGCGCAGTCGCCGAGACGAGAAGCAGCGTCTCCGGCCCAGGGTTCTCGACCTCGTAGAACTCTCCCGCGGCGACGTAGGCGCCGGTGCCCGGCTCGAGCTCGTGGGCCTCGCCGTCAACGAACAGCGTGCCCCGGCCGGAGACTGCATAGAGGATTTCCTGGATGTCGTCGAGAGGCCGCGGCAGAGAGCGGCCGGGCTCGTAGCGGGTGACGTGGAGCTCCAGGCGTTCGGAGCCGAGGTCGGAGTCGATCGCGACCGCACGCGCGGCCGTGTCGCCCTCGGCCCGAGCCGGCTTCAGCTCGCGCTCGGAAATGGAATGACCCCGCCGCATCGGCCCATTCTCCCACGTCACCGCCTCCGCACCAAGAGCGACCGAAGTACGCTCACCGTGTGGACTCTCGGCAGCTCGGTCGCACCGGCCTCGAGCTCTCCCGGATCGGGCTCGGCTGTGGGAACTTCGGCGGGATCGGCTCGGCGCCCGAGCTCTTCGGGCGGGGCGAGACCGAGAAGGAGGCATTCGCGCTGATGGACGCTGCCTGGGCCGAAGGAATCACCTTCTTCGACACCGCGGCCTCGTACGGCGGCGGCCGC
>Ga0126312_10002175_pt1 | contig 13075 bp, 15 predicted proteins | sample Plot104A_FD_92537 | JGI IMG/M metagenome (GOLD analysis project Ga0126312, IMG submission 92537) | Serpentine soil microbial communities from UC McLaughlin Reserve, CA, USA - Plot104A | ecosystem: Environmental > Terrestrial > Soil > Grasslands | place: USA: UC McLaughlin Reserve, Lake County...
AACGTACGCGCCGGCGATCTCGACGTTCCCGAACGCGTCGCAGGGCATCGGGACGCCGTCCGTGCGGACGGGCTTCCGCGAAGACGTGTATCTCACGCTGGTGTCGTCGCCCAACGAGCAGGGCCGGGTGACGATCGGCGTGGCTGTGAACCCGATGGTGCTGTGGCTGTGGGTCGGTGGCGGTGTCATGGCGGTGGGCACGCTCGTCGCGCTGTCGCCGTCGTTGCGACGCCGGACCCGCCGCGTGCCGGAGCCGGTCCCGGTCGAGCCGCCGGCGATCGAGCCGGAGAAGGTGCCGGTATGAGACACCGGGTCCGCTGGATCGCGCTCTGTGCCGGCGTCGTTGTCGCCGCGCTGGCGGTCGTGGCAGCCACGCAGGTCGGGACCGACCCGCGACAGGACTCCAACAAGAGTCACCTCCTCGGCAAGGACGCCCCGAGCTACGACCTCCCGACCCTCGACGGCGGCCGCGTCCGCGCGAGCGACCTCGCCGGCAAGGTCGTGATCGTGAACTTCTGGAACTCGTGGTGCATCCCGTGTCAGGAGGAGCACCCGGCCCTGGTCGAGTTCTTCCGCCGCCACGCCGCCGACCCGGGCTTCGCGATGGTCGGCATCGTGCGCGACGACACCGAGTCCGCGATCCGTCGCTACGTCGACGACGAAGGTGTCCCGTACACGGTGGCCCTCGACCCCGGCGCCCAGGCTTCGCTCGAGTTCGGGACCCGCGGTCAGCCCGAGACGTATGCGATCTCACCCGACGGCGTGATCGCGGGCACGCAGTTCGGGCCGTCGAGCGTGGCCAACCTCGAGGACATGTACGCGGCGGCGCGGGGGCAGTCGTGACCCGGCGGAACCTGGCGTGGATCGCGCTGGCGGCGGTGGTCGTGATCACGCTCGCGATCGTCGCCTGGCCCGGCGGCGGCAAGCCGTCCGACGCCGAACGGGTGCGGTCCGTCGGTTCCGAGCTCCGCTGCCCCGACTGCGAGAGCCAGTCGATCGCCCAGAGCTCGACCGGGACCGCCCGTGCCGCCCGCGCCGACATCCGCCAGCGTGTCGCCTCCGGCCAGAGCGACGCCGAGATCCGCCAGGCGTACATCGACAAGTTCGGCCCCTCGATCCTGCTCAAGCCCGAGAGTGGCGGGCTCGGGATCCTCGTGTGGGGCCTCCCGGCCGCCGCTCTCGTGCTCGGCGCCGCGGGCCTGGTGCTCGCGCTGCGCCGCTGGCGCCGGGAACCGCACCTGCAGCCGACCGACGCCGACCGCGAGCTGGTGCAGCGCGCCCGACCGCGGTGATGGCGGCTTTGCCGACCATCGCCGCAGGAGCCGGAGCTTGCGACGGCGACCAACGAATGAAATGAGCACGCGCCTCGACCCCGAGGACCAGGGTGAGCTCGAACGCGAACGCGACTTCCTCCTGAAGTCGCTCGACGACCTCGAGACCGAACGCGCCGCAGGGAACATCGACGAGGAGTCGTACACCGAGCTCCACGACGACTACACCGCCCGCGCCGCCGCCGCAATCCGCGCTCTCCGCGACGGCGTCGACGCCCGGCCTACCCCGCCCGCGGTGCCGTGGCGGCGACGGGGCCTGGTGACCGCGGGCGTCGTCGCGTTCGCGGTGCTGGCGGCCGTGTCGCTGGCCGCTGCGCTCGGGGCCCGCCTCCCCGGGCAGACGTCGTCCGGGAACGCGCCCCAGGCGCCGAGCGCCGGCGAACGGCGGGCGCGGCTGCAAGAAGCGGCGGAGAAGAGCCCGAACGACCCGCAACCGCGGCTCGCGCTCGCCCGGTTCCTCGAGGAGTCGGGCGACACCGTGGGGTCGCTCAAGCAGTACGACCAGGCAGTCGAGATCGCACCCGATAACACCGACGCGCTGGCGAACGCGGGCCGGCTGCGCTTCATCGTCGCCGGCCAAGTGCCGAGCGCCGAGGCACGGCAGCAGCTCATCACGACCGCGCGCACCCTCCTCGACCGCGCGGTGCAGGCCGATCCCAATCACGCCGACGCGCACTACTACCGCGGGGTGCTGCTCGCCGACGGCTTCGGCGAGGTGGACGCAGCCATCGGCGAGTTCCAGCGGTACCTCGTGCTCGCCCCCGACGGTCAATTCGCGACGCAGGCCCGCAACGCGCTGGCGGCGGCGGTCGAGCAGGCCCCGGGCTCGGGTAGCGTGCCAACGACAGCGCCCTGAGACCGGGACGAGGATTCCTGTGGCCGAGCCTCCTGCGCACGAGATCGACAACGACTCGATCTACCGGGCGACGATCCACACCGACCGCGGCGCCATCGTCATGGAGCTCGATCCGCAGATGGCGCCGCAGAGCGTCAACAACTTCGTGTCGCTCGCCCGCCGCGGCTACTACGACGGGCTCACGTTCCATCGGGTCGTGCCCGAGTTCGTGATCCAGGGCGGCGACCCGGACGGCACCGGGCGCGGCGGTCCCGGCTACCAGTTCGCCGACGAGCCCGTGCGGGGCGACTACACGCTCGGCGCCGTGGCGATGGCGAACGCCGGTCCCGACACGAACGGCTCCCAGTTCTTCGTGTGCATCGACGACTGCACGAAGAAGCTCCAGAAGAACTACAACCTCTTCGGGTACGTCGTCGACGGGATCGACGTCGCCCAGGAGACGCAGGTCGGCGACGTGATGCAGTCGGTCACGATCGAAGAGACCGCCCGCGACTGATGGACGTCGGGCTCTTCGGTCCTGACAGCGCGACCTGGCGGCTGCACGCAGACCCGTCGATGCTCGTGGGCGCGATGCGCGCCCTGCTCGTCCAGGCACTGGAGCCGCGGGCGATGGCAGGCGTCGTCCAGCACAGCGACTACAAGGTCGATCCGTGGGGCCGCCTGAACCGCACCGTCCGCTTCGTGCTCGACACCACGTACGGCGACACGCGCCAGGCGGAGGCGGCGTGCGAGGCGGTGCGCCGCATCCACGACCGCATCCACGGCGTCGACCCGGTGACGGGCCGGACGTACTCGGCGCACGATCCCGACCTGCTGCTCTGGATCCACGCCGTCGAGGTGCACTCGGCCGTCTTCTCGTACCGTAGCTACGCCGGCCGGCTCACTGGCGAGGACGCCGACCGGTACGTCGACGAGATGGTGCGCGTCGCCGAGCTCCTCGGCCTGCCGTCCGACATGGCCCCGCGGTCAATGGGGGAGCTGCGCGACTACCTGCGCGGCGTCGAGGGGCTTCAGCTCACGCCGGGCGCCCGGGAGAGCATGCGCCTGATCCTGTCGCCGCCGATGCCGTTCCCGCTGCGGCCGCTGTGGGTGCTCCCGGCGAGCGCGGCCATCGCGTCCCTGCCGCGGTTCGCGCGCCGCATGTACGGGCTGCCGTGGTTCGAGCCCGCGTCGCTGTCGGTCCGGGCCGCGATCTTCGGGCTGACCCGGTTCCTCAATGTCCTCCCGATCGAAGCCCCCGAGATCCGCGAGGCGAAGAGCCGGCTCGCGCATGCGGCCTGACGTGAGCGCGTCGTCCGTTGATCCCCTCCTGCACCGGCACGGAACCCGTGTGCACAGGCACGAGTACCGGCGACGGCACCGCCACGTTGGCTTGATGCTCCGGGCTTCAACAGCGATCCGTGGGCCGCACTCCCAACCTGAGAGCCGACAAGGTCGACACCATTGCCACACGCGCGGCCAGAACGGCAGGGACGAGCATGGCCATTCTCACGGATTGGTCGATGAGAGCGTCAAACGGTCGAGTGAAGGCATTCGAGCGGTCATCCGTTCGCTGGGAATCTTGGGGACCACAGCGGCCGCGCAGTCGGTGGTGTTCGCGGCGAGCGGGAGTGTCGCGCTTCTTGCTGATCTCGTCCACAACGTTGGCGATGCCCTGACTGCGGCACCGCTTGCGGTTGCGTTCATGCTCCGCTCGAAGCGCGCCGAGCGGCGCGCCGGGCTCGTCGTCGTCGCCGCAATTGGTATCAGCGGCGCCGTTGTAGGCGTCGAGGCCATTCGGCGCCTGATTCAGCCGGCGAAGCCGACCTACCTGGCCGTCATCGCGGCTGCCGGAGCAGTTGGGTTCTGCGGCAACTACCTGGCTGCTCGGATTCGCACACGAGCTGGTCGGCGCATTGGCAGTCCGGCGCTCATTGCTGACGGGCACCACGCGCGCGCCGATGCTTACGTGAGCCTCGCGGTCGTTGCGTCGGCTGGGGCAGTCGCAATCGGTTTCCCGCTCGCAGACCCCTTGATCGGACTGGCGATTACTGCCGTCATCCTGCGCATCACTTGGCAGTCGTGGCGGACGGTTCGCGGCAGCGCCGGCGGCAATTGACCCTGGTCGTCGCCGAGTCGGCGCGATCATCACTGAGCGTCGGCTGGCCGCATGACTCTGATGCCGGGCTTCTTGGGATCTCGTTCGAGCGGGAAGTAGACAAGCTGGGTGGTGGGGTCGACGGCAACGGAGTGTGCACTGTCGGCGAGATGCGCCTGTCCGAGCTTTCGCAGTTGCCCGGGATCCGTTGAGAACACCGTCACCACGCCGCTCTCGGCTGCGACGTACAGCCGTCCGTCGGCCGGGTCATACGCGAGGACGTCGGGGTTGTTGCCTACCGAGTCGATTCCTGTCTGGCTCTGTTGCGCGAGGTCGATCGTTGCGACCCGGGCGTTCCGTTCGCAGGCTACGAATGCCTGCTGGGTCTGCGCTTGCACATAGACGCCATGCGCACCGCGGCAGCCCTTGAGCCGGATCCGTGTGGTGACGCTGCCGGTGGTGGGTTGGATCGCCACGAGTTCGTCGGGTGGACGCACAGCCACATAGGCGAGCCCGGTGCTGGAGTCGTAGGCGACGTTGCCGACTTCGCGCCCCAGCTGCACCGTGCGAACATCACGACCAGAGCGTCCTACGAAGACGCTCTCGCTGCCTTCGTTCTTGTTCGATACCAGGACGAGGTCGTCGCGTTCGTCGTATGCGATGCCGTCGGGGAACGTACCCGTCGGTGTGCGGCCGATCACCTCATTCGTTGTCGCATCGAGAGTGACGAGCTCGTTCGTCCCGGTCGCCGACACGAAGACGCGCCCGAGCGCCGGTACAGCGAGCACGCCATGGGCCTTGGGAAGATCGCGAACAGTCCGCGTGACCCTCAGGGTGTCGAGGTCGACGACGTCGAGAGCGGAATCGCCGAGGTGCGCCACGTAGAGGCGACGACCGGGCGCATCGATGCTCTGGTAGTCGAAGCGACTCGACCGCCCGGGCAGCCGAACATCTCGCACCCGCGTCAAAGGAAGTTGCGACGTGCCCCCACGAGCGCAAGGCACGATGAGGGCCGAGCTCAGCAGTGCTGCGACGATTACCAGCATTGCCGGCGGCCATCGACGTCGCCGCACGTCAGTAACGTAGATCAAGGCGCGCTCTGATACGGCGCGCATCGTTCAAGGAGCCGCCATGAAGTGGGTGACTCGTGCTCGTCCCAAAACCGACCGAATCGCCTGCCCATGGCTGATTCGGCGGTTCATCGATCCGGCTGCCGAGATCGTCTACGTCCCACCTTCCCAAGTGCTCGACGTCGCCGCTGCCGACAGCGCCCGGTCCTTCGACGCCCCGGGCGCAGAATTCGACCATCGCGAAGGGCGATGTACGTTCGAAGTGCTCATCGACGAGTTCGGCCTCGCCGGCGATCACGCGCTTGCCCGCCTCGCTCACATCGTCCACGCAGCCGACATCGAATCGGACTTGGAGAGCGATGCCGCAGGACCTGGGCTCCTGGCAATCGGTCTCGGCGGTCTCGATGTCGAAGCCGACGACAATCGGCTCCTCGAGCGAGCGACGTTCGTCTACGACGCCCTCTATGCCTGGTGCGGCCGTCAGGTCCAGACTGCCGCTTGAGACATTTCAGGCCTGGGCGGCGGCGGGCGCCGGAACCACGCCGCCCTGATGGGCGAGGCGGACGCCGACCGTGGTGCCGGGAATTACGGCCAGCCGGTCAGCGTCGCCCCTCGTCAGCTGCACCCACACTTCGCCGTCGTCGGTGGCGACGTCGACGCGAACCTCGAAGCCGAGACGCACCACACGTACGACGTTCCCCGGCACGGCGTCGGACGTCGGTGACGGGACGATCTCGAGGTCGTGTGGCCGGACGGGGCGTCCCTGCAGATGCGTCACGGGTCCGAGGAAGCTCATCACGAAGTCGCTCGCGGGCTCGTCGTAGAGCTCGTCCGGCGTTCCCGTCTGCTCGATCTTCCCGTTCGCGATCACCACGATCCTCCCGGCAACATCCATCGCCTCCTCCTGGTCGTGCGTGACGAAGGCGGTGGTCACGTGCACTTCATCGTGGAGGCGACGGAGCCAGACTCGCAGCTCCTTGCGAACCTGGGCGTCGAGTGCGCCAAAGGGTTCGTCGAGCAGGAGCACTTCGGGCTCGACCGCGAGTGCGCGTGCAAGCGCCATGCGCTGGCGCTGACCGCCCGAGAGCTGGGCCGGGTACCGATCGGCCAGATGCTCGATGTGGACGAGCTCGAGGAGTTCGGTGACTCGCTTTCTGATGTCTGCCTTCGAGCGGTGGCGGATCGACAGGCCGAACGCAACGTTCTTGAACACGGTCATGTGCTTGAAGGCGGCGTAGTGCTGGAAGACGAACCCGACGTTGCGGCGCTGAGGGGGGAGCTGTGTCGAGTCCGTGCCGGCGATTTCGACCTCACCGGTGTCCGGTGCCTCGAGCCCGGCGATCACCCGCAGCAGCGTCGTCTTGCCCCCGCCGCTCGGACCGAGGAGCGCGGTCAACGAGCCACTCGGGATGTCGACGGACACGTCGTCGAGCGCGACGAAGCCATCGAAGCGCTTCGTGACATTGCGCACTGAGATGCCCATCAGTCGTGCTCCTTGGGGCGCAGCAGGTTGAGCAAGACGAGCGCCAGGATAGCGATCAGCGCGAGCGCGAACGCCACCGCGTACGCGCCTTGCTGATTGAAGTTTTGGTAGGAGCTACCGACATAGAGCGGAGCCGTTTGCGTCTTGTCGATCACGTTGCCCGAGACGACCGCGACCGCCCCGTACTCTCCGAGCGCTCTGGCGAGTGTGAGCACGACACCGTACGCGAGGGCCCAGCGGATCGCCGGCAACGTGATCCGCCGGAACGTCTGCAGGCTTGACGCGCCGAGCGTCCAAGCCGCCTGCTCCTGTTCGTCGCCGACCTCCTGAAGGACAGGGACGACTTCCCGGACCACCAGCGGGAGCGAGACGAAGATCGTCGCGATCACCATTCCGGGCACGGCGAAGATCACCTCGACGCCACGGTCGGCGAACCAGCCCCCGGCGGAAGTGTGCGGACCGTACACGAGGATCAATGCGAGTCCGACGACGACGGGTGACACTGCGAACGGCAGATCGATGAGCGCGTTGAGCACGCGCTTGCCCGGGAACTGGTGGCGCACCAGCAGCAGGGACGCGCCGAGCCCGAAGATCGTGTTCCCCAGCACCGCGAAAAACGCCACGATCAACGTGATGCGGAATGCGTGCAGGGCCGAGGGATCGGTGAGCTGATCCCACACCTCCCCGACTCCGTTCTCGAACGTCCGCCAGAACAAGAGCCCCACCGGGAGCAACAGGATCAAGCCGACGTACACGAGCGCCACCGTCCGAAGACCGATGCGCGAAGCAGCTGTCGTGGTGGGCGATGTGTCAGCCACGGCGCCGACCCCACCGTTGCAAGGCGTCAAGCGATACGAGCACGACCAGTGAGATCAGGAGGAGCACGACGGACACGGCCGCTGCGCCGGCCGGGCGGTCACTCTCGATCTGGCCGAAGATGTAGACGGCGGCGACCTGCGTCTTCAGTGGCAGGTTGCCGGAGATCAAGACGGTGGCGCCGAACTCGCTGATCGCACGGGCGAACGCGAGCGCGGTGCCGGCGGCGATCGCCGGGAGCAGATTCGGTAGGACGATTCGGCGGAAGGTCGTGAAGCGCGACGCCCCCAGCGAGACCGCCGCTTCTTCCATTTCCTCGTCAAGCTCCAGGAGCACGGGCTGCACTGTTCGCACGACGAACGGCAGCGTGACGAAGAGCAGGGCCATGAACACGCCACTCACCTGGAAAGCGAGGTCGATGCCGATCGGGCTCTCGGTTCCGTAGAGCGAGAGCAGGATCAGCCCGGCGACGATCGTCGGTAGCGCGAAGGGCAGGTCGATGAACGTGTCCAGGATCCGCTTGCCGGGGAAGCGGTCGCGGACGAGCACCCACGCGACGAGGGTGCCGAACACGGCGTTGACCACTGCCACGCCGAGTCCGGCCAGGATCGTGAGCTTGAGAGCAGCCCACGCCTCCGGCGTCGTGATCGTGTCCCAAAAGCCGGAGACACCGTCATCGAACGCACGGAAGATGACCGCCGCGAGCGGGATGAGCACGACGATGCTGAGGTACATCGTGGCGAGACCGAGACCGATTCCGGTGCCGCGGTCCACGCGGAACCGAGACGGCTGCACCCGCCGAGGGGGGATCGGCGGGTGCAGCTCCCGGGCTTGGAGATCGCCCGTGGTCATGTCGGGTCGATCACTGCGATGTCGCCACGCCCTTGCCGCGTTCGACTTCGACGAGGAGGCCACTGGTGGGATCGAAGAACTTCTTGCTGGCGTCCGACCACCCACCGAGTTGGTCGATCGTGAACAGTCCCGACGGAGTCTTGAACTTGTTCTTGCTCGTCACGCCGCTGACGACGGGGCGGTAACCGTTGTTGGCGAAGATCTTCTGCGCCTTCTTGGAATACAGGAAGTCGACGAAAGCCTTGGCCTGCTCCGGGTGCTCCGAGTTCTTCGTGACCGCAACCGGGTTCTGGATCAGGATCGTCTTGCTCGGAATCGTGTATGGGAACCCCTGGCCCTGTTCCTTGGCAAAGATCGCCTCGTTCTCGTAAGCGAGGATGGCGTCACCCTTGCCACTCGCGAACGTCTGGAGGGAGGCACGGGCGCTGTCGTCCTGCACCGGCACGTTCTCGAACAGCTTGTTCAGGTAGTCGACGCCGGCCTGCTCGTTCTTGTTGACGTTCGACTCGGCTCCGTAGCCCGCGAGCACGTTCCAACGCGCCCCGCCCGAGGTGAACGGGTTGGGTGTGATGACTTCGACGCCGGACTTCGTCAGGTCCTTCCAGTCCTTCAGCTTCTTCGGGTTCCCGGGACGGGTGCCGATCACCACCACCGAGTTGGTGACGAAGCCCTTGTATTGGTTCTGGTTCCAGCTCGCGTCGATGATGCCCGCCTGGACGAGCCTCGTGATGTCCGGCTCGAGCGAGAACTCGACCACGTCGGCCTTCTGGCCCGCCGCGACCGCGCGACTCTGCTCACCCGACGCGCCGAACGACTGCGTGAAGGTGATGTTCTTCCCCGCAGTCGTGTTCTGGAAGGCGGCGATGATCTTCTTGAACGCCGCCTGCGGCGTTGAGTACGAGACCAGCGCGAGCTCGGCGGCCGGCAACGGCTTCCCGCCGGACCGGCCGGACTCGGACGCGCCCGCGCCGACCGGGGAGAGGAGCCCGACCGCGACGACGGTGACGACCGGGGGCACCGCCAGCCGGGCGACTCTGCGCGAGACGTGCATCGTGTGGGACCTCCGTAGGGGGTTGGACGAAGAATCTCCGTAAATCCGATCGACAAGGTAAGGTTTTCCGGGAGGCAAGTCAAATGCGGATCTCGGCCAAGGCGGACTACGCGGTGCGGGCAGCGGCGGAACTGGCCGCGGCGTCGCCTGACGGCCCGCCGGTCAAGGGGGAGCAGCTGGCGGCGGCGCAGGAGATCCCGCGGCGGTTCCTCGAGAACATCCTCGCCGACCTCCGCCACGCCGGCCTCATCTCCGCCCGCCGCGGAGCCGACGGCGGCTACGCGCTGACCCGGGCGCCGAGCGAGATCTCGATCGCGGAGATCCTGCGCGCGGTCGAGGGACCGCTGGCGGCCGTGCAGGGCTCCCGCCCCGAGGGCCTGCACTACCAGGGCGCCGCCGCCCGCCTCCCCGAGGTGTGGGTGGCTCTGCGGGCCAACCTGCGCGCGGTGCTCGAGCGGGTGACGCTCGCCGACCTGGCCGCGGGAACGCTGCCGGAGAGCGTCGCCACCCTCACGACCCCTGCCGACGCCTGGCAACCCCACTAAGAGAAATGGCCGGGCAAATATGACTTGTCAGGTCAGGAATTGATCCGTATGGTTCCTGCCGTGTCCACGCTCGAGATGCCGGCCCCGACGCTCGACCCCGCCGAGCTCGCGGCCGTCGCCGGCCGGCTGGCGTCCTTCGCGAACCGGTGGAGCGCGATGGCCGCGCCCCACCCCGACCGGCGCTGGTTCGCACGGCTCCACTACGACGACGCCCACGACGTGTGGCTCCTCGGCTGGGATCAGGCCCAGGGCATCGATCTCCACGACCACGGCGGGTCGTCCGGCGCCTTCTGCGTGGTGACCGGCCGGCTCGTCGAGGCCTACACCGACCGGACGACCCAGCCGTTCGTGCGCCGGCGGCGTGTCGCCACGGGCGAGGTGCTGGCGTTCGGTCCCGACCACGTCCACGACCTGTCCAATCCGGGGCCGGGCGCCGCGGTCAGCATCCACGTCTACTCGCCGCCCCTGCAGACGATGACGTTCTACGACGACGCGCCGGGCACGTTCCTCTCCCGTCTGCGCACCGAGTCCGCCGACTCCCCCGAGGGCAGCGGCGTAGCGTGACGCCGTGACCAAGACGGTCGAGCAGCTGCTCGACGAGGCGCGCGCCCGCCTCCGACGCCTCTCGCCCGCCGAAGCCGCCGACGCGGGGGCCAGCGGCGCGCTCCTCGTCGACATCCGCCCCGCCGAGCAGCGCGGACGCGAGGGCGAGGTGCCGGGCGCGCGCGTCATCGAGCGCAACGTCCTCGAGTGGCGCCTCGATCCCGCGAGCCCGGACCGGATCGCGGAGGTCACCGACCATGATCAGGTCGTCGTCGTGCTCTGCTCGGCGGGTTACACGTCGAGCCTGGCGGCGGCCGCGCTCCAGGACATGGGCTTCCGCAACGCCACCGACGTCGCCGGTGGGTTCCAAGCGTGGAAGGCGGCGGGACTGCCGGTCGAGTGAGGTCCGGCCGGGGCTCGTGACGTAGCCTCAGCCGTATGGCCGACCTGACAGGGTTGAGCACGCCAGTCGCGCTTGTCGAGGAGGTCTACGGCCGATACCCGGAACGGGTCGCGGCGGGCCGTCGCCGTCTCGGGCGTCCGGTCACGTACGCGGAGAAGGTGCTGTTCGCGCACGCCGAGGATCCGCACACCATCGGGCTGGAGCGCGGCGTCGACTACGCCGACTACCGACCCGACCGCGTCGCGATGCAGGACGCGACCGCACAGATGGCGCTGCTCCAGTTCACGACGGCGGGGCTCCCGCGCGTCGCGGTGCCGACGACGGTGCACTGCGACCACCTCATCCAGGCCCGGGTCGGTGCCGAGATCGATCTGAAGAACGCGCTCGACGCCAACTCCGAGGTGTACGAGTTCCTGCGCACGGTGTCGGCGAAGTACAGCATCGGGTTCTGGAAGCCGGGCTCGGGGATCATCCACCAGGTCGTCCTCGAGCAGTACGCGTTCCCCGGCGGGATGATGCTCGGCACCGACAGCCATACACCCAACGCCGGCGGGCTCGGCATGGTCGCCATCGGCGTGGGCGGCGCCGACGCGGTCGACGTGATGGCAGGCTGGCCGTTCAACACCAAGGTCCCGAAGGTCGTCGGCGTGCACCTCACCGGCCGGCTGTCGGGATGGACGGCGCCCAAGGACGTGATCCTCAAGGTTGCCGGCATCCTCACCGTGAAGGGCGGGACGGGAGCGATCGTCGAGTACTTCGGGCCGGGCTGCGAGTCCATCTCGGCCACCGGCAAGGCGACGATCTGCAACATGGGCGCCGAGATCGGTGCCACGTGCTCGATCTTCCCGTACGACGACCGGTCCGCGATGTACCTGAAGGCCACCCAACGCGAAGAGATCGCAGACCTCGCCAACGAGTACGCCCACCACCTGCGGATCGATCCCGAGGTCGAGGACGACCCGGAGCGCTTCTACGACCGCGTCGTCGAGATCGACCTCGACGAACTCGAGCCCCATCTCGTCGGCCCGCACACACCCGATCTCGACCGGCCCGTCTCGGAGGTGCGCGACGCCGTCGAGGAGGAGGGATACCCGCCCGACATCTCGTACGCGCTCGTGGGCTCGTGCACCAACTCGTCGTACGAGGACATCGGTCGCGCCGCGCACGTCGCCCGCCAGGCGAAGGCGGCGGGACTCCACGTTCGCTCGCCACTGCTGATCACACCCGGCTCCGAGCAGGTCCGGGCCACGATCGAGCGCGATGGGCTGCTCGACGACCTCGAGGCGATCGGCGCCAGCGTGCTCGCCAACGCGTGCGGCCCGTGCATCGGGCAATGGAAACGCGACGACATCGAGATGGGTGACCGCAACACGATCGTCACGTCGTACAACCGCAACTTCCCGCGCCGGAACGACGGCAACGCCGAGACGCTTGCGTTCATCGGCTCACCCGAGACCGTCGTCGGCATGGCGCTCACCGGCCGGATCGACGTCGACTTCGTGCGTGACGGCGTGCCCGGGCCCGGCGGCGAGGCGGTCCACCTCGAGCCGCCAGTGGCAGACGAGCTGCCCGCCAAGGGCTTCGACCCCGGCGACGCCGGCTTCCAGCCACCCGCGCGCAACCCGGGGGCGGTGGATGTCGTCGTCCAGCCCGGCAGCGAACGGCTCGAGTTGCTCGAGCCGTTCCCGGCGTGGGACGGCGAAGACCTCACCGGCTTGCGCGTGCTGCTCAAGGCGGTGGGGAAGTGCACCACCGACCACATCTCGCCCGCCGGCCCGTGGCTCCGTTACCGCGGCCACCTCACGAACATCTCGCAGAACTTGTTCACCGGCGTGTCGAACACGTTCACAGACGGGCACGGGAATGGTGTTGACGCCCGCGACGGTTCGGTGAAGGCCCTGCCTGACCTGGCGCGGGAGTACAAGGACGCCGGCCTCGAGTGGGTCGCCGTCGGAGACGAGAACTACGGCGAGGGCTCGTCGCGTGAGCACGCGGCGATGGAGCCGCGCTACATGGGCGGCCGGGCGATCATCGTGCGCTCGTTCGCG
>Ga0126312_10002176_pt1 | contig 13075 bp, 2 predicted proteins | sample Plot104A_FD_92537 | JGI IMG/M metagenome (GOLD analysis project Ga0126312, IMG submission 92537) | Serpentine soil microbial communities from UC McLaughlin Reserve, CA, USA - Plot104A | ecosystem: Environmental > Terrestrial > Soil > Grasslands | place: USA: UC McLaughlin Reserve, Lake County...
GAGTCATCGACAACGATAGTTCCTGCGGTAAGCTTTCTCACGTCGAGAACCCCGGGCATATTGGTCGCGCCGATGATCAATCGGCATTGGTAGACTTCAGATGGAACGGACCCGGCTGCCAAGACCACGTCGATTGTTCCCTGATATTCGAAAGCCGATCGAATTTCCTCGGCAAATTGTTCCAGTTCTACAGCCTTGGCGGGAACATCGCAGAGGACGAGCCGTTGTGGGATCAGTTCGCGGTCAAGCATTAATCTGAGTGTTGCTGTGCCGATTGCGCCTAAACCGACAACGGCGATTGCTTCGTCGCCGACCTGCCGTCCCGTCGCTTCGATCGCCGCTCTGACCGTTAGCACGACTGCACTCGCGGTTGTCGCATGGCCTGTCGTAATTGAAAGGGCTGGGGGCGGTGTAAGCTCTCGACCAATGTCTGTCACTGCCGGAATAAGCCCTGTTAGCGCTGCGGTGGATGCGCCAAGCTGAGCCGCGAATCCTAACGCTGCGTCGCAGGCTCTAATGGCAATTGAATGGTCAGCGATGAGCTCGTGTCCGAAATGCGGGATTATAATAAGGGCGATCGTACCCATTCGAGAATGGCACACCGCAGCCCACTGCGCCTCCTTCGTCTCTGACAATTGACGACGAACGAGTGCCTCGGCGCCCAGCTTTCGTGCAACTTTCAATAGATCATCGGGAAGGTAAGCGACTGCTGCTGCGTCGATCGCATCGAACGAGCCCTCAGCGCGCAACATCGGCAGTGGTCGCCAGAGCTTCCGATTGATTGCAGGCGCAAAAACTTTCCCGTCGCCGTTCACGGTTTCCCGGCTTCTAAGATTGCTGGCGACCACTTGGCCCATTAAGGCAACTGTGGAGGCACGCACCAGGTCGGCAGCTCCGAGATTGAGACCATAGACTTTGTTGATGCGCGTGAGATAGCGCATCCCAAGCAGCGAGGTCCCACCAAGCGTAAAGAAGTTGTCGTGAATGCCTATACGATCATGGCCTAACAATTCCTCAAGAAGCGCGACCAGTTGGATCTCAGTTGGCGTCGTTGGCTTGCTTGGCATCAACAAGACCGCGCTCCGAAAACCTTCGTCAGCTGTAAGCCGCCGTTTATCGGCTTTCCCGTTCGGCAAGCGCGGAATGTTGGAGATAATGCTGATGATGGGAACCATGTATTGCGGCAGCAAATTGCGTAGGTATGTGCCTAACGCTTCTGCATTGGTGCCACCATCGGCAACCACAAATGCAAGGAGTCGCCGGTCCAGGAGATCGTCACCGTCAGTGACGACTGCTGCCTCCCGTACATGAGGATGAGTACCCAGAGCAGCTTCAATTTCGCCAAGTTCGACACGAAATCCACGAATCTTCACCTGCTGGTCACGCCTGCCAATGAATTGCAATGTGCCGTCCGGCCGGAACCGCGCGAAATCTCCGGTGCGGAAGAATTTCCCGAGTTTTTCATCTTCCAGATTGCAGATGAAGCGTTCGGCAGTGAGGTCTGGATTCTTATGGTAACCTCGCGCTATGCCAGCACCACCTATCAACAACTCGCCTATAGCACCTCGCGCGACCGGCTTGAGCAATTCATCGACGACCAGGCATGTTGTGTTAGCAAGCGGCCGGCCAATCGGGATTATCTGCGCGGAATCGGTAATTTTTGCGCAGGTTGACCAAATCGTCGTCTCTGTAGGGCCATACAGATTCCACAGCGCCTCTGTTCGAGTGAGAAGTCTTGCGGCAAGTACTGGCTGCAGTGCTTCTCCGCCACACAGTGCTTTAAGCCGAGAATTGCCCGCCCAGCCGCATTCCATAAGCATTTGCCACGTGGCTGGGGTGGCCTGCATAAAAGTGATATCTTGTCGTGCAAGTCGCTCAGATAGCTTCCAGCCATCACGTGTCATCGCTTCGTCCGCGATCACCACACGAGCGCCAACCGTCAGAGGAAGAAGCAGCTCGAGAGTTGAAATGTCAAAGGAGTAGGGTGTAACTGCCAACAGCGCATCGTTGGATGACAGCGGAAGTTCCAACCGCATGGCGGCAAGGAAATTGGCCAATGCATCGCGTCCGATCTCAACGCCAGACGGTCGCCCGGTCGATCCCGATGTATGAATGATGTACGCGAGTGCGCCGGCTTCTACACTCACCGCATCAAGCGTGAAAGCCGTTCGTGCGGCATCCTTGACTGAATGGATGGGAGACTCTTCAGGAAGAATAGCCCGAGTGCCTTCGTCAGCCAGGATTATGCTCGGGCTAACGTCCGCGATTATTCCGGCTAGTCGCAACGGGGGATAAGACGGATCGAGCGGCACATACGCTGCTCCTACAATCAGTGTCGCAAGCATTGCAACGGGGAGATCGCGGCTGCGCTGCAGACAGATTCCGACCTGCGCGCCGGGACCGATATTACGTTCTGATAGCGCGCAAGCTAAACGTTGAGCACTTTCAAGAAATTCCGCGTAAGAGAGATTCCCAGAAACGTCAGTGATGGCTACGGAATTCGGTGCTTTCGCTGCGACATCCTTGATGGATGCGACTACGTCGGGGAGATCGGCAAGCTCTGGCCCACGCAGTAGCCTGTCTGCAGGCCCGCTCAGCACGAAATCCGAAACCTTGCAGAAAGGTGCGGCGATGACTTGGTGCAGAATCGCTTGATAATTCTCGATAATATGGGCGATCGTGCATTCCTCCCATAAATCGCTGCGATAGTCGACCACGCCGAAGATCTGGTTGTTGAACTCCTCAATGGTGAATGTCATGTCGATTGGCGCTCGACTCCGAGCAACCGCCACAGACTCGACCGAGAATTCGCGATATTGTATTGCCGGGCCCGCGATGTTCAGTAATGTTGCCGCCAGCCCACGGGGATCCGTAGCGTCAAAGCGCTCCATTCCAAACATGATTTGAAAGATGGGAAAGCAGCCCGGGTCCCGCGGCGGATCGATATCCTCCACAATTGTAGCAAACGGAAGGTCCTGGTGCTCAAGTGCGGCGCGTACGGTTGCATCCACGTCAGCAAGCAAACTTTTGAATGATGTCTCGGGATCAAGTCTAGTTCGGACGGGCAGCGCGTTGACTAGGTAACCGACCGTTCGCTCGAACTCTGGCCTGGTCCGGCAGTTCATCGGTGTCCCGATAACAATGTCAGACGAACCGCTATGGCGATGCAACAAGATGTTGAAGGCGGTCATAAGAATTGAAAAGAGTGTAGTACCTTCCGAGCGTGCTAAGCCCTTAAGTTCTTCGACAACCACTCCGCGCAAAGCGAAACTCTTGGAAACGCCTGGACCAAGGAGGTTGGCAGTACGACCATAATCGGTAGCAATTGGCAACGAGGCCGGCGCTCCGGCCAGTTGCTTGCGCCAATATGATCTGTGTTGCTCCCCGGCAGGGCTTGAAATCAGAGCCTGCTGCCATGCTGTGAACTGACCGAAGTGCGCACGTTGGCGTGAACTCGGTAGAGGCACTCCCGCTTGGAGCGCAAAATAGCCTTCGACCACCTCATCGAGCAGGATTGCGATCGATGCGGCATCCGCAACGATATGATGAAATTGCAGCAGCAGGACGTCGTGGTCGCTTCGATGGAACAGGTGCAAGCGACTCAAAGGACCGGCCTCGAGATCAAATGGCCTGTTGGCTGCCTCGTTCAAAAGAGCGTAGAACTCAGCCTCGTCGAGATCGGAAACATCGCGCCGTTGCAGTCGATAGTGTTCAAGGGGCAGTAGAGTTGGAATGGGGCCTATTCCGTCACTCGGAAATGCAACTCGCAAGTTCTCGTAACGCGAGACAATGACTTGGATGATTTCGTCGAAATAATCCGTATTCAGGTGGGGGCGGAACGACACGCATGCCGCCAAAGCGTATGCAGGACTGTTTGGGTCAAGACGATTGATGAACCAAAGGGCGTGTTGCCCTACCGACATTTCCAAATCGAGCGAATCGGCTTCAACCGACGCACTTTCCGGGCGCGCGTCCTTGCGCAAGTTATCCAGAATCGTTGACGCTATTGCAGAAATAGTCGGCTTCTGTAGGAACTTGCCAACGGGAAGTACTATTCCCAAGTCTGTTTCAATCCGGTTCTTTAGCTCAAAGGCCGTGAGCGAATCGAGCCCAATCTCGTGGAGGGGCCGCTCGTGTTCGATTCGTGTAGGTTCGACCTTCAGAACGGTCGCGACCTTGCGCTGCAGATAGTCAATAGCCACCCCTTGTTGCTGCGCTTCGATTAACGAAAGTATGGCCGTTCTCACTTGTCGGTCCGCTCCCTCCTTGCCGGGAGTAGATGGCTGGACCAGACCCCTGGTGCGAGGCTGAGAGGCGATGGAGGAGAACGATTGTGCGAGCCTCGACCAATCTATTTGCGCAAATCCCACGTCCAAAGCATCATATCTCAGTACGGTTGCGAGGCCGGCCATTGCTGCAGCCGCGGATAATGGCTGGAGCCCCACGCTTTCAATATACCGCCGGACATCATGGCGCCGAGTGAGATATCCGTGATCGCTCACGGGTCCAAATGCGATTGCGGTCGCGGGCAAACCTCGACTTCGTCGAATCTGCGCGAGGGCGTTCAGGGTTCGGTTCGCGGCCGCATAGTGTGCCTGACCTGGAGAGCCAAGGCTCGCCGCGATCGACGAAAACATGACAAAGAAATCCAGTGGCATTGATTGCGTAAGTTCGTGTAGATGCCAAGCGCCAATTACCTTACCGTTGAAGACACGCCGCACCTGTTGGGAGCTCAATTTCTCGATCAGAGCATCCTCAATAGTTCCTGCAGCGTGTATGACGCCTCGGAGCGGTGCATTCATGCGGTCTACGGCTTGGAGCGCTGCCCGTGCACCCATTCGGGTGCCGACGTCGGCGCTTACAACCGATACCCCCGCGCCGGCCGATCTCAACTCGTTCAACACAGATTCAGATGCGTTGTTGAGTTTGAGAGATCTTCCGACGAGAACGAGCGACCGCGCGCCATTGTCGACAAACCATCGCGCAGTCTGCAGGCCAAGTCCCTTGGTACCGCCAGTGATGAGATATGTTCCGTCCAGTGAGATCGGCGGCGCGTCCGCTCGTTCTTCGACAAAGATTTCCTCATCCTCAAACGTCAACACAAGTTTGCCAATATGCAGTCCTCTGGATATTTCGCTAAACGCATCCCGAATCTCGGAAATTGAAAATGCTTTGATCGGGCGAGGTTGCAGGTGCGATCGCGCGAAACCTTTAAGGACCGCTTGTATTTCACTTCGAATTAGTGCTGGATTCTCACGCGCGAGCTTTGCCAAATCGATTGCAAAAAAGCTTCCATTGTTTCGCATGGCGCGAAGGGCCAGAGGCGAGTTGGCATAAATATCTCGCTTGCCGATTTCCAAAAACCGACCCCCTCCAGCGAGCACTGATAAGCTTCGATCGAGGAACGGGCCAGACAGTGAATTGAGCACGACGTCCACTCCGCGACCGTCTGTCTTCCATAGAATGTTATCGGCGAAGTCGAGCGACCTCGAGTCAAACACGTGCTCAATGCCGAGCTTGTGCAAATAAAGCCGCTTCTCATGGCTGCCCGCAGTGGCCAAGATCTCCGCGCCACATGCCTTTGCGATGCTAATGGCAGCGAGTCCAACACCCCCTGCAGCAGAGTGCACCAGAACCCGCTCGCCTGCTTTGAGGCGGCCCAGCGTAACCAGCGAGTAGTGGGCCGTAGCAAACGCAACAGGTATCGCTGCTGCCTCAGCAAACGAGAGACCCCGTGGAATTGGAAATACTTCGTCGGCCCTTAGGACAATGTGGGAGGCTAGGCTGCCGGGCGTCATGGCGACGATGCGGCGACCAACGAGGCGCGAATCCACTTGCTCGCCGACGGCAGCAATAACACCCGCACATTCGAGACCGAGGTTCTGCCAGGCTGGGCGATCTTCTGCCCCCTCGGGCAAAAGGCCAGTCACAGCCATTAGATCCCGGAAATTCAGCCCGACCGCGCGCACCTCGACCAGCACTTCGCCGTGTCCCGCTTTGGGGCGCTCCATAATGGCCAGAGACAGGTTTTCGATCAAACCCGGAGAGCTCATTGATGCGCGGAAGGCCGACGTACTTCTGACGGAATCCCATCGTCGCCGGCGAGCTGGTAGTGAAGCTTCCGATATGGGTTCCAGCCGGGCGCCGAATCGCTGACCTCCGCGAGTGACTATTTCGGACTCATTGCCGTCGGCTAGGATCTCATCGTGTAATTCATCCGCGGAGGAAATTGCTTCGATATCAATCATTGTCGGGCGAAGTCCCGGATATTCATTCCCTAGACTTCGCATAAATCCAGCCAATGCGGCATGGTTTACCGTTGCGCTCGAGTGAGCCTTACCATCCAATGCGGTGCCCCCGCACGTTACCGCAAAGAGCCGAGGCGCGGTGGGCAAGCTTACTAAGGTACGCGCAACACTCACCAGCTGCTCTACCCCGGTACAGGCGCGCATCGCGCTTGCCGCGTTAGGAGGTAATGGAACCTGCTCAAGAGACCATAGGTAAACGACCTGAGTAGGTGATTGGCTCATTGAGCCAAACGTCCGTTTCAGACTCGCGGGTACACCTGTACTTTCGAAATGATCATCGGCTATTCGTCTGGTGCGACGGGTGCGATACACGAGTGCCACTTGATGGCCGGACTCGACGATCCGCTTTGCCAAGCTTTCACCGAAGCCGCCCTGGTCAGCAAGGATGACGCAAAACCTGCGCGACGCCGTTGATTCATTTGGACCGACCGCACCCAACCGAACCCAGCGTTCATGATAGAACTCCGCGGCGACGCCCGGCCGTTTCTTGACCGACCCTGTAACACGCACACAATGGAATCCCTCGATGGTAACGATCAGCTGACCGGCGTCGTCGAACACAGTGATGTTTGCAGTGATCGCTGTGGAGTCTTGAGCGATGGCTTCCGCACGGGCGAATAATGTGTTTGCCCTCGGCTTTCGGTATAGGCGGACGCGATCAATTCGCGTGGGAATAGCCATTCTGGCGCCGTCTCGCGCGCGTGAGCCGAAGTCGCGAAATCCGCGAATGACCTGCAGGCACGAGTCGAATTGAGCTGGGTGAAGGATGTAGCCCGTGGTGTCGATGGCTGCCGGAGGAACTACAATCCTTCCAAGTGCGTCTCCGTCGGCGAACCAAAGCGTCTCGACTCCCTGGAATGCGGGGCCAAAGGTATGTCCCTCGCGCGCCAAGTCGCGGTAAAATCTCGCTCGACCCACCGTGGGCGGGGGCTCTACTTTCGGAGACCAAGGGGGAACGGGAAGTTCTGGAATTGCCCACGATCTAACTTGTCCGGTAGCACGCACGACCCAGTCTGTCGCATCGCCCCTCTCTCGGCTTCGGATTGAGACAATCCCACGAGTTTCGTCGATGGACGTTTCCAACAGAGTTGAAATTTCTGTCGATAGAAAAAGCGCCTCGTGAAAAGTCACGGAGTCCAGTTCATGTGGACCGTTTCCGTGCGCTTCACGCGCAGCTGCAAGCATCAGTTCGACGTAACCAGCCGCGGGAAAGACGACGGTGCCGCCAATTCGGTGGTCCTGAAGATAACGAGGATTTTTTGCGTCGATCTCAAACCGCCAAATGTGTCCGCATGCCTCCAAACGATATCCAAGAAGAGGATGAGCAGGGCCCTTGAGACGGGTTGAACGGCTTTCATCGGACTCTGACCAGTAAATCTTCTTCTCAAACGGATAGCCGGGTACCTCGACGAAGTTCCAACCGGGCTTTACTATCGTTCCCCAATCAACCGGAATGCCATTGACGTGCAAAGACGCAACGGCGGCAGCCATTGAGTCTGTATCCTTTCGCTCACGATGCAAGGTTCCGATTGTGATCCCGTCACGGTCGCGATCGGCAAGACATGCACGTACCGCAGCACCTAAGGACGGGTGCGCGCCGAGTTCGAGGAACGTATCAATGTTTGCGTCGACCGCCTGATCGATCGCTTGCTTGAACAGCACGGGTTGCCGCATATTGCGACGCCAGTAATCCGCATCGAATTGTAGTCCCTCTGCGGCATTTCCTGTGACCGTTGAGAACATAGGCACGCGCAACGGTTTCGACTGCAGGTCGGCTAGACTGTCCCGCAGTTCACTTCCGAAGGGATCCATCTGGCTGCTGTGGAACGCGTAATCCACGCGGAGGAGCTGACACAGCACCTGTTCCCGATCGCGTCCGATTTCTGCGACAAATTGCTCGATCAAGGGCGTTGGTCCTGCCACGGTAACCAACTCAGGACCATTTATCGCAGCAACCTCGATCTTTCCTTCGAATTTAGCGAGATACGCCTGGGCCGCATCGGCCGGCAATCCTACCGCTGCCATGCCACCCTGGAGGCGAGCACGCTCCTGTAGGCGACTGCGGTGATACACCACATCCACGGCTTCTGAGAGCGAGAGGGCACCCGCCACATAGGCTGCCGCGATCTCGCCGATACTATGTCCAATTACGGCTCTGGGTTTGATGCCCCACTCGGCCAGTCGCTCTGCCAGCGCAACCTGCAGGGCGAAGGTTGCCGGCTGTGCAATTGCTGTCTCATTGATACGCGACCGATCTACCGGCTGCATCATTTGCTCAATCAATGACCAGCCGGAACGCTTTGAGAATAGCTTGTCGCAGCTCTGGAAGATTCTCTTTGCGCAGGGGTCGTGTTCTAGGAGCCCGCGCCCCATGCCCCACCACTGCGAGCCTTGCCCTGTGAACACAAATGCAAGGCGGCGTCCTTGTGCTCGTCGACCCGAAATGACGGCTTCGGATGTGCCGCCGTCACCAAGCTCGCGCAATGCCTGCACCGTCCCACTGAGATTCTCGGCTAAAACCACCACTCGATGATCGAGGTGAGATCGCCGCAGCGCCATGGTTCCGACGACGTCATCAAACGCGGTTGGGGTTCTCTCGAGCGTGTCAGCAACGTGTGTGCAAACTATCGGGAGAGCACTCTTGCTCGACGCTGATATAGGAATGAGAACGGGCCATGGTCGCGTTGGTCCAGGAGTCGAGATTGACTCCGTACCTTCTGGTGGCTGTTCAACGATTGCACAGGCATTGGTGCCGCCAAAGCCAAATGAATTGACTACTGCTACTCTTGATGAGGCAATGGGCCATGGCGAATGACAGCGTTGTACGCGAATGCCAAGCTGGTCAAAGTCAATGTTGGGATTTGGCTTATGAAAATGCAAGCTAGGCGGTATTTCCCCTTTCTGCACGCAGAGAGCCGCTTTAATCAGCCCGGCAACGCCGGCGGCGGGCTCAAGATGTCCTATGTTCGTTTTGATGGATCCGATGATGCAGGGATTACCCGGGCCGCGCTCTCTACCGAAGACGGTACCGATTGCACTGGCTTCGATCGGATCACCCACAGGCGTCCCAGTTCCATGAGCTTCCACGTATCCAATTTCGTTGGGAATGAAGTTCGCGCGCAAGCAAGCCTGCTGCAACATTTGAATTTGGGCATCACGGCTGGGTACCGTGATTGTGCTGGTATGCCCATCCTGATTAACGCCGGTGCTGCAGATGACAGCGTGAATACGATCTCGATCTTGTCTTGCATGCGCAAGCTTTTTGAGGACCACCATACCGGCGCCTTCGCCGCGTACGTAACCATTTGCGCGCGAGTCAAATGCTTTGCAGCAGCCATCCGGAGATAGCATTCCGGCTCGGCTGAAAGTGATTGTCACATCTGGCGTGAGAATGACGCTCACCCCACCAACAAGGGCAGTGTCGCATTCCTCGTCTAACAGCGCCTTACATGCGATGTGTAGCGCTACTAGGGAAGAGGAACACGCCGTGTCGATCGCTAGACTAGGGCCACGCAAATCAAATCGGTGAGATAGTCGATTCGCCGCGATGCTAAGGGCGCCGCCGGTTGCGGTGTGCACATCAATCTGTCGTCGCCCGAACTGCTGGATTCCATGATAGTCGCTATGTGAAATGCCTACATAGACTCCTGTCCTTGACCCGCTCAGATTTTCTACAGGGATGCCTGCATCTTCAAGGGCCCGCCACGTGACCTCGAGCAACAAACGCTGCTGTGGGTCCATCACGGCGGCTTCACGCGGTGAAATGCCGAAAAACGCCGCGTCGAACGACGCAACCTCATCGAGCAATGCCGCGCGCCGCGATATCGATTTTCCCGGCGTATCCGGCTCGGGATCATAGACCGCCTCGAGGTTCCAACGATGTGCCGGAATATCGCGCACGGCATCGCCACCCTGCGCAAGGAAATCCCAAAGTGAATCCGGCGAGTCGATCCCGCTTGGCAAGCGGCAGCCAATGCCGACGATGGCAATCTTTTCGCTACTTTCGGAATCAAGGGCGTTACGCAACATGCCAATGTTCTTTCAGACTGACATTGAGATTCGATGGTTTCAAGATTCGGTTCGCTACGAATTCATCTGCTGCGCATTCGAAGACAAGAGTTCCAATATGGTTAGGACCGGCGTCGAGTTGCCTCGTCGACCATTCAAAGCGGGGCCACGATGTCGGATAGCCTGCGAATGTTACGTCCGAGCCGTCCGGGCTACTTGTATAGAGAGAAATACGGCCTCCGTGCCCCTCCCATCCTAAGCCGCTAGCTTTCGCGAATGCTTCGGCGGCAGTCCAGAACCTCAGAAAGGCAGCGTCCCTGGCGTCATTTTTGAGCCGGGCAAGAACTACGGCAACTCCATCTCCTAGGCAGCTCTTTGCGATTGCCAGCATCTCCGGTACGTAACGACGCTTCTCGACGTCGATGCCGACGCGAGCGCCATTAGCGACCGCAATGATACTTAACCATCCCGAATGACTGACGCTGAACTGCAAGGGAATCGATGACGTCGGCTCCGAAACGAATGGTTTGCCCCATCGACCATACTCGAACCGGAATTTCACGGGATCGCTACCGGTAACCGACGCAAGTGCGAGACGCAATGCGGCCCTTGTGACAATAAAAGTTCGACGATCCGCATCTATAATGTAATTGCTCGCGCGCAGCTGCTCAGAAGGACTGAGAAGCTCCCAACACGCAGGAACCAACTCGCGCCGCACGTCGACCGCCCACAGCATCGGGGTAGGTGTTGCTGTTACGGCACAGGAAAAATGGTTCCCGGCTCCAATCGCCAGCATCGACCCTCCCGTCGATCATGGAGGAGGAAAGCTACTCTGAACGGCCGTCGGCATTGCGTAACCTAGACGGTCAAGTACTGGTTTCCAGAGCAATGCTAAGCGGGATTGCGTATCCTCGTCCATATCGAAAATAGACGGCGAGCTGCGAAAAGATCGGTCGGTCAGCTGAATTGACGGGCGGACGTGTGAAAAGTCCCCGAGGTCGAGATCACGATAGATGCGCGCGACTGCTTCCCCAGGGTCCGCCAAAAGTTCCACATAGCTTACCGTCGTTACGTCGGCTGCAGGAATGTCTTGGAGACTGTCGAGCAACAGGTTCATGATCTTTGGGTAAGCCCACATTATGTGTTCGTCGATGCTTGATAGCTCATAGTGTTGAAGAGCGAGCGATGGAAGTAGGCACCGATAGAGCTTTTGGGTTGACCGGAAGACATCGAATGGATGCCGATGAATGTGAACGAATTTTGCGCCAGGAAACAGCGCGCGCAGATGGGGGATTCGTGCACTATGTGCGGGATTTTTCAGGAGCAATCTTCGCTCCGGTGAAAGTGCGGCGAGCTTTGCCAGAAAATAGCGCAAAGACTGGCTCCACTTGCTTAATTCATCGGCAGAAGCTCCATGGAAGAGGACTTCTTTCGCGAATACTTCGGAAAGCCGCTTGGGAAAATAGAAGCAATTGAGGAACGAAAGTGCGCCCATTGTTGCGGTCGCAATCTCTTCCTCTTGGGGTAAGTGCGGTGCGAGCGGGACGTCGTCCATGGGCCGGGTGGACGGAAGCAATCGCAAGATTAGCCAACGTGAAATAGGTTCGACGGGACTTGGATAAAAATCGAATGGCCGTAGAACATCGCTGATTGTCGGAAAGGAAAATCTTCGGTCTAAGCTCATTAAATTATGCAGATATGTCGTTCCACTCCGCCAATGGCCAACAATGAAAACAGGTGGTGGCGCAAACGAAAAATTCTTAACGCGCCGAGCAACTCGAAAAGTTTCCATGGTGCACGCCGGAGTACGCGCCAGTGCACAGGCCGCCATGACAACGACTTGGAAAGCGCTGCTCCGGGAAACACCGCCGTGAGACCACAGTATCCTTGCAAGATCGGTCGGTCTCGCGCCCGCAAGGAAATGCAGGATCGAACGCCTTTGCGAGTTCAGGCGCGTGGAGGAATTTGACGCTGTATCGGTACTCGCTGCCGAAGGCTCATGTGACATTCGCAGGTCCACGGTAGGAGCGACGCGGGAGCAGCGGCACTGCACCTTCGTCCTGCAGCCAAGCCTGCTTCGTATTAGCCTTGGCTTCGGTTTCATGTAATATTATCACGAAGCTGAACGCAGATCGGAAGCCTTGTCGAGGGGCATGGGCAAGTAACCAAAACGCCGGCCAGGACCATGAATCACCAGTTCAGAGCCACTCCTGCGCAGGAGGCCGACGACGCTGGGTTGCGCCGACGGCACCTCGCAGATGATCCGTCCGGCGACGGCCGTCTCTATCAATCCAGGATTGTCGGCGCTGAAAGGAAACGGTTTCGACAGACGAAGATCGCAATTGCCATTTTGTTGTGCCTTGCGCTTGCAAGCGTCGGGGGCATCTACTTTTACGTCTTGCGTAGCGAAGTCTCATATTATGTCGTGAATCGTGACTCCGCGGCTGTCGAAATGACAGGCCCTGGTATCCTCGACGCTACCAATAAGGTAGTGATCACATCCCGCATCTCGGGATTTTTGAACTCCATTGATGTCGACCGCAACGATGCCGTTACGGTGGGCCGGGTCCTCGCTGAGCTCGATGCAAAAGATATACAGAGCCAGCTCGATGGTGCGCTTGCCGATGTGGAGGTCGCTAAGAGCGCTGTGGTCGAAGCGCGGGGCAATCGGGCTAAAGCGAAAGCCCAGCTCGACAAGGCGCAAAGTGATCTGGCGCGCCGACGGGGCTTATCTTCGGGCATTGTCTCGGCGGTTGAAA
>Ga0126312_10002177_pt1 | contig 13071 bp, 11 predicted proteins | sample Plot104A_FD_92537 | JGI IMG/M metagenome (GOLD analysis project Ga0126312, IMG submission 92537) | Serpentine soil microbial communities from UC McLaughlin Reserve, CA, USA - Plot104A | ecosystem: Environmental > Terrestrial > Soil > Grasslands | place: USA: UC McLaughlin Reserve, Lake County...
CGTCCGAGGCGAGGATCACGCCGCGCGGGATCTTCTGCTCCTCGATCAGCGGGCGGCGGTTGTACTGGTTGTCCTCCAGCGAGCTCGCCTCGAACACCGTCCAGCGCGAGGTGAAGATGAGCAGCACCGCGAAGAGGAAGGTGAAGAGCCCGAACAGCTGGACGATCTGGCGGTTCACGGCGTCACACCAGGCCCCCGCGCCGGCGCGCCTCCGAGCGCGCGTGGTCCGAGACGATCAGGAGCAGGGCGAGCAGCACCATATTCGCGACGATCGAGCTGCCGCCGTAGGAGACGAACGGCAGCGTGACGCCCGTGAGCGGGATCACGCGCGTGACGCCGCCCACGATCACGAACACCTGGATCGCGAGCACGGCGGTGAGCCCCGTGGCCAGCAGCTTCGAGAAGCCGTCGGCGGAGGACAGCGCGGTCCGCAGGCCGCGGTAGACGAGCAGGAGATAGAGGCCGATCAGCCCGGCCGCCCCGAAGAGGCCCGCCTCGTTCGTGAGCACGGCGTAGATCAGGTCGGTGTGGGCGGCCGGGAGGATCGTCCCGCCCCCGGGCAGCTCGAGGAGCGCCCGGCCGAATCCTTCCCCGAAGAGGCCGCCGTCGGCCTGCGCGAACAGCGACTGCGCGAGCTGGTAGCCCTCGTCGTTGACGACGCTGCGCGCGAACGGGTCCAGCCAGATGTCAACCCGCTCCTTCACGTGCGCCACGTTCTGCGAGAGGTAGAGCGAGCCGCCGAAGAACATCGTCGCCCCGACGCCGATCAGCGACAGCCGCGCGGTCGCCACCCACAGGAGGCCCAGGAAGCCGCCGAAGAACATCAGCGAGCTGCCGAGGTCGCGGATGACGATCAGCATCAGCATGGCGAGGCCCCAGACGAGCAGGAGCGGCCCGAAGTGCTTCAGCGACGGTCGGTCGCGCACCACCGCGGCGAACGAGAACAGGAAGACGCCGAGCAGCACCGAGCCCGCGGGCCCCAGGCCCAGCGCAGCGACGCCGAGGAGGGTCAGGAGCGCGGGGATGCCCCAGAGCAGAAGCTGGCGCTGGTAGGGGAGCGGCCGCAGCCGGGGTCTGACCAGGACGTCGCCGGTCTCGCGCAGGTAGCTCGCGAGGAAGACGATGATGCCGAGCTTCGCGAACTCGGCCGGCTGGAACTGGATCGGGCCGACCTTGATGGCGAGGTAGGCGCCGTGCACCGGCGCCCCTATGTGCGGCAGTCGCGGCATCACGAGCAGGCCGATGCTGGCTGCGGCGATCGTGTAGCGGTATCGCTCCAGCACGTGGTGGTCGTCGATCAGGAGGATGGTCACGCAGAAGAAGGCCAGCCCGACCACGAACCACTGCGCCTGCTCGCGAGCGAGCTCGGCGTCGATCCGGTAGATCAGCACCAGGCCGATCCCGGCGAGCCCCGCGGCCAGCGGGAACATGTACGGGTCCGCGTCGGGCAGGCGCGCGCGGATGAACAGGTGCGCGAGCACGCACAGGCCCAGGAAGAAGGCCCCGTAGGTCAGCGTCGCGTCGGAGACGTTCTCGGTGCGCGTGGACAGCACGGCCGCAAAGCCGGCCGCCACCAGGAGCGACACGGGCAGGAGCCCGAACAGCTCGCGCGTGCGCGCGGACATCAGTCGGAGGCTCCGGCGTCGAGCTGGCCGCGCTCTAGGGCCCTCACCAGGTCGACCGCGTCCTCGCGGCTGCGCCACTCGTGGTCGAGCACGCGGTCGCGGCGGCTCGCCGGGATCGCCGTCGCCGGCATCCCGCTGGCGTATTCCTGCTCGTAGAGGTCGATCCCGAGTGGGAGCTCGTACGGAATGCCCCTGTAGACGGTGACGAGCCCGGCGTCGTTGGTCCCGACGAAATAGACCTGACGGCTCAGCGCGTAGAGGCCGCCGACCACCGCCGCGACGAGGATCAGGCCGAGCGCGACGCGCAGCGCGAAGCGTCCCGGTCGCCGGCGACGGCGCGGCGCCGCGGGCGGCGGTGCCGGCCGCTCGGCCGGGCGGTGGATCACGGTGGCGTCCGACGCATCATGGCCGGCCGCCGCCGCGGCGGGCTCGGGCGCGGCCATCGCCGCGGCCTGCAGGTCGTCGGCCCGTAGATCCCCCGCGATCGTGTCCTCGTCGCCCGGCGGAGCGCCCACCTCGGCTGGCACGGGCGCGGGCTCGCCCTCGCCCAGCCGGAACAGGATCACCGTGATGTTGTCCTTGCCGCCGCTCTGGTTCGCGGCGCGCACCAGGGTGTCCGCAGCCTCGTCGAGCGACGCAGCGGAGCGCACGATCGACCCGACCTCCTCGTCCGAGATCATCGACGTGAGGCCGTCGGAGCAGATCAGGAACAGGTCGCCGTCGCGGCCGGCGAGCGTGTAGGTGTCGACCTCGACGTCCGGCTCGGGCCCGAGCGCGCGTGTGATGATCGACCGCTGCGGGTGGTGCTCGGCGGCCTCTGCCGTGATCTGACCGCTCCGCTCGAGCTCCGCCACGAGCGAGTGGTCGCGCGTGAGCTGGGTGAGCTCGCCGTCGCGCATCCGGTAGGCGCGGCTGTCCCCCACGTGCGCGAGGCTCACCTCGTCGCCGTGCACCTTCGCGAGCGTCAGGGTGGTCCCCATGCCCCGCCGCGACTCGTCGGCCACCGCGAGGTCGTAGATGCGCCGGTTGGCCGCGCGGACGATGTCCGCCAGCTGCGCCTCGGGCGGCTCCTCAGACTCGCGCGCCCTCTCGACCGCCTCCACCGCGACCGCCGACGCGACCTCGCCCGCCTTGGCGCCGCCCATCCCGTCGGCCACCGCGAACAGCGGCGGGCGCACGACGAGCGAGTCCTCGTTCGCGGTGCGCTGGCGGCCCACGTCGGTGCGGCCTGCCTGCTCGAGGATGCGGAGCGTCACGCGGCTACTCCTCGTAGCGGTATTCGCTGTCGCCGATCCGGATCGTGTCCGCCAGCTTCAGGCGCTCCGCGGTCTTCACCTGGCGTCCGTTCAGGTAGGTGCCGTTGGTCGAGCCCATGTCCTCGAGGTACATGAAGCCGCCGCGGCTGAATATGCGCGCGTGCGCCGATGACGCGAACGGGTCGTCGACGCGGATGTCCGCGCCGTCCGAGCGGCCGAACGTGGCCCCCTCGCCGACGTCGAAGCTGGTCCCGGGCTCGTGTCCCAACGCGGCCACGACCTCGAGCCGCGGCGACACCCCGGAGCGCAGGTCGGGCGTGGCGCGCTCGCGCCGAGAGGGCCCAGGCACCTCCACCGGCTCGGCCGCGGCGGGGCTGCCGCCGTAGCGGGCGAGGTCACGCATCGCGCTTCGCACCACCCAGAGGAGGAAGAGATAGAGGACGGCAAGGAAGCCGAACTTGAGCGCGACCGCGAGCGGCTCGTCCATGAGTTAGTCGAGCTCGAAGGTCAGGTCCGTCACGCCGATGGTGATCTGGTCGCCCTGGCGCAGCGGCTGGCTGTCCACGCGGCGGCCGTTCACCTTGATCCCGTTGGTCGAGCCGAGGTCGACGATCTGCCAGCCGCCGTCGTTGCGGCGAAGCTCCGCGTGCCGGCGCGAGACGTTCGGGTCCTGGAGGACGATGTCCGCCTCGCGGCTGCGCCCGAGCACGACGCGGCTGCCGCTCAGGACGTTGCGCCGGCCACCGCCGACGAGCAGCGCCTGGCGCCGGTCGTCCACCGGCTCGATTCGGCGGGCGTCGCGACTCGGCGAGTAGACCATCGTGTGCCCGAAGTCGCCGGCCGACGGAGCGGCGGCCTCCGGCCCCACCGCCTCCCTCTCCTCCCCGGGCGCCGCGAGGAGTTGCGCCTGGATGCCGAACTCGCCCAGGTCGAGGCGCTCGTCGGTGTGGAACTCGACCTGCGGGCGCGTGGACAGGGCGAACGACTCCTGGCGGGCGTGCTCGAGCAGGTAGTCGGACAGCTCCTTGCGCAGGGCCGGCTCGTAGCTCGCGAACTGCTCGCGGTCCTGCGGCGAGAGGAAGACGCGGTAGTGGTTGGGCACGTACACGCGCGAGACGGAGACCATCTGGTTGTCCTCCATCTCCTTCGCCAGCTTGTGAGCGAGCTCGACCGGCTGGACGCTCGTCCGGAAGGCGCGGCCGAACGCGCCCTCGACGAGTCCGCCGAGCTTCGCCTCGAGGTTGCGCAACATGCTCATCCCGCCCCGCAGGGTAGTCCTAAGCCGTGGTCAGACGCGGCGGCCGCCATGGCTCCCTTATGCCCATCGTTTGGTAGGTGACGATGACCACGAGCGCGGCCGCGACGCTGCCGGCGACGGCGCCGCGGGCGTGATCCAGAGCGACGTCCGCGGCCAGGGCGTCGCCGAGCGCGACGTGTGCGGCGACGAGCGCGGCGGCACAGAGGCCGGAGCCGAGGAGGTCGACGACGAGCCACCGTCCGCGCACCACCAGCGCCAGCGCCACGGCGCCCGCCGCCCAGGCCAGGGCCGGGGCGAGCGCCGGCGAGGTGGCGAGGGGCTGCAGCGCGTCGGAGACGGCCGCCGAGATCGAGCCGTCCCAGCTCGAGCGCGGGAGCGTGCCGTCCGGGGAGCCGAACAGGAGCGCCCTTCCGGTGAGCGCCTCGCCGAGGACCAGCCACCAGAGCCCGGCCGCGGCTAGGCCCACGCGGCGCGCCGGCGTGGGGGCCAGCGCGGCGATCCCGACGAACGCCGGCCCGAGCGCGATCGTGCCGAGGAGCGGCGCGAGCGCGGGCACGGACCAGAGGAGGCCCGCGCGCGGCAGCAGGAACGGGACCGGGCCGGCGGCCGCAGCCAGGACGAGCGCGGTGCCCTGGCGGTCGGCGTCGGGAGAGACGAGCCAGACGCACAGCCCGATCACCGCCACGAGCCAGCCAATGCGCGGCAGCACCGCCGTGGCGAGCGCCGCGAGGCCGGCCGCGGCGAGCGGCGAGAAGGAGGGGTCGGGGCCGAGCCACAGGATGCAGCCCAGCACGAGCGCCCCGGCCCCGAGTCCGGCTGCGATGCGCTCGAGGATGCGCGGCCGAGCACGCTCCGTTCCCGCGAGCGCGCTCTCCGCCGCTCCGGGAAGCGGCTCGGCGGTCCGGCGGCGGAACCCGAACAGGGAGCGTCTCGGGCTCGTCGCGAGGCCCACCCGGCGCAGCGTGGCCGGCTCCACGAGGCCGCCCTCGTCCTCGAGCTCCGCCTCCGCGGCACGCAGCGCGGCGCTGAGCCGCGCCGGCGCCGGCCGCATGGCCGGATCGGGCTCGAGCGCGTCGTCGATCACGTCGCAGAGCTCGAGCGGAAGATCGCGCCGCATGGCCGCGAGCGACGGGAGCGGCCGGCCCAGCCTGCGGGCGGTGGCCGCGGGGCCGGCCGCCCTCACGGGGTTCGTGCCGGTCCAGGCCTCGTAGAGCGTGAGCGCCAGCGAGTAGACGTCGCAGGCGGGTGTGACCCGCGCTCCCTCCGCCTGCTCGGGCGCCATGTAGGCGAGCGTGCCGACCACGTCTCCGGTGCGGGTGAGCGGATCGCCGCTGGCCACGTGCGCCACGCCGAAGTCGGCGAGCTTCGCGAAGCCCGCGCCCGCGGCGGGCTCGGCGAGGACCATCACGTTCTGAGGCTTGACGTCGCGGTGGATCACCCCGCGTGCGTGCGCGTGCTCGACCGCCTCACAGAGCGCGATCCCGATGCGGGCCACGTCGCGGTCGGCGATGGCCTTCGCCCGGGTCAGCTCCGCCAGGGTTCGGCCCCGAACGAGCTCCGACACGAGGTAGACGTCGTGCTCGTCGGAGGCCAGCTCGTAGATCGCGACGATCCCGGGGTGGTTGAGCCGCGCCGCCGCGCGCGCCTCGCGCTCCACGCGCTCGCCCTCGCCGCGCTCGCGCGGGATGACCTTGACCGCGACCTCGCGCTCCAGCTTCTCGTCCCACGCGAGCCAGACGACGCCGAACGCGCCCGCCCCGAGCCGGCGCTCCATCCGGTAACGGCTCAGGATGAGACGGGCCCCGGGGGGATCGGGAAGCCCAGGATCATCGCTGCGCGGCGGTCCGCGCCCGTCGCTTGCGCGTTCGGTAGGGTCCGAACCGCCCAGTGGCAGCGTGGCGGGCTCGTCCGTGAAGCCTCTCTCGGAACGTCTCATCCCAGTTTCGTGTTCGGTTTCCGGAGAGCGCGTCCTGCCCCCCGTTCATACTCCCACCGACGCGCGCACCCGACGCGCACAGTGCTAGGAGCGATTCGCCTGTCCTTCCTCGACGAACCGGACGAGCCTGTACGCCGACCGACTCGCCGCCCGCCGCGCGGTCCTTCCACCGACCGCCAGACGCTCATGGTGCGGCGGACCATAGCCGCCGGCGCGGCCCTGCTCGTCCTCATCCTGCTGGTGGTCGGCTTCAAGGGCTGTCTCAACGCGCGCAAGGAGCGCGCGATGGAGGATTACGTCAGGGAGTCGAACGAGCTGATCACCCTCTCGAAGTCGGAGAGCACCAAGCTGTTCAACGCGCTGAGCGCGCCCAACGCCCAGGACCAGGCGGTGAGCCGCGAGAACCAGGCGAACGAGCTCCGGTCCGAGTCGGAGACGATCGCGGACCGGGCGCACGACCTGGACGCGCCCGACGAGCTCTCGAGCGCGCAGGGGTACCTGGTCGAGAGCCTCGAGCTGCGCCGTGACGCGCTCGCCGAGGTGGCCAGGCAGCTGCCCAACGCGCTCGCGCAGGAGGAGCGCCGCACCAGCACGGCGCGCATCGCGCAGATGATGCAGGTGTTCCTCGCGAGCGACGTGCTGCTGAAGAGCCGCTACAGGGAGCGCCTCAAGGACGCCCTCGCTGAGGAGGACGTCAGCGCGCCCGTGCCCAGCAAGGGCGTGCTCACCTTCGTCGTCGACCTGAACTGGGTCCAGCCGGACTACGTGGCCGACCAGATAGCCGGCATTCGCGGCTCGGGCGGCACCGCCACGCCGGGCCTGCACGGAGACGGGCTCGGCACGGTCTCGCTGGGGGGCATCGCGCTGACGCCGGGCGGCTCGGCGACCGTGCAGCTCACCCGCGACACCGCCTTCGACATCCAGGTCGTGAACCAGGGCGACGGCACCGAGACGGACGTCGGCGTGACGGTGGCGGTCGGCTCCGGGAGCGACGCGATCAAGCTCGAGGAGACGATCGACGAGATCGCTGCGGGCGAGGCCAAGAACGTGAGCATCCCGCTGTCGGACCAGCCCCCGACGGGACAGAACGTGGGCATCAAGGTCACCGTCAAGCCCGTGCCCGGCGAGGAGGTCACGGACAACAACGAGGCCGAGTTCACGGTCATCTTCACTCGCTGAGCCTGCTAGTACCCTGGCGCCCGTGGACGACCTGAACTCGACGCAGGGGATCGTGGCGCTGGCGGCCGCGGGCCTTGCGCTCATCGCGCTCCTGTGGGTGATTGTCCTGACGGTGAAGCTCCGGCGCGTGCGCGCCGCCCAGCGGACGATCCTCGGCGACGCGGAGACGGACCTGGCGGCGCATGCCGCCTCGCTCCAGGAAGCGTTCATCCAGCTGCGCGACTGGGTCGAGGAGGTGGCCTCCGGCCTCGAGGGCCGGGTGACGCGCGCCGAGCACAGGATGGACGGCTGCATCGCGCACACCTCGGTGATCCGCTACGACGCGATGAACGAGCTCTCCGGCCAGCAGTCGAGCACGGTGGCGCTGCTCGACGAGCGGCAGACCGGCGTGGTGATCTCGTCGATCCTCCACCGCGACCAGGCGCGCGTCTACGTGAAGCAGGTGCGCGACGGCCAGCCCGAGTACGAGCTCTCCCCGGAGGAGCAGCAGGCGGTGGACGCCGCGATAGCAGGCTCGCCCGCGAGCTCTTGATGTCGCTCAGAGTCGCGTACCTCGGTCCCGCGGGGACGCACACCGACGAGGCTCTGCGCGCCTCGGCGCCGCCCCAGGCCGAGGCGATTCCGTGCCCCACGATCTACGACGCCATCCTCGCCGTCGAGGAGGGCCAGGCCGACCGTGCGGTCGTGCCGATCGAGAACGCCCTCGAGGGGAGCGTCGGGGTGACGCTCGACACGCTGGCGCTCGAGGCGGGCGACGTCCGGATCGCGGCCGAGGTGGTGCACACGATCCACCACTGCGTGATCGCGCGCGCGGAGCTCTCGCTGTCGACCGTCGAGCGCGTCGTGTCGCACCCGCACGCCACGGCCCAGTGCGCCCACTTCCTGCGCGAGCACCTCCCCCACGCGGAGCACGTGAGCGCGCCCTCGACCGCGGACGCGGTCCTCAGCGTCCGCGGCTCGGACGATGCCAGCGTGGCGCTGGGCTCGGCGCTCGCCGCGGAGCTCTACGACTGCCACATCGTCGCCACCAACGTCGAGGACCTCGCCGACAACGTCACCCGCTTTGTCTGGCTCGCCCCGGCCGGCGAGGCCGCGGAGGTCGGCCCGGAGCCGAAGACGTCGATCGTGTTCTGGGGGGGCGGCGACCAGTCCCCGGGCTGGCTCGTGGACGTCTTGGGCGAGCTCTCGAGCCGGAGCGTGAACCTCACGCGAATCGAGTCGCGGCCGCGCCGCACGGGGCTCGGCCACTACATGTTCTTCGCCGATCTGGAGGGCGCCGCGGCCGCGGAGGGTGTGCGTGAGGCGCTCGAGGGCCTGCGCGGGCACGTCGAGGAGCTGCGGGTACTGGGGTCGTACGGGCGGCCTCCCTGGCTACACTGAGCGGACCATGGCGGTACGGGCGAGCGTGTCCTACACGACCGAGCCAGGTGACGTAGAACCAGGCCCTGTCATCGCGCTGCCCGGGGCCGGCCGGCCCGGGGAGCGCGCCAGGTCGCCCGGCCGGGTGCTGGTTCTCAACGCTTCGTATGAGCCGATCAACGTCTGCACGGTCCGGCGTGCGGCCGTCCTGATCCTGAAGAACCGCGCGGAGATCCTCGAGAAGGGCGACTGGGCGCTCCACTCGGAGAGCCTGACGCTGGCGCGACCCGTGGTCATCCGGCTGCTGACATACGTCCGCATCCCGCGCGACGCGCATCGCCGCAAGATCACCCGCCGGGCTGTGTTCGCGCGCGACCGCTGGACCTGCCAGTACTGCGGCCACGAGCGCGGCAATCTCACCGTCGACCACGTGATCCCGCGCTCCAGGGGCGGAGCCTCGACGTGGGACAACATCGTGACCTGCTGCGCGCCGTGCAACCGGCGCAAGGGCGACAGGCTGCCCAAGCAGGCGAGCATGGTGCCGACGCGGGCCCCGAAGGCGCCCAATCCGGCCATCTTCATCCATGTGGCCGCGCCGACGATCCCCGCCGCCTGGGAGCAGTACCTCGTGGTGGCGGCCTGATGCAGGAACCGCCGCGGGCCGGCGACGTGGCGCCCTACGTGGAGGACGACCGCCCCGCCACGCGGGGCGACATCCGCAGCCTCCGGCGCTGGCTCGTCGTGACCGCGGTCTGGGCCGTGGCCGCGACTGCGCTGGGGGTGATCGCCCTGATCCAGGCCAACAAGGACGACGACGCGGCCCGCACCAAGGCGGCCGGCGAGCTCGGCCGGGTGCAGCGCGCGCTGAACGACCGGATCGACGAGCTCGAGTCGCGCGTCGAGGACCTGCCCACCTCGGATGACCTGACGAAGCTCGACAACCGGATCAAGGAGGTTGAGGACGCGGCCGACAAGGCGTCGACCAACACGGAGCGCCTCGGCAACCGCGTCGACGACCTCGAGGGGCGGGTGGACGACCTCGAGCAGGCGAACGAGGAGCAGCAGAGCACCACGACCACGCCCTGACCCCGGGAATGGTCGCCGTGCGCAAGCGCCGGGCGGTGCCCGGCGCGCAGCGATGCCCTCCTCCGAGTCTGCTTCAATAGCCGGACCAGGGAAAGGAGGTGGTCCGAACTTGACTGACAGATTTCTTGGGACCCTGGAGGTGTCCGGCCGCTAGACGACCGGAGCTGGGCCCCGTCGTGAGGGAAGCCGCGGGCAGTGCCCGCGGCGCACCCAGGGAATAGCGGAGTCCACCCGTGACACCGTCGGCGAATCTGGCCGGGGTTGGTCCCGCCGGCCGCAGTAGAGCCGCCGATCGAGTCCAGCACTGATTCAGAGAGGGGCGTCCCGCGAGGGGCGCCCCTCTTGCTTCGTCAGTTCGTCGTGTTGGCCGTCGACGTGATCCCCGTGCTGAGCGAGTCGGCCACGAAGACGTTGTTGGCGCCGCTGAAGCTGTTCAAGGCGATGCCCACGGTGTGCGAGTCCACGAGGAGCACGCCCGCCCGCTTGCCGCAGCCGGTGGTGGGCGTGAGCGTCACGGTGTTGGAGCTGACGTCGATGTTCCGGACGCGCCTGAACTCGAAGGCGTTCCGCCGCGCGAGGAAGCGGTTGCCGCGGAAGCTGTAGCCGCTGCGGTAGGCAGCGTCCGGCGACAGGATCCGGACCGGCGCCCAGCACTCGCCCGGCAGGCCGGTCGCGGCCGTCTGGATGTTGTCGATCACCGTGACGTCGCCCACCTGCGGATCACCGCCGAAGCCGACGCTCGCGATCGCGCCGTAGCGGCTCGCCCCGAACTGGTTCCGCGCGATCGTGATGTGGCGGGCGATCTCGCAGCCGTCGTCGGTCTCGATGTCCACGCTCGACCAGGCGACCGGCCCGATGGTCGAGTCCTGAAGCGTCACGTTCTCGGCGTCCACGACGGCCACGCCCTGCCTACCGTTCCGCTCGAGCAGCGCGCCCGCGATCAGGATGTTGCGGGCGCTCGACGCGTCATCGCCGCAGGCCGGCGTGTAGGCGCCGCGCCACACCATCACCCCGTCGCCCCAGGTCTCCCTCGCCTGGACGTTCGAGAGCGTCACGCCCTGGACGCCCTCCACCGAGATGCCGTGCTGCCACTCGATGCTCGGGTCGTAGCTCCCCTGCGGGTTGCTGCCGCGCACCGCCATGTTCCGCAGCGTCAGGTTGCGCCCGTTCACGAGCCGCCAGTTGGCGCGGTGGCTGCCGCCAGGCGTCAGCGCGCGAAACTCGGCGCCCTGGCCGTCGATCACGAGGCCGGAGCGGCCGCTGAGCGTGATCGTCCCGTCCTGCCCGTAGCAGCGGCCCGCGCCGAACTGAACCGTGCTGCCGTCGGGGACCGTCGCGAGCCAGGCCATGAGCTTGGCCTCGACGGGGACCGAGCAGTTGGACTTGATCTTGCTCGGGACGTTGTAGACGGCAGCCGTCGCGGGCTGGCACAGCGCCAGGCCGAGCAGGAGCGAGCAGATGAGCCAGCCGGTCCGTCGAATCGCGCGAGCCTAGCCGTGGCGGTGCGGAGCGTCTACGCGTGCAAGAGGGCGTTCGCTGAGCGGCGGCTGCGCGAGGCGAACGGCAGCGGTGAAGGGCGCGTTCGCCGCGCCCTATTCCTCGTCCGGGTCGAGCTCGACCTGCGCCGCGGTGTCCTGCGCGGTCTCCATGACGAGCGCGACCGCGCTCACGGTGTCGTCGTCGCGCAGGTTCATCACGCGCACGCCCTGGGCGGGACGGCCCTGCCTCGAGATGCCCTTCACCGACGTGCGCTGGACCATGCCGCTCTGCGAGATGAACACCAGGTCGTGGTGCTCGCGCACGATCAGCGCGCCGGCCACGCCGCCCTTCCTCTCGGTCAAGCCGATCGTCTTCACGCCCATCGTGCCGCGGCCCTTGACCGGGTACTCCTCGATCGCCGTGCGCTTGCCGTAGCCGTTCTCCGTCACGACCAGCAGCTCGGTGTCGGGGCGGACGACGTCCATCGCGAGCACGCAGTTGTCGCCACGCGAGACGTTCATGCCCTTGACGCCGCCGGTGTCGCGGCCCATCGGGCGCACGTCGTCCTCGTTGAAGCGCGCCGCCTGGCCGGAGCGCGAGACCATGATGATGTCGTCGTCGCCGCTCGTCCGGCGCACGGCCACGAGCTCATCGTCGTCGCGCACCTTGATGGCAATGATGCCGTCGGCCTTGATCGGCGTGTTGTAGGCGAGGAACTCCGTCTTCTTGATCTGGCCCTTCCTGGTGGCGAAGACGAGGTACTTGCCCTCCTTGAAGTCACGCGTGGCCTGCACGGCCTGGACGCGCTCGTCCTCGCGGAGGGGCAACAGGTTCACCAGGGCGCGGCCCTTCGCCGTCCGCTGGGCCTCGGGCAGCTCGTAGACCTTCTGGCGGTAGACCTTGCCGCGGTTCGTGAAGAACAGCAGGTAGTCGTGCGTCGAGCTCACGAAGAGATGCTCGATGTAGTCGTCGTCCTTCATGTCCATCCCGGTCACGCCGATCCCGCCGCGCTTCTGCTGGCGGTAGGTCGCGAGCGGCAGCGTCTTGATGTAGCCGGAACGCGTGATCGCGATGACCATCTGTTGGTCGGCGATCAGGTCCTCGATGTCGATCTCGTCCTCGGAGTGCGTGATCTGCGTGCGGCGCTCGTTGCCGTAGCGGTCGCGGATCTCGATCAGCTCCTCGCGGATCAGCGCCCTCACCTTGGACTCGTCGCCGAGGATGTCGCGCAGCCACTTGATGCGCTCGACCACGTCGGCGTGCTCGGTCTTGATCTCGTTCGTCTGAAGCGCGGTCAGGCGCTGGAGGCGCAGGTCGAGGATCGCCTGGGCCTGGATGCGGGTGAGCTCGAACCGCTCCATCAGGCCGTCGCGTGCAACGTCCGGGTCACTCGAGCCGCGGATCAGCTCGATGACCTCGTCGATGTTCTCGATCGCGACGAGCAGGCCCTCGAGGATGTGGAGGCGGGCCTCCTTCTCGCGCAGCTCGTACTTCGTGCGCCGGACGATGATGTCGATCTGGTGGTCGACGTAGTTCTTGACGATCGGCAGCAGGCCAAGCGTGCGCGGCACCCCGTCCACCAGCGCGACCATGTTCACGCCAAAGGTCGTCTGGAGCTGGGTGTGCTTGTAGAGCTTGTTGAGGACGACCTTCGGGATCGCGTCGCGCTTCAGCTCGATCACGAGCCGGATGCCCGACTTGTCGGACTCGTCGCGGAGGTCCGAGATCTCCTTGAGCCGGCCGTTCTGCACCTGCTCGACGATCTTCTGCATCAGGCCGCTGCCATCGCCGCGCCCGTCACCCTTGTAGACCTGGAAGGGCATCTCGGTGACGATGATGCGCTCCTTGCCGCGCTCCATCGGCTCGATGTGCGCCCTGCCGCGCACGACCACA
>Ga0126312_10002178_pt1 | contig 13069 bp, 13 predicted proteins | sample Plot104A_FD_92537 | JGI IMG/M metagenome (GOLD analysis project Ga0126312, IMG submission 92537) | Serpentine soil microbial communities from UC McLaughlin Reserve, CA, USA - Plot104A | ecosystem: Environmental > Terrestrial > Soil > Grasslands | place: USA: UC McLaughlin Reserve, Lake County...
CGGCGGAGCGTGCGGCGGGCGACGTCCGCGCCGCGGCGGAACGGGAACGAGTGGAGGCCTCGCGCGCCACGGCGCGTGCGCGGAAGCGCGAGGCGGAGCTCACGGCCGCGATCGAGCGTGTCCGGGCGGGTGCGGAGCGCGAGCGGGAGCTGGCGGCCCAGCGGGCCGAGCGGGAGCTGGCCGACGCACGCGCGGAGCTCGACGGGCTTCGGGCCGAGATCCGCGCCGCCCGGCGGCGAGAGCGCGAACGCAGTACCGCGTCCTCGCCGGCCGTCGCCGGCGCCGAGGGCGAGCGCGACCGCCGGCTCGGCGCCGCATCCGAGCGCGCCGGCCGCGCGGAACGAGCGCTACGCGCAGTCCGTCCGATCGAGACGGTCGCGCCGCTTGCGGCGGGCGACCCCGTCGAGGCGCCCGAGCTCGGCGTGCGCGGCACGATCGCGCGCATTCGCGGCGACACTGCGGAAGTCATCGGCCCGGGAGGCCTCCGCGTCCAGATCCCGCTCGCACGGCTCCGGCCGGGCGAGCAGCGTGAAGCGCGCGAGGCGGAATCGAGCGTCCGAGTCGTCGCGAGCGCGCGCGGCGACGTTTCCGACGAGCTCGACGTTCGCGGACTGCGCGCGCAGGAGGCGCGAGAGCAGGTGCGCGCGTTCGTCGATGCGGCCGCGCTGGCCGGTCTCCCGAGCGTGCGCGTGATCCACGGCCGCGGAACGGGTGCCGTGCGCGCGGCGGTGCGGGACGAGCTCCGCGGGCACCGGCTGGTCGAGCGTCAGGAGGCCGAGGCGCAGGACGGCGCCACCGTCGCGCACTTCGCCTGACCGGGCGGGACCGTCCTAGTGCAGCGCCTGCGTGCGGTGGACGTAGTCCTCGACCGCGTGCAGGAAGGTGCTGTCGCGGGCGAGCTCGGCGAGGGTGACCTTCGTCTCGTGGTCGAGGTCCTGATCGTCCTCGAGCTCGCGCAGGAACGGCGTCAGGCGCCCCATCTGGCTCATCTCGGCCATCCTCAGGAAGAGGTTCCGCGTGTCGTCGTCCTGCGAGATCGCCTCGAGCGATTCGATGTCTGCCAGCCAGAGCCCGTTCACATCCCTTTGAACGGCCCGCGCCGGGGCGCGGATACGGCTAGACGAGGCGGTCGAGCGCTTCCGCCAGCTCCTCCAGCTCGTGCTCGTCGGCGTAGGCGAGCTCGATCCGGCCGTGCGCGACGCGCGGCGTCAGGCCGGTGACGCGGCGGAGCCCGTCGCGGACACGCTGCGCAAGCGCGGGGTCGACGGGCGAGGCGCGCCGCGGGCGCTGCCGCGCACCCGCCATCCGCGCCGCGGTCTCGGCGCCGCGCACGGACATTCCCTCCGCGACGATCCGGCGGGCGAGGCGCCGGCGGGCGACCTGCTCGGGAACCGCGAGCACGGCGCGCGCGTGACCCTCCGACAGCTCGTGCCGCTCGACCAGCTCGAGCACGTCGTCGGGCAACTCCAGCAGGCGGATCTTGTTCGAGACGGCGGACTTCGACCTGCCGACGCGTTCGGCGACGTCGGCGAGCGAGAGCTCGAACTCGTCCATCAGGACCGCGTAGCCGCGGGCCTCCTCCGTCGGCGAGAGATCCTCGCGGGCGACGTTCTCGACGAGCCCGAGCAGGAGCGTCTCACGATCGTCCGCGGCACGGATCACCGCCGGCACCGTCGCGAGACCGGCCTCGCGTGCCGCACGCCAGCGGCGCTCGCCTGCGATCAGCTCGTAGCCGCCCTGGAGGCGCGGACGGACGACCACGGGCTGGATCACACCCTGCGCGCGGATCGAGTCGGCGAGGCCGGAGATCGGCTCGTGCTCGAAGCGCTTCCGCGGCTGCCGGAGGCTGGCGTGTACCTGGTCGACGGGCAGGTGTGCGAGCTCTACCTCGGCGCCGCCGACGAGCACCTCGAAGCCGCGGCCGAGTCCGCGGCGCGACCCGGGATCGCGGTCAGGAACGTTCGACAAGCTCCATCGCCACCTTCCAGTAGGCCTCGGCGCCGCGCGAGCGTCGTTCGTAGTGGGTCACGGGGATCCCGTGGCTCGGCGCCTCCGCGACGCGCACCGACCGCGGGACGACCTCGCGGAAGACGAGGTCGCCGAAGTGGCGCCTCACCTCGCGCTCGACGTCGCGCGCGAGCGTCGTTCGCGAGTCCGCCATCGTGATCAGGACACCGGCGATCGCAAGCTTCGGGTTGAGCCGAACCTTGACGAGGTCGATCGACTGGACGAGCTGGGCGAGACCCTCGAGCGCGTAGTACTCCGCCTGCACCGGGACGACCACGCGGTCGGCGGCGGCCAGCGCGTTCACCGTCAGCGGGCCGAGCGACGGCGGGCAGTCGAGCAGCACGAACTCGTAGCCGTCGACGTGCGCGAGCGCCTGTGCGAGGTACCGGTCGCCACCTTCGCGCTGCGACAGCTCGACCGCCGCGCCGGCGAGCTCGGGCCGCGACGGGACGAGGAAGAGGTTCTCCCACCGCGTCGGCTTCGCGAGCTCGGCCAGCGGCGCACCGTCGAGCAGGTCGTAGCTCGAGGCGCCGTTCGCGCGCATCCCGAGTCCCGAGGTGGCGTTCGCCTGCGGGTCGAGGTCGATCACGAGCGCCCGCTCGCCGGCTTCGGCGAGGCAAGCGGCGAGATTGATCGCGCTCGTCGTCTTGCCGACGCCGCCCTTCTGGTTCGCGAACGCGTAGACCTTCGCCACGCGCCCATTGTCGCGACGGCGACGGACGAGGCCGCGCCGCCGCTACGCGAGCGGGCGCTTCTTCGCGACGCCCACGCGGCGCGGGAAGCCCGGCGGCGTCGGCACAACCTTGCGCACGACAAGAAAGCCCGGCGGCGAGTCCTCGAGGGCGCCGCCGATCCGATCCGCGACCCGGGCGACGCGCTCGGGCTCGGCGGTCGGACCGACCCACAGCACGACCGCTCCGCCCTCGAGAACGAGCGGCAGGCACCACTCGACCGCGGTCGGGGGCTGCGCCAACGCCTTCGCGACAGCGACGCCCGCCCAATCGGTCGGCTGCTCCTCCGCGCGGCCCCACACGACGCGCGCGTTCGGCGGCGACCACGCCTCGAGGAAGTCGCACTTTCGCCGCTCGGCCTCGAGCAGCACCACCTCGCGATCGGGAAGTGAGGCGGCGACCGGGATCCCCGGCGCGCCGCCGCCCGAGCCAACGTCCACGATCGGGCCCTCGAAACGCTCGACGAGCGGCACTCCGCGAAGCGAGTCCTCCAGCAGCACGCGTCGCGCCTCGCCGAGGTCGCGGATCGCCGTCAGCCCGGCCGTCGCGACGACGGCCGCCAGCCAGTCTTCAAGCCGGCAGGACGACGACGCGGCGATACGGCTCGTTCCCCTCGCTCGCGGTTGCGACGCCCGCGCGATCCTTCAGGCACTCGTGGACGAGGCGCCGCTCGGCCGAGGTCATCGGCTCGAGCTCGACCCGCTCGCCGGTGGCGGCGACGCGCTCGGCGGCCTGCACAGCGAGGCCCTCGAGCGTCTCTCGGCGCCGGTCGCGGTACCCGGCAGCATCGACGACCACGCGCTTACGCTCGCCGCCGCCACGCGCGACGATCGCGTTTGCGAGGTACTGGAGCGCGTCGATCGTCTGGCCGTGCTTGCCGATCAGGAGCCCGAGTTCGGCGCCGGTGCACGTCGCCGTCACCGCGTCGTCGTCCTCGTGCACGTCGACGGCGCAGCGGAGGCCCATCGCGCCCGTCACGCGGGTGACGAACTCGCGCACGCGCCGTTCGAGCTCCGTCTCACCCAGAGGCGGTTCCGCCTCGGCGTGAGTGTCGCCCGGCACCGCCACCGCGAGCACGCGCGCAGGCGCGTAGCCGACGCCGAGCAGGCCGCGCTCGCCCTCGGACAGCACCTGGAACCGCACCCCCGCCTTGTCGAGGCCGGGGGCCCGCAGCTCGAGCTCGCGGAGCGCCTTCCACTTCGCCTCGCCGACGGTCTCGCCCGTCGCCTCGACGGTGACGTCGTCGGTCACCGCCGCGCGCCGCCCTTCTTCCGCTTCACCCGCCTCGGCTGCGCAGGCGGCTTGGGCACGGGCTCCTCGCGGCGTGCGCCGTTGCCGGCGTCGTCCTTCGGCGGCGTGCGCGACGAGCGCTTCGGGCCGCCCGCGAGGGCGGGCGCCGGCGTCTTCGGCACGAGCCGGCGCGTGATCAGGCCCTGGCCGACCGTCCACAGGTTCGTCGTCACCCAGTAGAGAACGAGGCCCGCCGGGAAGTGGGCGACGACCGTGATGAACACGAGCGGCAGCCCCATCATGATCCAGCGCTGGACCTTGTCCATCGTCGTCGACATGAACCAGGTCGAGAGCACCTGGCTCGACGCGTAGATCGCGAGCAGCAGGTAGCCCGACCAGTGCGAGTTCGCCGGGGCCGAGATATCGGGGACGATGTGCAGCCACGAGAGGTCGGCGCCCTCCGGAACGTGGTTCGCGAAGTTCCGGAGCACGAAGTAGAGCGCGAAGAAGACGGGAATCTGTGCCGCGAGCGGCAGGCATGACGCGGCCGGGTTGATGCTGTTCTCGCGGTAGAACTTCATCAACTCCTCGTTCATCTTCTGCCGGTCGCCCTTGTACTTCTTCTGAATTTCCTTCATCTCGGGCGCGTGCTTCTGGAGCGACTGCATGGAGTGGATCTGCTTCACCGTCAGCGGCACGAGCACGACTCGGACGACGATCGTCGTCGCGACGATCGACCACGCCCACGTGAGATGGCCCGTGTCGTGGAAGAAGTCGAGGATCGCCTTCATCACGTCTTCGAGCGGCTGGAGCACGGAGAAGACGATCACGGGTAGTCGACCCCTCCGCGCGACCACGGGTTGCAGCGCAGGAGGCGCCAGCCGGCGAGCGCAACTCCCTTGACCGGCCCGTGCTTCCGCAGCGCGTCGAGCGCGTACTGGGAGCAGCTCGGGTGGTACTTGCAGGTGCCGACCGGGACGAGCGCGCCGAGCGTCCAGCGGTAGACGTGGACGAGTGCGATCAGCGGCGACGCGAGAACGTGGCGCCCCGTCATGTGGCGCTCGATCACGCTGCGGCCTTTCCCAGCACCTCGTCGACGCGCTCGACGAGCCACTCGTGCCCGCGGGCCTCGGCCGCCTCCGGCAGCCCCGGCCGCACGACGAGCACGTAGTCACTCGCCGTCGCGATCTCCGCCGCGTCCAGCTTGTGGCGCCAGATCTCGCGCAGTTGCCGCTTGATCCGGTTCCGCACGACCGAGTTGCCGGCGGCCTTCGGCACCGCGAGCCCGAGGCGCGGGTCGCCCGGATCCTCCTCGCGGCGGAACCAGTAGAGCGTCAGGAACCGCGTCGAGACGGACCGTCCCTGCCGGTAGACGGCGTCGAAGTCGCGGGAGCGCGAAAGACGATTACGCCGCTGCACCGCTTACGCCGAGAGGCGCTTGCGCCCCTTGGCCCGGCGGCGCTTCAGGATCACGCGCCCGGCACGCGTCGACATGCGGGCGCGGAAACCATGCTTCCGCTTCCGCCGGCGCACGTTCGGCTGGTAGGTCCGCTTCATGAGTCGAAAAGAATGAGAAGAAGCCGGCGATCCGCCGGCCGCGGGCCAGTATAGACGCTCTGTGCGGCGCCTCCGTTGTCCACAGCCGGGCGCGGTGGCAAAAGCCGTGGAAACGCCGAGGAGCAGCAACGGGCTCCCCGCGTTTTCCACAGCTGTGGAGACCTGTGTGGAGAGCCGTATTCCCTGCAAAAGGCGGGTTTTACGGTTCGCGCTGCGCCGAAAATCCTCATTGAAGCCCTCGGCTCGGGGTTGGTATTGTCGCCGACCGACCCCCGAGGAAACGGAGTCGCAGCGCCGGTGGAGCACCCAATCGAGTTCGACGCGGAAGGCCTGTGGGACGACGTCTCCGCTCGGTTGCAGGGGGCGCTCAACGAGACGACCTTCCAGACCTGGTTCGGCGACGCCGAGGGCGCCGAGCTCGACGCCGACACCTTCGTCCTCGCCGTCCCGAACGACTTCACGCGCGAGTGGATCGAGAGCCACTTCCTCGAGCTGATCCGCGCCGCGGTCAAGGACGCGACGGGATCGGAGCGGCGCGTGCACCTGCGCGTCGATCACGCCGAGGCGGCGGTCCCGCTCGCTGTCGGCGCCGGAGCCGGACCGCCCGTCCCGCTCGCGCCGCGGACGCTCGTCCCGCCGCCGCTCCCGCGGCCCGACGCGGCGGGGATCAACCCGAAGTACACCTTCGACTCGTTCGTCATCGGCTCCTCGAACCGCTTCGCGCACGCCGCCGCGCTCGCGGTCGCGGAGGCGCCGGCGCAGGCGTACAACCCGCTCTTCATCTACGGGCACACGGGGCTCGGCAAGACGCACCTCCTGCACGCGATCGCGAACTACGTCGGCCAGCACTCGAGCGAGCTGACGGTGCGCTACGTGACGTCGGAGACGTTCATGAACGACTTCATCAACAGCCTCCGCGACAAGCGGATCGAGGGGTTCAAGCAGCGCTACCGCACGTACGACCTGCTGCTGATCGACGATGTCCAGTTCTTCGAGAACAAGGAGCGGATCCAGGAGGAGTTCTTCCATACCTTCAACTCGCTCTACGAGGCGAGCCGGCAGATCGTGATGTCGAGCGACCGGCCGCCGCGCGACATCGCGACGCTCGAGGAGCGGCTTCGCTCGCGCTTCGAGTGGGGCCTGATCACCGACATCCAGCCGCCGGACCTGGAGACGCGAATCGCGATCCTGCGCATGAAGGTCAGGAACGACGGGATCCAGGTCGACGATCCGGAGGTGCTGACGTTCGTCGCCTCGCGCGTCTCGACGAACATCCGCGAGCTCGAGGGCGCGCTGACGCGCGTCGTCGCCTTCTCGTCGCTCACCGGCCGGCGCATGGACGTCGACCTCGCCCAAGACGTGCTGAAGGACGTCTTCCCTCAGGGCGAGCTCGCGGCGGTCTCGATCGAGAAGATCCAGGGGCTCGTGTGCGAGCGTTTCGGCGTCGAGCTCGACGAGCTGACCGGCGACCGCCGCTCCCAGAACATCGTGTACCCGCGGCAGGTGGCGATGTACCTCTCGCGCGAGCTCACCGACTCGTCGCTCCCCAAGATCGGCAAGCAGTTCGGCGGCCGCGACCACACCACTGTGATCCACGCGACGTCGAAGATCGCGCGCCTGATCCGCGAGGACAGGTCTGTGTACAACCTCGTCCAGGAATTGACAGCCCGGATCAAGCAGGCCCGGTGAGCGCGCGCGCTGTCGAAACCGGGGACAACCGCCCCGTCCGGACCCACAGCCAGAATGGCTCCATCAGTGTGAAAGCGGGACTTCTCCCGTCGTTCACACCCCCTATGTACTACGACGAGGTTTCAATTAGATGATTGACTCAGACATCGTGGTGGGCACGAATCCTCTGGACAACGACGAGCCGCCCGCCGGCGCAGGCCTCAAGGTCACGGTTGCGAAGGACGAGCTCGCCCAGAGGCTCGGAATCGTCTCGCGTGCCGTCTCCACCCGCACCGCCGTCCTCGTGCTCGGCGGGATCCGATTGCGCGCGGAAGCGGGTCGCTTGCATCTGGCCGCGACGGACATGGAGCTCTCGCTGCGCGCGTCGCTCGAAGCCACGGTGGACGGAGAGGGCGAGGTCGTCGTCCCGGGCCGGCTCCTGCTCGACATCGCGCGATCGCTGCCGGGCGACGACGTCTCGATCACGCACCGGCCGGAGGAGGCCGCCGTCGCGGTCACGTCGGGTACGGCCAGCTACCGGCTGCACACGTACTCCGCCGAGGACTTCCCGCGCCTGCCCGAGGTCGAGACCGCCCGGCTGCACGCGATCGAGCGTGAGGCCCTCGTCGAGACGATCGCGCGCGTCGGACGCTCCGCCTCGCGTGACGAGAGCCGCCCCGTTCTGACCGGGATCCTCGTCCGTTTCGAGCCCGGGAAGATGGTGATGGCGGCAACCGATTCGTACCGGCTGGCCGTCAAGGAGACGCCCGTGAACGGCGAGCTGCCGGACCTCGAGGCGATCATCCCGGCCCGCGCGCTGCAGGAGCTCGCGCGGATCGCAGGCGCCGGCGAGGAGGTGCAGCTCGGGCTGCTCGAGAACCACGTGGTGTTCGGCGCCGACGGGACGTGGCTCACGACGCGGCGCATCGACGGGCAGTTCCCGAATTACCGCCAGCTCCTTCCGGAGCAGTTCGAGTACGAGCTCCAGCTGCCGCGCGAGGAGCTGCTCGAGGTCGTTCGCCGCGTGTCGCTGATGGCGCAGCGCAACTCGCCGCTGCGGCTCCGCTTCGCCGAGGGCGAGCTGACGGTGTCCGCGGTCACGCAGGACGTGGGCGAGTCACGCGAGTCGCTGCCCGCGTCGTTCTCGGCGGACGCGATGGAGATCGGTTTCAACGCCGACTTCCTGCGCGACGGCCTCGAGTCGGTCGACGCCGACACGCTCAAGCTGAAGCTGATCAGCCCGTTGCGGCCGGCCGTCCTCGAGGGCGAAGCGGACGACTACACCTACCTGATCATGCCGATCCGCCTCGCCGGCTGATCGTCGAGCGCGTCACGCTTCGGAACTACCGCTCGTACGCGTCACTCGACCTCGAGCTCCGCGCGGGGATCGTGCTGGTCGTGGGCGAGAACGGCGCCGGCAAGACGAACCTGCTCGAGTCGCTGCACCTGGCGACGCAGGGGTTCTCGCCGCGCACGCGCGCCGACGCGCAGTTGATCCGGTTCGGCGAGACAGCGGCGCGCGTGTCGCTCGCCGGGCGGCGCGAGGAGCGGCCGGTCGAGGTCTCGGTGACGCTGCGAGAGGCGGAGGCGAAGGAGGTCCGACTGAACGGCGCGCCGCTGCCCTCGGCCGAGGCGCTCCGGCGTGAGTTCTCGACGCTCGTCTTCACCCCCGACCGACTTACGATCGTGAAGGGCCCGCCGGCGGCCCGGCGCGCCTACTTCGATCGCGTCCTCGGCCGCGTCTCGCCGCCGCAGGCCGCGGTGCCGCAGGACTACGCCGCGGTACTCGTGCAGCGGAACGCCGCACTGCGGCGCGTGCAGCTCGGCCTCTCCGACACGGCGGCGCTCGCACCGTGGACCGAGCGCGTGGCCGACCTCGGGGGGCGGCTCGCCGAGGCGAGGCGCGAGACCGTGGCCCGGCTCGAGCCGGGGTTCGCGGAGCGGGCCGCCGAGCTCGGCGTCCCGACGGCGCGCCTCGGTTACGACACGGAGCCTCCCACGGTCGCGGCGCTCGAGGCTCGCCTCCAGCGCGACGTCGACCGCGGCGCGACGGGGATCGGACCGCACCTCGACGACGTCCTGATCGCGAGCGGCGACCGCGATTTGCGCCGGTTCGGTTCCCAGGGAGAGCAGCGCCTGGTCGTGCTCGCGCTGCTCCTCGCCGAGGCCGAGTTGCTGCCGCGCCGCCCGCTGTTCCTGCTCGACGACGTGCTCTCGGAGCTCGATGCAGGTCGGCGGCGGATTCTGGCCGCGCGCGTGTCGGGGGCCGGCCAGACCCTGGTTACGGCCACCGAGGCCGTGTCGCTTCCGGCCGAGCCCGCGCAGGTGGTGGAGGTGGTTCCCGGCCGTGCATGGTGACCGCGACCGCCACGCCGAGCTCTCGCCGCTTGCCGCCGACGTTCGCCGCGAACTCGGCCGTCACGGCGCGCAGGCCGGGATGGCTGAGCTGCTCGAGCGCTGGCCGGCAGCCGTCGGCCCGGCGATCGCGCGCGTCGCGTGGCCGGCGCGGATCGCCGGTGACGGCACGGTCCACGTCAACACCGCGGACTCGGTGTGGGGGTTCGAGCTCGCCCAGCGGGCGGCCGACATCGCGGGGCGGCTCGGCGTTCCGAAGGTGAAGTTCGCGCCGGGCGCGCTGCCGTCCCCCGAGCCTCGAGCCGAGGACCGCCGGCGGGTCGTGCCGCGGCCGCAGGACGAGGAGCGGGCGGCCGCGCTCGCCGCCGCGATCGAGGACGACGAGCTGCGAGAAAGTGTGAAAAGAGCGATTGCATTGAGCCTCGCCGGGGTGCCGCGCGACCGCTCCGTCTGATACACTTTCCACAAGCCGCGAAACAGTTGTTTTGCAGGCTTTTTCTTCTATGGCGAAGACTTCCGCGAAGGCAGGCTACTCCGCAAAGGACATCACGGTCCTCGAAGGTCTCGAGCCGGTCCGGCTGCGGCCGGGCATGTACATCGGCTCGACCGGCCCGCGAGGCCTCCATCACCTCGTCAACGAGGTGGTCGACAACGCCGTCGACGAGGCCATGGCGGGGTACAACGATTCCGTCGCGGTCACGATTCACCCCGACAACTCCGTCACGGTCCGCGACCGCGGTCGGGGCATTCCGGTCGACGTGATCCCCGAGCAGGGGATCTCTGCCCTCGAGGTCGTGCTGACGAAGCTCCACGCCGGCGGGAAGTTCGGCGGCGACGGCTACAAGGTCTCGGGCGGCCTGCACGGGGTCGGCGTCTCGGTCGTGAACGCGCTGTCGGAATGGCTCATCGCGGAGGTCGAGGTCGGAGGGAAGATCTACCGCCAGGAGTTCGCGCGCGGGGTGCCGCAGGGCGCGATGGAGGTCGTAGGTAAGACGAAGGAGACGGGGACGGCAATCTCGTTCCTGCCCGACTCGGAGATCTTCGACGAGACCGAGTTCAGCGCTGCGACGCTGCTCGCCCGCCTCCGTGAGATGGCGTTCCTCACGCGCGGGCTCCGGATCACCTTCACCGACGAGCGCGCGGACGCCGGCGAACCGGTCGAGTTCCACTACGAGGGCGGCATCAAGGACTTCGTCGCCTACGTCAACGAGTCGAAGGACATCGTCCACAAGCACATCGTCTACTTCGCCGGCGCGACCGACCAGGGCGAGGTCGAGGTCGCGATGCAATGGAACAACTCCTACCAGGAGAGTGTCTTCAGCTTCGCCAACAACATCAACACCCACGAGGGCGGCTCGCATCTCTCGGGCTTCAAGGCCGCGCTGACGCGGACGCTCAACGAGTACGCGCGCTCCAAGGGCCTGCTGAAGGAGAAGGAGGACAACCTCGACGGTGAGGATGTGCGCGAGGGCCTCGCGGCCGTGATCAGCGTCAAGCTGACGAATCCCCAGTTCGAGGGCCAGACGAAGACGAAGCTCGGAAACCCATGGGTTCGCGGCCTCGTCGAGCAGTCGGTGAACCAGAAGCTGGCCGAGTTCCTGGAGGAGAACCCGACCGATGCGCGCCAGGTGATCAGCAAGGCGATCTCGGCCGCGCGCGCTCGCCAGGCGGCGCGGAAGGCGCGCGAGCTGACGCGGCGCAAGTCGGCCCTCGAGAGCATGTCGCTGCCGGGCAAGCTCGCGGACTGCTCGATCAACGATCCGGAGGCCGCCGAGCTCTTCATCGTCGAGGGCGACTCCGCCGGCGGCTCGGCCAAGATGGGCCGCGACCGCACCTACCAGGCGATCCTGCCGCTGCGCGGAAAGATCATCAACAGCGAGAAGAACCGCATCAACAAGGTTCTCTCCAACAACGAGATCCAGGCGATGATCACCGCGATCGGCACCGGGATCGGCGACGAGTTCGACGTCGAGAAGCTTCGCTACCACCGCGTGATCGTGATGACGGACGCCGACGTCGACGGCTCGCACATCCGCACGCTGATCCTCACCTTCCTCTACCGGCAGATGCCGGAGCTGATCGACCGTGGCCACGTCTACATCGCGGTCCCGCCGCTGTACCGCGTGAAGCTGAGCGGGCGCGAGTCGTACTTCGAGAAGGATTCGCAGCTCGAGGACCTGCTGGCGCGTGAGCGGATCCCGACGGTCGAGATCACCGATCGCGACGGCACCTCGGTCAAGGTCTCCGAGGCGCGCTGGGCGCGGTTCTCGAAGGAGCTCGCGCAGTACGAGGGCTACTTCGCACGCCTCCGTTCCGACTTCGGCCACGGCGCGGCTGCGCTGATGATCCAGCACCGCCTCGTCGAGCACGAGATCGAGTCGCCCGACGATGTCGACGCCGCTGTCGCCGCGATCGCGCCGAACGGCTACGAGCTGTCTGTGCTGGAGCGCGGCGAGGACGGCTTCCAGGTGCGCCTGGTCGAGACCGAGACGAGCGCCGCTCGCATCATCACGATCCCCGCCGAGCTGCTCGCATCTCCGATCTACGTCAACCTGCGCAAGGCGTACAACCGGCTGCTCGAGGTCGTCGGCGCGCCGCCGTTCACGGTGACGATCGGGAAGGAGCGCGATCTGGCCGAGACCTATGACGCGCTGCGCGCGAAGGTGCTCGACGCGGCGAAGCAGGGGATCCAGGTCTCACGCTTCAAGGGCCTTGGCGAGATGAACGCGGAGCAGCTCTGGGAGACGACGATGGACCCGGCGAAGCGGCTGCTCGTCCGGGTCGACGTCGAGGACGCGTCTGCCGCCGACCTGCTCTTCTCGAAGCTGATGGGCGACCAGGTCGAGCCGCGGCGCCTGTTCATCGAGGAGAACGCGCGGAACGTCAAGTTCCTGGACGTCTAGGGCCTAAGGAGCGAGTGAATGTCTGAGCTGGAGACGGGGGCGCTCGGCCCGGGCCGGATCGAGCCGCGCGAGCTCGAGCAGGAGATGCGCTCGAGCTTCCTCGACTACGCGATGAGCGTGATCGTGTCGCGCGCCCTCCCGGATGTGCGCGACGGGCTGAAGCCGGTGCACCGGCGCGTCCTCTACTCGATGTGGTCGAACGGGAACCGCCCCGGCCGGCCGTACGTGAAGTGCGCCAACATCGTCGGCTATGTGATGGGCAACCATCACCCGCACGGCGACAGCGCGATCTACGACACGCTCGTCCGTCTCGCACAGCCCTTCTCGCTCCGCTACCCGCTGGTCGACGGCCAGGGCAACTTCGGCTCGATCGACGACGACCCGCCGGCCGCGATGAGGTACTGTTTGAGCGGTCAAGTACGGGTGGCGACGACATCGGGGACCGTTCCGATCCAGTCGCTCGTTCCCGACGCCGCTCCCGAGTCCGACAACGAGGTCGAGCTCACCGTTCTCGACCGGCTCGCTCGCCCGGTACACGCGTCGAAGCTGTTCCACTCCGGGGACCACCCGACGCTACGGCTACGGACCCGCGAGGGCTACGAGCTCGAGGGTACGCAC
>Ga0126312_10002179_pt1 | contig 13067 bp, 16 predicted proteins | sample Plot104A_FD_92537 | JGI IMG/M metagenome (GOLD analysis project Ga0126312, IMG submission 92537) | Serpentine soil microbial communities from UC McLaughlin Reserve, CA, USA - Plot104A | ecosystem: Environmental > Terrestrial > Soil > Grasslands | place: USA: UC McLaughlin Reserve, Lake County...
ACACCAGCAGGTAGCCGAGCCCGCCGAGGACCAGGAGCACGATCCCCGCACCCGTTGCATCCGCGATGAGAAGCACGATGCCCGGCGCGATGAGCGCCAGCATCGCGACCAACTGCACCAGCCCGTCGAGCAGGGCGGCGCCCAGTCGACTTCCCCAGCTCGCGAGAGGCGGGCCGGCCCACACGGGGCGCACCGGCGGAATCGGTTGCTGCCAGCCGCCCTGAGGCGCCTGACCCGTGTGGCCGGCGGGCGGTGCCTCGGGGACGTGCGGGGGCTGCCTGGTCTGAGCTGCCGGAGACTGCGGCCCGGGGGAGCCCTGCGCGGGCTGTTGGCCCGCTGGCCGGGCAGGCGCCGCGGCCGGCTGGGCGTCCGTGTGCTCGGTCCAGTTCGCCCCGTCCCAGTAGCGGCGCTGGGCTGGATTGTGCGGGTCCGCATACCAGCCCGCTGGGACTTGGTTCATTCGTACTTCCTTTCGAGGGTGGGGGCCTTGCCCTTCGACTGTCTCACAGATCTCGGGATTCGAGAGGCGTGTGACGCTCGCTGCTCGGGACGCCCTGGAGCACGACCTGCTCGCCTCGACGCAGGAAGCGCAGCCCCAGCGCCAGGGAGGCCATCACCGCGATCACGGACAGGGTGATCTGGACGCTCAGCAGGCCCTCCCGCGTCCAGTAGACGTCCTCGAGCTCCAGCAGGAGGGCCGACTCATCGAGCGTCAGCCCCATGCCGACGCCGAAGGGCACGGCCAGCTTGGGCTCCAGCCGCTCGTCGCGGGTTACGATCGCGATCGCGCCCGCCCCGAACCCCAGCACGATGCCGGGGACGAAGTGATGGATGTGGCGACGGCCCAGCGTCAGGTTGCGGAACGGCCCCACGGTCCTCCTGCGGCGCAGCAGGAAGGTTGTCCCGCGCGCGGCCAGGAAGGTCCCGGCGAAGGAGCTGAGCAGGTTGAACAGCGTGCTCTCCCGGGTAGGCGTTTCACGGTAGCCGGCCCGTGCGACGGCCGCGGTCTGGACCGCCGCCTGCTCGGCAGCGCCGAGCACGTCGTCGGTCTCCTGGGGGAGTGGCGCGGCGCCCCGGCGCCAGACCCGGCCGAACTCGACGGCCGCCAGTGCGGCCAGGGCCGCGGTGGCGATAGCCCCGAGCACGAGCGTGCCCCTGTCGGGCTCGAGCCCGGCGCGCCGTCTCCTCACGTCCAGCGCTCCAGCAGATCCGCCTCGGGGACCTCGCGCACCTGGCGGGCAGGGACTCCCATCACGACGGCGCGCGGAGGCACGTCCCGGGTCACCACGGCGCCGGCCGCCACGAAGGCCTCCTCGCCCACCTCCACGCCCGGCACGAGGACGGCCCCGCCGCCGATGCGGCAAGCACGTCGCAGCACGGCGCCTCGCAGGGCGATGTCGGGCCCGTGCCGGGCCATGGTGTCGTCGTTGGTCAGTGTGACGCCGGGGGCGACGAAAACGTCGGCCTCGATCGTCGAGAAGGCGGTGATGTAGCAGCCGGTCTGGATTCGGACGCGCGCGCCGATCGTCACGTCGTTGTCCACTGCCGAGGCACGCCCGATCACTGTGTCCTCACCGATCTCGGACCGCTCGCGAACGTGCGCCTGATCGCCCACGATCGCGCCGGCCCCCACGCGGGCGCCGGCCACCACAACGGCGCCGGCGCAAATCGTGGCTCCCGCGCCGATCACCGCGGGAGGCGGCGGTTCGCGGGCTGCCGTGGAGCGCTTGCCGAGCGCCAGCGGCTTGCCGAGCACCACCGCGTCCTGGAGCGTCGCCGCCACGCCGATCACCGTCCCGGCGTGGACCACGACGTTGCCTCCGATCTCCACGTCGTCGGGGAGCTCGGCGCCGTCGGCGAGCAGCAGCCCGGGGGCCCGCTCAGACGGGCGCAGCACGCGAGCTCTCCTCGAGCGACTGCTGCAGGGCCTCCAGCACCCGCACGACGCGGAGCCCGCTCTCCGGTCCCGAGCGCGGCTCACCGCCGTCCCGCACCCGATCGACGAAGTGGCGACACTCGATCCGCAGCGGCTCCTCGTTCGACACCCGCGGGCTGTGGATGTCGCCTGAGCGCGCGATGTACTCGCCGTAGGACGAGTAGTCCTGGTCGAAGCCCTTGTCGTACACGGTGACCTTGCGCTCGATCTCCATGTCGTCGAACGTGGCCATCCGCTTGGAACCGACCACGGTGAAGCGCCGCTCCTTGTGCGGGTCGAGCCAGGACAGGTGCAGGTGGGCGGCCAGCCCGGAGGGGAAGCGCAGATAGCAGAAGACCACGTCCTCCACCCCGTCGCGCATGTAGCTCTCACCGACGGCTCGGCACTCGTAGGGCTCCTCGTCGGCAAGGTGCAGCACGACGGAGACGTCATGCGCTCCGAGGCTCCAGAGGGCGTTCTCGTCGGCCCGCAGCTTGCCGAGATTGAGCCGGTTGCCGTAGATGTAGCGGATGTCGCCGAGCTCGCCGGCGGCGACGAGCTCCTTGAGCTTCTCGACGCCGGGGTGGTACTCGAGCAGGTGCCCGACCATGAGCACGCGGCCCGCCTGCTCGGCGGCCTCCACGACCCGCTCCGCCTCCGCGACCGACTGGGCGAGCGGTTTCTCGACGAAGCAATGCTTGCCCGCCTCGAGCGCGCGCTCGGCCAGCTCGGCGTGGCTCGGGACGTGGGTGGCGATCGCCACGGCGTCCAGCGAGTCGTCCGCGAGCGGCTCGGCGAAGTCGGAGGCGGTCCGCGCGGACGGGAACTCCCGCGACCAGCGGGCGCGGGCGTCATCGGAGGCATCGCAGAGCCACGCCAGCTCCGCGTCCGGAAGCCGGTCGAAGTTGCGTGCCAGGTTGGGGCCCCAGTAGCCGAGGCCCACGACGCCGATCCTCATCGGCGCGCAGTGTAGGCCGAGACCACCTCTACCACCCGCTCAGCGGCGCGGCCGCCGCCGTAGAGCTCGGGTCGCTCATCTGGCGGGCGGCGCTCGAGCGCCGAGAGGGCGCGATCCCGATCGAGGTCCACGAGCACGTTCCAGCCGGCCTCGATCGTCTCCACCCACTCGGTCGTGTCGCGCAGCGTCACGCACGGGACGGCGAGCAGGTAGGCCTCCTTCTGGACCCCACCAGAGTCGGTGAGGATGGCCCGTGCGTGCCGGGCCAGCTTGAGGAAGTCGAGGTAGCCGAGCGGCGGGGCGAGCTCGATCCGCCCTGCGCCCGAGAGGCGCTCCAGGAGGCCCGCCGCCTCGAGCCGGGCCCTGGTGCGCGGGTGGAGCGGGAAGACCGTGGGCAGCGGTAGGGCCTCGAGCAACTCCACCAGCAGCCGCAGCCGCTCGGGATCATCGACGTTGCCCGGACGGTGGGCCGTGGCGACGAGGTAGCGGCCCGGCTCGAGCCCGCGCTCCTCGAGCGCCCTGGAGCGCTCCTCGGCGATGTCTCGGAACTCCATCGAGACGTCGGCCATCACGTCCCCCACCAGGTGCGCCTCCCCCCGGGTGGCCTCGCGCTCGAGGTTGGCCAGCGCGGTCTCGGTCGAGCAGAGAAGCAGGTCGCTGGCGTGGTCGGTCAGCACGCGGTTGAGCTCCTCGGGCATCGAGCGGTCGAACGAGCGCATCCCGGCCTCCACATGGCCGAGGCGGAAGCCGCTCTGGGCAGCGGCGAGCGCCCCGGCCAGCGTCGAGTTCGTGTCGCCGTAGACGAGTGCCAGATCGGGGTCGAGCTCGGCCAATAGCGGCTCGAGGGCGGCGAGGATCCGGGAGGTCTGGCCGGAGTTGGAGCCCGAACCGGTCCCGAGTTCGCGGTCGGGCGCCGGGACGCCGAGCTCCTCGAAGAAGATCCGCGACAGCTCATCGTCGTAGTGCTGGCCCGTGTGCACGATCGACTCGTCGTGCCGGTCTCGCAGGCGCCGGGACACGGCGGCGGCCTTCACGAATTGAGGCCGATTCCCGATGATCGTGACGATTCGCATAAAAAAAGGTCTGTTCTATCGTTGTTTGGGCGTAACATTCATGGGGTGATGACCAGAAAGCTGATTGGAAGCGCGGTCAGCGCCGTCGAGCTGGCGGCTGACGTGGCCCGACACCTGGCCTGGTACGTCAGCCACCAGGTGAACGGCGAACCGCGCGACCCTAGCTGAGCACAGACTCCACGTGGGCGCGGAAGGCCGCCTCGGCCTTCCTGGTGACCTCGCCGGTCTCCTCGAATTCCCGCTGCTCGATTACCGCGACCGACTGGGCCTCGCGCACGGTTGAGGCCAGGAAGGCCTCCCTCGCTCGGAGAAGCTCGTCGGTGGTCAGCGCACGCTCCTCGGCGCCGAGCAGGTCCTTGAGCTTGTCGCGCGTGATCGAGGCAAGGATGTGGTCGTCGAGTGGCGGGGTGCACAGGACCCCGTCGTCCCCCACCCAGAAGATCGTCGACGTGGGCGCCTCGAGCACGCGACCGTGCGGGGTCACGAGCAGGGCCTCGTCGAAACCGCGCTCGCGTGCCAGCCGCGTGGCGAGCATGTTGCTTGCGTAGGAGAGCGATTTCACCCCATCCAGCACCCGCGTCGGCGCGAAGGTCACGAACCCGAGCCGCACCCGCTCGGGGGTAGGGGGCAGGGGCTCGGTGAGCAGCAGCCGATGGCCGCCGCGCGTCAGCACTATGCGGAGGACGCCGTCGAACTCCTCGCCGCCGCGTTCGGCCAGCAGGCGCGGCACCTCCTCCTCCAGAACGGCGCGCGGCACGAACCAGCCGAGCCGCAGGTTCGCCGCCGAGCGCTCGATGCGGTCGAGGTGCTCGGTGAGGGCGAACGGCCGCCCATCGTAGATCCGGATGACCTCGAAGACGCCGTCCCCTCGGAGGAAGCCCTCGTCGGTGGCTGGAATGACCGCGTCCTCGGCCGACCCGATGACGCCGTCGAGACAGGCGAGCTCGCTCACGCGCTGCTTTCTAGCGCACGAGCGGGACCTGGTGGTGTCAACGTCGGCTAGACCGTGAACGGATGCTGCCGCTCGAACGCCCGGTCGGGCTTGCCCGCCGTGTACAGATTCGGTGTCTGCCAGGGAGGCATCTTCTTCACGATGTGCTTCGCAAAGCCCCGGTAGCCGCCGCGGAACTTGCCGTCGTTCCAGACCTCGAGCAGGGTCTGGGTGAAGAGGCCGTTGCGCTGCCCGTCGGCCGAGGTCTGGTTGTCCTGGCAGCCCGAGATCAGGAGGACGCTGGTGTCCAGGGGCGAGTCGTCAAAGGCCGGGACCCGCTTCTGGATCGCGTCGTACTCGTCCTTGTGCTCCTCGTAGACCCGCTTCCCGACGTCGGCCGGCATCGCCTTCATGCGGCTCGCCGGGTCCGACCCGTTGAGCTGGACGGCCCGGTCGATCGCCTCCGGGCGGACGGTGTCGAGAACCGCCTTAGTGACGGTTCCGCTGTGGCAGCTGTCCGAGAGGACCACGATGCGGGTGCCGGGCGCGAACTCGCTCCAGGCGCCGTAGAGCTCGTCGTCGACGATCTCCCGGTCGTAGGCGACCCAGGTCTCGTCCATCCTGTCGTCCTCATCGCTGTTGGCGTCGGGCACTTGGCCGCCGTGGCCCGAGTAGCTCAGAAAGAGAACGTCCCCGTCCGAGAGCTTCTTGCCGGCGTCCTGAATAGCGTCGAGGATCGCAGAGCTCGTCGCCTCGGCTGTGAGCAGCGTAGTCGGCGTGAAGCCCTGCTCCTTGGCCAACGCGGACATGTCCTTGGCGTCGGCCTCGCATGCCACGAGCTGCCCGTCCCAGCCGCCGTAGCCGTCCGGATCGACACTGTTGAGCCCGATATGGATTGACAGCCCTTGCGCCATCGCTCCTCCTCTCGAGGATTGGAGTGACACTGCGAGTCTCGCACCGGGTCGCCACCGCGATCAAGGCCCGCCGACTCGGATCGGGTGGACTCGGGCCCCTACCCGGGCGGTCTCGGCGCGGTGCGAGGGTGTTGCTCCGCCACGGCAAGTCGGACACCGCCTTACTCCCGCAGTCCGGCGGCTTCGAGGGCGTTCTCCGGCTCGCGGTAGAACCGCAACCTAAGCGCCTTACCGCCGCGAAGGGTCCAGATCATCGCCGTCTTGCGGTCGATTTCAACACCACTTCCTCGTCCTCTCCCTTTGGTTCGCAACAGGGCCACCACGATGTCTCCCTCGTCACGCAGTTCTTCCGGCTCCCAGACGTACCGCTCCCAGACCTCGTGGACCTCAGAGAAGAACTGCCGGATTCCGTCGTGCCCTTGGTAGGTAGCGGGATTCAACACCCGATCAGACATGTCGAGCTGGAAGTCCGGGTGACAGAGGGTCAGCAGCTCATCCACGTTGCCAGCGTTCAGCGCTTCATGAGCACGCCGGACGATCTTCACGTTCTGGTCAGAAATCGCCGCTCACCGTACCGGCTCCATCACGGGTTCCAGCGTAACCCGCGGCCCTAACGCTCGAGCTGACGGACGAGCCGCTAGGTAACGCCTCACGGTCTTCACGGCGTAGGAGGTAATCGCCACCGAGCCCTTGTAGGACTCGTCCTTGGCCGGCACAGTGGCTTGTGTCCACACCAGTGGCGGATTCGCAGCTATGGAGCATACGGGTAGGTGTCCTTGGTGCGGCCCGCCGCACTGTGGCCGCCTCGATCAACGCAGTCCGAAGCCAGCCATCGCCCTTGCGCGTCTTGCCCGAGCGGCGCTTGCCGGCGGACCCCTCGTGGTCGGGACAGACGGGGACCAGTTCGCAGCGTGGCGGTTCCTGGTCCACCAGTTCCTGGTCGACCGCTTCGCGGCCCAGGCGCTCAATGCAGCAAGGAGGCCAGGATCAAGCGTTGCGTGAGCCGGGCTTGCGACGGCCGGCACGGCGAGGCCGGCGGCGCGCCACGCGGCCAAATCGATTGCTTAGTTCGGAATCGGTCTGCTTAGCGGGCTTGAGCCTTCAGAAACTTGAGCTTCCGGCCGAGTTATGTCCTGGAAGTCATCCCCAGGAGGCAACTAGAAAATGAAGACATTTCGCATTACCGTGGTGCTGGCCGCGGCGAGCCTCGCGGCGGTGCCGGTGGTTGCGGAGGCCGCCAGGGGCGGCCACCGGGCCGGCAAGCACACCGTCAACAAGAGCTTCGTCGTGACGGGGAAGCTTAAGCAGAACGGCTTCTCGGCAGACGCTCCGACCACGACCGCGGCGAACGAGACCGTCGTCGAGATCACGGTCAAGAACGCCAACCAGCACGCCCGCCGGTCGGGTGAGCTCGAGGACCAGAACACGTCCAAGAAAGGCGTCCAGGTCAAGGGCGGCGACTACACGCTCGACAACGATGGCGACCTCTTCAACGTCGTCCTCTCCGGCTACGAGCAGGACGAGCAGCCGGGCCAGAACGACAAGGTCCGGATCGCCGGCAAGATCCCCTACACGCGCGACAAGAGCCTGTCGCTCGATGACCGGTACGGCGTCCCGAACATCCGGCGTATCAAGATCATCGATTCCGACTGAGACGTTGGCGGAAGTTCCAAGGAGCACCGCCCGCCGCCCCTGCGTGCAAGACATGCGAGCCGGCGGGCGGGCGCGATTCGTGGGTTACTGCGGCTGGGGCGTAGCCCCGCTCGAGACGGCGTTGCCGTGCGCGTTGGCGCCGTGTGAGTTCGACACTCCGTGGCCCTGACCGGCAAAGGCGGCCGGCGCCGCGACGAACAACGCTGCTGTCGCCAGCAATGCGGCGAGCTTCTTCATCCGTCAACCCTCCCTGGTGGTTTAGGTGTGGTACGTCCCCCGCCTCTCATGTGAGATGTCCCCCACCTCTCGCATGCCCAAACGCCGCCCCTCCGGCAGGTCTCGCAGCTGACCCGCCGCCCCTCCCCGAGAAAGCCGGTGGGCGCCCTCTCGAGCGCCCACCGAAGACCGTCGTCGGTCAGCCCGCCCGGGCTATGGCCCCTTGTTCGTGGCGCTCTGGCAGGAGGCCGGCCGGTCGTCCGGGTTCCCCGTGCACTGGCCGCTCGAGCCAGCGCCATTGCCGCCATTGGTCGGCGGCTTCGCATTCGCGAAGGCCGCCGCCGGAGCCGACACCGCCAAGGCGCCCGCGGCGAGCACTGCGACGAGCTTCCTCATCCTTGAGGCCCCCTTTCATGGAGGGTTCTGCACAGCTCAGCCATCTCAGGCTGTGCGTTTTATGTAGCCATATCCGCTGATGTCGCTGCTTACGAGGCTTTTCGCCGCCTAAACCCGCAAACTGCGGCTTTTTCGGGATCGCGCCCTGGGGAGACTCCCGCGCTGCCACGACCCACTGCACACAGCCGGAAGCTGTCTTCTCTTGATCCGCTGCCGCGGCTGCCCGTTCCGCGTCGCGCACCTTGCTGCTCTCCATCATGCGAGCGCGCCACCCCGAAATTGCGGTCGTGCTCGGCGCCGTGTGCGCCAAGTGCGCCTCTACGACTAGCTGCGCAAGCCGCTCAGTTACACGCTGCTGCGCGCACGGATGCGGGGCGTCCTGCGCCGGTCGCGGGACCGCTCCCGTGCCCGTCTCGCGAATGGAGTTCGAATTCCTGTCGCGGCTCGCGACGGATCCCACTCGGGTCTACACCAAGCACGAGCTGCTGCGGGAGGTGTGGGGCGAAAGAAGCTGGCGCGGACCGGCGCGCTGCACCTGATCGCCAACGTGCGCGGCGTCGGCCAGGCGCGTAGCCGCTCCGACTGGCTTCGTGGCTCGTGGTGTTCGCGAGGTGTTCGCCTAGTAGGACCGGCCGTAGGTCCCGAAAGTCACTGAACCACGTGATTTGGAGGACCTTTCTAGTGGGCCGTGAAGGACTCGAACCTTCAACCTTGAGATTAAGAGTCTCCTGCTCTACCAGTTGAGCTAACGGCCCCGGCGGGCGATTCTAGAGGCCTGGCGGAGCCGGGCTACTGCTCTGCCGCGCCCGACGCCAGAGCCTGGATGGCCTCGTCGCGGGAGCCGTGGATCGGGAACACCCGGTCGAGACCGGTGATCTCGAAGATCTTGGTGATGTTGTCGTCCGTGCAGACGAGCGTGAGCGAACCCCCGGCAGGCCGCAGCCGCTTCACGCCGCCAACCAGCACGCCGAGTGTGGTGGAGTCGATGAAGGTGGCCTTGGAGAGGTCGACGACGATCTGCTTCTTGCCGCCCTCGATGAGCTCGACCATCCGCTCCTTGAACTCGGGAGCCGTATAGAGGTCGACCTCGCCGCCGAGCTCGATGATGTGCGTGGAGCCGTCGATCTCCTCATCTTGGATATGGAAGTTCACCCGCTTCTCCTCATGAGTTGTGTGCCGGAAATCTAGCCACCCTGGGCCTGCGGCTGTGTGCCGGCCTGCTTCAGCTGATCCGCTTGTAGCTTGACCTGCTTCTTCTGGCTCTTCGGTGCGAGGTCCACCGCCTTGAGCGCGGCGAGATTCGCAGTCCGCTTGTCGCCCGCGAGCGTGGCGTACTGCACGAGCCCGAGGTACGAGGCCGCGTCGTTGTCCGTCTGCGCGATGATCTGAGCCGCCTCCTCGGCGTCCTTCGGCTTGTTGATCGCCGAGTAGACCTGCACGGCGAGCCTGGCGAGCGAGGAGTCGGGCTTCTCGGCGACCTTCAGGTAGCGCTTCCAGTAGATGCCGGAGTTGCGGAGCTCGTCCTTCGCCGAGTCCGGGAAGCCGGTCGAGCTCGATGACGTCTGGGAGGTGGCCAGCTGGTAGTAGTCGCGGACCACCGCCTTCAGCGCCCTCTCGTTGCCCGCGTCGGCCGCCTTCTTGTTCCTGTCGATCCGCTTCTCGACCAGCTCGTTCCCGTTGTCGCCCCCACCGCCGCCCTTGAATGCGTCCAACAGGCCGCCGGAGACGTCGCCGCCGATCCCGAAGAACACGAGGCCGCCGCCCATCAGCACGGCGAGCATGAGATATGTGGCCTGCACGGCACGCCGCCGCTTGCCTCGTAGGTCGAAGAGCATGGGTCAGCGAAGGCTAGCTACGACCCCTCGGCCGAGGCGACCTGGCCTTCGACCTCCTCGGCGGGTCCGCCGAATGCCCGTGCCAGCAGGATGCTGAGCTCGTAGAGGAGATAGAGCGGAGCGGTCTCTATCAACATCGTGACGGGGTCGATCGTTGGCAGCAGCGCCGCGAGCACGGCGGAGCCGAGGAAGGCGTAGCGGCGGTTCTTTCGGAGCTTCTCGACGGACACGATGTCGAGTCGGACGAGGGCCAGGATCGCGACCGGGACCTGGAAGCCGATGCCCATGGCGAGCATCGTCAGCGTCGTGAAGCTGTAGTAGTCGCGCGCCCGCACCTGCGTGTTGAACTCGTCGGCGTTGAACTGGAGCAGGAACTTGATGGCCGGCGGGAGCACGATGAAGTAGCAGAAGACGACCCCGGCGATGAAGAGGACCGGGACCATCAGCACCAGTGGCAACGCCACACGACGCTCCCGGGGGCTGAATGCGGGCAGCAAGAAGGCGTAGAGCTGGTAGAGCACCACCGGCAGCGCGATCAGGATCGCGGCGTAGGCCGAGTTGGTGATCGTGGTCATGAACGGCTCCGTGACCCCGAACGTGATCGGCTGGACGTGCCCCGGCAGCGGCCGGTTGAGGACGTCGAGGATCCGGTGGTTCTGCCATGAGCAGAGCCCGAAGGCGACACCGAAGGCGAGCAGCGAGATGACGATCCTCGAGCGGAGCTCATCCAGGTGATCGATCACCGAGAGCCGCTCGTCGTGCGAGATCGGCCTTAAGCGCCGCATTCCGGCAGCGGCTCGAGCGTTACGGCTTCTGCTCGGTCGGCTCGGCCGCGACGGGCTCCGCCGGCTTCTCCTCCGCAGCCGGCAGCTCCTCGTTGTCCTTGCCCGTGACCGAATCCTTGAACTCGCGCATCCCCTTGCCCAGCGAGCGCCCGAGATCCGGAAGTCGCTTGGGCCCGAAGATGACCAGCACGATGATCAGGACGATGACGATCTCGAGCGGGCCAATGTTAGGCATGACCCCATGGTATCGGCCCTCTAGCCGCCGTCCTCGAAGTTGAGGTAGAAGCGGCTTGGGGTCGGCTCTGCCTGGCCCTGGTACTTGCTCTCCGAGTCGCGGGACCCATACGGGTGCTCGACGGGACCGTCCATGCGCATGAAGGAGATCTGGCCGATTGGCATGCCCTGGTAGATCGTGATCGGGAGGTTGGCCACGTTCGAGAGCTCGAGCGTGAGGTTGCCCGAGAAGCCCGAGTCGACGAACCCGGCGGTCGAGTGAATGAGGAGTCCGAGTCGTCCCAGCGAGCTCTTGCCTTCCAGCCTCGCGACAAGGTCGTTCGGCAGCGTGACCTGCTCGAGCGTCTGGCCCAGGACGAACTCACCGGGGTGGAGGATGAACGGCTCGCGCTCCTTCACGTCGACGAGCTCGGTGAGGTCCTCCATCGGCTGGCGAACGTCGATGTAGGGATAGCGCGCGTTGTGGAAGACGCGGAAGCGGCTGTCCACGCGCACGTCGACGCTAGAAGGCTGGACGAGCTGCTCGTCGAAGGGGTCGATGACGATCCGTCCGGCCTCGATCTCCGCGCGGATGGTGCGGTCGCTGAGTACCACGGGCCAGCGAGTGTATTGCCCTCCTACGGCTTCCCGGAAATAGCGGGCGAAATAGGGCTCAAGTTCCCCTCACGCATGCCGATAGGGACCAAGAGGATGGAAATGGAAGAGCATGAGGAGCAGACTCATTTCGTGAAGCGCGTCGTTCTCCCGAGCGGAAAGACGATCGAGGTCGTCTATTTCCGGGACGCCGTCGCCTCCGCCCCTCCCGTCGAGGAAGCCCTTCCCTCCGCCGAGCCGGATCAGGAGCTGCACGTCTGCCTCGACTGCGGCGGCGGCCACGTCTATCCGGTCGAGTGGCAGGAGGCAGGCCCCGACAACTGGAGCGTCCTGCTCCACTGCCCGAACTGCGATGTGTACCGCGAGGGCGTCTTCAGCCAGGACACCGTCGAGCGCTTCGACGAGGAGCTCGACCGCGGCGCGGACGCCCTGGCCCGCGATTACAAGCGACTGATGCGGGCGAACATGGCAGACGAGATCGACCGCTTCGTCGGCGCTGTCCAGTCCGAGGCCATCCTCCCCGAAGACTTCTGAGAAGTCGGACCTGACGCCGCCCTGCGACATGCAGACCCCGCGCGGGCGTCAGGCGTAGCGCTCGACCACCCCGTCGGCCACCAGATCCAGCGCCTCCCGACGCTGCTCCGTGAGCTCGAGGTCGCTCAGGACGGCCTTCGCCTGAGCCACGTAGCGGAGGGCCTCCGAGCGTGCCTCGCCCAGGGATCCGGTAGCCGCGATCCGGTCGCACAGGGCGCCCACCTGCGCGGGCTGCCCGACCACGGAGCGAAGATCCATTTCGCGCAGCTCGGGGTCGCGGCGGCGGGCCAGTATGAGCGGAAGGGTCACCGTGCCGTCGAGCAGGTCGGTGCCGCGCGGCTTGCCCGTGCGCTCCGGTGGCCCCGAGACGTCGAGCACGTCGTCCAGTAACTGGAAGGCCACGCCGAGCCGCGCGCCGAAGCTGCCCAGCGCCGGAGCGAGCTCGGGCCGGTCTCCGAACAGGGCGCCGAGGCGGCAGGTGGCCTCGAACAGGCTTGCGGTCTTCAGCCGGCAGCGCTCGAGATAGCGCTCTCGGGTGACGGCGCCGGACCAGGCGTCCGCCCGCTGCATGAGCTCGCCCCGGGCGAGCGCCGAGGACGCGGCGGACAGCGCCCGGACGGCCTCCTCGCTGCGCGTCCAGGTGAGCTCGGCGAAGGCGCGAGAGAAGAGCAGGTCGCCGGTGGCCGTGGCAGCGCCGCGGCCGCCGTCGGCGAAGACGGTGGGGCGCCCCCTTCGCAAGGCCGCCCGATCGAGCACGTCGTCGTGCACGAGGGTCGCCATGTGGAGCAGCTCGACGGCCACGGCCGCGCGCAGGGCGGACTCCGCGTCCCCGTCGGCGCAGAGGAAGACGAGCAGCGGGCGCAGGCGTTTGCCGCCGGCCGCGAGCGTGCCGATCGAGTGACGGGCCAGCTCCCGCCCGTGACTGTCGGCGACCTCGGCGATCCGCGTCTCCGTTCGCTGGAGCAGCCGCGCCAGCTCCGGCCCGCCGGAGGACAGCACCTGCCCCAGCTGGTCCGGGCCGGCGGTCAC